>JACDJB010000666.1_pt1 | contig 32789 bp, 26 predicted proteins | sample 7454121 | NCBI WGS metagenome assembly JACDJB01 (sample SAMN14253290, study PRJNA609438) | sludge metagenome | isolation source: sludge after 25d culture with pyrite | collected 2018-12-20
AATTAAATTTCAATCCGGGTGTGAGGCTCCAGCTTGATCCCAGGGGAATATCAATGCCTCCCGCGGCCTGCCATCCAAATCCATGACCGCTGTCCATGATGATGTCGCCGGCTGCATTCTCAATTTCAATGTGGTTATACAAACCACCGGCTCTCAGGTAGTAGGAAACGGGAGAACCACCAATGGGGTGCTTAAACTGAAGTCCAAAGACATAACCTGTTTCCTCGAAACATACATCATTGCCCGCGAAGGAGTCGTCGGACCCAAACCTGTTCCAGCCCCAGCCTGCATAGACTCCGGTATGAGGCATAAAGCGGTAATGAAAGATGCCTTCAAAACCGAATCCGGTTTTTAGATCGGCATCATGCAACTTTTGGACGGCGAATGAAGCACCGCTGCTGAATTCAAAGCCGAAACGCTTTTCGTTTTCCTGTGCATGGCTCTTTAAAGCGAAGGCCACCAAAACTGCTGCTGCAACTAATAATTTTGTTTTCATCGTTTTAATTTTTGTGGTTGGTAAATTAAAATTACGAATCAAAGGTAATTGCAGTAGCTGCGCTTAAAAACTAAATGATGCCGGGGGTGTTTTTCAAATGATTGAAGTTGTTTATTTTTGAGTTAAACGTGAAGTGATTGGTTAACGCCTTAGTATTCACGGCTTCACTTGAGGTGAAACCCTGACTACTGTGGTTAAGTGAATTCTTGACCCAATTTCATCCCTTCGAAGATCGCAGCCCGCTCCCTTCTCCCTCTCCTGGGAGAACTCGTCCCGCTATTGCGGGAGGGGTGTACGACAAATTTCCCTTTCTACCCCCAAGTGGGACTTCCAAAAAGTTCTTTTTCTTCGCCCCCTTGGGGGTTGGGGTAAATCAAGAAAAAGAACTTTATAGATTTCGGGAATTTTGTCGTACACCCTGCGGGAGGGCCGGGGTGAGGCTTTTAATGCATCTGATTAGGCGTATAGGTATGCACGTGCCGGCTTATTTTAGCCTCGTGCAACTCCTTAATGGTGATGATGATGCCGGTTTCTTCAACGCCTCCAAAGCGCTCGTTCACGGCGGTTCCAAAGGTTTTCATCGAAGGCGACAGACTCATGTAGGCATTGATCAGGGGCGGAATGTTCTCACCCAGCTTCCTCACACGCTTGCTCAAAATTTTATAATCCTCCTCGAAAGTGCGGCCCGAAAATATCTGCTTAATTTCGCTGTCGGAGAAGATCGATTGGACGGGATTGTAGGGATAGACCAGGTTCTCAGGGTCACCAAAGTATTTTTCCATAAAGGTCCTGATCAAACTTCTCACTTCCGGATTGGTGTGGCCATACATGGTGACTTTGCCAAAGAAATACTTCATTTCGGGGTTGTTGATGATGAGCGAGCCCAGGCCATCCCACAGGTTGTCAAGGGCATAGAGGCTTTTGGCGCCCATCTTACTCGACTGGTATTGAGGCTGTACAAACGAGCGCCCCAGTTCAATGGTATATGGTAAAAAATCGTTGATAAACCGGTCGCTGAAATGAAACATGCGGGCGGTGGCCAGGTGGATTTTCCCTTTGCTGTCGGGCTTAAGGTCGTAGCCCATAAGGTAACGGTAACCACCTAAAATCTCTTTGTCCTTGGGGTCCCAAACGATTAATTGATGGTAAGGAGGCTTTCCTGTGTCATAATCGTCGATATCCGCATCCTTGCCGGTGCCGCCGCCGGCCGCGCGAAACGACAATTCCCGCAAACGGCCTACTTCGCGCATCAGGGCAGGCGCTTCGGCTGCAATGAAATCAAAGATTTCGTTTTCTCCCTTATTGGTGGTACGAACAAAATGTTCCTGCGTGAGCTCCGCTTCGAGCTCTTCGCGCGGTACAGGGCTAATAATGGGTGTGTTTGAAGCCATTTAAAGGTGTTTACTGTCTGTCGGCTGGGACAGGTTTAACTTTCATTATTTCAGTGATGACGGTGCAAAATTAATCTTTTTTAGCCAGAGCATAACTCTGTGCCCTTATTTTTTGGCTCCACTCCTCAGGCGTACCTTTCTCTTTGAGAGACTCGATACCGATGGGCTTTCCAATGCGTATGACAATATTTTCGCCGTGTTGCTTAAACATCTCATCGGGCAGATACAACATCTCTATATTGGCTTTAATGCCTAACCTTTTGCGAATATTGGCCAATTTATAAAAAAAGTTCGAATTATGTCCCGATATGTGTACCGGAACGATGTCCCGATTGTGCTGAATGGCTTTTCTGACAAAATTATTTTTCCATTTCAGGTCTTTTATCACACCATGCTGTTTGCGGCTCACCAATCCTGCAGGAAACATAAGAACCTGATCATCTGATTGATACGCCTTATCGATTTCAATGGCTGCCGTACGTGAATGACCTCCGTGTTTATTGATGGGTAAAAATATATTATCCAGCGACTTCAGATTCATTAAAATGTCGTTCACCGGAAACTTCAGATTTTGAAACCTCTCGCCAACGGCCACCAGCAAAGCTATACCGTCAAGGCCTCCCAGGGGGTGATTGCTTGCAAATACAAATCGTCCGGTCGGGGACAGTCCTTCGAGCCCGATGACCTCATAGCTGGCTCCAAACAATTCGAGAATGGCTTTTCCAAACTCAATCCCTTTAAGATGCCCTTTTTTTGCCAGAAAACGGTTGATCTCCTCCTGATGGGTGATGCGTTTCAGGTACCGGATTATAAAAGATGGAATTATCCTGAGTAAGGCCGGATTCTTGCTGGCAAACACCTTTTCAACATCTATCAGTCGCTCCTGATGATTCTCCATTTTGGTCTTATTATTTTATTGCCAAGTTTAAAAAAAATATTTCAGAAAGTAAACCTTTTAAGCTGGCGGGGTCTCCGGCAGCTGCCGGAAGACCCCGCTGGGACCCTTTTTTAATTCATAATTAGTGTTCGCAAGAAAACCATCCTTAATGGTCGGTGGCGTTTTCTTGCAGCCACTAATTATTATTGACATGTGTAAGTATTTAAATCATAGAGTGATACAAGGAAGTCGAAAACTTTTTTGTAACATTTTTTCAAAAAGTGGGTTAAAGTGGTTGACTGTGGTTGAAATATATTGTACTTTTACAAAAGTAATCCAAATTCTGCAATGTTCACATTTATAGGAGATTTTGAATGCAGAACCGACGCCAAAGGGCGCGTTGTGTTTCCAGCGACCTTTAAAAAAGTGCTCGACGGGGACGAGATACGCCTGGTGGTGCGTAAGGATTTGTTTGAACCGTGCCTCTTGCTTTATCCTTTTGAAGTGTGGCAGCAGGAATTGAACCGTGTGCGCCAAAAGATCAATCCCTATAACCGGGAACACAATCTGTTTTTGCGGAACTTTTTTCGGGGCTCGGCTGAACTGGTGCTCGATGGCAACGGGCGTTTTTTAATCCCAAAGCGGCTTATGAACCAGATTGACGCCGGGCGAAACCTGGTATTGCTGGGTGTTGATCAGCATATAGAGGTGTGGAGTGAAACGGTTTACCAAAAGAGCGAGATGGGGCGCGATGAGCTGGGCCATTTGGCCGAAAAAATTCTTGGCAACAGCGATGGCCTATCCATTATTGGGTAGTTTTTTGCATCGTTTTATGCATGAACGAGAGATGGAGTTTGTAAAAAAATAAAAATGGCAGGTCAATACCATGTTCCGGTTTTGCTGCAACCTTCTATTGATGGACTAAACATCCGTCCGGGAGGCAACTACGTGGACCTGACTTTTGGCGGAGGGGGACACAGTAGGGCCATTCTGGAAATGATGGGTGCCAACGGGCGCCTTATAGCATTTGATCAGGATGCCGACGCGTGGCATCATGCGCCTGAAGACGAGCGGTTTATTCTGGTAAAGCACAATTTCAGGTTTCTACAAAACTTTTTGGATTATCTCAATGTGGATTCTGTGGATGGTGTTTTGGGCGACCTGGGCGTTTCGTCCCATCACTTCGATGATCCGGATCGCGGGTTTTCTTTCCGGTATGATGGCGCGCTGGATATGCGCATGGGGCAAGGCCTGGCATTAACTGCGGCCAAGGTATTGAACGATTATCCTGCCGACCGCTTACAATCAATGTTCCGGTTTTATGGTGAGGTGCCTTCCGTGGGGCGTTTGGTCAATGCAGTGGTTCAGTTTCGGCGGGTTCAGCCATTTCAAACCACTGCTCAGCTCCGGTCGCTCATAGAGCCTCTGGCACCCAAACGCGATGTCAATAAATACCTGGCGCAGGTGTTTCAGGCGTTGCGCATAGAAGTAAATGGTGAGATATCGGCTTTGAAGGAGCTGCTGCTTCAGATTCCGGCAGTCCTTAAACCAGGTGGTCGTCTGGTCATGCTTACCTATCATTCGCTGGAAGACCGGTTGGTCAAGAACTTTCTCCGAACCGGTGGTTTTGATACCTCTCAGCCCGAAAGAGATATTTACGGACACACCAACCTCGACTTTAAAGCCATTAACCGAAAGGTGATACAACCCGATGCGCGGGAGATTGCACAAAATCCCCGTGCCCGCAGTGCCAAATTAAGAGTAGCCGAACGATTATGAGACTATTTAAACGAAAGAGCAGCAATGAGTTTTTGCATGGCAAAGAGGAGTTGCAGGAGCTGAAAGGGTTCTCAGCGAAAGAGCTGCTTACCGGGCGGTTTTTTGCACGTGCCGGTATTGCCCGGCAGTGGCCCTATATGGGGTTTCTGGTGTTTTTGGCAATACTTTACATCGGCAACCGTTACCATGTGGAGGGGTTGTTAGACCAACAGGCCCGTTTGCTAAAAGAGTTGAAAGAACTTAAATACGAAGCCATTACCACCTCTTCGGAACTTATGAACATGAGTAAGCAATCGGAGGTGATGAGCAGGGTACGAAAGGCCGGCATTGAACTGGAGGTGTTGAAAACCCCTCCGCGAAAACTTGAAGTTAAGAAAATCGGAAAATAACCATGAGCATCAAAAAAAACATAATGCTGAGGCTGAGCATCATCTATCTGATGTTTATGTTGTTGGTGGGATGGATTGCCTTTGAACTGATTTACTTAAAGTTGGTGGATGCCGATCGCTGGAAAGAGAAAGCCCGTGTGCTGGAGAGCAGCAGCATAATCATTGAGGCCAACCGGGGCAATATTTTAGATGCGCGGGGTTATAAACTGTCACTTTCGGTACCTCAATACCGGCTTTACATGGATACACGTGCTCAGGGACTCGACAATAAACGGTTCAATTCGAAAGTTGATTCTCTGGCACTTTGCCTTTCACAGTTTTTTAAGGACAAATCCCCATCGGCTTATAAGCAGCAACTGGTTAAAGCACGAAAGGAGGGGAGACGATACCACCTGATTCATCCCCGTAAAATATTGTATACCGAATTAAAAGAGATCAGCAAGTTTCCCATATTTCGCGATGGACGTAACTCGGGTGGGTTTATCCCCCGGCAATACGACCAGCGGAGGTTGCCTTTTGGTTCTTTGGCCGCACGAACCATTGGTAAACTGTATGGCGAAAAATCAAAAGGCGGCATGGTTGGGCTCGAGCGTGCCTACGACAATGTGCTAAAAGGAATGAACGGGGTAAGCACCTGGAAACGCATTGCCGGAAGCTGGATACCCGAGGAGGAGGTGGCACCAAGCGATGGGAAGGATTTAATGACCACTCTCGATATCGGGTTGCAGGACGTGGCCGAACACTCCCTTCGGAATCAGCTGGTGGAACACAATGCCGATCACGGCGTGGCCATACTCATGGAAGTAAAAACCGGGGCCATTAAGGCGATGGTTAATCTGCACCGCAGTTCGCCCGGCAACTACATCGAAGACCACTTTAACTTTGCCATTGGAGAATCTGCCGAGCCGGGCTCTACTTTTAAACTGGCTTCAATAATAGCTGCCCTGGAAGATGGGGTGGTACGTCTTACCGACACCATCGACACCGGAAATGGCGCCTGCACCTACTACGACCGGGTGATGCGCGACAGTCACCACGGAGGATACGGAAAAATAACCGTACGTGAGGTTTTTGAAAATTCCTCTAATGTGGGCGTCTCCAAAATCATATTTAACAATTATAAAAATAATCCCCGGCGTTTTGTGGACCGGCTTTATGCCATGGGGCTTAATAAATCGTTGGGCATTGAAATTAAGGGCGAGGGCGAGCCGGCCATAAAATACCCCGGTGACCCTTCCTGGTCGGGCGTCTCCTTGCCGTGGATGTCGATTGGTTATGAACTTAAGATGACCCCGCTACAAATCCTGGCTTTTTACAATGCGGTGGCCAACAATGGCGTTATGGTTCGTCCCATGTTGGTAAAAGGGGTGAGTCAGCATGGGGAGATGTTGCGTGAGTTCGACCCCGTGGTGCTCAATCCATCTATCTGTTCGGTCTCCACACTCGAAAAGGTACATCAGTTGTTACAGGGTGTGGTGGAGCAGGGAACTGCGAAAAATATCAGAAATGAGACGTATAAGATTGCAGGCAAAACCGGTACCGCTCAAATAGCCAAAGGTGCCGGCGGCTACCGCAATGAGGATGGGGTAGAGTACCTGGCCTCGTTTGTGGGCTACTTCCCGGCCGACCGGCCTATGTATTCCTGTATTGTGGTGGTGGCAGCGCCGTCCAACAATGTGTATTATGGCAACATTGTGGCGGGTACCGTGTTTCGCGAAATTGCCGACAGGGTTTATGCCCTCAGTTATGATTTACTGCCTGCCCGGGCTGGAGCACCTCAAATTAAAGGCGGTACCATGCCCTGGTCAAAGGGAGGAACTAAGGAGGAGCTTTCGCTGGTGTTGCAGGAACTGGGAATGCCGGTGAACGGGAAAAGTATGAACAGTGATTGGGTCTCTACTCTGGCCAAAGAGCATACCATCGACTTTAGGCCTATGGCAGTTCCCAAAACCACTGTGCCTCAGGTGTTGGGTATGGGCGCCAAGGATGCTGTGGCCATACTCGAAAACAGGGGCCTGAAAGTTTCTCTGAGCGGCGTGGGGCGTATCACACAACAGTCGATACCGCCGGGCGGAGCTATTAAAAAAGGGAGTTCTATTAAATTGTATCTGGAATGATTAAACCATTATCCACATACATCCCTCACCTCGGTGTGACAGAACGATTTGGCGAGGCCGACCCGCTGATTGAAAATATCGTTTTCGATTCGCGCGATGTAAAAGCCGGTTCTGCCTTTGTGGCGTTGCCGGGTACCGTGGCCGATGGTCATACTTTTATACAAAAGGCCGTTGATTCGGGAGCCGCAGTGGTGGTGTGTGAGCGTATGCCGGACAAGGTTTACGTTGACGTTGTATTTTTAAAGGTACCCAGCAGCCGGGAAGTATTGGCTGTGATGGCGGCTGTTTTTTATGATTTTCCTTCCCGTGACCTCAGTCTGGTGGGCATAACAGGAACCAACGGAAAAACCACCATTGCTTCGTTGCTCTATCATACTGCCCGGCTTCTGGGGTATAAGGCGGGACTCTGCTCAACCATAGCCAACTATGTGAACGATGAAAAGCTGAATGCCACTCATACCACCCCCGATGTGGTGTCGCTGAATCGCCTGATTCGCCGTATGGTGGATGCAGGCTGTGATTACTGTTTTATGGAGGTAAGTTCTCATGCCGTGCACCAAAAACGAATTGCAGCCCTCGAATTTAACGGCGCTGTATTCACCAACATCACACACGATCATTTGGATTACCACAAAACCTTTGATGCATACATTGCTGCAAAAAAAGATTTTTTCGATGGTCTGCCAAAGAGTGCATTTGCTCTTACCAACCTGGATGACAAGCATGGACGTGTAATGGTGCAAAACACCCCGGCTGAGATTAGCACTTATTCGCTGCGCGAGATGGCCGACTATCGTGCTAAAATTGTGGAGAGCCATTTCGAGGGGATGCAACTCGAAATGGACGGCGAAGAGGTGTGGACACCCTTCATCGGAAGATTTAATGTCTCGAATCTTCTGGCCGTGTATGGTGCAGGGCGGTTACTGGGATGGGATAAACGCGCGTTACTTGTTGCTCTAAGTCGCCTGAAGCCTGTGGACGGTCGGTTCGAAACCATCCGTTCTGCTTCGGGAGTCACGGCAGTAGTGGATTATGCGCATACCCCCGATGCTTTGAAGAATGTGCTGGAAGCATTAAACGATATTCGCAAACCCGGGCAGAAGGTGATAACGGTGGTGGGCGCCGGAGGCAACCGCGATCCGCTGAAGCGTCCTCTGATGGCTTCACAGGCTGTGCGGAACAGCTCTAAAGTAATCATTACCTCCGATAATCCCCGTGATGAAGAACCACAAACAATCATCGACCAGATGATGGAGGGTGTGACCTTTGAGGAACGCATTAAGGTGCTCGCGATTGTGGACCGGCGAGAAGCCATTCGCACCGCCTGTACCATTGCCAGGCCCGGTGATATTGTGCTGGTGGCCGGTAAAGGTCATGAAACCTATCAGGAAGTGAAGGGTCACCGGCACCATTTCGACGACCGTGAGGTGGTGCGTCGCTTTTTTGAACGCTCTAACACTTAAGCTATGTTGTTTTGGTTGTATAAATATTTAGAATCTGTTGATTTCCCGGGGGCCGGTATGTTTCAATACATCTCGTTCCGCTCGGGGATGGCCGTTATATTTGCACTTTTAATAGGCACCATCTTCGGCAAAAGAATCATCCGGCTGCTTCAAAAACAGCAAATAGGTGAGGTGGTGCGCGATTTGGGATTAGAGGGACAGTATAAAAAGAAGGGAACCCCCACCATGGGCGGTCTCATTATTATTTTTTCCATATTGGTGCCTGTGTTGTTGTTTGGAAAGCTTGATAATGTGTATGTGTTGATGATGATTGGGACCACGGTGTGGCTGGGGCTCATTGGGTTTTTAGACGACTACATTAAAGTGTTTAAAAAGAATAAGGAGGGATTGGCCGGTCGCTTTAAAGTGATTGGCCAGGTGGTGTTGGGTCTGGCCGTGGGCCTTACACTCTATTTCAGCGAGGGAGTGGTGGTTCGTGTCGATCCGGCGGGCAAAGTTAAAACCACTCAAACGGTGGTAGAAACCAGGAATGCCTCTCCTGTGGTTGTTTATGAAAAGGCGCCGGTGACCAACGTGCCTTTTTTTAAGAATAACCGTTTTAATTACAGTTCGGTGTTGTGGTTTTTGGATGAGGAGTCGCGAGCTTCGTGGGGATGGCTCATATTTGTGCTGGCTGTAATATTTATCACCACCGCCGTTTCCAACGGTGCCAATATCACCGATGGTCTCGATGGTCTGGCAACCGGCACCTCAGCCATTATTGGCACCACGTTGGGTATATTGGCTTATGTGGCCAGTAACACCATCTATGCCGAGTATCTTACCATCATGTATGTACCACAGGCCGAGGAGCTGGTGGTGTTTATGAGTGCGTTTATCGGAGCCACAGTGGGCTTTTTATGGTACAACTCATTTCCCGCTCAGGTGTTCATGGGTGATACCGGCAGCCTCACCCTGGGGGGTATCATCGCCGTTTTTGCCATTCTGATTCGCATGGAGCTGCTTATCCCCATTTTGTGCGGCATCTTTTTGGTCGAAAATGTGTCGGTGATGATCCAGGTCTCCTACTTTAAATACACCAAACGGAAATATGGCGTGGGCCGGCGTGTCTTTAAAATGGCTCCCTTGCATCACCACTATCAGCTAAAAGGCTATACCGAATCCAAGATTGTAAACCGTTTTTGGATCATCGGGATCATCCTGGCGGTGCTGACTATAGTAACCCTTAAAGTACGATAACCTATGAGCAGGGAGTTGATAATATTGGGTGCAGGTGAAAGCGGAACCGGGGCGGCATTGCTGGCAAAGGCCAAAGGTCTGGAGGTATTTGTCTCCGACAATCAGCCCATCGCCGAAGCTTTTAAAAGTGAGCTGACTCTGGCAAATGTCTCTTTTGAGGAGAGCGGGCACTCTGTGGATCGTATTTTAAATGCAGTCGAAGTGGTTAAGAGCCCCGGGATACCTGAGGAGACTGATCTGATTAAGAAGCTCAGGGAGAAAGAGGTGTCCGTGGTGTCGGAAATTGAATTTGCCGCACGTTACAATACAGCTCATATCATTGGCGTTACCGGCAGCAATGGAAAAACCACCACGGTTACCTGGATTGCCCACATCCTTAAAAGCTCAGGTTTGGATGTGGAAGCAGCCGGAAACTTAGGGCAAAGCTTTGCGCGAAAGCTGTTAAAGCGTCCACCCGATGTTTTTGTGCTGGAGCTCAGTAGTTTTCAGTTAGACGATATGGTTCATTTTAAGTGTGATACTTCCTTGCTGTTGAATATTACGCCCGACCATCTCGACCGGTATGGATTTGTTTTTGATAACTATGTGCAATCCAAGTTCAGAATACTCCAAAACCAGGGGGCCAATGATGTTTTTATATATTGTGCCGACGATAAGGTGATAGCCAACCGGCTTAAAACCCTGAAAGGGGCGGAGCAACAGTGGCCTTTTTCATACCATAAGCCCCAAAAAACAGGTGCCTGGGTGGAGCAGCAGCAATTGATTTTTAGTGTGGGAAAGGAGAGGCTATCATTGCCGTTAGAATCGCTGGCGCTTAAAGGAATGCACAATGTTTATAATGCTATGGCTGCAGGGCTGGCAGCTCTTCGCATGGGTGTTTCTGCCCACCATTTGGTGGAGGGGCTCACCCACTTTAGGGGCGTTGAGCATCGCATGGAGCGTGTGGCTGAAGTGCAGGGCATTCTTTTTATCAACGACAGCAAGGCCACCAATGTCAACTCCACCTGGTATGCGCTGGGAAGCATGACCCGCCCCGTGGTTTGGATTGCAGGTGGTACCGACAAGGGAAACGACTATGCCGCATTGCGCCCTTTGGTTCGTGAAAAAGTAAAGGCACTTATTTGCCTGGGCGTAGACAATCGAAAGCTGATCTCCTCTTTTGGCAACAGTGTGGGACAATTGGTGGAGGCCGGCTCTATGCCCGAGGCTTTGCAGTACGCCCGTAAGCTTGCCAAAAGGGGTGATGTGGTGCTGCTGTCGCCCGCCTGTGCCAGTTTCGATTTATTTGACAACTATGAGCACCGTGGAAAGCTTTTTAAGCAGGGAGTGACTCAATTGTTTACCGGATAAGACATGATGTATGAGCAATCTGTTTCAAAAATATCTTAAAGGCGATCGCATGATCTGGAGCATCATCATACTGCTCTCGGTTGTTTCGCTGCTCACTGTCTACAGCGCCACGGGAAGCCTGGCCTATAAAAATCAGGGCGGAAACACCACCTACTATATGTTTAAGCAATTGGTGTTTCTCATTATAGGCATGGGACTTATCGTGTTGATTCACCGCATTCCGTACAAATATTTTGCCCGGCTTGCAGTGGTGTTGCTTTATGGGTCTATATTTTTGCTCTTTATCACCCTTGTCTCAGGCCGCGACCTAAACCAGGCCAGCCGCTGGCTCTCGGTGCCGGGGATCGGCATCAGTTTTCAGCCTTCGGAATTTGCCAAACTGGCATTGATTTTTTATGTGGCGCGTATTCTGGCCCAGAACCAAAGCGAAGAGGGGGTGGGCTTCGGAGCCTTTAAATTAATTATAATCCATACTGCTATTGTATGTGCCTTGATTTTTCCCGAAAACTTTTCTACCGCAGTTCTGCTGGGTGTAGTGGTGATGGCGATGATGTTTCTGGGACGGGTACCTTTTAAATATTTGTTTTTGACTGCCGGCGGGGGAGCCGCAATTATTGCCGTGGTACTGTTTTTAACTATGAACAACATTGTGGTACTGGGCCGGGCCGATACATGGAGTGCTCGTGTAGAACATTTCTTTAACAAGGATGATGAAGGCGTGAATGAGCACAGCGGTTCCTATCAGGTCACCCAGTCGAAGATTGCCATTGCCACCGGGGGCTTTTTTGGAAAAGGGCCGGGCAACAGCGATCAACGCAACTTTTTACCGCATCCATACAGCGATTTTATTTATGCCATCATAGCTGAGGAGTTCGGTTTTTTTGGGGCGATCATCATTCTGTTGGCCTACTTTTTTTTGCTGGCAAGGATTGGTGTGTTGGTCAATGATACGCACCGGGCTTTCCCGGCTTTTATGGTGCTGGGATTGGGGCTTATGCTTGTTTCCCAGTCGTTTATAAACATGGGTGTCGCCGTGGGCATTTTTCCCGTCACGGGCCAGCCCCTGCCGCTGGTCAGCATGGGGGGCACCTCCATTTTGTTTACCTGCATGGCTTTTGGTGCCATTTTAAGCGTGAGCAGGTTTAATGCAGAAAGAGCCTCACCCCAGCCCTCCCGCGATAGCGGGACAGGTTCTCCGAAGGAGAGGGAGTAGAGACAATTCATGAATTGTCTCAGTGAACAAGAAGATGGTAAAAAGTAAATGGTAAAAAGTAAAAGGTGAACGGTGAATGGGCCCTTGTAAAGACGCACGGCCGTGCGTCTCTATCGAGTCACCCCAAAACCCTAAACCCAAGACCCTCAAAACTCAGAACTCATGCAGCATAAAGTCATAATCAGCGGGGGTGGTACCGGAGGCCATATTTTTCCGGCTATTGCCATTGCCGATGCGCTAAAGGAAGAGACCCCCGATGTGGAGATACTGTTTGTGGGTGCTTTGGGGCGCATGGAGATGGAAAAAGTCCCCGCTGCCGGTTATCAGATTGAGGGTTTACCGGTGGCCGGGTTCCAGCGTCGTTTGACTTTAAAAAATGTCACTTTTTTCTTTAAGTTGCTGGCCAGTATGTTTAGGGCACTTAAGATTATCAGAACTTTTAAGCCTCATCTTGCCATTGGCGTGGGCGGTTATGCCAGCGGGCCGGTGCTCAGGGCAGCCGCTTTCAGAGGTATTCCTACTTTGCTTCAGGAGCAAAACAGCTTTCCGGGGGTTACCAACCGCCTGCTGGCTCGTAAAGCGCAGCGTATATGCGTGGCCTATCCGGAGATGGAACGCTTTTTCCCTCCTTCAAAAATTGTGCTTACCGGTAATCCGGTTCGTCAGGCGTTGTTGTCTCCCCCCAACCGGCAAAGTGCTATGGCCGGGTTGAATCTTTCGCCCGAGCGCCGTACTCTTTTGGTCGTTGGTGGCTCGCTGGGTGCAGGCAGCATCAACCAGGGCATCCTGGCAGGATTGCAAATGCTGGGCGACCGTCACGATGTACAGCTTTTGTGGCAAACCGGAAAGTATTATTTCGACGACATAAGCAAAGAGGTGGCTGCCATGCATCTCAACAATGTACAGGTGAGGGCCTTCATCAGCCGCATGGAGTTGGCCTACAGTGCCGCCGACGTGGTGGTGGCAAGAGCCGGGGCGCTTACCATTTCGGAGTTGGCCCTGCTGGGTAAGGCGGCTATTTTGGTACCTTCGCCCAACGTGTCGGAAGACCATCAAACGAAGAACGCCATGTCGCTGGTAAAGGCGGATGCTGCGCTGTTGGTACCCGACGGGGAGACACGCCAACAGTTGGTGCATGAAGCCCTTACCCTGATGGACGACCCCGCCCGTTGCGCTATGTTGCAAAGGCATATCCGCACCTTTGCCCGGCCTGATGCGGCGCAACAGATTGCCCGGGAGGCCATTGCTTTAATGGGTCATTAATATTGTTTTAATAACTTGTATGAGACACTTCGAGGGATATAAAAATATTTATTTCATTGGCATCGGTGGGATTGGTATGAGCGCGCTGGCCCGGTTTTTCAAAAAAATTGGAAGAAGGGTGGGCGGGTACGACCGCACGGTGAATGCGCTTACCCATGAATTGGTGAGTGAGGGCATTGAAGTGATTTTTGAGGAGGAGGTGGCCGCCGTGCCATTGCGTTTCACCAATCCGGGTGAAACGCTGGTAATCTACACCCCGGCTGTCCCTGGTACCCATCCTCAGCTTCGTGCTTTTCTGAAGAACGGATTCCGTGTTTTAAAGCGCTCCCAGGTGCTGGGTCTTATTACGCGCGACATGAACTCGATATGCGTGGCCGGCACACATGGCAAAACCACCGTATCGACACTGGCTGCTCATATTTTTTACAACAGCAGACTGGGTACCAACGCTTTTTTGGGAGGTATATCCAAAAATTACCAAACCAACTTTTTAAGCAATGAGGCCTCGCAACTGGTTGTGCTGGAGGCCGATGAATACGATCGATCCTTTTTGCAGCTAACCCCCGACTCGGCAGTGATTACCTCGATGGATGCCGACCATCTCGACGTTTACGGAACCCTTGAGGAGCTGGTTAAGGAGTTTGAACGCTTTGCCGGCCGGATAAAAGAGCAGGGAACCCTAATCATTAAAGCCGGTCTGCCCCGGCCCGGCGAGCTTGCCCCGGGGGTTAAGGTTTATACCTATCACCTGGAAAAGGATGCGGATTTTTATGCCAAAGATATCCGTCTCAGCCAGGGCTTGTACCGTTTCGATGTGGTTTCCCCGTTTGGCCTCATTCGTGACCTTCAACTGGGAATTCCCGGTCTCTTAAATGTTGAAAATGCGGTGGCTGCCATTGCCCTGGCACTCATAAACGGCGTTACGCCTGTTGAAATAAAAGATGCTTTACCCCTGTTCCGCGGTATTGCCCGGCGCTTTGATGTGCTGGTGGACAACCCAAAACTTGTTTACATCGACGATTATGCGCATCATCCTCAGGAGATACGCGCTACCCTGGCCGGCATGCGCGACTTATATCCTCAATTATGGATAACAGGCGTGTTTCAGCCCCATCTTTACACCCGTACCAGGGATTTGGCGCCGGAGTTTGCCGATGCACTCTCGGAATTTGATGAGGTGGTGCTCCTTCCGGTTTATCCTGCCCGGGAACTGCCTATCGAAGGCGTTGACAGCAACCTGATTGCCGACCTGATGAAAGACACCAAAGTGTGTGTGATAGAAAAGGAGGAGTTGCTCACCTATCTGGAAAAAAACAAACCCCGGGTTTTGGTGACAATGGGTGCCGGGGACATTGACCGGCTGGTACCTGAGGTAAAAAAATGGGCCTGGGCTTTGACCAACAAATAAGGGTAGTTGAAAACCGAAAACAACCTGTTGATAAATTTTCAGGGTTGCGTGATCTTAATTAAAGACAAAAGGAGTATATTTAAGCGGATGAGAAAAGGTAGATATTGCAGATGAAACGATTGAGACAAATGGTGCTTCAGGGCCTGGTGCTTGCTTACTTCCCGGTGATACTTGCCTTTGTGAGTAGCAGCAAAGAGAGGGAGGTATGTGCCGATGTGGTGGTTATGGTTACCGACAGCCTGAATACACAGTTTGTATCGGGTAACGAAATAAGGTATGCAGTGATTAATCGATTTGAAAATTTGCTGGGTCGGTCGTTTAAAGAAGTTGATTTTGACGAGATTGAAACCTTTCTGGAAAAACATCCGGCCGTAAAAAGCTGCGAAGCTTACAATACCATAGGCGGACATCTTAAAATTGAGATCACACAGCATCTGCCCTTATTGCGTGTGTTTAATGGGAATACCTCTTATTACATCGACGAAGCAGGTGACCAGATGCCCTTGTTTGAGTCGTTTACTGCCAGAGTGCTGGTGGCCAGTGGCCATATTCCCCAAAGTACGGATTCGCTGCTGATGCTGGCGCGCCATCTGCACAACGATCCTTTTTGGAGGGCTCAGATGGAACAGGTGTACGTGAAGCGAAACGGCGATTTTGTGCTGGTTCCCAGGGTGGGAGACCATCTTATTTTGTTTGGCCCGCCCGAACGAACGGCTGAGAAATTGCGCAATTTGAAGGCTCTTTACAAATCGGGCTTAACGCCGCACGAATGGAATGAATATCAGATTATTAACTTGAAATACAAAGGACAAGTTCTTTGCTCCAAAAACAGGAACTTATGAGTCACGAATCAACACTAATTGCAGCTATTGACATTGGCACCACAAAAATTGCGGCGGTTGTAGGCCGCAAGCATTTAAACGGGCAAACCGAAGTGGTGGGTCTCGAATCAGTGGCTTCTACCGGGGTTAAACGGGGGGTTATCCTCAACATCGAAGAGACCGTTAATGCCATTCGGCATGTTACGGAGGCCCTGGAACAGCGGCTGGGCATTAAAATCATGGAGGTTTCGGTGGGTATTGCCGGCCAGCATCTCAAGAGCATTACAACCCGTTGCTATCGTTTTATCAACGCGGGCGATGAAATAAACACCTTTGATCTGGAGCAGTTGCTCAGCGACAGTTATCGTATTCCGCTGGAGGCCGATGAAAAAATTCTACATGTGATTCCCCAGGATTATGTGGTTGACCACGAAACCGGCGTAAGAAATCCCGTGGGGATGTCGGGGCAGAAGCTGGAAGGCAACTTTTTAGTGGTGATTGGTCGCGTGGCTTCGGTTCGTAACATCGAGAAATGTATTCACCGGGCCGGTCTTAAATTGAATGGCCTTTTGCTGGAGCCTCTTGCCTCGGCAGGTGCAGTGCTGTCGGCTGAAGAGAAAGAAGCCGGTGTGGTACTCATCGATATTGGAGGGGGTACCACCGATATGGCACTTTTCTACGATGGCATTCTTCGCCAAACGGTGGTGATCCCTTTTGGGGGCAGCGTAATAACGGGCGACATTAAAGAGGGATGCGCCGTGCTTTATAAGCAGGCCGAATCGCTCAAAACGCAGTTTGGTTCGGCGCTGGGTACCATGGCACGGGAGGATGCCGTAGTGACCATACCCGGGATCCCCGGATGGGAACCCAAAGAGATTTCATTTAAAAGCCTGGCATGTATCATACAGGCCCGGATGGAGGAGATCATCGAGCTGATACTGCACCATTTGGAAAAATCGGGATACTACGAAAAGCTGGGTGCAGGCATTGTCCTCACCGGCGGAGGGGCTTTGCTCAATCATATTGTGCAGCTTATGAAGCTCAAATCGGGGCTCGATGTCAGGGTGGGTATTCCCACTGTATTGTCATCCGAAAACGATCATGAAAAGATTCAAAATCCCACTTTTTCAACGCCCATCGGTTTGCTGGTGAGTGCGGGTAGCTATCGCGGCACGGGCATCATCCGGGAGCAGTCACTCTTTCATGACATGGAAGAATCGGGCAGGATAAACAGAGCGCCCGTTAAAAAGCGGGAGGCAAAGCCCCGGGAGAAGAAAGTAAAAAAAGAGAATTATATTACCGGTGATTTATTTGGTAATTTAAAGCGTGGTTTGGCAGGTATTTTCGATGAGAAAGATACCGATATGTAAAATATGAGTGTAAAGCTCCCGTGAAAAATGATTCTATGAGTGAAGATTTGATGAGTTTTGATATGCCCAGTGATCAATCCTCTATTATTAAGGTAATTGGTGTAGGCGGAGGAGGAAGCAACGCGGTTAACTACATGTACAACCTGGGCATTAAAGATGTGAGTTTTGTAATTTGCAATACCGATGCTCAGGCCTTGATCAGCAGTCCGGTGCCCATAAAGATTCAATTGGGCGAGTCGTTGACCGAAGGCCGCGGTGCCGGTAATAAACCTTTGAAGGGCAGGGAGGCAGCCATTGAAAGTCTGGAAACGGTTAAAAACGTGCTGGAGGGTGGCACTAAGATGGTGTTTATCACAGCCGGCATGGGCGGCGGTACCGGTACAGGCGCAGCACCTGTTATAGCCGGTGCTGCCCGCGAAATGGGCATTCTTACGGTAGGCATCGTAACCATTCCATTTAAGTTCGAAGGTCGCCTTCGCATCAGCCAGGCACTGGAGGGTATTGCCGAAATGGAAAAACAGGTAGACTCTCTGCTCATTATCAACAATGAGAGGTTACGCGATATGTACGGTGATCTGAAATTGACCAATGCTTTTTCGCGGGCCGATAATATTTTGGCCACGGCGGCCAAGGGTATTGCCGAAATTATTACGGTACATGGCTATATCAACGTGGATTTTGCCGATGTGGAAACGGTTATGAAGAATAGCGGCGTCTCGATTATGGGTTCGGCTTCTGCCGAGGGTGAGGAAAGAGCTGTGGGCGCCATTCAGGCTGCCCTGGAATCGCCATTGCTCAACAATAACGACATAAAAGGGGCCAAAAATATTCTACTCAACATCACCTCCGGTGTGGATGAGATTACCATGGATGAGGTGGGCTATATCACCGATTTTGTGCAGGAAAAAGTGGGCCGAAACGCTTCCATCATCTGGGGCACCGGCTCCGACGAGCGCCTGGATAAACAGGTGAATGTGACCATTATTGCCACCGGTTTTGCCTCCCGCCATATTATTGAAACGCCGGCTGGTGCTCCCAATAAACCGCTTACCCGTTATCTGATGGATGAAGAGGGCCAAGTGGCCGGCACCTCAACGGCTCCCGGGGAGGGGGAAATCTCACTCGAACTTGACGAAGAGAGTGATAAACCGCGGGTAGTGGATTTTGATGCTATGGAGCGCGAAAAGGAGCGCCAGATAGAGTGGCTCTATGGTACGGATAATAAAAACAAAGAGGATGTGGATGTGGATGACCCGCTTTCGTGGGGACTCGATGCACCGGGCAATGGCCCTCTTTTGTTAGGGGCAGGGCATTCGTCACCTCTCCTGACCGATGATATTATCGACGAAAAAATGATCGATCAGATCGAAAAGGTGCCGGCCTATAAGCGCCGCAACGTGAAGATAGGCAAGGGCGATAGCCTCAAAATATCCCCTAACGAACAAGGCAGGCGGGTCTCCAGGTTTTCGCTTTCGGATGGTAAAGAAGGGCCTACCCTGAGTGAGAATAACCCTTTTCTTCACGATAATGTAGATTAGAATTTAACTTCACAATTCAGGAAAATTGTGGAGCTCACCGGCTGGTTATTATCATCGGGGATTCGCCTCTGATAATTGGGGGCCAGTTTAACGCCTTTTATGGGTGCAAATTCCACCCCTGCAATCACCATCCGTTCGTCTTGCGAATGGTTCCAGCGGTTGGCTTCACCCGAAAGGGTGTTGGAGGTGAGCCTGTCGTAACGGGCGAAGAGTTTCAGTCTAAGGGTGGGGTTCACCGTGGCATAAAACGAAGTACCACTCCATTCGCGGTCTTTCTCAAAGTTTACATTAAACTGCTTGTTGTACTCCGCCCCAAGGCTGAACCCACGGCCCCGGTAGCCAACAAATGCAGCCATCGACGATTGGGTATAATCTTTTGAAATAAAATCGTAATAAACACGGGCGGTGAATGGTTGCAACGGATGGAGGGTTATGCCAAAACCGGTTCGCAGTGCACTGTCGGCTTGCAATCTTTTGTAACCTTCGCCATTGGCAACAATGAGGTCGGCACTTATCGATTCACTAAATTTATAGGCAAGGCTCACTCCCAGGTCAGCACTGGAGTTGAAATCGTATTCATCCTGAAATGATTTTTGCAGATACCGGTACCCCCAGTGCTGTTCCTGGATTTTAAACTGAGTGGTGCTTATCATCCCAAAATTCAGGGTGAGATTATGGGCGTTGTATTGCAGGTAAGCATTTTTTACGTACGCTGTAAGCTCAAAATCACCCGTTCCGGGGTTGCCCACATCCAGATTTACTTTGGCCGAAAAGTTTTCATTAAATTGATATTGATAGCCCAAATAAACCCGGGTAAGCTCGAAAGCAGTAACAGAAGCATCCTCAGAAAATGTGGTGTGGTAGTTGCTAAAAATCCTTGCAAAGGGTCTTCCACCTGCGGTAAGTGTATCCGTTTGGGATATTGCCTCAAATGGAGCATACAGCATGATGCACGTTAATAAGCCTGCCGCTTTTCCTAAAATATTGTCTATGATATTCTTGTTTTATCTGGCATAACCTGTTTGTTGTGGACAGACAGCTTTTACCAGGTTGGGTGTCCAATTCCTGGCGCTCTTTAATAAAAGTTGGCCCGGTTGTCGTCGATGGTTGCTTTTTCACGTATGGTTTCAAGCATTTGATAATCCACTTTCATGGCAAGGTCGTTTTCGAGCTGGGCGCGTACGGCAGATGGTTCAGTGTCGGAGGCTTGTTTGTTGTTGACCTGCACCATGTAAACGCCATTGTTCCCTCTCACCGGCCCGGAGACCTTGCCCTCGGGTGAATAAACTGCCAGAGACACCAGAGCGGGCTCAACACCTGCCCCGGTTACCTGATAAGCGTCGAAGCTGACATTGGTGGCAGATTGCACCTCTGTGTTCATCGCCCCGGCAATGGCCGTAAGGCTTTGATTGCTTGTGGCTTCCTGTTCAAATTGCCTCATCAGAAGGTCGGCCTTTTTATCGTTCATCAACTCGCGTTCAATACGGGGGCGTACGGCGCTCAGGGGCATGGTGCCTTCGCTGCGGGATTGGGTGAGCAGGGCAATCACAAATTGGTCGCCAAACTCAAAAATGGGTGAAAGGTCACCTTCGCTGGCATTGAAGGCCCATTTAACCAGCTCGCGAGGCGACTCGAGGGCGCCCACGGTGCGATCGTTTTTCTGCAGGTCACGGCCGTATTTGCGCGTCAGATTTTCATCTTCTATTCCTTTCTCGAACTTTTCGCGGGTGTTATTAATAGCTGCAAACCGGGTAGCTTCGGAGTAAACATCCTGATAGGTCTTAGAACTGTAGGTTACTTTCCGTCCCAGGGTAGCCAACTGATACTTGGTGGTGGGCCGGCTCTGGTCCTGTATGTTTATGATGTGCACGCCAAACTGCGATTCCACTTTTACCAGGTCTCCTTTTTTTCCAAAAAAGACGGCATCGTTGAAAGGTTGTACCATCATGCCTTCACCAAACCAGCCCAAATCGCCGCCGTTGATGGCCGAGCCCTGGTCCTGGGAGTAGGTGCGGGCCAGTTGGGCAAAGTCGGCGCCATTTTTAATGAGGTTCATGAGGCTGTCGGCCAGTTGGTTGGTTGCCTGCATGTTTTCACCGCGCAACAAAATGTGGCGTGCTTTCACCGAATCGGGTATCTGCGCCACATCAACCAGTCGCGTTAACTTATAGGTGTCGTCTTCAAAATAGGGGCCGTACACATCGCCTGGTTGTGCATGGGTTACAAAATCACTGATCTGTGGCTCCAGGGCGCCGGGCTTAAAATAACGGGCATTGAAAGGTACATCGGAGTTGAGTCGCACAAATTGCGCCGGATCAATGTCGTCCGCTCCAAAATCGTCTTTCATCTCCTCTATCCATTGGCCGGCCAATTGCTTGTCGGCTTCGGTGGGGGTCACATCAAAAGTAACATATTCCACGTCGCGTGTAGCGTTTTGTTTAAATTGGTCGGTGTGGCTCTTGTAATAACTGCTTATCTCCTGATCAGAAACCGTTACGGCACTATCGCTGACGGAGGTTAACCGGCGTACTATAAAATCGAAATCTACCTCCTGCGACCGGGCCTCTACTTCTGTTTCAGTCCATAGAGAAGGTACATAAAGCCCTTTCTTCAAGAGGGTGGTATATTTGTTAAAGAGTCGTTCACTGATGAGCTGTTGTTCAACAAATCTCCAGTAAAAATCGGCATTGGGGTCGTATTTTTTCGAGCGCAGAAAGTTGACCACCTGCTCCTGATCAAAAGCCTGGGTTTGAGGGTTGGTAAAGAGCTGCCGGATGGTGGGGTGTATGTTTTTGCCCGTTACCATGTCCAACAATTCATCTGACGTAACTTCCACACCTGTTTCTTCATATTTTTCGCCCATCACCACTTCATTCACCATTTGATTCCAGGCTTGCTCGCGCAAACGGAACACCATCTCCTGGTCGAGCGACGACTGTCCCGAGTTGAGCCTGGCATATTCTTCCATCTCCGAAACTCTGGCCTGAAATTCCTGAATGGTTATGGTATGGCCATTAATATCGGCTACATTCATCTGTCTGCGCTGAAATAGGGAGGTGCCTGAACTCAATAAGTCGGTCATTATAAAAGCAAACAATGCGAAGCCGACAAAAACTATTACCAGAACGCCTGCTTTGCTTCTTATTTTCTCTAAAGTTGCCATTGAAAAAGGATTAATTTTATTTTAAAAAATCAGCGGCGAATATACAAAAAAATGGGCAATCCATTAATTCTTTTCATCAAAGGATATCTCCAATAATTTTATTTTTGAGCTGGAAGCATCCACAATCTTCACCGAAAAATTGTTTATCTCTATTACTTCTCCTACTTTAGGAATGGCTTCGTTGTAAAAGAGCACCATTCCGGCGAGGGTTTCGTATTCATCTGAAACGGGCAGATCGAACTGGTACTTATCGTTGAGATAGTCCACTTCAAAGCGTCCGGAGAATTGGAATATACCTTTGTCTATCTGTTTTTCGGTGAGGTCGGAGACATCGTATTCATCATCAATTTCGCCAAATATCTCTTCCAGTAAATCTTCGAGGGTCACAATGCCGGCGGTTCCGCCAAACTCATCCACTACCAGAGCAATACTACGGCGCTCTTGCGTAAAAAGTTCAAGCAGATTGTTGGCAGTCATGGTTTCGGGCACTATGGAAATCGGGCTGATGATGTTTCGAAGACTTTTGGGTTGTCTAAAAAGGGCTGAAACATGCACATAGCCAATGATGTTGTCGATGTTGCCTTTGAAAACCAATATTTTTGAATGGCCTGTGTCTATGAATTTACGGCGCAGCGTTTCCAAACCTTCGTCCACCTCAATGGCCTCAATGTCGGTACGGGGGATGGTGCATTCGCGAATTTTCACCGAGGAGAAATCGAGGGCATTTTTTAGAAATTTAACCTCCTGTGGAACGCTTTCATCGCTTTTGGTCTTCTCCTGATGTTCGGTTATCAGGTTGTCGAGATCGATGCGTCCAATTACAATATTCTTCCTGCCCGGCGGTGAAGGTGCCTTTAGTACTCTGCGTATAAGAAAATTGGATATGGAAAGCGTAAGGGAAGAGATGGGATAAAAAAGGGTATAAAAAAAATAGAGTGGAATGGATACGATATTAAGGGTAAGGGTGGGATTGATGCGAAAGATCATCTTAGGCAAAAATTCGGCCGTAAACAATATTACAATGGTAGAAAAAAGAGTTTGTAACAGGAGAATGGCAAAATCGGAATTGAAATAACGGGCAATGCCGGGTTCAATTAAATTGGCCATGTAAATACCATAAACCACCAGGGCTATGTTGTTGCCTACGAGTATGGTAGATATGAACAGGCCCTGGTTTTGAATAAATATATCGGTGACTTTGGCCAGGTGAGGATGCTTTTTGCGATTGAGCTCAATCAGCAACTTATTGGACGACAGGAACGCCATCTCGCTTCCCGAAAAGAAAGCAGAAAAAAAGAGGGAAATTAAAATGACAGGCAGGTAATCCATGCTTGTATGACCGGAATTTTTGGCAAGTTAATAAAAATATGGTTTGTCCGGATTATTGCTGCGGCTCTTTTTTTGGTTCTTCCTGTAGTTCCACAATTCCACTGATGCGTTTAATCCTGTAATCCTGAAATTGCTCGTCCGACTCAAATCCATAGCCGGTAAGGATATCTGTGGCAGTGGTGATTTTAATAAACTCGTCGGAGTAGATGGTGTGGGCTTTGGCATCCCAAAAGAGCTGTTCGGTATTGATTACTTCATCTTTAAAATTAACCGCTTCCACATCGTTTTGTAAATCCCATAACTCTTTGGCCTGCCAGTAAATGGCATACTTGCTTTTTATTTGGGCTTCAATTTCGTGGTTGCGGTTGTAAACAATGAAATGCAGGCCTTCAGGAAATTCGGTGTAGGGTGGATTGTTTTTGTCGTATTGCAGCATCAGCGGCGCTATGAAGCGGTATTTCACCATGCCCGAGTCGGTGATGACCGATTCCAGTTGTTGCACCTGCATGGAGGGGAGGTCTTCGCCGGTGGTAAGAGCCTTAATTTCCTCTGGTTTATTGCCCTGGCAGCCTGCCAAATAAAAAGAAACAGCAAGCAGTAAAAAAATACTGCCTGCTGTATGTAGTTTAAAACAAGTTGCCGATTTAATTAAAAGATGCCACATGCTTTTATTTTCCTCTAACGGCGGTTCTCTCGGCAATCCATCCGCCTACGGTGTAAGTTGAACCCTCTTCGAGTCCCTGAAAGAATATCTCATCCTTTGGCGGAAAGTGCTGCGAATAAAGGCGAATCAGTTCATTGGCCTCTTCGGTGACCGATGGATCAACCGATTTTGCTTTTATAAATTTATCAACTGCTGCCCAATAGGCCGTTTTGTGTTCAAAATCGGTACTTCCAATGCTGTTGGCAGAGTTGGCATAGGCTTTACCAATGAGAATATAGGGTGATCCCCACGTGGGATTGTTTTCAATGGCTTTGCGCGCGTTGGCTCGTGCCACGGGATAATTTTCCCTGGAGAGGTAGATGAGCCCCAGCGAATACTGGAATTCGGATTTTTGCTGGTCATTATCAACCAGGTCAATCGCCTGATTGTAAAATTCAATGGCCTTGTCCATATCACCGGCTTTGAGGTACATCCGGGCCAGACCATAAGCCGAAGAGCTGGAAGGCTCTATGTTGTGTTGATATTCTGATACTTTGTACAGAAGATCAGCATCTTCGCACAGTCCGCGGGCCAAAAGGCGGCTCACTCTCTTGAGCCAGTCCAGGTCGTTTTTACGTTCCTCAAGTTGTGGCGTGTAAATACGCTGTATGGTTTCGCAGTCGGCAGCGCCGCTTTGGGCGAAAAGCTGCTCTGTTTTGTTTTTAATGTCTTCCAAAACATCTTTGTACCGGGCCATTTTAGGATTTTGAAGCTGCTTGTCAACCAATTCGGTAACCATTGTGTAGTTGTTCACCACATCTTCGGCATCCAGGTAATCTATTTTATACAGCGCCACCGTATTGGTCATAAACAGGGCCAGAAAAGCCGGTTGCGCATTTTCTTTCAGATGTTCGATGCTCTCCTTCAACATCGCATAAGTCTCTTTCTTTACTTCGTCGTCCTCTTTTTTAAAGTCGAGCATGTCAATGGCTTTAAGACCCTTGATATAGGCGGTACCGTAAAGCTTGTGGTCACCATAGTATTTCATGCGCTGGTCGTACACCTTCATCAGCATGTTATAGGCTTCCTCCTGTTTAGCGGGGTCCGACGCTTTCTTAATTTTGTGGTTCATTATTTTAACCCCGTCGGTATAGATGCGCGAATTGGATGTAGGGCATTCGTTGAAAGCAATCTCCCAGTAGGGAAATGCTTCATCGTATTTATTTTGCTTTACCATTTCCATATAAAGCGACAGGTTTTTGAGACACCGAATGCTGTCTTCTCCGTGGCCGTACTTCGAGCCGTCTTCGACGCCTTTTTGGGCGAGGGCGGGAAATGCTGAGAGTAGTGCTACTCCAAGTACGATGAGTTTAAAGGCTTTCATTTCAGTTGGTTTTTATTTTTTCAATGGTCATCTATTAATTTCAGTCTCTGTGGGGTAAAATTTACTCAAACTTACGCTTTCTAAACCAAATTTCGTGGAACGTAAAATTAATTTTAAGCTTTCCATAGGTCTCTTCCAGTTGCGATTGTTGCGAAGTTCCTCTTTTACCCACCTCAAAAGCGAGGTTAACAGATGTTTTTGTTCTGCTAAGCGGTAATCCTACTCCAAAACTTATGCCAAAATCTTTTACCTGGTAGTTGTTGAGTTCGATGTAGTCTTCGAGATAACGCACTCCGGCCCGGTATCTTATCATCCCAAGATAGCTTTGGGAGCGTTCGTTGGGAATAAATTCAACACCGGCCGAAAACCGGTTGCTGGTGGTAACCGATGAGAGGTTTTCCATTAAACTGGCATCACCCCATTGTTGGGTGGAGTAATCGGCAGCAAGCACCAGTTTATTATCCCAGTTGTACGAAACGCCTGCGCCAAAGGCATTGGGAAGGTCAAAGCCTTTCACGTTGGAAGTGTCGGAGGCTTCGGGAATAAGGATGTTAGACTCGAACAGCTTCCCGTCCTGGGCGTAACTCATTCCTTTGGCAGATGTTTTCTGATAATTTCCGTTGATGGGTGTTTTAGGCTGAAAAGTCAATCCGAATGTCAGGGTGTTGGATTCATCTATTTTGAGGTTGTATTGAGCGCCTAAATCAAAGAAAAAATCGCTGGCATGAATTTCTGTTTGTACCCCGTATTTAAAGGCCGTTGGGTTGTTAAGAAACTCGACAAATGTGGTATGTTGCAAATTGCCAAACAGATAAGTGGCATGAGCCCCCAGCGATAATGTGGGCATGAGTTTTAGGGCGATGCCGCCATAAACCGAAGTGAGATTACCGGTGCCGATGGCCTTATTGAGTGCTGTATTGGTTGTAAACTCAAAGCTATAACCCGCATTTGAGTATGGCTGAAGTCCCAGGGTGGCAAACAGTTTTTGGGTGACCGGAAATCCCATCGCAAAATAGTTGAAGTCCATGTTGTTGTAGGTCTCCTTACCCACATCTGATTTAAAAGTTTGCGTAAATCCCGTGATCCCGGCTTCCATAAAAAATGAGAGCGAATCCATTGCCGAGTAAGAGGCCGGATTCAGGTTGTTGAGATGCTCGTTGCTGCGCATTCCAATTCCGGTGCCTCCCATCCCCTGGCTCTGGCCTAATCCACGGGTTTCCAGCTCCCCAAGGCCATACCTCGAAAAAGGGGAGAAGGTCCTCTTTTGGCCCTTAGAAGGTTGAATTGCCAGTAATAATAAAGGAATAAGCAAATATGCGAATAATTTATACATTGTATTCTATTAAGCGGTTTAGTCCCTGCAGCACTAAATTTGAGTGTACAAAGATGATGTTTTTTATATTTCTGGCAAAAAAATCTGCATCCCCCCCTGTAATAATAACCTTAATTAGTGGATTCTCTCGTATTACTTCATGGCAATAAGCCTCAACTTCCATCAGCAATCCGTTTTGCACTCCCGCTACCAGGGCCTCGGTGGTGGAGCGGCCCCAAAAGGGCACCTCGCCTGGTGCTGCCAGCGGTAACCGGTTGGTTTGTTGGTGCAAAGCTTTGAAGCGCATTTGTAATCCGGGCGATATATTGCCGCCCAGGAAAACGTCATCTACCATCAGATCGAAAGTAAGAGCGGTGCCTGCGTCTATCACCAACAGTGGCAGCGAGGGATATAAAAATTGAGCGCCTGCCAGTGCCGCCAGCCGATCCTTGCCCAGGGTTTCGGGGGTTTGATAATTGTTTTTGAAAGGAAGGGGTGTTTGATGATCAAAGATAATAACTTTGTCTATTCTATCCATAAGCCACCCGGCCAGGTTGTAACCGTGGGCCGATGATACCGACGACAGGATAGCCTTTTGGGGAGCGTGAAGAATTATTAATTCATCCAACGTTTTTTGATCGGGAAAATTAAGATTATAGACCGATGATAGCTCTCCCTTGTGAAAAAAACCTATTTTTGTGCTGCTGTTTCCCTGATCAATGGTTAAATTCATATCCTCACAATGGGTCAAATATAGCTTGGTAGTGCCCTGGCGGGCTAAAAAATGAATTAATGCTGTTTACAAAAATCGTTCCGCAAAAGATGCGATATTTCGTTTTTGGAAACATACAAAAGTAATACTTTTTTAATGGCCAACCCACAATTGTCTTAAAGATAGTATAATGCGCAAAATTATTGTAGTTGAAGACGATAGATTTATCTCAGCTGTTTACTCTCTGTTTCTTAAAAACTTAGGATACGAGATCGTGGCGAGTTGTAAAAGCGGAATCGAAGCCCTTGAAGAGTGCGAAGTTAGAAAGCCCGATATTGTGCTTATGGATATTCACATCGAAGGTGAATTAGATGGCATTCAAACAGCCGAAAGAATACGAAGAGAGTGTGAATTGCCGGTAATTTTTGTTTCAGGCGATACCAGTTCAGAGGTGGTTGAGCGGGCGGTTATCTCAAATTCTTATGGTTATCTGGTAAAACCGGTTAACGAAAAGGAGCTGGGGATAACCATTGAACTGGCCTATTACAAGCATAAGGCGGATCTGGACCAAAAACGGCGTGAGAAAAGTTTCAGAGCCTTTGTCTCGGAGGCACCCATGCCCATCATCATTGTACAGAATGGCGTTATACGTTACCTGAATCATCTTTCACTCGATCTGTTTAAAACCCACTATATCGAAGATGTTGTAATGCTTCCAATAACCGATTTTGTGGATGAGAGGGACCATGCTGCCATAAAAAAGGTGCTGGATGGCGGGGAAGACGACAAGACCGTCCCGTTCGGGATATGCCTCAAAACGCTGCATGGTAAGCCTGTTGAGGTGATGGTGTATTGTTCAAGGTCTCACTTTAATAATGCGCCTGCATTTCAAATGGCATTTATTGAATTGAAAGAGCAGTTGATTTGCCGCGATAATTTGCAAAAGTGGCGTATGGCAGCACTGCTTGGTGCGGGCCCGGTGCTGCTGCTGAATAATAATTTTGAGGTGATTGATTACAACCAGGGGTTTCACCAATTGGTTCAGCCGGCCTTTGATATGCGGGGGCACCCTCTTCAGGCATTAACTGCAAAAATCGGAATTGATGAGAAGATGCTGGCCAACGCGTTTGCCGGTGAAAAGGAGACACCTGCCAGGTTTACCATGAAGATATCTTCACGTCCATTCAGTTGCCTGGGTTACGCTATTCTGGACGACAAAGGGGAGGTGGAGAACTATCTGGTTGCATTAAATGAACATTAAAAACTAAGTTGTGAGAATTTTTTTTTGTCGTGCACAAAAAAATCATAAACAATGCTTCGGGGGTAGATGCCGGTCTCATTCATATTCTCCACTTTTTTGTTCAGAAGAGTCCGCTCTTCTCTAAGCCTTCGTAAAGCTCTGTAAAAGGTCATGTGCGCCGAAAACACTGCGCCGGCATGGCGCCATTCGCCCGAAAACATAAACTTTAAAGCAGCCACCGCGTCCAAAATCATACGGGTAAGCAATCGCCGGTGAAACTTTGGCTCGGGCAGGTTACGGAACAGCATAAAGAGGTTGTTGCGGAAGTTCAGCATTGTTTTTCGCGACGACATATTGCTGAGGGTTCCGCCGCCCAGATGGTAAACCTCGCTTTGCGCTACATAGCCAATTTTATAGCCTTGGTTTTTCATGCGCCAGCACCAGTCAATCTCCTCCATATGGGCAAAAAAATGCTCATCGAGTCCTCCCGACTGGTTAAAAAGACGGGATTGAACCATCAGCGCGGCTCCGCTGGCCCAAAATACTTCGCCGGAGGTATTGTATTGTTGCACATCTTCTTCAATCACATTAAACAACCTGCCCCGGCAGAAGGTGTAGCCCAGCCGGTCAATAAAACCACCTGCTGCACCGGCATACTCGAAAAACGAGCGGTTATCGAGGGCTTTTATTTTAGGCATGCAGGCGGCATAATCAGGATTTGAGTCCATCCAGTCAATCATGGGGGGCAGCCAGTTTTCACCGGGCTCCACATCCGAATTGAGTAAAACAGTGTATGGCGCCTCAATTTGCTTCAATGCCCGGTTGTACCCACCTGCAAAACCATAATTTTTATCCAGCCTCAATATCCTCACCCCGGGGAAGTCCGCTTTCACCATCCCGGCGGAGCCATCGGTGGAGCCGTTGTCGGCCACCACGATCTCTGCGTATTGCTGTGGGGTACGCGCAATCACCAACGGGAGGAAGCGCTGCAGTAATGGGCGGGTATTCCAGTTGAGAATAATTACCGCCACCCTGGCCCGGTTTGGAGTGGAGTTATTCATGATTCAGGAGTGTTTTGGGAGTAAAGGTGTTGATATTTCCATCGCTTATGCGACCAGAGCCAAAGCTCGGGTTGTTTGCGTATGGATTCTTCAAGCAGTCGTACGTGCCACTCTGTGAGCTCGTGCTCCTTCATGTGGTTTACATCCCCCGGAAAAGGAATGATCTTGCCATGGTAATGGCCCCGTTTGGGTTTGCTCAGTTGAAAAAAGAATACCGGCCCTTTTATTATCCGGGCCATTTTCTCTGGTCCTGTTATGATTGGGGTGTTTTGTGTCAAAAAATCGGTCCAGTAGTTAAGTTCAACCTTCCCCGGACTTTGGTCTGAAACCAGGGATAATATAAAGCGTGTATTGCTCTTTTTGTAGGCAATTACGCGGCGAAGGGTGTTCTTCATGGTTACATTTTCCGAACCGAACCGGGAGCGGATGTCGAGCATGAATTGGTCAAAACCTTTGTTCTTAAGAGGTCTGTAAACGTTGCACAACAAAGGTTTAAAACGTATGTTTACGGACGCCAGCATCTCCCAGTTGCCATAATGCCCTAAGATGATCACACTGTCTTCTCCTCTCTCACCCGCTTCGTCTATCAGATGCGTGTTTGAAAAGGTAACTCTTCGTTTCATCTCTTTTTCGGAGACGGTTTGAATTTTTATTATTTCTACCACCGTGTCACAAAGGTGACGGTAAAATTTTTTTAAAATCCCGATACGCCAGTTGTGTGATTTTTCGGGAAAGGCTTTTTCCAGGTTGCTGAGAATGACCTTACGGCGGTACCCTACCATTAAAATGAGAAGATAAAGAAAATCAGAGACCAGGTGAAGCACCCAAAATGGCAGAAACGATAGCACCCAAAGCAAAGGACGCCAGAGATAATATAAAATCCTGTTCATAACCCGGAATTCATAATGCGACCAACAATCCCGGATATTTCGGCAAAGGTTTTGGCGTTGGCGGCAATAATTTCACCTCCAAAAAGGTAGTTGTCACCATTTTCAAAGTCAGCCACTTTACCGCCTGCCTGCTGAACAATAAAGGCGCCGGCGGCTACATCCCAGGCATTCAGATTGTATTCGTAAAAAGCATCGAACCGGCCGCACGCCACGTAAGCCAGGTCGGCGGCTGCCGAACCCAGCCGGCGAAGCCCGTGGCTGTTCTTCATAAAGTAGTCGAGGGTTTTCATAAAAGGCTCCATCAGGCTGTACTCGGTGTAAGGAAAACCTGTGGCAATGAGGCTGTCGGCCACGGTGGGGGTTCGCGATACCTGTATGGGGGTGCCGTTGAGCAGGGCAGGCCCTTTTTCCCAGGCATAAAAGCATTCGTCAAGGCCCATCTCATAAATCACACCCGCTACTATTTCCTTTTCACGCATCAGAGCTATGCTGATGGCATAGGGGAAAAGTCCATGAATAAAGTTGGTGGTGCCGTCGATGGGGTCGATGATCCAGTTGTAAACAGGACCCTCTTTGTTTATGGTTTTCTCTTCGGTAATGAAGCCCGCCTCCGGCAGGATTTTGCCCAGCGCAGCCACCAGTTTCACTTCGGTGGATTTATCTATCCGGGTTACAAAGTCGTTTTTGCCTTTGGTTTGTACCTCAGGCTGGTGGGTATCGCGATATTGCCGCACACCGCGACCGGTTTCCCGGGCTATCGCCACCGTTTGTTCGCAAATTAATTGGATGTTAAGCATAGAGTTATTCTTTATCAATGAAATTCGTGTGTAATTCAACAAAATATCAAATGGCAAATAACAAAAAACAAGCCCGAAGCATCGGGACCAATTGGGAAAATACGATCCCGATGGATCGGGACGAAACTGTATAAGTACGTTTGGAAATTATTTTATTGGGTTTTGATCCCGATTTTTCAGGATTGCTATTTGTTTTTTGTCATTTGTCATTTCTGGTTTATCCAGGTTCGGATTTTCAATAACCATATGTCCCGACAGAGGTGATACTTTGGTGAGCTTCACCTCTGCAATCTGGTTGGTAAGTTTTGGGTTATAAGGCGCTTCTATTCGTATGTAATTGTGGGTAAAGCCAAGCATGGTGCCATTGGTATGCTGCGCCTCAAAGAGTACGGGGGCTGTTTTCCCTACAAATCTCCGGTAAAAATCTTTCAGTTTCTCGTCCGAGAGCTGATGAAGCACCTGGCTCCTTCGCTTTCTCTCATCCACCGGCACATGGTGTTCAATTTTCAATGCTTGTGTGTTGGCCCTTTCCGAATAGGTAAAAACATGCAGTTGCGATACATCCAGAGAACTCAGGAAGGCTCGTGTGGTTTCAAACTCTTCGAGGGTTTCACCTCTCACACCTACAATAACATCTACCCCAATAAATGCGTGGGGGAGATGATGGCGAATGGTGTTTACACGGTTTTTGAAAAGCGCGGTGTCGTATCGCCGCTTCATCAGTTGAAGCACTTTGTCGCTTCCCGATTGCAGCGGGATGTGAAAATGGGGCATGAACTTTTTCGAGCGGGCTACAAATTCAATGATGTCAGTGCTAAGCAGGTTGGGCTCAATGGAGGAAATCCGGATGCGCTCCAATTCATCCACCTTATCTAATGTCTGAACGAGGTCGAAAAACGATTCGCCGGTGCTCTTTCCAAAGTCGCCAATATTCACCCCTGTGAGGATGATCTCCCGTGCCCCTGCCCGAGCGGCTTCCCTGGCCTGCTCAATGGTTTGGGCAATGGTGCCGTTGCGCGAGCGGCCACGGGCATGGGGAATGGTGCAGTACGAACACATGTAATCACATCCATCCTGAACCTTTAAGAAGGTGCGTGTGCGGTCTCCCGAGGAGTAGGAGGGCATAAATCGCTTGTCTTTGGCAATGTTGCCGGCATATACTTCGGCCACCGCTTTTTTTTCCAGGTTATCGAGATGGTTTTTCAGATCGAACTTTTCGTTGCTGCCCAGTACCAGATCAACCCCCTTCATATTCATTATGCTGTGGGGCTTGAGTTGGGCAAAACAGCCGGTCACCACAATGAAAGCCCGAGGATTGGTTCGCAGGGCTTTATGAATAACGTAGCGACACTTTTTATCGGCAGTATCGGTTACCGAGCAGGTGTTGATCACATAAATATCGGCCGCATCGTTGAAGGGTACGCGCTTATAGCCCTCCTCCTGCAAATGGCGCGCAATGGTGGATGTTTCGCTGAAGTTGAGTTTGCAACCCAGCGTATAAAATGCTACGGTATGTGTTTTGAATTGCGTGTGGTCTATCATAT
>JACDJB010000673.1_pt1 | contig 32570 bp, 31 predicted proteins | sample 7454121 | NCBI WGS metagenome assembly JACDJB01 (sample SAMN14253290, study PRJNA609438) | sludge metagenome | isolation source: sludge after 25d culture with pyrite | collected 2018-12-20
AAAAAAAATTTTATTTTTTTAACTACATCTTACTCAAATAATACCACCACGAAAATACTTGTTGCTTTTTATAATTAATATTTTGGTTTTTTTTGTTGGGACTTGGTAAATCTCATTTTAAATCAAAATTATAAACGACTCTATTATCGTCAATTATACTATTATTCTCCTATATAATGTAGAAATCCTTTTATATCTCCGAAAGTTCTGTCGACATAAAAGGATTATTTTAGGTATAATAAAGATTACTCTAAAAATATTTTCAGTGAGTAGTAGAGATCATCCTGTGTGCGAATACCAAAGGCCGTGTGAACAACTTCACCATCGACCAAAAATTTGAATGTGGGCGCAGAGGTGATCATGAACTGCTCTACCAGCTTTGGCGAATAATGAATGTTACTTTTATAAGCGGGAAAAGGCGGTAATTGTGGTAAAATAGCTTTAAGAAATCGCTCCGCGATTTCGCAGCTGCCTCATAACGGATTCGTAAAGAGGATGAGCATAAAAGGTGATTTTTCTTCTATTGCTTGGAGTAGCTCTTTTTCATTTATTTCGATCAATGGTGACCATCCTTTCCAAGTTTGTTTTTACTGTCTCTACAATATACTTCGTTTTCTATCTTAATCAAACATAAATAAAAGTTCAAGTGAAGGGGATGTATGAAGCTTGACAGTTACAATATATGATGTAGCAAGAATTGCTGGAGTATCCATGGCTACGGTATCACGTGTTGTAAATGGCAACACAAATGTAAAGCCAAGCACGCGAAAAAAGGTATTGAAGGCGATCGAGGATTTGGGCTATCGACCAAATGCTGTAGCACGTGGTTTGGCTAGTAAAAAAACGACGACAATTGGTGTAATCCTGCCGGATATTTCGAGCCTCTTTTTTGCTGAGCTCGCACGTGGAATCGAGGATATCGCCACTATGTATAACTATGACATTATTTTGAGTAGTTCTGACCAAAATCGTGATAAAGAGATTCAACTTCTCAACAATTTATTAGAAAAGCAAGTAGACGGAGTACTGTTTTTGGGCGGTGAAGTAACGGAGGAGCATCGTCAGCTGTTTGAGAGCACATCAGTACCAATCGTACTTGTTTCTTCTGCTGATCCGCAAAAGAAGCTACCATCAGTACGGATCGATATGGAGAAAGCTTCCTATGACGCTATAGAATTTTTGATCAAGAAGGGGCATAGACGAATCGCCTTTTTGACGACTAGATTAAGAAGTCATTTTCAACAACGCTATAACGGTTATGTACAAGCTCTCAAATCATATGATATACCTTTTGACGAGGATCTAGTAGCAGAGATTCAGCCTGTTTATGAAGCAGCGATCAAGAAAGCGGCCAATTTATTAAAGCTTTCCAATGCACCTACTGCATTTTTTACCTATAATGATGAAATTGCCATTGGTGCTATTCACGCAGTACAGGATCAAGGCTTGCGGGTACCTGATGATGTAGAGGTCGTTGGCTTTAATAATACCCGTTTTTCACAGATGGTGCGTCCGATGCTGACCACAGTAGTACAGCCCATCTATGATATTGGTGCGGTATCGATGCGTCTGTTGACAAAGCTGATTAATAATGAAGAAACACATACCGAAATTGTACTACCACATCGAATCGAAATACGACAATCAACGAGATAGAAATGAGGTATATTAATGTCCATTATTGGCGTGATTGGAGCAATGGAAGAAGAGATTGAACATTTTTTAACCCATATGGAGGAGATCAAAGAAGCTCAGCATGCAGGAATTATGTATCGAACAGGGCGGTTTCATGGGCATGAAATCGTGCTGGTGAAGTCTGGGATCGGTAAGGTGAATGCCAGTGTGTGTACGCAAATATTAATCGACCGATTTGGTGTATCCAAAATTATTTTTACAGGGGTAGCAGGAGCATTGCACCCTGATCTAGATATAGGTGATATTGTTGTATCGCGAGATCTCATGCAACACGATATGGATGTAACAGCTCTGGGCTATGAACGTGGTGTCATTCCGGATTTCCCTGTATCTGTTTTTGTGGCAGAGGCTGAATTGGTGGCGTTAGCAGAAAAAGCATCAGAGCAAGTCGTCGACCACAAAGTCATTGTTGGAAGAATTCTATCTGGTGATACCTTTGTTGCTGACCGCGAACAGGTACGTTGGTTGCACCAGGAGCTAGATGGTGCCTGCACAGAGATGGAAGGAGCAGCTGTAGCACAGGTCGCCTATATGAACCAGATTCCATTCGTTGTCATCCGCTCTATGTCGGATAAGGCTGATGGCAGTGCACATGTGAACTATCGTGAATTCGTACAGGTAGCCGCCAAGAAGTCGTATGAGATTGTGGAGAAAATGATTGAACAGATGTAAGTGAACATAAATCATACAAAGAGAGTGCTCTCCTGATTGATACGGAGGCACTCTTTTAGTTATTTTAGAAGTGTAAAACCATTTATTTGAAATATTCATGTGCATACTAAAGAGGATCGTGGATTGGATAACTAGCATATTTTACCGAGGTGAAGTAAGTGACACTTGTACGTCTTGGATATGTGGCCATGAGTATGGAATTTAAAAATGCTTCGCCTTCTAAAACGATGACCTATACTCAGTTTCAAAAAATAGAAGATCGTGAAGCAGCCATAGGTAAATTGGAACGTATTGCTCTATCTAATTTGGATACAACACTTCGTTTGCTAAAGCATAATGTCGCTTCTGAAATCCATTTTTATCGATTGACCTCCAAGCTGGTTCCACTAGCCACACACGAGGCTCTAGCGAACTGGGACTATATGCAACCTTTATTAGGAAAGCTACATGAAATTGGGGGGTTTGTGAAAGAGCATGACCTGAGAATCGATTTTCACCCTGACCATTTTGTTCTCATTAACTCCTTAAAACCGGATGTCTTGAAAAGCTCGATTGTAACATTAACGATGCACAAAAAATTACTACTAGGAATGGGCATTGATACGAATCACCGCTGTGTCATGCATGTAGGTGGTAATTATAAGGATACTGAGAAGTCTCTCGAACGCTTTGTTGATAATTGGATGCTCGTTCCACATGAAATTCAACAAATGATCATGCTCGAAAATGATGATACCTCTTTTACCTTGGAAGATACATTGTACTTATGCGAAAAGCTAGAAATCCCACTTGTATTTGATTATCACCATCATCTTGCTCATCATCGCAATCCTGATTGGCAAGCTCATTGGGATCGTGTAGTTCAGACGTGGAACTCCTCTCCACTTCCGATCAAAATGCATATATCTAGCCCAAAGAGTGAGAAAGCGTTTCGGCATCATTCCGACTATATCGATCCAGATATGCTTTTTACTTTTTTACATGAAACCAAGGGGAGCGTCCCTCTGATCGATTGTATGATCGAAGCGAAGAAAAAGGATGAAGCCCTGTTTACATTAATGGAAAACTGTAGAGTTAGAGAGGATGTTGAAATTATTGATGGGTCCTCCTTCTATTTGAAATAGAAATGAATTAATTTCTATGACGAAAAAACGAAAACTTCTAGGTTATCTTAAAGTGTGGAGTAATGGTATACTGAATATGAGAACAAGCAGATCATAGGAGGTTCGTATGGATAAGCATTCTCTTGAGGAAAAAAAGGATCACCAAGAACAACAGTGCACTACAATGGGATGAGGTGCGCCAACAAAACCTGGGGGGAAAAGGTCATTCTTTCAACTTGTTCCTATATGACCTGGGGTTTTGATCTGGCTCCTGGTAGGAGTCGCTTATAGTATCTACAATCTATTTTTTAAATAGTAAAAAATGAGAAATGAGGGGATAGTTCAATCTATCTCCTTTCTTTTTTTTGGACTTCTTTTTATGATTCTACGACTAGAGGAAAAGTTATTACATATATAGAAAAGAGTATTTAGGAAAAAGGAGAGGGATGCAGTATGTTTTATTACCAAGTTGATGAACATCAATGCATCTCATCGTTTGCGTCCTTAGCTTTATAGCGATACTCGGATTATTACGAGGCTTGAGGAAAGAAGGTATTCGATCAATAAAAGTAGATTAGATATAAAAGGAGAATACGCGTTGGGATATATATTGGATTTAAGAAAGGTGATTGGTAGTAGACCGATTATTTTAGTTGGTTCATGTGTTTTGGTTTTTTAAGGATTGATATGATTTATTAGTTGAAAGGGGATCTTTCATTGATCACGCAAAATTATTTTATTTGAGGGTATGCTTGCCGGGGTCATTTATTTTATTATTGATGTATTGATCGAGACCTTTATTCAAAAACGAAAGCTGGTTTAAAAATGCTAAAATACAATTTATGCTTAATAAAACAGGGAAATAAAATTCTATTACTCAATCGCGAGAAACCATCATGGCTTGGTTGTTGGAATGGCATCGGAGGAAAATTGGAACAGGGAGAACAGCCGCGAGCATCCATGTTAAGGGAAATCGAAGAAGAGACGGGGATCGATACTTTTGAGCTAACGTTCAAAGGACTGATCACTTGGTCCTCCGTAGATGGGACAGGCTTTGGTGGAATGTATCTCTATCTGGCTGAAATGCCTATAGACTATGTTTATGAGACACCGATCAAAACAGATGAAGGCATACTTGATTGGAAGGAGATCGAATGGATTTTACATCCTGAAAATCTAGGAGTCGCATCGAATATCCCACCATGTTTGGAAAAGGTATTATACGATTCTCAATGTTATAACCATCACAGCGTTTTTCAAGGGAATCGTTTGGTAGAGCAGGTTTCATCCTTACTAGATCCACGAGTAGAGTATGATGAACATTTTAGACAAGAGTATTTGCAAGAATATGCGAGAGGTTTGGTTCGAGTCAAGTAACATCTATGATACGTTAGTAGTCCAAACATCATTCGGATTATTGGAGGTTGCACATATGGAAATTGGAATCAGTACATTTGTAGAAACAACACCCGATGTACATACAGGTGAAGTGATCAGTCATGCACAACGATTGCGTGAAGTCGTTGAGGAGATCATACTAGCGGATCAAGTAGGGCTAGAGGTCTTTGGTGTTGGCGAGCATCATCGCAAGGATTATGCAGCATCCTCACCAGCAGTCGTATTAGCTGCAGCGGCAACACAAACAAAACGCATTCGTTTGACGAGTGCAGTGACGGTATTATCCTCTGACGATCCCGTGCGCGTATTTCAGGACTTCGCAACACTTGATGGACTTTCAAATGGTCGTGCAGAGATTATGGCGGGGAGGGGGTCGTTTATCGAGTCTTTTCCATTGTTCGGATATGATCTAAATGATTATAATGAACTCTTTGACGAGAAGCTGGAGCTATTGTTGAAAATCTGTGAGTCCGAGAAGGTAACATGGAGCGGTAAGCATCGCCCAGCCATCAACAATTTAGGCGTGTATCCACGGCCCGTACAAAATCCTCTACCTGTATGGATTGGGAGTGGCGGTACACCCGAATCAGTCGTTCGCGCAGGTACACTCGGATTGCCCCTCGTTCTCGCAATCATCGGAGGAAGCCCAAGACAATTTGCCCCACTTGTTCAGTTGTACAAACGTGCAGCAACTAGAGCAGGACATGATGCGTCAAAGCTCCCAGTAGCTTCGCATTCACACGGTTCTATCGCTGAGGATTATGAGGTTGCAGCTGATAAATTCTTCCCTTCTACACAGCAAGCGATGAATGTGATCGGCAGGGAGCGGGGTTGGGGGTACTATGATCGTTCAACCTTTGATGCGATGTGCAACTTTGAAGGAGCCCTTTATGTAGGTGATCCAGAGACTGTAGCCGCGAAGATCATCGACTTACGCAAGAATGTAGGCATAACGCGTTTCATGCTACATGTACCCGTTGGCTCTATGCCGCATGCGGATGTAATGCGAACGATTGAGTTATTAGGAACAGAGGTAGCACCTAAAGTTCGTGAGGAAGTCGCAACATGGGAAGCGGAGAACGAAACAAAATGAAAGGAAAGTTACAATGTACATATCTATTAAATTACCAAAGGAAGAAAAGAAACAGCTCATTCAAAATGTGCAAGCATATTTTGAAGAGGAACGATCGGAAACGATCGGTGATTTAGCTGCGGAACAGTACATCGATTTTATGATGCAAGAACTAGGGCCCTATATTTATAATAATGCGATCACTGATGCCCGATCATTAGTAAATGAAAAGTATAATCAATTAGAAGACGAACTCTATACACTTGAGAAACCGATAAGCAATCGAAGAGGATAAAGATTTTATTAATCCTGGAAAAAGGAGCTATACATGAAACAATTAAAAAATCGAGTAGCAATCGTTACAGGAGTAAGTCATAGCCGTGGAATAGGTGCTGCTACATGCAAACGATTGGCTGATCTAGGTGCAGACATCTTCTTTACTTATTGTAACTCTGAATCTGATTGGAGCATAAAATTTCAAAATGAACTTAATGCGTACAATGTTAGAAGTGCTAGTTTAGAAGTTGACTTATCAGATCCGAATTCAGCAACTACAATAATGAACACAGCTATTACAACCCTAGGAATCCCAACGATTTTAGTGAATAATGCTGCTCATTCTACTCGAGATGGATATATGAATTTAGATGCAACAACACTAGATGAACACTATGCAGTTAATGTAAGAGCTACTTGTTTACTTTCAGTAGAGTTTGCACGACAATTTAAAGATTCCGATCATGATTTTGGCAGCATTATTAATATGACTTCAGGACAAGCTTTAGGACCAATGATGGGGGAATTGGCTTATGTTGCAAGTAAGGGCACAATCTCTGCATTTACGACTTCCCTTTCTGCAGAATTGGCTCCTTTAGGAATTACTGTGAATGCTGTGAATCCTGGACCTACCGATACGGGATGGATGACAGAGGATATAAAAGAGCATTTGCTACCTAAGTTTATGATGGGCCGCATTGGAACACCAGAGGATGCAGCAAATATAATTGGGTTTTTAGCATCTGAAGAAGCAAAATGGATCACTGGTCAAGTAATCAACTCCGAAGGCGGATATCGACGTAGTTGATCAAGTGAAAAGTTATGGAGGATCAAATGACAGAACCTATTACAATGGCGATCGACAATATCTCTTTTCAATTGCCAGAAGAACATGATTTTAGCTGGTTAGCAGAAATGGGAAATGTGTTTGCTGTGTTTGACCAGCAAGACTCAGGCAATATATCTTTTGGGATTGAAATCAATGGAACGAAGCAGTTTATCAAGTATGCGGGTGCTAAAACGATTCATTACAATGGAGACCCGCAGAGAGCGGTTGCATTATTGCAAAAAGCAGTCGTAAATTTTACAGAACTAAGGCACCCACATCTTGTAACACTGTTAGATCATTTTGCAACAAAGAATGGCTTTGCTGCAGTATTTGATTGGTTTGATGGTAAAAACCTTCATCCACATTGGACTTATCCTCCCCCAGCTAAGTATACGCATCCAGATTCCCCTTTTTACCGTTACAAGCAGCTTTCAACTGAACTAAGAATTCAGTCGTTAAATCAGATATTTGAATTTCATGTAGATGTAGAGAGTAAGGGTTATGTTGCCGTAGATTTTTATGATGGAAGCATTCTATATGATTTCGCAACGAACACAACAAAGATTTGTGATATCGACTACTATCAGAGGAAGCCGTTCGTAAATACGATGGGAAGAATGTGGGGATCGAAGCGGTTCATGTCTCCTGAAGAGTTTGAGCTTGGGGCAGATATTGATGAGAGAACGAATGTGTTTAATATGGGAGCCATTGCTTTTGCACTCGCTGGTGGAGAGCTTGACCGCTCATATGATAAATGGGAGGCAGGACAAGCCCTTTATGATGTGGCATTAAAGGCTTTAGATCCCAATCGCGAGAATCGATATACATCAGTAGCAGAGCTCTATGAAGCATGGATGCAAGCCCAAAAATGAAAATGCTTAACTAAAAACAGACTTCAAAGTAGTGCGAAAGTTATCAATTCGCGTACATTCATTTAGGCTCCATTTTAATAGGCTTAAGGTGGTTTCTTCGGATTTAACGAGGCCCTCAATTCTCAAATCTATAACCCATTCCCATATATCTACTAGCTTTCTTTTTAACCAGTAATATTCGAATGCTTCGAAATCAGGAGAATCATATTTGATATATTTTTTATACTCAGAAACAAATGGTTTGGCGTATGGCTCAGTGATGTTTAATATCAAATCCTGCTCTTGTGGAGCAAATTTTAAACACTCCCAATCGATCAACATCAATCTTTGCGCTTGCATTAGATTCCAATTATGTGCGTCTGCATGGGATAATACTAAATCGTGCTGCTTACCTTTCAATGCATTTGATAAGTACTCCATCCGCTCAATCGTTTCAAATAAATTCTGAGTATAAGGCTTAATAATCTCGAACAACTTATCATGTATTTGATCTAAGTCATTTTGCATAAAAGACAATAGAGAATAACAATAATCAATATCAAAGGTTTCATGTATCTGCAGCGCTCTCAATTCGCTGGGGAGGATAGCGGTAGATCTATGAAGTACTCCCATTATTCTTGCCAACTCTTCAACCTGATTTGGAGTAAGAGTATTTTCTCTAATAGTTGTTCCATCTACATAATCTGAGAGTAAGTATACATACTCCTCATCCTCACATTTATACTGACCAAATTTTGTGTAGATAGGGCATACAATATGATTTTGTAATTCGGTATGTTCATATAACCATTTCACTAATGGGGTGTATCGATCAATAGCTTCGATCCATGGTTTTATAGATGTTTTCCTTTTATTAAACACTTTTAAGAAATAATTATTATGATGATCATGTATTGAGAAAGCTAGAGCAGACCATCCGCCAGTTTGTTCTTGGATCTGTATGGCAGGAATATCATAGTAATCTTTTAAAATATCTTTTATTTGGTAGGTAATCGACATGTCATTTTCCCCTTACACTTAACATTTGGGAAATATTCCCCTTGTTTAATGTTATATTTATTATGTAGTCATAGTCAACAGCTACCTAACCAAAACTCTGGTTAGGTTTTGTTTTTGCTGCGCAACTTTATTCCCACTGAATCGTTATAAGTAGTAAAAATTGGAGGATTTTCATCTCATGATCTTGAAGGATTATTAGGGGACTTTATTCGCTCATTGGTAAAACAATGGAGGAAGTTAAAAGTAACGGAGTTAATAAATAGAGGAGCGCATGTATACATGAATGAACTATTTCTAATCGAACCAACTAGAGAATATCAAACAGAATACTTAGATATGATCGAGGAATGGAAGACAACTGGTGAGAAGATGGTGCCATTTACTTTAAGATTTGACTGTAATGATTTTGATGTATTTCTACAAGAAATCCGGCACCAAAAAGAAGATCATCTCGAAAATGAGAAGATGGCAAATAACACTACCTATTGGCTCGTGAATGCCGATCGGAGAGTATTAGGTGCGGTGAATATTCGTCATCATCTTACTCCAAGTCTATTAGCAATTGGCGGACATATTGGATATGGAATCCGTCCAAGTGAGAGAAGAAAAGGTTACGCAACAAAAATACTGTCACTCGCGCTTCTTAGAGCTAAAGAAATGGGTATCGACCGTGCACTCCTCACCTGTGATAAAAATAACATCGCTTCAGCTAAAACCATTATTAATAATGGCGGAGTCTTGGATCGATGTAAAATAGGAGCCATTTTATGAAGGGAAGATGATCAACTATGACGATCAATTCATACTCTGATCTATGGTTTGAGACATTTTTGGAGCAGATACCGATTGCACAAACAAAACATGAAATCGACTTTTTGCAGCGTAACTTACCAATAGATCAATTTTCTAATGTATTAGATATTTGCTGTGGATCGGGAAGGCACTCTATTCCATTAAGTGAGCTAGGTTACTTAGTAACAGGTATTGATAATAATGAGCATGCACTACAAAAAGCTATAGAACGAACTGACAAAGTAAGATTTTTGCAATGGGATATGAGGAAGCTATCTGAGATCGAGGAACGATATGATGCGATCCTAAACCTTTGGCACAGCTTTGGTTACTTTGATCATGACACGAATATGGATATCTTAAAGCAAGTCTATCAATTACTAGGACCATCAGGAAGGTTTGTATTAGATGTGTACAATAAGGATTTTTTCATAGAACGGCAAGGTGCGAGACGGACGAACAAGGATGGAGTAGAGATTCAAACGACCAATCGCATTATTGATAAACGACTACATACAGAGATCATATACGAAGGAACCACTAAGGAACGATTTGATTGGGAAGTATTTTCGCACGATGGATTATGCGATATTATGCGAAATATTGGTTTTGAGGTGGTTCTTTCTTGTGCAAATTACAATGAGGAGTTACCAGTAAGTTCGGAAAATCCAAGAATGCAGATTGTTTTTATAAGAAAATAGTAGAACATGGCTCGGAAGCTAATATGATAGGATTGATGACGTATTAGTAGAAGCTGTTAGAAGGGGGCTGGAGAAATGAAAGGAAATCTCGTCGGAGTTGGAAGAAATACATATAAAGGAGTGTTATGTATATGAATCCAGAGTACACACTCACACAATTACAGCACTATATCAAGCAATTTGACCATCATCCGTCGGAAAAAAACGCTTACTTTATGAAGCTAATTGAGGAAATAGGTGAGCTAGCAGAAGTTATTAGAAAGAACGTAAGATTTAGTGAAACTGGGGATATCAAAGGTACGATAGAAGAAGAATTAAGTGATGTGTTGTATTATGTAATATCATTAGCGAATGTATATGATATCGATTTGGCTGAAAGCTTTAAAATGAAGGATGCGATTAACAAGGCTAAGTGGAATCGGTGATTTAGAGAATAGAGGGTGCTAATGGGGATAAAAGCGATTTTCTTTGATTTATATGAAACACTCATCACGGAGTTTGCAAATGGACATAAAATTTTTAAACGGAATTACCAAGATTATGCTCTTTTAGGACTTGAGTATGAGGAGTTTGCAGTTGAATGGAGGTCTCGGATACAGCAAAGAATGGCAGGAGAATATAAGGATTATTTCGAGGTCATTCTGGATATGATGAAGGTTCGGAATCTACCGTATAAACCAGAAGTCGTTCAATACCTATATAAAGAGCGAATCAAAGAAAAAACAATTCCATTCAATAACATCCGATCCGACATATTAGAATTACTAGATACTCTCCGTAGTAGCGGAATTAAATTAGGTCTGATTAGTAATTGTACCGAAGAGGAAGTCCGAGCGTGGCAAGAGAGTCCGTTGCCTTCCTTTTTTGACCATGTGGTATTTTCCTATGAAGTACGACTAGCGAAGCCAGATCCAAGAATTTATCAACTCGCTTGTGAGGGGTTATCTGTATTACCTCGGGAATGTATCTTTGTCGGCGATGGAGGTTCAGATGAGTTGAACGGTGCATACAAGGCGGGAATAAAGCCTTATCATGCGATATGGTTTTCCAACCGTGTACAGAGTAATTACAAGAGACTCGAACATCCTAGTGATATATTAAGAGAAATCAAGTTTGAATAAAATAAAGTATGGTCAGCACATCATTCATGCACACTTACACGTGATTCCTCGGTTTCAAGATGAACCCTTTGCTGGAACTGTTTGAGACAATACAAAATGCTTGTAATGAGCTAGAGCAAGAATTGCTTCAAAAATGAGGTGATAAATCATTATTAAACGATCAATATTACTATTCCCGCACTTTGAAAATGTAGCCCTAATAGAAGAAATTCGTCAGAAGTATGACCCTCTCTATAAATATATTAGACCTCATATTACATTGGTTTTTCCTTTTGAAAGTGAATATACGTGTGATGAAATTGAGGAACACGTAAAATCAAAATTAAGAGGGATCGAGCCTTTTGAAATAGTTTTGAGAGAGGTATCTGGGACAGTTGATAACTACCTATTTTTAAATGTAAAAAAGGGCAATGATGAACTTATCTGCATTCACGATTTACTCTATACGGATATATTAGAGCCCTTTAGGGATCAAAGATATACATTCATGCCACATATTACAGTAGGTAGATTTGCCGACCAACAAGATTTAACAAATGCATTATTAGAGTATCAAAGCTTTAACTACATATTTGGAACTATAGTTAATGAAATTGCTGTTGAAATTATTGATGAACAAGAGAAATCTATTATCGAATCAACAATTCTATTAAATTGGTAGGACTATATAAATAAATAACGAGTCATATACTCCCCTTGTTTGAGAAACCTCTGTAGGCGCATGCCCTTCAGGGTTTCTTTTTTGTGAGGAGTTACCTGTAAAGAAATTCTGCTATATTTAGAGAATGTTTGACAAAATATTCAGAAAAATCTAAGATTAATTAGATGGAAATAAGTAGATAAGAATGTAAAACTAACTAATGATGTGGGAGTGGTCTTTAGTGGAACAATTAGGTCAAGAATTGAATCCTGACTATCAACCTAAACCGATTTCGGGATTAGGTGGGTGGTTAATTCTCATTCATGTAGGACTTTATATATCTTTATTAATGTCATTAAATCAGTTTTCCCGAGAGCTGATACCGTTTATCGGATCAGAAGAATGGGGGGCACTAACATCAAAGTACTCAGAGTATTATCATCCGTTATGGGCGCCAGGTATCATTCTTGAAACCGTGTATCATGTAGTGTTTATATTATTTACTATTTTTATTCTCGTCAATTTTTATAGTAAGAGACGGGCGTTCATATTTTTGATGATCATTTATTTTAGTTTAAATCTGTTATTCTATATCATTGATTCCATTATAGTGTATCAAATTCCTATATTGCGAGAATATGACGATGGTAATTCTCTTAAACTTACAGTGAGACAGGCGATCAGCTGTGCAATATGGATTCCTTATTTTCTTAAGTCTAAGAGAGTAAAGAATACATTTATTAGATAACTCTCTTCAAAATGAGCTTTATATACTGGATTCAAATATGTATAGGAGGGATTTTTATGGTAAAGCATTTTAAAACAATAATAACTATTGGATTATGCATCCTTCTACTTTCTCAGTCATTCGTCCCTATTGTCTTTGCGGACGCTAAAGATGCTCAGAAAATATCAGGTTTACAGACTACCTTTGAATATAGAGATAAAGAAACTGATATTATAATTGAATTCATAGAATACTTATCAGAGCAATTAGATTATGAAATTGTTGTACCACCAGATTATCATCTTCGTATAAGTAATTTGCTTAATAATCCTGCTTTATATCAGATCAAAAATGCTGATATTAATGAACTAGAAGCAATTATAAACATCCCTGCTCTTAGACAAATGTCTTGGGAAGAGCTTGGGTATAAATATAGATCTGCTTCTGTTTACGACAAATTGATATTGTATAGACCGATTGACTATTCGACTAACAAGTATGATTTTGAGATTTATCGTAGGCTTATTTGGCTATTAGAAAATAAACAGTTAGATGATCAACTCATAGAAGATATTGAACTTGCAATTTACTACATTATTTCAACTGAATATAATATTGCACTATCTGCAATGTCCGATGCTGAAACACTTGTAAACTATAAACCTAGTTCATCTGCTCAACTAAAATTAAAACAAGTGAATTCACATTGGAAAGCAGCGATGGAGCAGCTAAAAACAGGGAATACCCTTCCTCTTATGTTCCATCTTCAATTAACAAATCTTAGGGCGCATGATGTACTGAAGGAGTATGGATTGGATTATACATATGAATCGAGTGAAATAGATTCGGACGGAGATAATATCACTGATCTAATGGAGCTAATTACCAACTCAAATCCATATAATTCTGATACGGATGGCGATTTTTTGCCTGATGATTATGAATTCAAATATCATATATCTAGTAACATAAAGTTTGACACGAATGGTGATTCTATTTCGGATGCAGATGAGGATTATGATCAGGATGGATTAAGTAATTTAAAGGAATTTCAGATCGGTACGGATCCTACTGAAAAGGATACGGACGGTGACGGACTAGATGACTATGAAGAAGTTATGATATATGGTACAGATCCTTTAAACAGTGATACGGATATGGATTTGGTCGGGGATGGAAGAGAAATTGAGCTAGGATTAGATCCATTAAAGAAAGACTCAAATGGGAATGGAATTATTGACGGAGAAGAGAAATTCATCCAAGTGATTCCTCTTCATCAAGAAATAAGAGATATTTATGAAGAAATTGGGTTAATACCTGAAATAACGTTTCATGGACCAGCGGTTGAACCTTACAGGGTCTATATTCGTAATCCTCATAACCTCTGGAAGTCCTTAGATGACACTAGAGGGCTTATTGGTCGTGGAGTGCAAATTGAATCAAATGAACCTTTTGATCAAGTGACAATCAGTTTTAATCTAAAGCCAAAAGCATTACATGGAATACCGATCGAAAATGTTCGGATTGTTTGGTTCGATGCTGAAAAATATCGATTTGAGCTGGTCCCAAATCAAACGATTGACCGGGATCACTCAAAAATAAGTGCAACAATAGATCGTTTAGGCATATATATGGTAATTCACTGGGGATCAAATAAGTCGTTTAAAGACATCGAAGGTCATTGGGCAGAGAAGATTATTAATAGAATAGGAGATGTAGGTATTATTAATGGTTATCCAGATGGTACCTTTAAACCTAATCAATCTGTACAAGCAGATGAGTTTGTAAAGAAGCTGGTTATGACTGTAAAAGGATATATCGAGCCAGCAAAAGAAGGATATTGGGCACAGCCGTTTATCGACCAAGCAGCAGCACTCATGATTGTAAATAAGGATACGGATCTAGTAAATGGGAAGTTAAACTATCCGCTTACCAGAGAGAAGGCTGCTCAATTTATTTATAAAGCACTTCAACCAGTTGAAGAGGACGAAGACTTGGAATTTGCTGCACTATCTGAACAAATGATTAAAGATATTCAGATGAACGAGGTTTATAAAAAGGGAGAATTCCCTCACGAAATCTATCAGGTTTATGCTAAAGGGATTATGCAAGGGAATGAAAAGGGAGAGTTCAATTTTGATAAAACCTTAACACGTGCGGAAGCATTAGCACTCATCTTGCGTCTTGCAGATGATTCCGAACGCCTTCCATATAATCCAAGTAAGTGATTCCGTCTGATCTGTGGCGATATCTAATTTTTGGGGAATTTCAATTATAGGAGGAGAGTAGTATGGAACTATTTTTAGGAGTTTGGCTTCCAATTTTTATTGTTAGTCTATTATTGATCCTCGCTTTAATTCCCGTTTTACGCCGGTTTATTCTCTGGTATTATAGAATTAACCATATTGTAGAGCGACTTGAACAGATCGAGCACTACTCTGCTAAATTAGATCAAATTGAAAAGCATCTAGCTAAAATTGCAGCTAAGTATCCAGATCGTTTAGATGAAAAAGACAATCATACTGAGTCTTGAGTATAATAGTAATAGATAAAAATATGGGAGTGGTGGGGAAATGGCTTTTTGGAAACAACAGAAAAAAGGACAAAATACTGCCGATTGGATGGATCAGATGGTGCAAGGTAACGTCGAGAACGAGGATATTCGTCATTTGTTTGGCAAACCTCTCAACTTAAACAAACCTCAGGATTTTGAATCTCAAATCACTAAAACATTGAAAAATGCCGGCTATCTACCCCCGTGGGTTGAACTACAGCATCAGATTCGTGATCAGATCAAGAGCTTGATCGATCGAATGGGAGTATTACCAGAGGATCTAATTGATGCAGAGATCCATGAGATCAATCTAAAAATCCGTAAGTTTAACCAAACATGTCCAACTCCTAATCTACAAAAATCCCCAATTTTCAAAGATAGTATTACTCAGCAGTATAACAAATGGGTCTAATCGCTGGATTAGACCCATTTGTCATTATTCCTTTCATCGGCATACTCCTATTCACCTTGTATGTAAATATCCCGTTTGCAATTTTGATACAATGATTATATCAATAATTGATAGGATGAAAAATGATGAAAGGGAATAGTCATGTATTGTTCTCTTTTTTAATGACGATCATTTATAATATAAGAATCGACTGAACTTAGGGCGGAGGAGTATTGGTGCTTACTGACCACATCACATTTACACAGGTTCATGAAATAGAAGAAGACATTCAAAAAAATATATCAATAGTGATCCTTCAGCGAGGTTTTCAATATCATCGCAGTGGCTATGTTTATAATGTTGAGGTAAATCCATCACATGTTATTACTGCGAGCGTGCAAGGAAGTAGAGTTTATCAGGTGAGCCTTGATCTAGATGACTTCTCTCAAAGTACCTGCACATGTCCCTATGATGATTATTGTAAACATATTGCAGCTACCTATTTTTATGTGTACTCACATTTTGACTCTGCTTTGTTATTACTGAACCGCTGGAAGGAGCAAAATCCTAAGAGAGCAGTTCAAAACAACCAAACGATACAAAACCCACATATTCCACCGACAGAGGACCAATTGCTCGAGGAGTGGTTCGATTTTTTTACCCGTGAGTATGCAAGACTAAAGCAACCAGATTTCTTCTCGCTTTTTCGCATTATGCAGTCTTATATCCAAACAACACTAGGGCATGCAGAGAGCTGGAAGAAATCATTCAGGGAGCTTTATACCTTATCCTTTTATATGGATTTGCTGATGAAAATCGAAAAAATCCCCGAACATATACAATGGAAACAATATTATTATTTTCAGTATGCAGACTATCAAAAAAGCAAGCAGATTAGCATAGAAGGGATTTCTTCTACGATCAATAAGATGGATAGTGAAACGCTCCAAAAAGAAGCGCCACAGCATCTCCAAGCACTTAGAGACCTCCTGTATCGACAACTGCTGAGCTCCAGGGTCTCAAAGAGCGCTCATTGGTTGACGATCTATCGTTGGATATGGTCGAGGCTCTTAAGGGAAAAAGGCTTGATGACAGAGGAGATGAAGCGACTCGATTTACAGCTACGAGACGAGTTTCTACCTACTGAACAGAATGATATTATTCTATACGCAAGGGCACATTTTGACATCGCTACAAAGCATGATGAGGCAGCAAGAGACCGGTTTGAAGCTGTGAAAGATTTCCAACTCCAATTAATTGTTCCTTATTTTGATACAATGCTCCATTACCAGGAATGGGAGCGGATTGAGGCGTGGATTGATTGGCTAAAGCCGATGCTACCTCACTTAAATCAATTGGACCTTCAGTCTGTTGTACAGCTATGGTTGCAAGTGTCCGAGCATCAGCAGAATGACTTGGAATTACTAGATACTTTGTTTCACTTATTGCCCAAAAGCATTAGAGTGTACTCTGATTTTTTAGTACATACGAAACGGTATAAACAGTGGGTGGATCTCCAGCTGTTGCGAAAACGATCTCCATATGAACTCGATCGAGAAATCCTAAAAGAGATTGATCAACATGACCGACAAGCACTCTTGCCACTATATCATCAAGCAATCGAACGCTCAATTTCGGAGAAAAATCGGAACTCATATAAAACAGCGGTACGACATCTGAAGAAGCTTCGTGCACTATATAAAAAAATGAAGCTAACCGATCGATTCGAGGATTATCTCGAGACGCTGTCACAGAAATATACCCGACTTCGTGCATTACAAGAGGAGTTGCAGAAAGGAAAATTATTTTCATGATGGCTCTAGATCGAATCAGTGTATATGTACAATGGCATACGGATGGCTATTTTCTTTTTGCTGGCGAAGATGAAGCTGGCTATCCAATCGAACCCGATGAATTACGTTATGTGCTCTTTGCTTGGCATGAGGAGTCGTACTATGGAACATTGATCTCAACGAGTACGGACGGTGTACAATTATCTGCGCTCATGGCTTTGCACTACTTTATCGATCCCTCGACCATCAAGCATATCCAAATCGATTGGGATGAAAAGGCGACACGATTTATGCAGATGGCTCGGCTTATGAATACGTATATTGAAGCGGGCCACTATGTACCAGATGAGCAACGACTGAATCAGGGAATGATCGGATGGAGGCTACTCATCGACGAACAGGATGACGTACAACATTCTATTGCAACCGATCCCATTCTTACAGCATGGCTTGATCATGTCCTAGAAGAAGAGATTCTATCAAAGCTCGAGAGATTGACCGCATCTCAGCTGAAATTAAAGGCAAAGCTACGTTCCTCAGTGGGTACGAGTTCACAATCGATGTTTGGCTTGCAACAGATCATGCAATTCGACTGGCGATTGTCGATTGGCGACCAGGAGCTTACAGAAGAAGAGTTTCAACAATTGTTAAAAGAAAAGACGGAACTAATAAACCTTCGTGGGAAGTGGATTCATCTCGATACGAATCTCATGAGACAACTCTGGAAAATCGTTAACCAAATGCAAAAGAAAAAAGGGCTATCGATTCGTGATGTGATGGAGATGCATCTCGCAGGTAGCTTGTCGAGTATTGAGGTAGGGGGCAGTTCAGTAGAAGAGGATCGTTCTCTCGTGCAGCTCGATGTAGAGCTCACTCAGCCTCTACAAAGGCTATTTACACAATTGAAGCAGGAGAGCAGTATCCCACAGATCACTCCACCCCCAACGCTACAGGCTGTACTACGAAACTACCAAATTAGCGGTAGCTCGTGGATGTTGTTCTTACGGCGCATGGGACTAGGTGGATGTCTCGCCGATGATATGGGTCTAGGCAAAACGATCCAATGGATCACCTATCTCCTTTATGCCAAAGAAAAAGAACAGCCGACAACTCCATCTCTACTCATCTGCCCCACCTCAGTATTAGGGAATTGGCAAAAGGAGATTGAGCGCTTTGCGCCATCCCTTCGTGTCCATTTGCATTATGGGGGTAAGCGGATGAAGGGAGAGGATTTCCGAAGCGCGATCACAGGAGCAGATCTCGTCCTAACCTCTTATACGTTATCTCACTTGGATGAGGAAGAGTTAGGATCGGTTGAATGGGACTCGATTTGTCTTGATGAAGCTCAGAATATCAAAAATGCATATACGAAACAGTCAACGGCAATTCGCCAACTGCAAGGTAAGCATCGCATCGCATTGACTGGAACTCCGATCGAAAACCGCTTGACCGAGCTGTGGTCGATCTTTGATTTTATTAATCCAGGCTATTTAGGTAGCCTACAACAGTTTAGCAAGTATTATGTGAATCCGATTGAAAGATCAAAAGATGCAGATCGTATCGCAAGATTGCAAATGCTCACGCGTCCGTTTTTATTACGGAGGACAAAGAAAGATCCAACAGTCCAACTGGATTTACCGGAGAAAAATGAGATGAAGAACTACATCACATTAACTGCTGAGCAAGCGGCACTTTATGAGAAAATCATCCAAGATCTCTTTGCTCGTATTGAAAACAGTACACCAATGGAAAGACGTGGTCTCATTCTATCTGCACTCACCAAGCTCAAGCAGCTGTCGAATCATCCAGCCCTCTATCTAAAGGAGGTTGGACAGGTTCAATGGCATGAACGCTCCAATAAGCTCGAGCGTCTTCTCGATATGCTTGAGGAACTGCGATCTGAAGGAGAGCGTTGCTTGATCTTTACTCAATATGTTGAGACGGGAAATCTATTGAAGCGGATAATAGAAGAAGTACGACAGGAACCTGTTCTGTTCTTGCATGGAGGTACTACCAAAGCCAAGCGTGATGAAATGATCGAGGACTTCCAAGAGATATTGGAAACGGATCGTGAGCAATACGGCATCTTTATTCTTTCATTAAAAGCAGGAGGGATTGGTCTCAACTTAACCGCAGCGAACCATGTTTTTCACTTTGACCGCTGGTGGAATCCGGCGGTTGAAAACCAGGCGACTGACCGCGCGTATCGTATTGGGCAGATCAAAAATGTCCAGGTTCACAAATTTATAACTTTAGGTACATTGGAGGAACGAATTGATGAGATGATCGATCGCAAATCAACGCTGAGTGAGCAGATTATCAGCGGAGGGGAAAATTGGATCACTGAACTCTCGACAGATGAGCTACGTAACATTTTCACACTACGAAAAGAGTGGATCAAGTAAAATCCTGATCGATGGTAATATCAAGTAAATTTTCCTGAATTCAAGAAATAGTTTTCCCCCATTTTCCATAACATAGATAGAGAAGGTTTGGAAAAAAGGGGGATGGCTATGTCAATCCTTTATCTGACACAGATGGAATATGAGCAGCTTTACTTAGAGGGTGCATTATCACGGTATCAAGTCTTGCGAGATGGTAGGTTTTATTGCATCGAAATTGACCACGATGATTTACATATTCATCAGGCATTGGCACATATACTTATTCACATATACGAGACTAAGTATATACGTAAGCTGCTCATACAGGATTTTTATTTTACAGACGAGCAAGAGCTATCGGCGCTGATCAAATATGTGCGCTTTCTCCTTAATGATGGCGATATTATGGAGGAAGAAGTAAGTGAGATTAAGGATGAGAGGCTTAAAGAGATCCAGCAGGAGCTGCAAAGCTATTTATTAGAGGCAAAATCACTTTATTTAGAAGGTTTTTTTCGTTTCCGCTTACAAAAAGTGTGGAGGAGCTATAGTAAGATTATCGAAAACGCTATCGATGAGTACATGATGGAAAAGGAATATCGGGATTATATCAATTATTTACGAGCTCTCGTCCGTGATCGCCAGATGCAACTCTCCTACATTCATCTGCTCTATCGAGAGGAGGATTTCTATCTCTTCTTAAATGAACGCGGTGAGGAGATCAATTTTGAACAACTGTATACGCTCTCTTGCAATGATGGAGAGTTGGAGATCATGTATGATGACCAATTGATCACTAGACTCATCGCAGTAAACCCTAAAGAGATCCAAATACATAACATACATTGCAATCATCACATAGCGATTAGCTTGAAAAATATATTTGAGGAGCGGCTCTCAATTTGCACTGGTTGTAGCATGTGCATAGGAGGAATAGAGCATAGAGGGTAGCCTGCTTGACGTACAAATCAAGAAGGACTATAATACATAACAATAATTAAAAAATATAGCGTTGAAGAGGACATGATTGTTTGAAGCGGGTCAATCAGAGAATAAGGGCCTTCGGCTGTGAGCCCTTTATGATCACTCATACATTTACCACCTTGGAGCTGTAGTGGGGAACTAGAACGCTCTATAGTAACCACTACCGGTGATTGAGCCGTTATCTTCTTGAGGGTTGTTTGCTACTTTATAAAAATCAAACAACTGAAGTTTGGGTGGAACCACGAGTACTACACGCTCGTCCCTTATGGGATGCGGCGTGTTTTTTGTTTTTAAAAACAGATAGGAGGAATCAAGATGTCAATTTCAGTGAAACTACCTAACGGTGCAGAAAAAGTGTTTGCAGAAAACGTATCGGTTGCAGATGTTGCAGCAGCGATCAGCACCAGTTTAGCAAAAAACGCAATCGCAGGTAAAATCAATGGCGCAGTTGTCGATCTCAGCGTAGATGTACCTGACGGAGCACTGGTGGAAATCCTCACACTGGATAATAAAGAAGGTCTAGATGTGATGCGCCATAGTACCGCACATCTGTTGGCACAGGCATTAAAACGTCTGTATCCAGATGTGAAATTAGGCATTGGGCCCGTTATTGAAAATGGTTTTTATTATGATGTGGATAGCAAAGAACCGATCACTGCACATGACCTACTCAAGATCGAGGCAGAGATGAAAAAGATCGTTGCAGAGAACCTACCAATTCGCCGTGTAGAGATTTCCCGTGAAGAAGCGATCAATATCTACGAGAAGATCAATGACCATCTGAAACTAGAACTCATTCGCGATCTGCCGGAGGGTGAGACTATCACGATCTATGAGCAGGGGGAGTTTTTTGACCTCTGCCGTGGTTCTCATGTACCTTCGACTGGCAAGATCAAGGTATTCAAGCTCTTGAGTATTGCTGGTGCGTACTGGAGAGGAGATTCCAAAAATCAAGTACTCCAACGAATCTATGGAACTGCATGGGCCAAGCAATCTGAGCTCGATGACTATCTCAAAATGCTCGAGGAAGCCAAAGAACGTGATCACCGTAAATTAGGTAGAGAGCTCAAAATCTTTACCCTAAGTCCAGAGGTTGGTCAAGGTTTACCACTCTGGCTACCGAATGGAGCCAAGATACGTCGTATCGTAGAGCGCTATATCGTCGATCTAGAGGAGAGTCTAGGCTATGACCATGTATACACTCCACATTTAGCAAGTGTTGAGCTATACAAAATTTCTGGGCACTGGCAGCATTATCATGAAGATATGTACCCCCCGATGCAGATGGACAATGAAGAGCTCGTGCTTCGTCCGATGAACTGTCCACATCATATGATGGTGTTTAAGGATGAATTACGTAGTTATCGCAACCTGCCAATTCGTGTCGCTGAGCTTGGTATGATGCATCGTTATGAGGCGTCAGGTGCTCTCATCGGATTAGAGCGTGTCCGTGTCATGACGCTCAATGATGCACATATCTTCTGTCGTCCGGATCAGATTAAGTCAGAGTTCTCAAATGTAGTACAGTTGATCACTAAGGTGTATAAGGACTTTGGTATCAAGGATTATGAATTCCGCCTTTCTATGCGTGATCCTGAGAATAAAGAAAAGTATGTGGACAATGACGAGATGTGGGAGAAAGCACAAGGCATGTTACGTGAGGCATTGACTGAGCTTGGTCTTGATTTCTTTGAAGCACCAGGCGAAGCTGCTTTCTATGGTCCAAAGCTCGACGTGCAAATTAAAACAGCATTGGGTAAATCTGAAACATTATCCACCATCCAATTAGACTTCCACTTACCGAACCAATTCGAGCTCGAATACATTGGCGAGGATGGTAAAGGACATCGCCCAGTAGTCATTCACCGTGGAATCGTCGGTACAATGGAACGATTTGTAGCTTTCTTACTCGAATACTACAAAGGAGCATTACCAGTATGGCTTGCTCCTGTACAAGCAACGATTATCCCAGTAACAGGGATACACAATGATTATGCGTATGAGGTAGCAGACCAGCTCAAAGCTAAAGGAATCCGCGTAGAGGTAGACGAGCGCAATGAAAAGATGGGCTATCGTATCCGTGAATCACAAGTGATGAAGATCCCATACGCACTCGTTGTCGGCGATAAAGAAGTAGAGAGCAAATCCGTAGCAGTACGTAGACATGGTGTTGGTGATCAAGGTGTGAAGAGTGTTAAGGAGTTTGTCGCTCATATATTAGAAGAAATTAATAGTAAGAAATAATTTAGAGCACGCTGGTCATTATTGATCAGCGTGTTTTTAAAAATGACAACAATAGGGAGATAAGACATGTTAATAAGAGAAATTCATATAAATGACGCTCCGCAATTGGTTGAATTAATCAGAAAAGTAGAAAGTGAGTCGAACTTTATGCTCTTTGAAGCGGGTGAAAGAAATATAACTTCCGAATATCAAAAAAATAGAATCCAGTCTATACAGCAAGAATCTAATTCTACAATTTTTGTTGCAGAAACGGATGGTCAATTAGTTGGGTATTTATTTGCGATCGGAGGATCAGCAAAGAGAAATCGACATAGTGCTTATGTTGTCGTCGGAGTATTGAATCAGTTTAATGGCAGAGGGATAAGAAAACAATTATTTGAAGCACTAAACCAATGGGCGATTCAACAGGGACTCCATCGTATAGAGCTCACAGTCATGAGTCATAATGAACGAGCGATTGCGCTGTATAAGAAAATGGGATATGAGATCGAAGGAGTTAAGAGAGATTCCCTTTATGTGAGTGGAAAGTACGTGGATGAGTATTATATGGGGATACTTATATAGCAAAAAGTTTAAATCTGGGATGGTTTCTATAAAAAAATTAGGTGAAGCTATTACTGCTTTTTATGAAATAAGCCAATCACAGTTCAAGTATGATGAACAGTGTGATTGGCTTATTTTGATTATTGATTTGAAACATTCGGATAATTTGATATAATACTTGAAATAATGTAATAATTTGTGAAAGAAATAATTAGAATATACAAATTTGGAGTCTGAAATGGGTTATATTGCGCATATTCGTGAAAAAGATGGGAAAATTCAAACAGTCCAAGATCATTTAGAAGGAGTTCGTCGATTAAGTGAAGAATTTGGCGAGAAAATTGGAGTTAAGCATTTGGCTGGTTTAGCTGGATTACTTCATGATTTAGGAAAAAACACAGAGCAATTTAAACATTATATACTAGATGCTGTAGCTAATCCAGATAATCCTCCACCAAGGGGATCGGTAGATCATTCGACTGCTGGTGGGAAGCTGTTGTATGAACGATTCCATACAACAGAAAGAGATAATTATGACAAGTTAGTAGCTGAGTGGATTGCAATGGCGATCATATCTCATCACGGAGGGCTTAGAGATTATTTAACTCCCAATGATCTATCTTCTCATTTTATCAATAGAGTAACAAAAAAGGACATTCCTGAATATGAGAAAGCAGTAAATTCGTTCTTTGAAGGTCAAATGCCAATGCTCGAATTAGAAAAGTATTTCGATCGAGCTAAAGAAGAATTAGTTGAATTATTGAAATTGAGGCAGGAAAGCAATCTTAAACCGATAGCTATTTCATTAATGATTAAATACATATTTAGTTGTCTGATTGATGCGGATCGGACGAATACTAGGATGTTCGAGGAAGATGAACACGAAAAACAAAAACTTGATCATATGTTGTTTTTTCAAGAGAGCTACAATGCACTAATGGATAAAATTAATTCGTTTGAAGCAGTAGAGGGTGCAGATCATCCAATTAATAAACTCCGAAGTGAGATGTCAACTCAATGTGAAATATTTGCTCAAAAGCCCTCGGGTATATATACACTTTCCATCCCTACTGGCGGCGGAAAAACATTGGCGAGTCTGAGATACGCACTAAAACACGCGCTGCAGTTCAATAAAGGAAGAATTATTTTTATCGTCCCGTATACCACAATCATTGAGCAAAATGCACAAGAAGTACGAAGAATATTGAACAATGATGATAATATTTTGGAACATCATTCTAATGTAGTTGAGCAATGGGATGAAGATGATGAAGACTATGATGTAATCGCAAAGAAATTAAAATTAGCAAAAGACAACTGGGATAGTCCAATAATATTTACAACCATGGTCCAGTTTTTAAATGTGTTCTATGCAAAAGGTACGAGGAATGTTACGCGTTTACATAATTTGGTGAATTCGGTGCTCGTTTTTGATGAAGTGCAATCTATTCCGATCAAATGTATATCTTTGTTTAATGAGGCACTCAACTTTCTAAAGGTATATGGTAATTCGAGTATTGTTTTGTGTACTGCAACACAACCTGCCTTAAATTTTGTGCACAACGATTTGAAAATATCGACTGACGGTGAAATGATTCAAGAAATTGATAAGGTCAGAGTCAGTTTTAAAAGGGTAGAAATAATCGATCGTACTACTCCACAAGGGATGAACATGAAACAGATCAAAGAATTAATTAAGACAGAATTAGAAGAAATAAATAGTGTTCTCATCATTCTTAATACAAAAACAGCTGTACGTAAACTATACGAAGAGTTAATTGCATCAGAATCAGATGAAACAAATGGATTCAAGTTGTTTCATCTCAGTACAAGTATGTGTCCAGCTCATCGTAAAGATATTTTGGAAGACCTTAAGCAAATCCTTGTATCGAAACAAAAAGTGATCTGTGTAGCAACACAATTGATAGAAGCCGGTGTAGATATTAGCTTTGATTGTGTGATTCGTTCATTGGCAGGACTGGATTCTATTGCACAAGCAGCTGGAAGATGTAATAGACATGGGAAGGATCCAATTCGTAATGTATACATTATTAAGTCGATAGATGAAGATTTGTCAAAATTACCAGAAATAAAAATAGGTGGTGAGCAAACAAAGAGGATTCTAAATGAAATTCAAACGCATCCTAAAGAATTTGGTAGAGATCTATTGTCCTCGAAAGCAATGAGTACCTATTTTAAATATTATTATGAACAAATAAAAGATAAATTGAATTACCCTGTTTTAGAGACAAACATGTACGATCTATTAAATTTAAACAGCTTTTATAACAGTTCCTATGAGAATAAGCATCGTAAGCGCTTTCCGATATTTTGTCGGCAAGCATTTGCAACTGCCGAGAAGTATTTCAGAGTTATAGACAGTCCTACAACTTCTATAATTGTCCCATACAATAATGAGGCCAATGATCTCATTTCTTCACTAAATGGTGACTTGGAAATATCAGAGCTTAGTCGTTTGCTTAAATTGTCGCAAAAGTACGTAATTAACGTATACAGGCGCGAATTGGATTTGCTTGATCAAAACGATTATATTGATAATCTCTTACATGGAAATATAGTTGCGCTTAAGGAAGTGGCATACAGTAAGGAGTTTGGTTTTGATGTAAAGGGGGAAGGTACGTGGTCGTATACTGATGTATAAACTTAAAAGTGCTGATTTATTCAAATCAAATATATGAAAATACTTAGAATGGAGGTGTATTTATGAGGAATCAAATTGAGTTTGAAGTAAGAGGCAATTACGCACTTTTCACAGATCCTTTAACAAAGGTTGGAGGTGAAAAGATGAGTTATCAGATTCCAACCTATCAAGCACTGAAAGGGATTGTTGAGAGTATTTACTGGAAACCAACAATTATTTGGGTCGTGGATGAAGTACGAGTTATGAACGCTATTCGCACGGAGTCTAAAGGGATTCGCCCAATAAAGTACGGTGGTGGAAATGATCTCGCATTCTATACGTACTTACGTGACGTGAGATATCAGGTAAGAGCACATTTTATTTTTAATCCTCACCGAAAAGATCTTTCATTCGATCGTAACGAACACAAGCATCATAATATTGCAAAGAGAGCAGTTGAGTTGGGAGGAAGAAGGGATATTTTCTTGGGTTCGAGAGAATGCCAAGGGTATGTGGAACCATGTGCTTATGGCGAGGGAGATGGATATTATGATGGGTATGGAGAAATTGACTTTGGTTTAATGGTACATGGCATTAACTATCCAGATGAGACGGGGAAGGATGTCATGGAAACGCGCCTGTGGCGACCTGTCATGAAGGATGGTGTGATTACATTTGAAAAACCTGATGAATGTACACTGGTTCGTCCAATTGATAAAAAAACAGTGAAATTATTTACGGGTGAAAATGTACAGTCAGTAGATGAGTTGTACGATGAAATAATTGTAAAAGAGGGGTGATTGAATGACATGGTTACGTAATCTTTTTGTAACGTATGAGAAGAACAAACAACTAATCGGGAAATTCGAGATGTCCAGAAATAATCAAGAATATGCGCTTATTCCCGTTGCACATACAACTCAAACCGCACAGATTGAGGTTACATTAGACATGGATGGAAATTTTATCTCTGCAAAAGTAGTAGATAAGGATGATGCAAGTACTGTTATTCCATGCACAGAAGCATCTTCCAGTAGGACAAGTTCCCCTGTTCCGCATCCGTTACATGATAAGTTAATGTATGTTGGTGGTGATTTTGAAAGATATGGTGGTCTAGTCAAGAAAAACACCCCTTTTACTGACTATATAAAACAACTAGAAGCGTGGTGTGAATCGGATTTTGGACACCCAAAAATCAAGAGTGTCTACAACTACTTGAGCAAAAGCAAGCTTATTGAGGATTTGGTGAACGAAAAAATCATTTTAGTAGATGGAAACAATCGATTTGTTGAAAAGTGGAAAGATGAACTTAAAGACAAGTATGGAGAGAAGCCTGATTTGTTTAAAGTTATAACTGGTGACCAAAGTAGTGCATTTGTTCGATTTGCTGTTAATAAACTTGGTGAACCAGATTCTCGACTTTGGCGAGATAAATCTGTTCATGATTCGTTTATACAGTTTTATGAACACTCTTTAATTGAACGGGACTTGTGTTACGTTAGCGGAGAAATGAAGCCGTCAACTGATCGGCATACTTCTAGAATTCGTAATTCTGCTGATATGGCCAAGCTTATCTCTGCAAATGATAGTGCTGGTTTCACTTTTCGTGGTAGATTTGAAACCAGCAACCAAGCGGTAGCTATTAGTTATGATATATCACAAAAGGGACATAATGCACTCAAATGGTTGATTGCAAAACAAGGGATTTATATAGATGGACGAGTTTTTCTTGTTTGGAGTACAGATAAGTTAGAAATGCCTGACCCGCTAGGTGGTAATGATTTTTTTGGTTTGTATGAAGATGAAGTAGAGAATAGTGATACAACTCATCAAGTTTATGCAAATGAAGTTAGAAAAGCGATTGGTGGCTATAAACATGATCTAACTCATGAATCCAAAGTGATCATAATGGTCATAGACGCTGCTACACCTGGTAGGATGTCCATCGTTTACTATCGGGAAATGGAACCGGATTTCTTCCTCGATCAGTTGGAAGCATGGCATAAATCATGTTATTGGCAACATTTTGATTTTAAAACTAAGCGATCTTATGTGGGTGCACCAGCAACGAGGGACATTGCGTTTGCAGCATATGGTTCGCGAGCAGATGATAAGTTGGTAAAAGGATTAATGGAACGGATGTTGCCTTGTATCATTGATGGTAGACCTATACCAACAGATATTGTTCGAAATGCATTTTATCGTTCTTCTAATCCAGTGGGGTATGATCATGAATGGGAATGGGAAAAAACACTCGGTATTACATGTGCTTTATTCAATAAAGTATACGAGAAGGAGGGGTATTCGGTGACGTTAGATGTGAACAATCAGAATCGAGATTACTTATTTGGTAGATTATTAGCAGTAGCGGATGTGCTAGAAAGAAGTGCGCTCGATAAAAACGAAAAACGCGCGACAAATGCAGTGCGCTATATGAACGCATTTGCAAAGCACCCAAGTCGGACATGGGGAGTGATTCAAGCAAGTATACAACCGTATCAAGCTAAGCTCGGAATGAAGCTATTACGTTACGATAAATTAATTGATGAAATAGGTTCTAAAATTGCTCCAGAAGACTTTACGGACAAGCCTTTAAGTGGACTATATCTACTAGGTTTTTATAGTCAAAGAAATGATTTGTACAAAAAGAAAGACCAAAATGAAATTGAAAAAGGAGTTGTTTTTTAATGACGGTACTAAGCTACAAGATTGATTTTGCAGTAGTATTAACAGTTCGTAATGCTAACCCAAATGGTGATCCGCTAAATGGTAACCGGCCGAGACAAAACTATGATGGTTTCGGCGAGATTTCTGATGTGTGTATAAAACGAAAAATTCGCAATCGATTACAAGATATGGGGGAGTCCATTCTAGTTCAATCAGATGAAAGACGTGACGATGGATTTAGGAGCATAAAAGATCGTGTGGACAGTAATAAGGGATTAGCTGAATTTGCCAAATCCAAGAACAAAGATAATCTGCTCTATGCAAAAAAAACATGTGAATCATGGTTTGATGTACGTGCTTTTGGACAAGTATTTGCATTTAAAGATTCGGATGTTTCTCTAGGAATTAGAGGTCCAGTTTCAATTCATACTGCTGTAAGTCTATCACCAATCGATATCTCTACAATGCAAATTACTAAAAGTGTTAATTCAACTACTAACACAAAAGATCCTGAAAAAAAGACATCCGACACGATGGGGATGAAACATAGAGTGGATTTTGGGGTATATGTGTTTTACGGAAGTATTAATACTCAACTAGCTGAAAAAACTGGTTTTTCACATGAAGATGCAGAGAAATTAAAGCAAGCTTTAGTTACATTATTCGAAAACGATTCATCTTCCGCTCGACCTGATGGAAGTATGGAAGTTAACAAAGTATTCTGGTGGGAACATAACTCGAAAATGGGACAATATTCATCAGCCAAAGTTCATAGATCTTTAGAAATCAATTTAAAAGAAGGAATATCAGAGGCTAAATCATTTGAGGACTATGAAATAAAACTTAATCATCTTGATGGACTTGAAGTTCAGGAATATGAAGGTCTATAACGAAGAGGACTATTTACTTCTCTCTGGCATCCAACACTTCATTTTTTGTAAAAGACAATGGGCATTAATTCATATCGAACAGCAGTGGGAAGAAAACGTGAGAACGATTGAAGGACAACATCTCCATCAACGTGTCGACCAACCCTTGATTCGTGAAAAAAGGGGAGATAAACTTGTTGTAAGAGCGATGCCGATTCACTCGAAAGAGCTCGGCATTACGGGTGTATGCGATGTTGTTGAGTTCATAAAAGATCCATCTGGGATCCCTTTAGTGGATGAACCTGGTTTATTTCTCCCTTATCCTGTGGAATATAAGCGTGGAAAACCCAAAAAGGATGAGTCGGATGTTCTTCAACTCGTAGCTCAAGTGATGTGCTTAGAAGAAATGATGGTATGTGATATCAATACAGGCTATATCTTTTACAATGAAATAAAACATAGGGTTGAAGTTCCAATCACTGACAATGATAGAGAGAAAGTAAAGAGCTTTTTTGCCGAGATGCATCAATATTTTCAACAGAGATACACACCAAAAGTAAAATCGGGTCCACATTGTAAGAATTGTTCATTAGAGAATATATGTGTTCCTGACCTTATGGGGAAGAAGTCTGTTTCTAGTTATATTAAGGGGAGGATAATCGAATGAGGAAACTATTAAACACTTTATTTGTAACCTCCCCTGACGTTTATCTCGCGCTCGATGGTGAAAATATCGTTGTAAAAAAAGATAGTGATACTATGGGGAGATATCCTCTACACAATTTAGAAGCGATTTGTACGTTTGGGTATGCAGGAGCTAGTCCAGCGTTAATGGGGGCATGTGCAAAAAGAAATATTACCTTAACATTTATGACGCCAAACGGAAATTATTTAGCTAGTGTGGTCGGTGAATCTAGAGGAAATGTAGTTCTCCGTAAAGAACAATATCGAATATCTGATAATGAAAGAAGAAGTGCTCTAGTTTCAAGAAACTTTATTTTAGGGAAATTATACAATAGTAAATGGATATTAGAACGTGCAACGAGAGATTATCCATTAAGAATTGATGTCCAAAAATTTAAATCAGTTTCTGCATCGTTAACAGAGATGATGCAACAAATTAGAAATGCGGAAGATTTGGATGAATTGAGAGGTTTTGAAGGAAGTGCAGCTGTCCAATATTATTCTGTTTTTGATGATTTGATCCTCCAACAAAAAGATCATTTTTATTTCAATAATAGAAATAAAAGACCGCCATTGGATAATGTTAATGCGTTACTTTCGTTTGTATATACACTTTTGGCAAACGATACAAAAGCAGCATTGGAAGCAGTAGGTCTAGATGCTTATGTCGGGTTCTTACATCGAGATCGTCCAGGAAGAGCATCTTTAGCGCTGGATCTTATGGAAGAATTGAGATCTGTGTTTGCAGATCGATTGGTAATTTCGCTAATTAATAAAAAAGTAGTTAATGAAACAGGATTTACGAGGAAAGAAAATGGTGCAGTAATCATGGACTCCGATACTAGAAAAAAAGTATTAATGACGTGGCAGGAGAGAAAACAAGAAAAAATCCAACATCCATATTTGAATGAAAAAATTTCTTGGGGGCTTGTTCCTTATGCTCAGGCATTATTGCTAGCCAGACATATTAGAGGCGATTTAGATGAGTATCCCCCTTTCTTTTGGAAGTAGGTGCAAAATTGCTAATTTTAATAACCTATGATGTAAATACAACCACAGCAGTAGGTAAGAAAAGGCTTAGATTAGTTGCGAAAAAATGCTTGGATTTTGGACAAAGGGTCCAAAATTCTGTGTTTGAGTGTAATCTTGATCCCACTCAGTTTAGACAATTGAAATATCAATTGGAGGAAATCATTAATAAACAGACAGACAGCTTAAGATTTTATAATCTAGGAAACAACTATAAAACGAAAATTGAACATATTGGAATTAAGGAATCTTACGATATCGAAGGACCACTAATTATTTGAGTGCGAACCCAAAGCTATCATGAATTTCGTACTGATTTCGCACCTTGAAAATAGTATATTCATTATAAAAATTCATGATTTAGACACGTATCCTAAAAAAATGGATAAATAGCGAGAAAAAATCATTAGATATTCCTTTATTGGCATATTAATGTGTCATTTCGCTGTCGCACTCCTCGTGAGTGCGTGGATTGAAATTATCCCTAACGCCATATCGTTCCGATACATAACGCGTCGCACTCCTCGTGAGTGCGTGGATTGAAATAAGCGGTAGGTTCCTACGTTTCAGACACACTTTCGTGTCGCACTCCTCGTGAGTGCGTGGATTGAAATTTCCAAGCTCTTACTAAGCCGTAAGCTAGCCATGTCGCACTCCTCGTGAGTGCGTGGATTGAAATACCTCTTTACGCTGGAGAGCTTTATTTACGTCGTAAGTCGCACTCCTCGTGAGTGCGTGGATTGAAATCTGCATCTTCTCTACTACTTGCCAAGCATCTGATAGTCGCACTCCTCGTGAGTGCGTGGATTGAAATCTCCTTAGAGGGAGCTAGATAGCCCCCTAACTTATGTCGCACTCCTCGTGAGTGCGTGGATTGAAATAATGCTTCGTCT
>JACDJB010000677.1_pt1 | contig 32221 bp, 21 predicted proteins | sample 7454121 | NCBI WGS metagenome assembly JACDJB01 (sample SAMN14253290, study PRJNA609438) | sludge metagenome | isolation source: sludge after 25d culture with pyrite | collected 2018-12-20
AACCAATACTTGAAGTTGAATCCTGTGGCCCTTCGAGCCAGTATTGATGCAAAGGTAGCTTTATTGTGGAAAATTGTTCGGTAACATTTTTATTTGAGGCAACGTTACATTAAAAGTAACTTTTTATTTTGAGGCACTACGTGTTTGCGTTTCGATAACCACAATCTCTAATATATTTTTAATTGTTTGGAGTGTTGTTTTATCCAATCGTTCAGCCAACGCACTTTGCCAATCCACTCCTCGGCCTCGGTTATATTACTCCTCTAATTCCTCTTCGCTTTGGATTGCATGATCTATTTCTTTTTTGTTGGCATTATAAAATGCTTGTGCTTCTTTGATTTTGTGAAAATCCAGGTCATATTCCGTTGCGATTTGTTCTGGTTTCATGCCAGTTGAGAGGTGCTTCGCAATGGTTTGCACACGGATACCAGTACCACGGATTACAGGAGATACCCAGCCAGATGAGCCTTTTCGGTAGGTGATGTTGGGAAAATTTGGGTTGTCCAATGATTGGTGATATGCAAAGGTTGTTCGCGGAATGAAAGACTGAATAATCCTTGATACTCAGGTTTTCAACGCAGCCTGCAGTGCCTCACGAACCGAGCGGGCTTCGATAATTTGAATGCCTTGCGGCCAGGCTTCTCCACGTCTGACGCGGCGCGGCACGATGGCGGTTTTGAAGCCGAGCTTAGCGGCTTCGCGCAAGCGTGCCTCCAGCTGGCTGACCCAACGTAGTTCGCCGGATAATCCAATCTCCCCCAGCAGGACGGCGTCTGCGCGGATGGGCACATCTTTCATCGAAGATGCGATCGCTGCAGCGATTGCCAGATCTGCGGCTGGCTCGTCAATCTTCATGCCACCGACGACATTGATGAAGATGTCTTGTTCGCCTAATGGAATCCCCAAACGACGGGTGAGCACCGCTGCCACCAACAACAGGCGATTGAAATCGACACCATTGGGAGTGCGGCGGGCGTTACCGAATTGGGTGGGAGTGGTGAGCCCCTGCAGCTCAACCAGTAAGGGACGCGTGCCTTCCATAGTGACCACAATCGCAGAGCCGGGTGCATTGACCATGCGCTCCGCCAGGAAGGCTTCGGATGGATTGGGTACTTCGATCATGCCATTTTCACGCATCTCGAACACCCCTACTTCGGAGGTTGCCCCGAAACGATTCTTCACCGAGCGCAGCAAACGAAATGCCTGATAGCGATCCCCTTCCAGATAGAGTACCGTATCGACGATATGCTCCAGCACACGGGGTCCGGCAATCACCCCTTCTTTGGTGACATGCCCGATCACGAAAACCGAGATGCCACTCGATTTTGCCAGTTCCCGTAAACGCGATGAACATTCGCGCAACTGGGTCACGGACCCGGCGGAAGAGTTGATTTGCGGCTGGTACACGGTCTGGATGGAATCGATGATCAGCAATTCTGGTTTGACCGCTTCAACATGCTGGAAAATCACATCCAGGTTGGTTTCGGTGACCAGATAAAGGGCTTCAGGAAAATTTTTGGATTCGCTTGGGTTTAATCGTGATGCCCGCATCTTGATTTGTCTTTCGGATTCTTCGCCGGAGACGTACAGCACCTTGCGGCCTGTGGGTTGGCTGGCCATTTCGATGGTCATTTGCAGCATCAGTGTGGATTTGCCGATGCCAGGGTCACCACCCACCAGCACAATCGAGCCGGGCACGATCCCACCCCCCAGCACCCGCGCAAATTCCGTGATCGAGAGCGGCAGGCGTTCATCCGCATTGCCTTCGATCTCGTGCAGGCGCACGGGTTTGGATTGGATGCTCAAGCCACGTTGTCCGTTCTTGCTAGGGGATGGCTCGGGGTTGATGATTTCTTCAACCATGGTGTTGAATTGACCACATTGGGGGCAGCGCCCCATCATGCGCGCGGAGATACGCCCGCATTCCTGACAGATGTATTGCACTTGAATTTTCGCCATGGGGTAATTATAGCGTAGTAGTTTAAAGTGGACAGTCGGCAGTGGACAGGGGAAAAAGCCAACAAGGCGAAAGGGAAAAGGAATTTGAACAATGATTACAGGGGATTAACATGATGGACATGATGAAAAAAAACAGGATGAATAGGATGAACAGGATGGACTGGGATGGGCAGGATGGGTGGAGAAATCGTACGGGCGGGTCTGGGACCCGCCCCTTCACAACCCCAGCTCTCCTGAACCTCACGAAAGGAAAAATTCGCTCAAGGTGAAAGAGATTGCCATGACGGATATGATTGTAAGGGCGGCCTGCCCCCAATCTCAAGGGGGTTGGCTAAAAGCCCCCATACCAGAAGTAGAATTTCATTACCTATTTTTACAAATTTGCTTAAAATTAATTTAACAACATTTCCCCGAAGCATTCACTAAAACATTTGAATAAAGCGCGTTCCATTTTGAGAAATTTCTATTTCCATTGAGATCAAAAAGAAGGTAGAAATTTCAAGTATTTACGTAATTTATTAGCTTCTCGATTCAAATTAGAGGGATTATGGAAACTCACCAAAGGAAATTGCAAATAATATTAACAATTTTGGCAGTTATTACAATGACCTGTAACCTGCCAACCTATCAAGGTGCTAGCGAGATCATTAAACAGGAAGAAATACCTGACAACACAGAGATAATCACCAATGAAATTGTCTTAGTCAATCAGCGCATCTTTACAGAATACCCGGAAGACTTTTTTCTGTCAGAAGGGTCAAGCGTTGAATCAACGATCAATTTAATGATCAAGATCTCTGAAGAGGGCTATGAGGATATTGGGGAAGGGGGGATATTTGAATATAGTGATGGAACAGAAATTCATGCGGTAAGCTATGCTGGAAAAGAAAAAAATCAAGTAATTTTGATGGAAATTGAATCCCCAATAGGAAATAAGGAAGCATTATTAGTGGATGTTCCCGCAGACAACACAATTCGTATAAGGGATGAGTATGGAGAACTGAAGTTAATCCTCGAGGAGGATGGAGCGTACAGAATTGACGCAAAAGATGTGAATGGAAACCCGATCACAGATGAAAACACCTCACGGATGAGCAGCCCCAAAAATGCCTGCCTAAGTAACCAGACTTCACCCGCCTGCACAACCGGGATAATTCATGAAATAATAAAATGTTTTGACAATAATTTTACAAAATATGCTCTGGTTCAGACAACTTGTGCTACCACCATTGCAACTGCTTCCTCATTATGTGCTGCAACTTTCGGGTTAGGTTGTGCCGCAGCAGTTATGGCAGCCTTATTTTCTTGTGGACTCTATGCCAAATGTTCCTCTGCATTATTTGATGATCCCCCTACCTATGAAATTAGCATCCCAGATTCAGGAGACGAAGGATATAAATATTGTTTAGATTCTGCATTGGTTGAGGAAGCCCTTTATAAGATTCTCGTCACCTGCCAGGATGATCGCTACCCTCCCCCACAGTCATTTTATGTAACGGTTAGCTCTGGGGATGTAGGCACATTTACCTGTACCGACTGTAGCGGACAAACCACACAAGGAGAGATTCCACCAATCGAACCAAGGGTAACGGAATGTGAAAATGGATGTAAGTCGTCCGGTGAGGGAAGTGCAAGGTGTTTAAGAGCCGATGAAGAAAATCCACCCGATGAGGAAAATCAAACGATAGAAGTAGATGATGACATAATAATTGTCGCCGATGGCGTGTTGATTAACGCAGATCCCAGAGTAATATACCTTAAGGAAAACGCTGAAATAGCTTTTCATTTAGAAGGGGGGCGAGCTTCCGGCGAAATAAAATCAATTTGGGAGACGAAGAATAAAAGCTGTCCCAATAATCATATTGAACAAACTTTTAAACTTGAAGGAGTTTATGAACCAGAAACTGGATTTACTGGTGTAGCAGACCTAACTGGCAATTCAACCACTTATGACGCGTACTGTAATCAATCAACGCGAGAAATAAATAATTCAGAATTTGTTTGGTGGGGAGACCCAGTAATAAAAGATGAAAAAATAGGGTCTTATTTTTTTACCATTATAATGAAGGGACCGATTAGTGAAGCTGCATATAATTTTTTGGGGTATTAGATTTTGTTAGTCTGGTTAGGTAGGCAAGCACTCGCAAGAGTGCGCTGCTGGCCTGCCCCCCATCAAAGGGGTTCCAGACCCGCCCCCAATATTTTACCCAAAAACCTTCGTTCTATTCAGACAATCTGCTCCAAATCAATCAAACAAACATCCTGTCGATCTTTAGAAACAGCAATCATCTGATCAGTAAAACCAGATCTTGAACATAAAGCAAATTGAATCTTTCTATCTCCCAGATCCTTTTTTGCAATTCCCGCCTTCCTCTCCAACGCAGACAGGATGTTCGTCCCAACTGGCTGTTTGCTCCATTTACATTCAACCAGCATTGCCTCCAGGTCATTCATCACAACCAAATCAATCTCTCCCTTGTTATTCCACCACCGTCCCATTGCAATAGGCGGGAAAGATAATTTTCCTAACAATGACTGCCGCAAAAAGTATTGTTTGCAAATCTCCTCAAAAGCCAAGCTGGTGAAATGATCAAGCTCAGGAAGCAACCTGATCTCCAGGACAACACGCGCACCACCTTGCTCAAGCTGTGATCGATTAGGATGTACAAACCGGAACCAAAAACGCAGGTAATGATCTTTTAAACGATACAACCCTCGTCTACTCTTGTGAGGTTGTTTTTCGGTCACTGGTACTTCTCGCTCTACCAGATGTAGCTGTTGTAAAGTGTCCAAATAGGCGGTAGCCCCATCAATCCCCGTGGCTAATTTGATTTCATTCAACCGGGTCTTCCCAGCAGCGATCGCCTGCAGAATCGCAAAATAATTTCGAGGTTCGCGCAGTTCCTGCTGCAAAATAAAGCGCACCTCATCATATAAATAAGACCCGCGGGTCAGAATATTGTTCAGAATGTTCTCATGCAAGGACATATCCGGGCTGATGGTGGTCAAATATGCTGGCGTACCCCCATAAATGGCAAACGCTCGCACCTGATCCTCCGGTGAAAATGAAGGAAAAAATAAACATGCGTCTTTAAAGAGAAGTGGCTCTAAAAGATATTGTGCAGTACGCCGCCCATAGAGTGGTGCCCGGTACCCTAAAACAACTTCTTCCATCATCCCGATATAGGACCCACACAAGATCAACATAATTTTTGAATTCTTAAGCGACTGATCCCAGACCTTTTGTAAAATTGACGCCAAAGGGGGATGAGAAGTCGCCAAATAAGGAAACTCATCCAGCACTACAACTAACCGCTCCTCTTGTGCTGCCTGATTTAATGCAAGAAATAACGCTTCCCAACTGGAATATACTGCGTCCATCTGCGCAGAATCAAAAATAACTGTATTGATAGCGGAAGAGAGGGCTGTGCGCAGCGATAATTCAGAGCCCAGATCAGAAACAAAAAAGATCGCACGTTTTCCTTCACAAAAACGCGCCAATAGCTCTGTCTTTCCTACTCGTCTGCGACCATATAGGACGAAAAACTCTGCCTTGCCTGATTCAAAGCGTTTTTCCAATAAATCCAGTTCAGCTAAGCGATTGACAAACATGGCTACACCTCCGCAAAGGTTCTAAGATAATTACGATTATGATAATCATGATTATCTTAGATTATAGCACAAACTACATAGGAAGGAGTATTGAGGATGAAATGAAAAGATTCAGGATGCAAGGTCGCAAAGGTTTAACAGACAAAGACGCAAAGGGGAAAAGGAAAAGGGATTTGAACAATGATTACAGGGGATTAACATGATGGACGGGATGGGTGGAAAAATCGTACGGGCGGGCCTGCCCCCACCTCCAGGTGGTTCCAAACCCGCCCCCATACAACCCCTGCGCTCCTGAACCTCACGAATGGAAAATTTCGCTCGTGGTGTAGGGGATTCGCCCAATTACAATGGGGTTCAATGAACAATGGATTTGTAATGATCCTGTAGGGGCAATGGCTCGTCCTTGCCCCTTTATACCCCGCGTATGGGATCGTCCCGGATGGAATAGGTGGTTCGTGGTTTGGGGGATTCGCCCAAAGCAGAAAGGGTTCGATGAATTTGGGATAAGGGTGGCCTGCCTTTGGTAGGATCCTAATCCCGTGACTGATGGTAGACGAACTAAAAAAATCAAGAAAATGAGATTGCCACGAATGGAAGTGCTAGTGCGTACAGGAAGGGCTTTCCCATATGTTAAGATGTTGGTAATTTCTCAATGAATTTTTTCTATTAAATTTACTAATAACACTCGACCTTTTCTCCATAAATTAAGTTTCTTGCTTTAATGTTATGATATAAATTGAGTAGTCCAATATAAAACCAATTTTAGATCTCAAGTTTAGGGAGAAATCTTTTGATTAACTCAGTTGTCTCATCACAACGCCCCAAATTGGGTGGACATGGAAAATTTGTTTTTCGACATGGTTGGCTGAAAAAGGGATACGACTTAATAGCAAATGACCCTGAAGGTTTTTATAAAGATGATGCCTACATTAAATTAGGCGTGGGTAAAAACATGGCCGATTCTATCCGTTATTGGGTTCAAGCAATTGGCATTTTGGAGGAAATAAAAACCGACAAAAAAATGTTTGTTCCAACAAAATTTGGCAACATTCTTTTTGGAACATCCGGATTAGACCCTTACCTTGAACAATATGGCACTTTATGGCTCATGCATTGGCAGCTTTCATCAAACATGATTTTTGGAGTCGTCTCACATATTGTTTTTTCAAAACTCTATGACATTGAATTCCGAAAACATAATCTTATCGATTTGCTAAATAAAGAGTTGCCAAGGTTTGGAATTACAACCACAGCGAAAATGATTGAAAGGGAAATTGATGTTTTCCTAAGAACGTATTTGCCCGCTAGAACCAAAAACAAATTGTCTATCGAAGATAGCCTTGACTGCCCTTTGGCAGATTTAAACCTAATTAGTTTTGTTCAATCCGATGATGTATTTAGATTTAGGATTGGGCCAAAAAACACCTTGCCTCTACCCTTTTTTGGCTATTGTTGTATTCAGTTTATAAAGAACATTGCAAAAAATAGACGTACAGTAAGCATTGATGAAGTTGTTTACTCAATTGGAAGTCCTGGACAAATCTTTAAATTAGACGAAAACTCCATAACAGAATATTTGGAAGGTTTAGAATTAAAAACCGAAGGCGCAATTCTTTTACAAGAAACTTCTGGAATTCGACAAATTTATATACATGATTTTGATTTATTGAATGAATATACTGTGCTTGAGGGAATTAATAATGGTAAATGAAGAACCTTTCGGCAAACTCCTAAAAAACCAAATTTTTGTTAATCACTCATCAACACGATCAATCAACATTGAATACGATATCAAAAACGAAAAAATGCTGGAGAACTATTTATTTACTCCTCAGGTTCGTCTTTCGATTAATCGCATATTCAGTGAATTGAAAAACAGTGGCTCTAAATCTTGGACACTAACTGGTCCATACGGCTCTGGAAAATCCTTTTTTAGCTTGTTTATCGCTAATTTACTCACATCCCCAACAAGACAACAATCTAAAGCTATCTCTTTATTGAAACAAAACGATCCAATATTAGCTGAATTGTTAAGCGAAGTTTTAGGCGAAACCTCTGGATTCTTTCTAGTCCCCATAAACGGATACAGAGCTTCTCTTGATGAATGTATTTATAATGGCATTTCATCTTCCATTCAGAGCTCTGGAAATGAAGAATTAATCAATTGGTTTAATCTCAATCACTTGTCAAAAAATAATTTTTCTGAAACTGGTGTGATTAAGAATCAAAGAATTATTACGATAATTGATGAACTAACCACTTTTCTTACTTCTAATGATCAAAAATACAAGGGGTTACTTTTTTTATTTGATGAAATGGGCAAAACGCTTGAACAAGCGGGTGTTATAAACAAAGAAAATGATATTTATCTATTGCAAGAAATAGCCGAACACTCGAATAGAAAATCAAATCTATTTATCGGCATTTTACATCAATCCTTTGAACGCTACGCCACATTATTAGATAGCTCTACCCAACATGAATGGGCAAAAATACAAGGAAGGTTTGAAGATATACCATTTCAAGAACCCCCGGTGCAACAACTCAGATTATTACAAAGAGCGCTTACAAGAAAACACCTAGGTGGTTTTGAAGAGAAAATCCTACAAATAGCTGTGCAAAACTCGATAGACGGTTGGAAACCTTCTTTGATGGAAGCGGAAGAATTTTCAAAATTAGCGCAACGGGTTTACCCTATCCATCCTTCAACCTTTTCCGTATTGCCTTATTTTTTTAGAAGATTAGCGCAAAACGAAAGGTCTCTCTTTGCGTTTTTAACCTCAATGGAGCCCTTTGGATTTCAAGATTTCCTTAGTAGAAACAACATACCCTCATATTTTCGTTTACCTGATTTGTTTGATTATCTTCTCGCAAATTACCAAGGCAGAATTTACACTTCCGGAAAAGCTCGCATTCTTTCTGAAACATCTGATCGACTTGAAACCATCATTAATTTGTCTCATCTTGATATAAAAATCATAAAAACTGTGGGTTTGTTGAATTGGATGAGTGAAATCACCAACATAAACGCAACAAAACAATTAATCATGAGTGCTCTTCTTGCCCCCTTTGTAACAGAAGAACATATCAACAATTCCATTGAAAAATTAATAAAGCAATCTGTTCTTGTTTTTCGGAGATTTAATCAAACCTATTTTATTTGGCAAGGTAGCGATGTTGATTTGGATGAACGAATTTCAGTCGGATTTAACACGCTCAAAGGCAATATTAGTATTGCGAAAAGCCTTGAAAAATATCTTCCGCCTCGCCCTTTGGTGGCAAGAAAACACAGCTATACTACCGGAACTCTTCGATTTTTTGAAATTCGATATATTGATATCCAAAACTATTTGCATGCTGTTCTTGAGCCAAACAATGGTGCTAGCGGAATTTGTTTTATCTGTTTACCAACAAATTTGTCAGAAATCAATGAATTTATAAATTGGGCAAAAAATCCTCCAATTTCATCAAAAAATAATATTGTTGTTGGAATAACCAATAAAGCAATTCGGATGTCCGAATTGATTTTAGAATTATCAGTTCTGAATTGGGTAAAAGAAGAAACTTCCGAGCTGAGAGATGATCCTGTTGCCCGAAAAGAATTAAGAGCTAGAATTAGCAATATTGAAAACCTTATCTCATTAGAGATTGAAGACTCTTTAAATATCCAAAAAATTTCTTCTTTTAACATCAGTCATTTCTTTTATTGCGGTAAAGAGATAAACAATTCTTCAAATTCTCTGGCTGAATTCCTTTCTGAAATCTTGGATAAGAACTACGCTGCCTCTCCTGTAATACAGAATGAAATTATTAATCGCAATAAGTTGTCAACTCAAGCGGCGATGGCTCGAAAAGCTATCATTCATAGCATTTTAACTGATAGCGATCAAGAGCATTTTGGATATGTTGGGTACCCTCCACAAAGAAGTGTTTATGAAAATCTTTTAGCAAAAAGCGGGATGCACTTACAAGTTAATGGTAAATGGATTATCCAAAAGCCTATTGATAATCATATAAATTTATTGCCAACATGGAATTATATGGAAGAGCGGATTTTTGGTACTTCATTAGAATCAATTTCCGTAGAAACACTTTTTAATGAATTGAATAAAGAACCTTATGGCCTCACTTTTGGTGTTGCTCCTATTCTACTTTGCGTTTTTCTTAAAGTTTTTCCAGGTGAGACTGCCCTTTATAAGCAAAACATGTTAATACCTGAACCAAGTGCCGCTCACTGGGATCTCATTGTTTCTCGTCCAGATTTGTTTTCCGTTTCAGGATTTCACATTGAAGGGGCTAGAAAAAATCTGGTTGAGCGTTTTGCGAGAGGGTTTAACGTGAAAGCCGCATTAATGCCAATTGTAAAAACACTGGTCAAAGGTGTTAACTCTTTACCTGAGCATACACTCGTAACAAAACGGTTAAATCCAACAACATTGGCTGTTCGTGAAGCAATTATTCAAGCGTCTTCCCCCGAAAAATTATTATTTGAAGATATTCCTTTTTCGCTAGGGCTTGAGCCAATCGATAAAAATACAAACAATCAGGCAATAGAACTGTTTTTTGATAGATTAAACCAAACAAATAGTGAATTGGTTAGCGAAATGAACCGTTTGCTCTTTTGGGCAAGAGATGAGTTTCTGAAAGCTTGTGGAATGGATAATGGAGAAACTGGTTGGGGTAATTTCAGGATTATTGCATCTCAACTAATGGGCAAAACAAATCAAACCGTGATGAAGACTCTGTATACTCGTGCTACAGACACAAGTGATTCATACGCAGCACTAGAAAAAGTCTTGGCTTACATTGCCAACCGCCCTCCACGCAATTGGACAGACATGGATTCTGATCGATATCTTGCGCGGTTGAACGATCTGGGAGAGATGTTCAATCGTGATAGGCAACAATATGCTTTTGATTCATTTTTGACACCAAAACAACAAGAAGAAAGTGAGCATTTAGCAAATTTTTTATTAAACCATATACAAAGAACAAACCACTTCGATCCGATAGTGATCAAAGCAGCAATTAATAAATTAAGAAGAAAATTAGAAAAAAATATGGATGATTTAAGTAAATAATGAGAGATATAAGAGCAAATTCATGTCAGATACGAGAAAATTAGGATTTACTTTCCATAGATCATTTAAGTTACAACGCGCCCCTATTTCAATAATTATAAAACTTTTAGAGGACAAAAATAAACCTTTATCCAAAAAGTATTTAGTTGAAGAATATAACCTCGGAACAATATATGCAGAAGCCTATCCAAGATATGCAATCGCAACTGGGTTAATTCATCCAATATATAAAAAACTTTCTTTGTTTGGAACTTTTACAGTAAAAAACGACCCTTTGCTAAACAATCAAGTAACTCAGTGGTTAATGCATTACCATATAAGCAATTCAAAAGGAAGTGGCCCGCTTTTCTGGGGATACTTAGTAAGAGAATTATTTATTCCGAAAATGGTTTTTTCAACAAACTTGTTGAAAAAACATTTACTGAATCTGAATTTAACTTTAACCAATAAGAATATTAATGAAAGGGTAATTAATACAACTGGATCTGTTTTTGTGAACTCATATATATCAAATGAAGGTCTCGGATCACTAGGCATATTATCAAAAATTAATGATGAGATTATTGTAAATAATGTGTCATTACAGAGTGAATTGGTTTTTGGATATGCAATCTGTGATTATTTTTTTAACAATTCCATTTTTTCAACAATTAATTTTGAAACGATAGCCAATAGTGAATTGAAAAAAATCTTTTTATTATCGGACAATTCTATTAATAAGTTATTGGAAAATTTGGTTTTCCTCAACATATTTGATATAACTAACGGTAAGGTAGGCATCAAGCAACCAAATAATGAATTAATACGTCATCTATTGAAGTTTATTTATAGTAAAACTGGCTGATTCATAAAATGATTATTTGCGCACATGAGAATTAGAGGATTTAAATGGAAGAAGTAAAGAAATATAGACACATACTTTCATTATCTGGTGGAAAAGATAGTTCCGCTTTAGCAATTTATCTGAAAGACAAAATTGCTAATTTGGAGTATGTGTTTTGTGACACAAAAAAGGAATTACCTGAAACGTATGAGTATTTGGATAAATTAGAAGTGTATTTAGATAAGAAAATAACAAGATTAATATTTGATGGTGGTGATTTTGATGATCTCCTAGAGATCTATAATGGCTTTCTACCCTCTAGTCAATCTAGATGGTGTACAAAGAATTTGAAAATTTTCCCGTTTGAGAATCATCTGGGTGATGATTTTTGTTATAGTTATATTGGCATCAGGTCAGATGAATCTAACAGGCTTGGATACATTTCTTCTAAACCAAATATAATCCCAAAGTACCCATTTGTTGAAGATGGAATAACTAAAGATGATGTGCATAGGATTTTAATAGAAAGTGGGCTAGGCTATCCTGAATATTACAATTGGCGATCAAGATCTGGTTGCTTCTTTTGCTTTTTTCAACAAAAGATTGAATGGGTCGGTTTGTTAGAAAACCATCCAGACTTGTTCGAATTAGCTAAACAATACGAAAAAACTGATGAATTAACAGGAGAGAAATTTACATGGTCGCAAAATGAAAGCTTAGAAGACCTTCAGAGACCAGAGAGGATAAAACAAATAAAGGAAAATTCAAAAATCTCCTTATCGCACAAGAATAAGCAAAGACAAAAAAATAGCAGGAAACTCTATAATATATTTAATGTTGAAATTGGTGATAATAATGATGAAAGTTGTTTGATCTGTCATTTATAAGGAGAAATTAATGGAACTAAATAAACCCAGGATTGGATTCATGTTTCATGAAACATTTAAGTTGACAAGAAAACCAATGAGTGAAATTTTGAAACTTTCCAAGGATTTTTCTAACCAAAATAAACCAAAACTTAAATATTCCGATATAAAAGAAAATTCACTTTTAGGTAATAATTACATCAAAGCTTTTCCTCCTTATTTAAAGGGGTGTGGGTTAATTGATTTCAATAATAATTTATTAACCCCTTTAGGAAAACGAGTAATCCAACACGACCCTCTTATCTCAGACCCCAAGACTCTCTGGTTATTACATTACCACATGAGCATGATCGATGGGCCTGGCCCTGAATTTTGGAATCATTTATTTATTTCTTTCTTCAAACCGGGTAACACTTTTTCTCGTGATGAAATTAAAGAAGCACTTGCTACCAAGTATTGGGAATCAACCAGCAAACTGCTTGCGGAAAAAAGCATAAACAGCACTACCTATGCCTTCTTAAATTCTTATACTCAAGATGAAGGACTTGGCAATTTGGGCATATTATCTAATATTACTGAAGATTATTTCGAGGTAAAACAACCCTATTTTCATTATATTTGGGTGATTGCTTATGCCTTATGTGATTATTGGACAAAAGTTTATCCTGATAACAATTCCCTTACGTTAGACCGATTGCTCAATTCTGAATTGCCAAAATATTTTTTTCTTTCCAAGGATGATTTTGAATCGATATTAAACGAGTTAAGATTATTTGGATTTCTGGAAATTCATCGAACAGCCCAGCCTTTCCAGGTTTTTCTCAAATATGGACTTGAATTCCCTTTGAGAAAGTTGTTTGAAAATGGATAGTGTTCGCCAATTGTATTTAAATTTGAAAACTGTCAGATCAAGATTCGGTATTTGGTGTTGTGACTTATCTGAATTAGGAGATGAGGAAAACATAGCAACTCGTTTGGGTGCCGAAGCAATTGATCTATCTCAATCTTACAAACAATCACTTGACCCATCATCAACTTTTTTGTCATTAAACGAAGACAAATTAATAGATTTGATTTCAACTATTTCTGACCAAATGGGAAAAACCAAAGTATTGATATATAATGTAGATCTATTACTCTCTAAACTGGAGCCAAACCAGATTAGTAATTTTTGGAATATGCTGCTCGGCGGACTGGTTTATAAAAAACGGGCCCTGGTATTTATGGTTCCAAAAACTGCCTCTCAAATAATTCCACAAAATGAAGATATTAAAAATTGGGTAAACAATCAAAGAATAATTCATAATTACTGATAAAGGGGTGTTTTCATGAAAGTTAAAGATTTTGTTAAAATTGATCAACAAGGTGAGTTTATCAGTGCTGTTCAATTAAGTGATTTCGACTCACCTTCAAGAAATTTACAATTAATCAAAACTTTTATATTTTCAGATGCCTCTCCAGATTCCTTTGGGATGCATAAAAAATATCATGGAACGATTGGCCTTCTAGAAAAATTCACTAATTGTTTTAAAGCAGTTGATTTTAAACCAGATAACGCATTGATGGTCTTAGCAGATTATGGACATGGAAAGAGCCACTTCGCCTTAGAGGCAATGAATTATTTCGATAAACCAAAAAACTCTCCAGAAACTAAAATCATTCTTGACCGAATTGTACAAGCTTTGCCTAATAACCCCGCAAAAGCTGAAAAGTTTTCAGTATTTAAAAATGAGAAGGATCGATTCTTAGTTCTTCATTTAGATGGCACTTCAGGCAAGTCTATAAAGGAAATGCTTTATACTGCAATAAAAAACAGGTTGGCTCTAATTTCTGAAACAAAAGATTATCAGCTTCCTTTTTGGAATCATGATGCAATTAATTGGCTTTCCGAAAAAAAGAACGACAAGAGAAGTTTAGATTTTTTAGCTAAGAATTTTCAAACTGATGTTATAGGGTTAATTAAAGAAATAGAAAGTAATACTGATGGTTCTTGGGAAAAATACTCCTCACTTTTTGAAGAGTTAAATAACGGTGTCTCCCCAGATAAGGGCGGTAATAAAAACCCAAAAGAGGTTATTAATTGGCTTATAAAGGAATTTGTGGGTGAGGAAAAACTTTTCTCAGGGCTGTTGATCTTTTTTGATGAGTTTAGTCAATTCGTTAGTCTCTATATCAAAAAAGGCATGGATGCAACTTTAAAGAATTTATTGGAGGGGGTTACGGAAAACAAACAAAAAGCTTTGTTCGTTGCCTTTGGACAGCATGACCCAAGTGAAATTGCCAAAAATTCGACTCATGACAAAGCTGTTTTGGATAATATCGAAAAAGAACTTAATCGCATTGAAAAAAAATATAATCTTTATTCCTTGGTGGAATCAGTTTTGGATTCTTACTTATCTAATTCCACCGAAAGCTGGGAAAAGCTAATCAACGAAAATTCTATCGCCAAAGCAGGTTTTCTGGGTGACGTTTCAGAATATTCCTGGGATTTATATAAATCGCGCTATGAAAATGAATTGCGGTGGGATTTCCAGAAATATCGCAACGTGGTTGTTAAGGGTTGTTATCCTATGCATCCTACCACAACAGGATTATTAGCAAGTCTGAAAATGGTTAGTGATATTTCTGATGATGCAAGAACAATGCTGCGTTTTGTGCAAAAAGCTTATGACCTCAAAAAAGATGAAGAGATCATCAATGGTAGAAAAGTAAATTGGGTTTACCCAGTAGAACTCATCGATCATTTTGAGGAGAAAATTACTGATCCCACAACTTATAGTGAATATAAATCAGCATTAATGAACCTTCAAACCATACTTGCAGATAATACAACAGAAAATCACAAGAAAATACTTAAAGCCATGCTGCTCCAAAGAGCAGAAAAAACAAGATACAACTATCATGGATATAAACAAATAGAATTGCTTTCTCATTATTGTGGGTTAGACATAAAAGAAAGTAAAGAATTACTAAAAGAATTAAATCATAACAATATTATCAAATTTATTGAATTTCCTGGCAGTTATATGTTCTGGCCTACCGGCGTGAACCCACTAGCTCTCGAAAAAGAAATTCAAGACCTCCTATTAAATATTCAATTTGATAATAAATATTTGTTGAAGTTAGAGAGTAGATTAAGAAATCAACAGGATCTCTTTGATGATTTTAAGCCAATTGAATTAAATATTGATTGGGGTCATCCAAACGATTGGGTGGCAGAACAAAGGATTTTTACCAGAGAAACGCTAACACCTGAAAATATACGAAAAGCTATTCCAGTTTATGAATTCAATCCATTAGCCAAACCACCTATTAAAGGTTTGGTTGTCTGGTGTTTAGCAATTCATGATGAAGACGTAGATTATTTTCAGCAAAAAACCAAAAGCCTAGTGGATCAAGCTTTTGAATCTTATTCAACTCCATCACCTGTATTGGTGATAATTCCGACTAGTTCAAATTCTGAGATCACAAAAATGTACTTAAGATATGAAACATTGATGGAAATGTGCTTGTCTGAAACCACAAAAAAAGAGTTTGGTTTTGATAACATAAATAATGAGATTCAAAAAACAACTTTAGATCTTCATAGAAAATTCAAAGAGTTTTTTGCTCGAGCGTTAGCAAGAGACGCTTTTGACGACCGCTTTGTAGTTCCGAAAGTTTTTTATCATCAGGCAAGTTCGACCTCTCTTGGTTTTAACCCCATTCAAACCATCATGGAAAAGTTGTATAAAGCAGCATACGCTATTCGCCCTAGCAATTTTTTTAATGACATTAAAGGGTTAAGCAACACAAACGTAACCAAGGCAACAAAAAAAATATCCGCTATGCTGGCAAAACGAAATTTACATGAAGCATTACAGATCAACCCTCCGACGCCTATAGAAAAACGTCTAATTAATGAGTATCTATTAGACAAATGGAAGATTATCAATTACAACTTTTACGCCATCGAACCTAAAGACCATAGGATCGAAAAAGCTTGGGAATTTTTAAATCAAGCTATTAAACCAGACAAATCAGAAGTAAGGTTAAAAGCAATTTTTGTGAAACTATTAAATCCCCCTTATGGGTTTGATTTCAACACCTCTTTGCTTTTATTCTCAGCTTGGGTTGGTTGCTACAACAAGGAAATTAAGTTTATCCAGGACAATGCCGAAGTAACAATTGCAACAATTTTTGATCAATTTAGCAACTATACCAGAGCAACCATAAATCTTCTTACTGAATTGTGTTTGATCAGGAATGTAGCCATACGCAGAGAAGACCCAAGCAAGATAAAAATAGAAATTCAAGCAATTTTAGAAAAAATTCGTTCAGTTAATCAAGTGAATATTACTGAAGCAAATTCCATGCTCATAAAATTACAAGATTATGTTGAAAAGGAATCAGACCAAAACAATCCATTAATTAATGAATGTGAAGCTGCAATTTCCTTATTGACTAACCAGCTAGAACATTTCGATAATTATGAAGAAAATGTGGAAAATATTCAGAGATCAATTCGGACCACCTCCGATCTCTCAGCCTTAAACAATGTTGAGAAAAGAATTCAGAACTTGGAGTATCCAAAGTTCATACGAACTCAAAAACCAAATTTATCCGATCTTCAGAAAGAGTTAGACCATAAATTTGAAACCCTGGTTGACTCAATTTGTATGGAACCTCTTCGATTATCAAATATTGAAATGGTAGGGGTAATAAGAAACAAGATTCAAGAAAATCAAAGACATGTATCAAACAGAAACAATTTGTATGAGAAATTAAACAATGCCCTTTCAAATCTTGAAAAAAAAGTTGAAGAATTACGTAACAGAGAAGATGAAAAGAAATATTTAGAACAATTATCATTAATCTCAAGTCATTCCTCCTTAGTAAAACTTCAAAGTGATTTAAATTTCTTAAAATCGCAAGAGTATCCTGAAAAAATAAAAACCAAGGTTGATGAAAAAATAGATAAGTTAACCAGCAAAATCAATGAATTACAAAATTTTGCGGAAGCATCAGTAAGAAACTATCAATCCATTAGTGAATCGGATGTGGAATATTTTAAAGAAAAATTTTTAAAGAATTTATCTATGTTCACTGGCAGCTCTCATGAAACAAAATTATTAACCATAAAAGATTATTTAGATAATTTGGAAAATTATTATTCTGAAATTAAGTTGATAAACGATTTTTCAAATTTGGACATCAACAAAATTTTTGCAAATTTGGAAAAAGCAAAAAACATTAAAGAAAAATACATAGATAAATTGTCCAGCGATCACATTGGAAAGATCCAACACATTATAGACAAGATTAACCAAGAACTTGCCCTTCAAAAAAAGAATATAAATGAACAAATTAATGAAGTCGAACAAGTAATAGAGGTAGAGTTAAAAAACATTTCGAATACTCTCCCTGTTGAAGATGTGAGAAAGAAGATCAAGAATTTACAGTCAAACAATCTTCAAGAATATAAGTATCGATTGGAGAATGCAGGAAATGATCTTAATATGATAGAAAGAATCATGAATGAAAAATTCACCATCGATCGAATTGAAAAATTATTCAAATCTCTCGATCAAGAGAAAAAGAATGAATGTATAGAAAGGTTGAAAGCCCTCTAAACAGGAGCAGAAAAATTGCGAAAAATTCTACTTGATCCTTATAATGAAACTTCACTTCCAGACGGTTTTAAATTAATTGATACGGAAGTAAGTTTTCTTGAAAATGCCTTATCTGTTGAGAAATTGTTTATTCGAGAGGAACGACTTTGTAAGTGGGCAGAATCCTTTTTTAAAGGAAGAGGTATTGAATTTAAGTATTCAAGATCAGTTACAAAGGAACTTTTGACCTTTTATGACCATTTAACTCAGGAACAAGCTGTCAAAATTTATGAAATGTTAAAAGATAGGGACGACCCAGACATTAACTTGTCTCCTCAGGAGATAATGAATGGGTGTTATCCAGACCTTCTGTGGAGACAAAATCCTTCGAAAGATCATTCGGCTGAATGGCTGTTGTGGTTATGGAAAGAAAACCCTGAAGATTTTTTCGTACCAATCATTAAACAAGTATGTGCGGTTTGGATAGAAGAAGAACCTCGGTTAGCTCGTTTTTATTATTGTCATAATTTCAAACAAGCCGAAGCTTTGCTTCATGAATGGATTTACTACATTGATTTAGAACTAATAGAAAGTTTTGGTAATTTTCCAAGACAATTACCTCAAAATTTGCTTTCTGAAAAAACAGAGTTTTTTAACAAAAAAATTATTCAAACGAATGGAAACTTTATACTAAATTTTTTAGAACATGAGAGTAGCCATCAGGATAAATTAATTATTACATCAAAGTCAATCGAATATTTCAAAATTAATCCTAACAATATTACTAATAAGGTGTATTTTGCGTTAAGAAACTTTGCCACAGACAAAGAATTGGACGCTTTAAATAAATTACAACCAGTCTCAGAACCTCAAACAATCCCCCCAGAACCAGATCAAATGTTTCAATGGTTTCAAAATGAATATCTGCCTTTTCGCCAAAGAGAAGTTGAGGTGAATGATGTGGAAGCTCGCGAAATTTCTTTAAAAAGAGCTCAAGAATTTTCTTTTTGGTATTTGGATTATTATCCACGTGGGATTATCAAAGGGAATAATCTAGTCCCTCATAAAGCACATGAAATTAAAGAAAAACACAAAGACTATGTAACTCTATTTATCATTTTGGATGGTCTTAACGTTATTGATTCTAAAATATTGATCAATGCGATTTTATCAAACGACCATTCTCACAGCTTTGTTTTAGTTGAAAATTCTTATGCCTTTTCTCTTATACCAACAGTTACGGAGTTTACAAAAAAACATATTGTTAACGGATCATTCTCAATCGATTCAGAAAAACTTGAAAAATTAGGTGTAGATATACCGGACAATAAATCTCCTATTGAAATTCTTTCATCGGCACAGCCGGGAGAAATAGTAATTTGGAGAATCCAGGAGCCTGATAGTACTTACCATTCGGAAAGCAAGTCAGTTGATTTACAAACAAAAATCAAAGGGCAATTGGTAACCATAAGTGAGCGGATCAAAGTTGTAGTTAGAGAAACGCCACTTTATTCTCGATTGCGTATCGTTGTAACAACAGACCATGGGAGATTGTTAGGAAAAAGTCAAAGGGTCGTTAAAATTCCTCATGATATGCTTGCCCATGGAAGAGCCGCCTGGGGTAATAAAAAGATGGAGTTTGATAACAAAGGTTATTTAATTGAAGGCAATTTAGTTTATCTCTCAGATGAAACCTATTATCTTGATGGTCAAACTGTAGCTGTCATACTTAATGATCAGGCTTATGAACATGATACTTATTCGGAAGAAACATCACCTCATGGTGGCTTATTTCCAGAAGAAGTAATATTGCCCTGGCTTGTTTTTGAAAGAAACATTGAAAGACCCTCTTTTTCAATGAGTATCTCAGGGGCTGGTCAGGCAAACAAAGAGGGAGAAGCAACCTTAGGTATCCTTAACACCTCCTCTTATAAAGCCACCTTATTGACCGTTAATGTAGATCTTGGAATTCATGAGGACAAAACGGTTATCAACAGATTCGTTTTACCAAAGGCGAATAATGACTTTAAATTAATCATCAAAAGTTGGCCTTCTGCCGATCAGACTCAAACAGGCTCCCTTAAAGCAGAAATATTACTGCCGAATGGGGAAATAGTAATTCAAAAAATTTCACTGAAAGAATTAAAATCAGAAAGCATGTACTCTAGGGATAACATTTTAGAGGATTTATTATAAAGGAATAATTATGGACAATAATTTAGATCTTCAATTGTTGAATGAAAAAATAATTAGTGTTTTTGGCGACGTGTCAATACATAAAAAGAGGTTGCCAAGCACAAAATTAGACAAAAAAGGTATACCTGGTTATGTAGCTGAATGGGCGATTGATTCTCTTGCACCGGGAACTGGTGAATTAGATGAAGATGAGATAAAAAAAATAACGGGTTGGACCGATAGATATATACCAGTTCCAAAAGATTCTGAATACATAAAACACAGATTATTGGCAGGGGAAACGATAAAGATTCTCTCCATTCTTGAAGCGCGGGTGATTATCGATAAAAGATACAAGGGACAACAAATTTCTGGTCGATTTGGTTCATTAAAATTACTAAATTTGAATATGATTTTTCTCCCAGATGATTTAGTTGATCAATTCCCAGAATTATTAAACGAGGGAATGTGGGGAGTTGTAGAAATTAGGCTTATAAATAATGAGTATGTTTTATTAAGTTTTCGTCCAATGCAGGCTTCCGTTAATTTAAAGATTTTCAAAGAAGCCAGAAAAGAATTTAGTTTTAAGGAATGGCTTTCATTAATAATTACTTCGATGGGGTATGATCCATTTTTATTTAATGAAGAAGAAAAGTTGATATTGATCTGCCGTTTGTTGCCTTTGGTTCAAAAGAATATGCATTTAATCGAGTTAGCACCAAAAGGCACTGGAAAAAGTTATTTTTACGAAAATATTTCGCCAAAAGTAAGAATTGTAAGTGGTGGAACGATTTCACCAGCGGTTCTATTTGTTAATAATGCTACCGATGAATGGGGGCTCTTGGCCCGATATAAAGCATTAATCCTGGACGAAATTCAGACCGCCAAATTTGAAAAACCGGGTGAAATAATCGGCACTTTAAAAGGCTTTTTGGCAAACGCTAAATTAACCCGAGGGGGAAAGCACGAGACGTCCAGTGATTGTAGTTTGGTTATGTTGGCGAATATTGATTTGGATAACAACCAACAACCAACAAGAGAATTGTATTTTGAAGAACTCCCCGAATTTTTGAGAGAGACAGCGTTTATTGATCGACTAAAAGGACTAATCCCTGGATGGGAAACAAAAAAGCTTGATACGAATTCTTTTGCAAAAGGTGTTGGGCTAAAAACGGATTTTTTTGGAGACACCTTAATTAAATTCCGGGATGACTTAGAAATTGATCAGTTGTGTTCCAAGAAGATTCAGCTATCCGGAAGGGGCTATAAACGCAATAGTGATGCGGTTCAATCCATCGCTAGTGGAATGATGAAAATCCTTTTTCCTGATGGAAATGTAAGCGATGAGGATTTTTATCATTATTGCGTTCGCATTGGCGTTAAATTAAGACAACTAGTTTGGAGTCAACTTTACATATTAGATGGTGAATATCGCCAATACGATGAGGTTATCTCCTGTAAAGTTAGTTAATCTAATGGAAAAAATCAAAATAGAACCTATCTACTTAGACAATAATGCGACTACTGCCTGTGATCCTAAGGTTGTGGAAAGCATGATGCCATTTTTTAACAAGGTTTATGGTAACCCAAATAATGGTTTGCATTGGCAAGGTAGAAAATCAAAAATTGCGATTGATGAATCCAGAGAAGAAGTTGCTCAGTTAATTAACGGTAACGGAAATGAAGTATTCTTCACTAGTGGTGCAACTGAATCCATCAATTTATCAATATTAGGTTGTGCAAAGGCTAATGCAAACCATAAAAGAAAAAAAATAATTACCTCCGCCATTGAACACAAAGCCGTACTTGATTCGTGTAAAAGTTTATATAATGAAGGTTTTGAAATTGTAATTCTTGAACCATCTCCAAATGGAATAATAAGTGTTGATACATTGAAAGAATTTCTTGATGACAAGACCTTATTGGTTTCAATTCAGGCTGCAAACAATGAAGTTGGTACAGTCCAACCAATAAAGGAATTGGCTGATCTCACTCATTCATTTGGTGCAATTTTTCATTGTGATGCTACCCAAGCAATTGGTAAAATTCATTTTGATGCATCCGATTTGGAAGTGGATTTAACCACTTTTAGTTCTCATAAAATATATGGACCAAAAGGTGTTGGTGCCTTATTCGTTAATGGTGGAAAAAATGTATTGCCATTACAGCCCCTTTTTTGGGGTGGTGGTCAGGAATATGGATTAAGACCTGGGACAAGCAATACACCTGGAATAGTAGGATTTGGAGAAGCCTGTCGAATTTGTCATTCAAACCTTGAGAATGAAAATGAATATCTTCGTTCGCTTAGGGATTCTTTCGAATCAGCGTTGCTATCACAACTTAAATCGATTTTTATCAACGGCCATGAAGCCATCAGGTTGCCAAACACAAGCAATATAACATTTCCGGGTGTTGATGCAGATGCTCTCATTGTAAATTCACCTAGAATAATGATTGGGACTGGCTCCGCATGCAATTCCGGAGCAATTGAGCCCTCTCACGTATTGCTCTCCATGGGTATTTCTCGAGAATTAGCAAATTCATCCGTGCGAATTAGTTTTGGTAGATTTAATAAAACTGAGGATCCAACTATTGCTTCAGATGATTTAATAAATGCATATCACCGGCTTTTGTGAACTTCATCATTCAAATCAAATTGCTATTAACCACATAGACTTTATCCGAGATTTTTTGGAATTTGTCTCTGTTTGTTTTTAAGATTCGATCTATTTCTTCAATAGCTAAATTATCTTGTGGATAATGATTTTGATAAACAGAAAATATATAATCTATATGAGATGGTGCGCCAATACTTTCTAAAATATTCGATATTTTAGTTATCAATTCTTTTCTATTTTCAGTTAGATCTGATAAATTTGCCATTATGAAGTTTGACTTAATTTTATAAAAATGATTTTGGGTCGATTCAACTTTTTTAGATAATTTCTTTATTGTATTTCCGACGCTATTCTCACTGATTTTTTCCTCAGATGTCTGTTGATTATATATATTTGTTATTTCTTTTAGTTTTAAGGGGCCAAATTTGTGAATTATATCTAGAATCAAAGCTTCCCTAGAGTTTTCTGGTTCTACATAAGATTCATATTCCCAATCAACAAGCGCAAATTCATCTGCACTAACCTTCATAAAGATATCTGGTTTTCTCAGTAATAAATACTTAACTGCATTTACCTTTAGAGGTTTATCAGCATTAATATGATTGTGCATATCAACTATTTTTTTTACTGAGCATGGTTTTTTTACGTACTCAAATATTTCAATAATACGATCAAGCCGTTCTTCATCATCTCGTTTTTGGCGTTTTTCAGTTTTTTTACCATATTCAGTTAATTCAATTAATCCTTCTTTTGTCTTTTTGAATCGTGCATCCATTGCTATGGCTGCTTGTACTGTTAAATTTTGAACGTCCCATGTTTTTCGAACTTCATATTCAATCTCTTGTAGGCTCATTTGACGTTTCTTGCTAGCCAAAATACGGCGAACTGCATTTGCAACATTACCGTCATTATGAAGCCCCCAATCAGCAAGACCATATTTTCCCCTACCAACCAGAACAAAATCATCATATATGTTCAAGACTGCATGAATGTTGTGCTGTGTTTTATGATCATCTGGAAAATGTTTATTATAAGATTTGGTAATTTCTGAAAAATGAGCTGGTTTTCCAAGTTCGTTCATCACTAGTTTCATTTTTTCGACCCGGGTTAGTTTCCGTTTTTCTGAGATTACCCATTTATCATTTACAGCTTTTACCAACCCACTGTTGGCTAAACAATTTAATATTTTGAATGCTGAATTTTCAGAAATTTTTACAGCGTTGATTTCGTTTGATAACTTTTCAAATAATTCGTGCCAAGATAATGGTGAGAGTGTTCTTACTAGGATATTTTGGATTTCCTCACTCAGCAATATTATTGTGGATTTATTTTCTTTTTCATTAATAAAAACATCTAGCTCTTCTAAATAAACCAATTTTCGGTCTTTATTTTTATTAAAAATTTCATTTTTAAAAGACAGGCTTAGGAAATTAATTATTTCCTCTGCTGAAAACTCTGTTTCTCGCAAAACACCTTGTAATTCTTCAACTAATTCCTTTTTTTCTGTCAAATCATTATTTTGTTTAACTTTTTCATAAAGAAATTCAAACAAGTATGATTTTCTTGAAAGAGATACCGCTCTTTTAATCTTGATGGAGACCTTTTGTTCAATTTGTCGAATTCTTTCCCGCGTTACGCCAAATTCTTCTGAAATTTCTTGCAATGTTCTTTTTTTGCTATTCGCAAACGAACCTCTGGCTCTTATTACTTCAAATTCGCGATCCGTCATTTTTGAGAAAATCTCTTCAATATCTTTTTGGATTAATTCATATTTATTTGTCTGGTTTTGTTCGCCACCACCATATTCTTCTTTAAAAATTTTATTATCTAACTGAGGTAAAAAAATTGGTTCTTCACCGTCTTCTAAATCAATTTCATTTTTTACACAGCTAAGGGAATATAATGTTTTAACCAGCTCTATTATGTTATTGATATAGTTGTTTTGTTTTTGATCGTAATTTTGAGAATGGTATATCATATCGATTGGTTTTTCTAATGACTTTTTAATGATTGTTTCGTTTATTGAAAAAGGCCTAAATTTCTTGTAAGTATTTATTGTTTCAAAAATGTCAATAATTTTCTGGAAAATCTCTCTCGAATCATTTCCATTTAAATACTTAATTTCCCCTTTGTAAATTAATATAATACTCTCACTAATATGTTGAAAATTAGTTATTCCCGATCTTCCTAAAGCATTATATACTTTTGGGCTAAGGTTTAAATACTCAGTAGAAATCGAACTCAACTCAATTTTTTTTGATAAAGCTTTTAGATTTTCTTTAATCGTAAAGCATAATTCAAAGCTTAAATTCTCCATAGAATTTCTCATTTTTAAAAGGATTTGGTAACTCTTATTTTAGACACAATCTTCATCCTCTTCCTCCTCATCAATATCTTCATCGTACTCGTCGTCATACTGTAATTCCTCTTGATCAAAGTAAATAGTCTCCCCATTTTTATAAGTGAAGTATTCTATGATTCCTTCATCATAATGGGTTATTTCCATTTCAATAGTAAGGTCGGGGAAAATCTTTGATAATTTCTCCATTTCATCTATCGGAGCAATCCACCTGGTAGCTGTATTCACTTCGTATCTTTCTTCTGTTAATGTGACGCTGGGTTCTTCCCCATCAAAGAAACTGGTGGAAGGTTTTTCTGAGATATTTCTTAAATCAAAGTCATACTCGTCAGATTTTAGAAATAAGCTACTTTCTTTATATCATCCTTTGGTCCCCGAGTATGGTTATCTCGCTCACTGCCAAATTAGCCATTTTCTTCTCCTATAATCTAATGAATAAGCTTTTTTCAATTTGTTTCGGTCACTTTTTTATAATTTTTAGCCCATTTTCCAACTTTACCCGCCAGGACCTTCCCCTGTACTGCTGTTTTTTCTGCAAGTTTAGTGATTTCTTCAAAATCCTGAGTTGGTGTGCCTGGTTCTGATTTTGCGATTTGATGAAGGCAAATATTCCGTCCACTCCAAAACTGATCCAAATCATCAAGGAAATTAAAACCCAACTCATCTAATTGCTCAATGAGTTTTTTACGAATGAAAAATAATTCATTCCCTAAAGTAGCTTTGTCATGGCTCTTTGAATACCTATTGTTCTTACAGAATCGTAATAATCGGTCAGTTAGGATGCTTTCTTCTATCGTGATGGCTTCAAGGAAGAATCCAGCTTCAATAGCTGCGTTGATCTTCTCCATAGCACTTTTGTATGTCTGGTATTTTTGATAATTTTTTTCCATATTTACCTCTGGGTAGGTTGTTATCGGTTTGGAAATAAATTAATTTGAAGGGGTTCGATTTACTAATAATATAATACTTTAAATGGATCCCAATATTGCTTTCATTATTGTTAAGTATGTAGTTTGTTGGGCTGGTTGGTGGTAGGTGGGGGCAGGCAGGCAAATTACCGAAAACAACCTGCAAGCAGGTTTGGTTTTTGCAGACAGTGGTTCTTGTACTCGGAACGGGTATCAACCACCTGCGGACAAAAGGGAAGCGGGGATTTGGGTACGTGAATGAGGGTAGGCACAAGTCCTACCCCTACAATCATGTTCATCATGGTAATCCCCCGTAATCATTGTTCATCCTTTTATTTTGCCCATCCCTCAATCCTGGTAATCCTGTCTTTTTTGGTGCGTCAACGACGCACCCCTGGCAATCACGATCCATGGGGAACAGAATAAAAAGGGTAGGCACAAGGCCTACCCCTACGGTACGGGTTGAATTCAAAGGGTAGGCACAAGGCCTACCCCTACGGGTTCTACATACTCACTTCGAGTTCTTCTTGCGGTTCTTCCTGGTCGTTTTCGGCGGAATGGAAGGTGAATTGTTCGGCTTCAGCATCCCAATCGATGATGATGCGGGCACCTTTCTGGAACTCGCCAGCCAGGAGGGCATCCGAGAGGCGGTCTTCGATGCGGTTGGTGATGACACGGCGCAGTGGTCGTGCTCCCATATCCGGATCGAAGCCTTCTTCTGCCAGTTTTTCCATTGCAGCTTCGCCAGCTTCCAATCGCAGTTCGTGTTCTTCCAAGCGGGTGGAGACTTTTTGGATCTCCAGTTTGACGATGCTGCGGATGTGTTCGCGGCTGAGGCTACGGAAGACGAGCACACCATCGACACGGTTGATGAACTCCGGCCTGAAGACACGTTTCAGTGCTTCCATTAATTTCTTTTTCATTTCATCATACGCGCTTTGTTCTGCGATGCTTTCATCCACGCTGAGGGTGAAGCCAAAGCTCTGCTGGCGTTTGATCACGTCTGCACCGATGTTGGAGGTCATCACGATGATGGTGTTGCGGAAATCGACTTTGTGGCCACGCGCATCGCTGAGGTGACCTTCTTCCATGATTTGCAGCAGCATGTTCATTGCTTCGGGATGTGCCTTCTCGATCTCATCAAAGACTACGATGGAGTACGGTCGGCGGCGAATGGCTTCGGTCAGTTGACCGGCTTCTTCGAAGCCAACGTATCCGGGAGGGGCACCTACCAGGCGGCTGACCGAGTGGCGTTCCATAAACTCGGACATATCCAGCTGCACGAGGGCATCTTCACTACCGAACATGTAGCGAGCGAGTGCTTTGGTGAGTTCGGTTTTGCCCACGCCGGTTGGCCCGAGGAAGATGAAGGATCCAATTGGGCGTTTGGGGTCTTTTAGGCCAGCACGTGCGCGACGCACGGATTTGGAAATCATTTCGATGGCTTCATCCTGCCCAATAATTTGTTTCTTTAGTTCGTCTTCCATGTGTAGGAGACGCTGTGATTCTTCCTGTGCCATCTGCATCACCGGTACACCGGTCCACATGGAGACAAGCTCGGCGATGTCGTCACTGGTTACGATTGGGCTGTTGGCGCGATCCCAACCTGTGCGCAATTTTTCCAGGTGCGCTTCTAATTCTTCGCGACGTTGCCTGAGGTCCTGTGCTTCATCGTTACGGCCATTTTCCACTGCTTGATTTTCATCCTGACGGACAGTTTTTAGCTCAGTTATGATCTCTTTGGTGGCTTTTGCCTGATTGCTTTTGTACATGCGCACACGCGAGGAGGCTTCATCGATCAGGTCGATGGCTTTGTCCGGCAGGAAGCGTTCGCTGATATAGCGGGCGGAGAGCTTGACCGCAGAGTCGATCGCATCGTCGGAGATGGTGAGGCGGTGGTGCTCTTCGTAGGCACTACGGATTCCATGCAGGATCGCCACAGCTTCGTCCATGGATGGTTCTTCAACCATGATGGATTGGAAACGACGTTCCAGCGCGGCATCACTTTCGATGTTTTTGCGATACTCTTCCATGGTGGTGGCACCAATCACCTGTAGTTCGCCACGAGAAAGGGCGGGCTTGAGGATATTGGCGGCGTCCACTGAGGAGCCGGCAGAGCCAGCCCCGACCAGCATATGCACTTCGTCAATGAAGAGAATTGCTTCGGAGGCTTTGAGTTCTTCGATGACGCGTTTGAGGCGTTCTTCGAATTGACCGCGGTACATGGTGCCGGCGACCAGGGAGCCCACATCCAACTGCAGGACTTGCTTGCCGAGCAGCGGGGCAGGGACATCGCCTTCGACGATGCGCTGTGCCAATCCTTCCACGATGGCGGTTTTACCGACACCGGGTTGACCGATGAGGGCGGGGTTGTTTTTGGTACGGCGTGCCAGAATCTGGATGACGCGTTCAATTTCCATTTGACGCCCGATGACCGGGTCGAGTTTACCTTCTTCCGCCAGGGCGGTCAGGTCGGTTGCCAGCTGGTCGATTAATGGTGTTTTCGCTTCTTTCTTGGCATCCTGTTTGCTAGCTCGCTGTGCAGGAGCGCCAGCTGGTGTTTGCGGTTTGGCGGTGGCTTGTGAGGTGCCTTCCTGCAACACGCGGCGGGTTTGACGTCGAATTTGCTCGGCGGTGATACCTAATTTTTTGAGGACTTCGAGGGCGAAACCCTGATCGGAGCGTACCAGCGCGAGCAGTAAATGTTCAGTTCCAATATAATGATGCCCCATCTTGCGGGCTTCTTCGATGGCGAATTCCAGGACTTCCTGGACACCAGGGGTCAGGTCGAGCCGTTTGCTTTGTGATTCACCGACGCCGCTGACGCGTTCGGCCATTTCGCGAACCCGCTCGGCTTCCAATCCCAAATCACGCAGCACGCGACCAGCGACACCGCCATCTTCCTCAATCAGACCGAGTAGTAAATGTTCGGTGCTGATTGCATCTTTGTGCATTTTCTCAGCTTCTTGATGAGCCAGGCTGAGAACCCTTCTTGCTCGTTGGGTAAATCGTTCCATGCCAGCCATGGCAACCTCCTGTTTTCAAAACGCCTGTAAACGCATCCACGGGTGGCTACAGGCGCAACTTTTTATACGATTGGGGACCTGAGTCCCAGTTACCAACACTCTTAAGTTGATTCTACCAGAGTTTAGGGGTCTGTCGAGTCATGATTTTGGGAGTGTACAGCGTTTGGGGAGGGATTTTACCGCTAGGAGACTTGATGTAGTTGATTGCATTCACGTGTTGAATGGTTGGAAATAAATATGTATACCATCCAGATGATGTAGAAAATGAATATCCATTCGAGCGGGAAGAGGGATTGCAAGCCGGCTTTGGACGCGAAGAACCCAGCCCAGGAGATGAGGATAGCGGAGAACCAGAAGGTGAGTTTGGTGAGGGTGGATGGGTGGGGAGGGTTGGAGAAGATCCAGACGAGGAAGGGGACGAGAAACACGATTTGCTCGTAGGAGACTGTGCGGGGGTGGATGGTGTAGGTGAGAAAACCGATGAAGGCGAGGAGTTTTATTGGAGAGAGCTGGTTTTGCCACCATTTTTTGGTCATCCACGCGAGGGTGAGGAAAAGGATGGTTGTGATGATGATGGCGAGGATATTGGCTGCGGTTGGGTTGCTGAAAAGCTGGAGGAAAATGGTGATGTGCGGGATTGCCTGGTTGGATTCTGAGTATCTGACCAGCTGGTGATACCACTCGATTGGCCAGGTGGGAAGCAGGATGAAGGAGAAGGCGAGGAATGCCATGAAAGAGATGATGAAAGATTGGATTAGTTTAGAACGTTTATCGCGAATGGCAATGATGAGGATAATGAGGATGAAAAGCGCACTGAATTGGGGCTTGATGGTGGAGAAGGCGAGCAGCGTGCCTAAGATGAGGTCTGATTTTGTAGAATGGAGATCTGGGTAGAGAATATAACCGAGAATGAGGAGGAGGATGGTCCCCAAAAGGATGGCAAAATTCCCGAGGATCAGGCTGAAAGTGATGGGGTAGAACAGGAAGGCGGTGGCAAATGCCCAGCGCGGAATGCGGGGGTAGGTAAGGAGGGGCAGGATGAGGAGTGAGGTGAACAGGAGGGAGATCCAGATGGATTGTGCCCATTTGAGGGGCAGGAAGGCGAGGGGCAGGAAGGGGAGCAGGGCGTAGGGGGGGTAGCTGAAGGTCATCAGATTCTCGCCAGGTTCAGCAAGCCGACCGTAGATGGCGAATTGGTTGGCGGTTTCTACTTGGGAGGAGTAGGGACTGAGATGGTCAATGAATAATGCATGGGAGGCGGAGTGGAATACGAAGAAGTCATTGCCGAAGGTGGTGTTGGGGGTGGTGAAGTAGATTCCTAAGGATAATAGTAAAATTAGCATAAGAAGGTTAAACAAAATAAAAAGTATCTTTGAAAGGTTTGGTTGATTCATCATGCTGCTATAATCTATAAATAATTGATTCAAATTACGTAAAGAAATAACAATTAATTATATTTATCATAATTTTTTTCTTTCCTAATTATGGCTTCAATAAAGAAAAAAAACAATTAAACTTAAAATAGATAGTAAAAAAATACGGAATACCAATTATTAAATATGATTTTTTAGTAAAAAACTAAGGAAAATATGTGTGAGAGTGGTAGTTTCTAAGATTTTTAATAAATTAATTGGTTCGTTGTTTTTAAAAAGTGATAGTAAAACAGATAAGTTGCTGGAAAGAATCCTTTTATTTGTGCTATTGTTGTTTGGGAGTATTCTTTGGATACGGTTTTTGAATTATGGAGATTTACCTAATAACATTTTAGATTGGGGTGACATTACATTTCCAAGGTTGCAGGTAATACAACAAGCAGTTCAACAAGGAGAAATCCCACTTTATATTGCTGAAAAAAATGGTTTGAAAGGAGTAACGAATCTTTTCCTTTCTATTCCTGATCAAATATTATCTCCAGACGTTTTTCTGTTACGTTTTTTAAGTGTTGAAAATTTTATTGTTGTTCACACGTTGATATTTTATTCACTAGGTTTTTGGGGGTTAATTTTATTTAAGAATAAACACAACATTTCTTTTATTGCGTTTGTACCATTGTTTTTATTATTTAATTTCAATGGCCACATAGTTACTCATTTATCCGTAGGGCATTTAACCTGGGCAAGTTATTTCTTGCTTAGCTTCTTCTTTTTGTTTATCTTTGAAATATTCGATGAGAAGAAATTGAGTTGGAATTGGATTGGAAAAATTTCCTTTTTACAATTATTCATTTTTTTATCTGGTGGATATCACCAGTTCGTTTGGGTGTTGTTCTTTCTAGGAATTCTATTAGTCATCAATAAATATAATCGATTGGCTATTTTTGGGGGAATGATATTTTCAATCTTGATTAATTCTTTGAGAATATTTCCAGCAGCATTGCTATCAAAAGACCTTGATATAAGTTTCTTAGCAGGTTTTCGAACTTTTGAAGATGTGTTAAGAGGTTTGGTTATGGGTTCAAATCCATTAGATTCATATTATCCCTTGTTACAAAAAGTGGATGTTATGGTTTGGGAACAAAATTATTTCTTAGGTCTTCTGGGTTTTGTTTTTATGATTCTTTTTGGGATTATTCTATTGAGAGGAAATAAAAATTTTGAGTTGATTATTATTCCTTCGATAATAATCATTTTTTTTTCAATAGGGAATTTTTACAAAATATTATTTGATACTGGGTTACCCTTGCTGAGTGGAGAAAGAATTTCTACCAGATTCCTTATTATGGCCATTCTTTATTTATTATTTATTGGGACAATTCAGTTTCAAAATAACCTAAAATTAATGGCTTCTCGTTTTAAGAAAATTGGATTATTACTCGGTATTCTTATAATGGCAAATGATTTATCACAACATTTAGCTAAATGGGAAATTATAGTTATTTCAGAAATATTCCCTGCTGAAAATAATCTAAACTCCTTATCACTCAGCTCAGGGCACAATGAATTATATGCGGGATTATTGATAGCAGGAGGGATAATCTCATTATCCTCCGCCTTTTTTTTGATTTTCATGTATTTTTCAGACAAAAGACAAATGAAGATCGTTAAAACTTAGTTGAAAAATTAGTAACTACTCAGGGATATGAGTCAAAGATCCAAAAAAATGAGGATAAATGATTGTAGTCAGAAGAATAAAAATGACAGATAATTTACCCAATGGGACCAATCCGAAAGCTAAGCGAAGACGAAATACGGGCGATTTACCAT
>JACDJB010000679.1_pt1 | contig 32154 bp, 27 predicted proteins | sample 7454121 | NCBI WGS metagenome assembly JACDJB01 (sample SAMN14253290, study PRJNA609438) | sludge metagenome | isolation source: sludge after 25d culture with pyrite | collected 2018-12-20
ATTCCAGAATTTCTTGTAATTTTGTCCATATTATCCGCTTTAAGTGGAATCTTTAAAGGGAGCATCTGGTCCAAAACAAAGAGCTCCCTTTTTTATGAAGTTAAGGTAAAAATTAATTCCGTTTACCGGACGCCAGTGATTACCCAATAAAAAAAGAGGCCGAAAAGCCTCTTTTTTTTATCTGATGAAGGTTTATAGATTATGCGTGCTGCATATTATGCTTGCCTTCTTTTATTTCTTCCACCAATTTTGAATTGAAGGCGGGAAGGTCATCGGGATTTCTACTGGTGACAAATCCTTCGTCCACTACTACCTCTTCATCAACCCAATTGGCTCCGGCGTTGATCAGATCGTCTTTAATGGAGCTGAAAGATGTCATCTTTCTACCCTTTACCACTCCTGCGGAAATCAGGGTCTGCGGTCCGTGGCAAATAGCGGCCACCGGTTTTTTATCTTTAAAAAATTCCTTTACGAAGGTAAGGGCTTTTTCATTTCTCCTCAATTTATCGGGATTGATAACCCCACCGGGCAACATCAAGGCATTGTAATCGGAAGCTTTTGCCGAATCCAGGGTTTTGTCCACCTTGTATTCATTGCTCCAATTCCCGTTTTTCCAGCCTTTGATGGAACCTTCTTTTTCGCTTACGATATCTACTTCAAAGCCTTCTTTTTCCATGGCTTCCTTGGGCGATTTCAATTCTGATTCCTCAAAACCGTCTGTCGCCAAAATTGCTACTCTCTTTTTCATTTTTCTTCTTTTTTAATTAGACAATTTATTTGTCATCAAAATAAGCAATGGAGAGGGCCTCTCGCAAGTTCGGCGTATTAATCTTTTGCCAATCTTTGTTAAGAAAGCACTTAAGAGGGGTTATTCTTTAAGGTTTCGGCTTTTTTTTTATCGGCTTCCACCTTTTTCTTGTATTCGCGTAGCTTTTCCATCTCCTTTTCATAGGAGAGGGTGGCATTGTCGGTGGGTTCAATTTTAATGTTTCGGTGTAGTGCCCAGTTCACGGTGAATTCGGCGCCGAAAAACAGAATGAGGCAGGTGTAATACACCCAGAGCAAGACCAATACCACACTCCCGGCCGCTCCATAGACAGAGGCCGGATCTGATTTGGCAAAGTAAAACCCAATGCCGTATTTCCCTGCCAAGAACAACAGGGCGGTCATGGAGGCTCCAATAAAATTGGTTTTCCATTTTACCTTAACATCGGGCAAGAGGGTAAAAATGGTGGCGAAGAGCACCGTGATGACCACCTGGGAGAGTATAAAATTCAACACTTCCACCAATCCTGCGGAAAGGTCGGTGTAGTAATTTCCCAAATAATCGCTAAGCGCATTGATGGCGGTGCTGATTACCAGCGAAATAAGCAGGAGCAAACCAATGGCCAACACCATTCCAAAGGCCACGGCCCGGCGTTTGAGCGTATCGAGGATGGTATTCTTTTTTGCGCGCACACTCCAAATGTCGTTCAAGGCTTTTTGCAACTGAAAGAATACCCCGGTGGCACCAAAAATCAATACCCCAATCCCAAAAATTATAAAGAGGGCAGAGCTTTGGGAAAGGGCGGAATTAATGATCATGGCCTGGATCAAATCGGCACTTTCCTTTCCTACCAGGCCAGAGATTTCGGCGGTGATCCTTCCCTTTACCGCCTCTTCCCCAAAAAATATCCCGGCAATATGCACGGTAATTATCAAGAGGGAAGGCAGGGAAAACAAGGCGTAGTAAGCAATTACCGCACTTTTGGCCCACGGGTCGTTTTTGTCCCAACTGAGGTAGGTATCTTTAAGAAGACTAAAAATCTTTAGTTTTTTCTTCATTCCTTTATTTCTTCCGCTTTATTGCAAAAATGGGAATATATTTTTGGTATCACTGCAAAGGAATTCCCAATTTATACCCGAAAAATCCCTTTCTGCACTTAAAAATTCCTGAGTTGTGTGATAGCCGTAAAAAACAGGCTAAAAAAAAACCTCTGCCAAAAGCAAAGGTGAATTTCGGGTAGGCCAATGCCTAATTGATCTCGTTGAATATGGAATGGAGCAGTCGTTTCTTGTCGTTGATGCTCTCTTCCATGGAAATCATGGTTTCCGTACGGCTCACTCCCTCAATATCATCTATTTGATAAATAATATCCTTGGCATGGGCGGTATCCCGTGCGCGAAGTTTGCAAAAAATGTTAAACTTTCCTGTGGTAACATGGGCCACGGTAATAAATGGGATATCGCTGATACGTTCCATTACAAATTGGGTCTGGGAGGTCTTAAAAATAAATACCCCCACATAAGCGATAAAAGAGTACCCCAATTTGTTGTAATCTACTTGAAGGGAAGAACCTGTTATAATTCCGGCTTCCTCCATCTTTTTTACCCGCACATGAACGGTTCCTGCTGAAATGTTAAGCTTTTTGGCAATATCCGTAAAGGGAGTCCTCGTGTTGTCAATCAACATATCGAGAATTTTATGATCGGTATCGTCCAGTTTGAATTTTGACATAATGTGATTTTTGTGCAAAAATAAATAGATTCTCTAAATTAAAAAATATCTCGTTGGAAATAAACTCTATTCTTATCACTTTTAGCAACTATTTTTGAAACTTTAACACCATCCTTTAACTCCTGGTGCGATTCCGTTAATAATTCCGCTTCCTTGGCATCTATTTCTCTATGGCCGAAAAGGGAGTGCAGACTGCCCACTTCTGAAATTACGGGCTCAAATTCAACTTTGTCATGGCGAAGTACCTCCTCATATTGGATGGCTATATCCATCGGCTCACGCTCGGAGGGCTGCATAACATTCCGCAGAATTACGTCGCGATAATTTTTTCGGTTTTCCGGAATTGTGAAGTAATCCTTATAAGGGACGTCTTCTTCCAAAGGAAAAAATCCAAATAAGGCCAAAAGGGCATAAAAGATGTATTTTCGCGTTTCCTCCCGATGATAATCCCCGGGGAAATGTCCGGCCTCAAAAAGAATGGTAGGGACATTCGCCATTTGAAAGGCATCTCCCACGCAATTTGGATTAAAGCTATCGTCATACCGGCCTATCGAGCCGGGAATAAAATTCTGTAAAATCCTCTCCATTCTCACTATTTTCTCCATGGAAACCTTGCGGGAAGCAGTGATTGTGGTTTCCGCATCGGCCGCGGGGGCCAGGAAAGACACGGTGGCCGGTCTTCCCGTTTCCAAACCGTAAATACTGCGCTGGTCATGCAGGTTTAGGCAAAGCTGTGGGTGAAGCTTATTAAATATCCGATGCAGATTCTTACTTTCCTTCTGGGTCAGCTCCCGGGCATCGCGGTTAAGATCCACCCCATTGGCATTCTCCCGCGTGTATCGCTCCGCACCATCGGGGTTGAGCATGGGAATAACATAAAATGTATAAGCCGCGAGAAACCGGCCGATTTCCTGCTGAAAAAAATCCTTTTGATGGACAAAGGCCAGAAAGTCGAATATGGCCTTGGTGGTTGTGCTTTCATTTCCGTGCATTTGCGACCAGGCGAGGACAATGTTTTTGCCGCTACCGATTTTCACCATGGGTATATCGCGGTTCTCTTCGGAGGTTCCGATAACCGTGATTTCAAAATCATTTCCATACAACTCCAACAAGGGAGAAATTTTCAGAAGATTTACATATCGTCCTCGGAGGTGGGAATTGAAATTCCCTTCATACCATTTCTCTAATTTCATCTTATTTATATAGTTGTTACAAAAGTAAACAAGTGATTGTTTACAAATGTAACAAGAGCGTCCTGGTGGTTTCGATTACAGAAGTAACCAAAAAGGGCTAGCTGATGTAATTCTTTATCCCCAAAGAATCAATTAAAATGTATACTAATTTTAAGAATGTATAAATAGCTGCTTCCGAGTCTATTAATTAATTTCATGTAAAGTATTAATTCTAATAGAAATGGGGTTATTTTCTTCGTTTTGGCCATTCATGAAGAAATTATTGTACATTTGTAAACAGTTTGATCGTGATAAGTAAATTACAATGGTAAACAACGGGGATTTTTCAAAACGGTTGGAAATGGTTTTGAACCATTACGGGATTTCAGCCTCTGAACTGGCCGAAAAAATCGATTTCAACCGATCGACTATTTCCCATTTGCTTGCAGGAAGAAACAAACCGAGTCTGGATTTTGTCATGAAGCTGCTTCAGAACTTTCCGGAGGTCTCTATCGATTGGCTCGTATTGGGCAAAGGAGTTTTCCCTTCCCTACCCTCCGCCGCGGAAAAAATTCCACAGGAGAAAAAATCCGAATCCCCTCCCCCTGATCTTTTTTCGGAAGCTCTGCCGGAAAAAGAGCTGCCTTTCACAAAACCCGATAGCAAGAAACAGGTTGAACGCATCGCCATTTTCTTTTCTGATGGCACCTTTAAGATTTATGAAAACTAACCGGTGTCATTAATTTTTCGGAAATTCGCCCCAAATTGATTGTTATGCGTTTTTTTCCTGTTTTATTGATTGTGCTTCTCTTTGTGGGATGTTATGAAGAAGAGAGGAACTGTGCCGATTTCCGCACCGGCCGTTTTGAATTTGAGGCTTTGTCCGGGACCGAAGTGTTTAAGACCACCATCGTGCGGAACGACACCCTGGAAATAGATTTTTACAAGGGAAAATCAGATACCTCCTCCATTCGTTGGATCAATGATTGCGAATACGTGATCCAAAAGCTGAACCCCAAGAACCAAGCGGAAAAGAAAGCCATTCTGATAAAGATTCTCAGCACTTCCAACAACCAATACACCTTTGAGTTCAGTGAGGTGGGAAAGAGCAAAACGAGCAAGGGAGTGGCCCACAAAGTGGCAGACCAGTAAGAGAGAGCCGGTTTCAAATTTCCTGATAAAAACGGCTATTTGTTGCGCAACAAGTTGTTCTGCTCCTCCATCAACTTTTCGATATTCGATAAGAGTTCGATATTTTTCGGGGTTTCCACCGTTTTGTCTTGTGGATCTTCCGATTTGCGTTTAAACCGGTTCAGGAATTTCACCACCAGGAATATGGTTAAGGCAATGATCAAAAAATCGATAAGAACCTCCAGCAACTCGCCATACCCCAGGGCAACTTCCTCACTGGTCTCGGAGGCAGCCCGGAGAATGTATTTTTTATCGCTCAGCTTCACCCCTTCGGTGAGAAGGGTCAAGGGAGGCATGATAACCTTTTTTACAATGGTGCTGATAACATTGTTAAACGCCGTACCGATTATGATACCCACGGCCATGTCTATCATATTCCCTTTGATGGCGAAATTTTTAAATTCCTTTAAGAATGAACCCATAAATATTCGTATTATTCTGAAAAAGTGAAGACAAAATTACGGGGAATTCCAAAAGATTACAATAAAATACGCGAGAAGGATTTTGCCCGTCGATAATTACATTCGCTCGGCAATTCTATCCTTGGCCAATTGAAGGACCATCTCAAATTGCTCTTCCAGATTTAGTTGTGAATTGTCTATTTCCACGGCATCTGCGGCCTTTGTAAGCGGAGAATCGGTTCGGGTGGAGTCCAGATGGTCCCTTTCCTGTATGTTTTTCAGCACTTCCTCATAGGTTACCGCTTCCCCTCTGGCAAGTAACTCTTTATAGCGTCTTTGGGAGCGTTCTTTGGCCGAGGCATTCATAAAAACCTTGAGTTCGGCCGTAGGAAAGACCACGGTGCCAATATCCCTTCCGTCCATCACCACTCCTTTTTCCTTGCCCATTTCCTGCTGCTGGGCCACCAACTTGGTCCTTACCTCGTGGATAGCGGCAATGGGACTGACAAATTCCGAAACCTGAAGGTTGCGGATTTCATCCTCCACATCTTTTCCGTTGAGAAAGATCCGCGATTTCTCGTCATTGTTTTTCTTTTTGAAGTGGAGTGTTACCCCAGGCAGGGCCTTGAGCAAGGCTTCCTTATCAAAAAAATCTTTTCCTATCATGCCGTTCTGCATGGCGAAAAGGGTAACCGCCCTGTACATGGCACCGGTATCTACATAGACGTAGCCCAGTCTATCGGCCAGTTGCTTGGCTACCGTGCTTTTTCCTGTGGAGGAATATCCATCAATGGCTATGGTTATCTTTGGCATTTGCGGACGTTGTCGATGGCTTTTTCAACCACAAAGATGGGGGTTTTATTATTGAAGGTCAACATTAAGTCCGAAAAAACTGGCATTGGCGGCCGTGCTGTATTTGGCATAAGAATAGCTCAGGCGGAATTTGTTCAGCTTGATGGAGAATCCGGCACTCAATCCGGCAAAGGCCCGTTTTTCAAGGATTCGCAGCTCTTCTCCCCTTCTGAAATTGTATCCCAGCCGAATATTGAAACCACTCTCGGGGAAAAGTTCCACCCCCATAATCATATGGCGCAGAGTGTGGTCTATAAAGTTGATATTTTCTTTTTTCACGTTTCCCTCCAAATCGGTTTCCTCTCTTCCGGGATTGGAGAAGCCAATCTTCCACTGCTGCATGTTTTCCAATGTGAAATGCCACCGTATGGGAATGTTTTCCAAGGTTTGCGAAATTCCGAAGAGCAGTTCAAACGGCAACGGTTCATATTGCTCGTGATAGGCGGTAAACTGTGTGCCCAAATTGCGTGCAACCCCCGTAATGTGAAGGTCCCAGGCGCTGTATACATACATGACCCCAATATCCACAGCGCCCCCAAGGGAGGAATATTCCTCCAGTTTTGAAGAGATCAATTTTAGGTTGGCACCGACATAAAAATTGGTAAAGGCAATATTCCGGGCGTGGCCAAAAGAAACGGCAACCTCACTGCCACTGAAGCTATTGGTGGGATTTCCCGCTTCATCATACCCGTCAAACTTTCCGTAATTCATATAGGTAACCCCCGTGTGCAGTACTTGGGTTCGGCGGTCCCACAAATACGCATAGGCCGCCGTGCCGTAATTGATATCGCCTATGTAATTGGTGTAATTCAGGGACAACTGGTTGTCCATTTCGGGATTGATGCTGGCAGGATTCCAGATAGCTTGTATAGGGTCGTAATCGTAATTGGTCACTACCTTTCCTCCCAGGGCAGCCATGCGAGGATTATTGACCAAATTGAGGAACTGGTAAGTTGATTTTCCGCCTATTTGCGCCGAAACCGCAGCAGAGAAGAGAAAAAAAGCAAGTAAAACCTTATGGTACATAGGCGCGAGTAACCGTATCTGCTATCTACAACGAAAGTAAAGCTTTATTATTTTTAAACGAGGTTTGAAGGGCAAAAATTAAAATAAAATGGGACGGAAAAAAATTCACGGTGGAATATTTTTCCGTCCCATAATTTCTCAGAGACTTTTTCTATAGCTTTTTCGCGTTTTTTACCTTCTCCTTGGTCAAGGCCACATCCAAAACCTCCTTCATATCCTTTACATAATGAAATTTCAGGCCCTTCAGATATTCGGGTTTAATTTCGGCAATATCGCGTTTGTTGTTCTCGCACAACAAGATTTCCTTGATATGGGCCCGTTTGGCGGCGAGGATTTTTTCCTTGATTCCCCCTACCGGAAGCACTTTGCCCCGCAGGGTTATCTCTCCGGTCATGGCGATACTTTTCTTCACTTTTCTCTGGGTAAACAGCGAAACCAAGGAAGTGAGCATGGTAATCCCCGCACTGGGTCCATCTTTGGGGGTAGCGCCTTCGGGCACGTGGATGTGTACGTTATACTTTTCAAACACATCGGGCGAAATCCCCAGTACTTCTGCATTGCTCTTGATATATTCCAAGGCAATGGTCGCCGATTCCTTCATTACCTTTCCTAGGTTTCCGGTCATATTTAAATTGCCTTTTCCTTTGGACAAGGCCGATTCAATAAAGAGAATATCCCCTCCTACACTGGTCCAAGCCAGACCGGTAACCACTCCAGCCACTTCGTTGTTCTCATATTTATCGCGCTCCATTTTTGGTGCCCCCAGCACTTCCACCACAATCTCGTTGGTCACTTTTTTTTCGTACTCTTCGTCCATGGCAATTTTCATGGCTGCGTACCGCACCATTTTGGCAATTTGTTTTTCCAGGCCGCGCACCCCACTTTCCCGGGTATAGCCTTCGACAATTTTTTCCAATTGTTTTTTGGGAATTTGAAGCGATTCCTTGGTTAGCCCGTGCTCCTTGAGCTGTTTGGGCAAAAGGTGGCGTCTGGCAATCTCCACTTTTTCCTCTATGGTATATCCGGTAACATTAATAATCTCCATTCGATCCCGCAGGGCCGGTTGAATGGTGCTCAAGCTGTTTGAGGTAGCGATAAACATTACCTTTGAAAGGTCGTATCCCAGCTCCAAAAAGTTGTCGTAGAAAGAGGAATTTTGTTCCGGGTCCAGCACCTCCAGCATTGCCGAGGAGGGATCGCCCTGATTGCTGGCGGCAATCTTGTCAATTTCGTCGAGCACGAATACGGGATTGCTCGTTCCCGCCTTTTTTAGGTTCTGTACTATCCTTCCGGGCATGGCGCCAATATAGGTCTTTCTATGCCCGCGGATTTCGGCCTCATCCCGAAGCCCTCCCAGCGACATTCGCACATATTCCCTACCCAGGGCCTCTGCCACAGATTTTCCCAGGGAAGTTTTTCCCACCCCCGGGGGTCCATAAAGGCACAGTATAGGCGATTTCATATCCTGGCGCAGTTTGAGCACGGCCAAGTATTCTATGATACGGGTTTTTACATCGTCCAAGCCATAGTGGTCGCGGTCCAGTATTTTGCGGGCGCGCTTGAGATCGAATTTATCCTTGCTGTATTTGTTCCAAGGCAGATCCAGCAAGAGGTCCAAATAGTTGCGTTGAATGCTATACTCGGCTACTTGTGGATTCATGCGCTGCAATTTGATCAATTCCTTTTCAAAATGCTTCTTTACATCCTTGCCCCATTTTTTCTTTTGGGCCCTTTCGCGCATCTCATCAATTTCTTCTTCCATGGAGGAACCGCCCAATTCTTCCTGAATGGTCCTCATCTGTTGCTGTAGGAAATACTCGCGCTGTTGCTGATTGATGTCGTGCTGCACCTTGGACTGGATATCATTTCGAAGGGACAGCTTTTGGATTTCCAGATTCATATAGCGAAGGGTTTCCAGCGCGCGATCGCGGAGATCGTTTATTTCCAAAAGTTTTTGTTTCTCCTCCACGGAAATATTCAGATTGGAGGAAACAAAATTGACCAGAAAACTGGAACTTTCAATATTCTTGATCGCAAAGGCCGCTTCCGAAGGAATATTTGGGCTTTCCTTAATAATGCGCAGGGCCATTTCCTTAATGGAATCAATGATGGCCAGAAATTCGGCATTTTCACTGGAAGGACGGGCCTCGTCCACTTCTGTGATGGTCGCGGTCATATAGGGTTCGGTGGTAATCACCTCGGAAACCTTGAACCGCTTTTTCCCTTGGATGATCACGGTGGTATTTCCATCGGGCATCTTCAGCACCCGGAGGATTTGGGCCACCGTTCCGATGGTATTGATATCTCCCAGGTTGGGCTCCTCTTCATCCTCGTCTTTTTGTGAAACCACCCCAATAACTTTGTTGCCTTTGTTGGTTTCATTGATCAGTTTTATTGATTTGTCCCTTCCGGCAGTAATGGGAATGACCACACCGGGAAACAGAACCGTATTTCGCAAGGGTAAAATAGGCAGAATATCGGGTAAATTTTCCTTGGCCATTGCGTCTTCGTCCTCGGCAGACATCAGCGGAATAAATTCCGCGTCTCCGTCCAAGTCCTGGAATGACATCTTGTCCAACATTGTAAATTTAGTTTGCGCCATAATTTTATTTAAGACATTGTGTCACTCTTTTTGGGAGTGACACGCTGTTGTTTTTTCTATTTATCGGTTATTTGTTCAAAAGCTCCTCGCCTGTTGAGGTTTAGAACTTGTTGCCTAATATATTTCAAGTTTTGTGCCACTAATCCGTTCTACCAGTGTACTTGTTTAGAATAAAGAATTAGCCAATAGAAAAATAGTGGAAAGAAGACGTCTGGATAATTGGGAAAAATAATGTAAGGAAAACATGTGGACAAATAATGTTTAGCCGGTTTCTTCTTTTGTCATTTTGTTGCGATACCTTTTCGACGATTTTTGGTCTAAGAACAAAACTCTTTTCCTGGATTGTACGTCAATACATGCACTCCTAGATCCAATTCCGCTTTTTCCATTTCTTTGTGTGTTATTGTTTGAAATACCGGTTGGATTTAATAGATGCGAATACGAGCTCAACATCTGCGGATCGCTGCCTACGATTTATCTCGCCTATTTCACTGAGCAGGTTCTACTGCACCACTGGATTTTAGAGAGACAGACAACATCTGGTGGAAAACACTATCGGTCCCGTGGCCTTGAAAAGGTCGACTATCTATTGCCCAGATATCGCAAGACAACTGTACGGTCAGCCGGAATAAATTCCTTCTTTGCCATCTGCAAAAAACATAATGTCTATCCGCATGAGTGGCTCAAATATATTCTTGAAAAATATTCTGACATAAATCATAAGAATATCCAGGAGCTTTATCTGCAGAATTTTAAAATTCAACAGTTACAAGAACAGTTAAGCATTCAAAATGTTGTTAGTGGAGTGAATACTCGTATCAACTATTAAACATAATATTACTGACTGAGCTTGATGGTTTTTACATCGGAGATATTTTTGAAGTTCGGGTTCCGGAGAAGAGGTACGCTTCAACACCGTGTCCTCAAGATTTAAAAGCGTTAGAATTACCACGGTATTTTGGGAGGACCTTTAAAATACTTTTTGCTCGAGAATATTCACTTCAAAAGTTATCCTTGTCTAAATATATTCTAATAAAATAAGACCCTTTAAGTCGTCCCTTCCTTCCCACCTCATTACGAAATATTCCTCGCTAATAGGAGCCAATCCGCCACTAACAGCAGGTACCTCTACTTTATTCTTTGTCTTGGGCGGTGTGGAATTTTTTACTTTTCCATTAGCTTTTCCTGTTTCCTCAAGCCGAAAACAAAGCTCATGTCCTCTTTATCCGTTTACGGCTTGACTAGTCCTAAAGGTGTCATTCTTGGAACCTACTCCCTCGGCACCACCATCCCTTGGTTTTAACTGCACAAAAGTATGTTTCTTCTAAAATGCACAATCGAATATTTCGGGATATTATAAAGATTGATAGGAAAGGATGGGCCGCAGGCGGCTGGGGGGGAGTGCTGTTTCTTACTTAAAAAACCCAGGGAATAGGTGGGAAAATCAGGAAAAACCCTCTTTTGCAATACGGAGAAATGTTGCAACTTTAGCGGTTAAGATTTTGAAGCGGATTATGTACCACAATTATGTTGACATTCATTGCCATCCTTCCCTAAAGCCTTACAGCAAGAGCTTTAAATACAATCCGCCCAAGCAGAATCCTCGCAATGCGGGCCGGAAAAATTCCATTTGGCACTACAGTCCGCCAGCTTTTTTGGAGAAGTTGGTAAACCGGGTCGTTACCTTGACCAAATTCACCCAAACAGACCTTACCGCCTTGGCCAAATCAAATACCCAAGTGGTAATTGTGGCCTTATATCCCTTTGAAAAGCATTTCTTCGGAAAAGAGATATTGGGGATAAAGGGCATAACCGATGTTCTGGTGAATCTTGCCGCAGGCATTAGCCAGGCACGGATGGATTATATACGAAGCCTGAACGATTATTTTCAGGACCTTACAGATGAATACCAATACTACCAACAGCTTCACAACCAGGTGGAAGAGGTTGACGGAAAAATCTTCACTTATAGATTGGTTAAGAACTACGAAGAAATTGCCAAAAACTTCAGAGCAGAAACCGAAACGAGAAAAATAATAAACATTGTCCTGAGCATTGAAGGTGCCCATAGCTTCAATACCGGACTAAAACTCGACAAGGATATGGCCAGCCGCTCTGAGGTCTTGGCCAATGTTCGCACGGTAAAAAACTGGGAGCACAGGCCGTTGTTTGTCACCCTTGCCCATCACTTTTACAATGAGCTGGCCGGCCATGCGCGGAGCATCAGTATTGGGGCCATCAAGAAAAACCAGAACCGGGGGCTAAACACAGGAATAACCCATTTGGGCCGGGAGGTCATCCATTCCTTGTTGGACAATCGGGAGGGAAAACGGATTTTGATTGATATAAAGCACCTTAGTCCTCTTTCCCGCATTGCGTATTACCAAATCCTGTCAACCGAATACGCCGGCGAGGACATTCCCATAATCGCTAGCCACGCAGCTTGCAATGGCAGGAAATCGCTTGCCGAGCCAAACGGGGTTTCCATGGAAAACCACGCAGAATGGTTTTGCAACCTGGAAATCAATTTTTACGATGACGAAGTGATTAGGATTGCCCAAAGCAAGGGAGTGTTCGGCCTCCAGTTGGATACACGACGCATTGGCAGTGACAAGGCCATTGCGGAGAGCAAGGTATTTTTTCCGAACAAGCGACGGCAGATGGGCAAGAAGGCACTGTTGGTCTGGCGACAGGTTCAGCATATAGCCGAAGTGTTGGACCGCAAGGGATTGTTCTGCTGGGGAATTCAATGTATAGGAAGTGACTTTGATGGAATAGTCAATCCGATCAACGGTTTATGGACCGCGGAAAACATGCGCGATTTAGCGGTGGAAATGACCGCCCATGCCCAGGACTACCTTAAAAAGAATGCCCTCCGCCTACGGCCCATCAACCAACTGGATGCGGAAACAGTGGTACATAGGGTGATGAAAGGCAATGCCATGGAATTTATTGCGAAAAATTACTGACAGGAGGTATCCATTATATTGTGAATGGCTTCCAGATAGAGTTTTTCGTACATGGGAACCACCTTTTGGGTATCAAAGACCATGGCCGCTTCTATGGCTTGCGTTTTAAATTTGGCAAGGCTAGTGTCTGTCTGTAGTATCTTTAAGGCATTGTTCGCCATTTCGTCCACGTTGCCCACATCGCTTAAATATCCACTCACACCGTGGACGTTCACTTCGGGAAGACCGCCGGTATTGCTGGAGATAACGGGAACGCCACAGGCCATGGCCTCCAAAGCGGCCAGTCCAAAGCTTTCTTTTTCCGAAGGGAGAAGAAACAGATCGGTAAAGCACAAGATTTTATCCACTTCATTGCTGTTGCCCACAAAGAGCACCTTGTCTTCAATTCCCAGCTCCACACAGAGATTTTCGCATGTCTCCCGTTCGGGACCTTCGCCTACCATAACCAGTTTGGCAGAAATTTCCTTTTGGATGCGGTAGAATATTTCAATTACATCGTTAACCCGTTTCACCTTGCGCATATTGCTCACGTGGGTGATGATGCGCTCATTGGGCAGGGCCATCATTCCGCGTTGGCATTGGGTAAAGGGATTTATTTTTTTGGGAATATCGATAAAGTTGGGAACTACATAAATTTCCTTTTTAATGTCGAAGAGGCGCAGGGTATCTTCCTTTAAACTTTGTGACACGGAAGTGACCACATCGCTGTTGTTGATGCTGAAGGTTACCGCCGGTTTGTAAAATGGGTGGTTGCCCACTAGGGTGATATCGGTACCGTGAAGGGTGGTAACCATGGGAATATGTATGTTTTCTTCCTCAAGCATCTTTTTGGCCATATAGCCGGCATAGGCATGGGGAATGGCATAGTGCACATGCAGCACCTCAATCTTGTGGAGCTTGACCATATCGAGCAATTTACTGGAAAGGGCCAGCTCATAGGGCTGAAAGTGAAACAGGGGATATTCCGGTACGGTCACTTCATGGAAATGGATATTTTTGGACAGCAGTTCCAGACGTACGGGTTGCTTATAGGTAATAAAATGTACCTCATGGCCGCGTTCGGCCAGGGCCAAACCCAGTTCTGTGGCCACTACTCCGCTTCCTCCGAAGGTAGGATAACATACTATTGCTATTTTCATTTGTTTAAAGTATTTGGCACTTTATGGGGTGCTGTTAGACTTGAGACCGCGGTGCTGCTGGACGTTAGACCACTGCGCTGCTGGAATTGAGAACGTTGTGCTTCGCTACGCGAACCCTTTCCCCTTTGCTACGGGTATTTTCCTTTTTTGCCCGAGCAACGCTTGCTTCTTTAACAATGCTACTTTTAATAGTCGATTGCCTCATAAATAGCTTCTTGTATTTTACTGCGCAGATCGCTTTTTATCAACTTTCTGTTTTCGGCATCGGGGAAGGTGCGGTTTGACAAAAATACGTAAACAATCTCTTCCTCCGGATCGGCCCAGGCGAGGGTTCCGGTAAATCCGCTGTGCCCAAAGCTGGTCATGGAAACACAGCCGCAGGTAGGGCCCACACTTCCCAATTGCGGTTTGTCAAACCCCACTCCCCGCCTTACGTTTTTGTTGCAATAGTAGCACGTATTAAAATCGTCAAACACATCGGGATTAAAATAGCGTTTGCCCCCATAAAAACCTTTCCACAGGTACATCTGCATTATTTTTGCCACGTCGTTTGAATTGCTGAAAAGGCCGGCGTGGCCGCTTACCCCTCCCAACATGGCGGCTCCTTGGTCATGCACATATCCCTGCACCTTTTGTTTTCTAAAAAGGTTGTCTTGTTCGGTTGGGGGAATATTGTCTTTGGAGAATTTCTGCAAAGGCAAATACGTGGTGTGATCTGCGCCCAGGGATTCATAGAGATTATCTTGAACAATGTTTTCCAAGGGCTGGTTAAATTTGCGCTCCAAGTATTTTTTTAGAATGTAGTACGGCAGGTCGCTGTATTTGTACTCCAAACGCGGATACAGGTCGCTTTCGCGAATGATCTTAAAAATGGAATCGGTATAATCGCGACGCATATAGAGATTGGCGGCCACAGGAACATTGTATTCCTTGGAAGGCACTTCGGAATAATATTTAGCCGAAACCCCATTCTTGCTATCGTTTAAGGTATAGCGATAAAAGGGAATCCAGGCCTTGAGTCGGGCATAATGCGATAGCATTTGCTGCAGGGTGATATCGGCCTTGTTTGAATGCTTGTATTCGGGAAGCATCTCAGGAAGTTTTGTCTTTAGACTGAGCTCCTTTTTGTCCACCAGTTCCATGACGATGGGTAAGGTGGCCAAAATCTTTGTCAGGGACGCCACGTCGTACATATTGGTATCGGCAACGGGAATTTTTTTATCGTATTCGTGGTAACCGAAATTTTTCTGATAGATCACCTTTCCCTTTCGCGCCACCATGATCTGGGCTCCGGGAAACATTCCTTCCTTGATTCCCAAGTGGGCAAGGGAATCGACCTTGCGCAGTTTATAGGAATTCATTCCCACCGATTCCGGAACGCCGTACTGCAGACGCCTCAGGGTTTTGGTCCTTAAATTGGTGTTGAGGGGAAAATCGGGTCCCAGGGAAACCGGCAGTTTACCCTTGGCTTCCCTTGCGCCAAAAATGAGTTGGGCCGACAGTTGTTGCGAAATCCTACTGTTTTGGTAGGAGAGGATAATCCCCTCAAAATTGGCAGAAGTCTTTAAGTCCAATAACGCATAAGGTCTGGCGAACACGTCGAGAATTACGGTATTGGTTCGTGCTATTTCGTACAGCCATACCAATTCGCGATCGGAAAACTCAAATTTCTTCCATGGATTTTCATTGCTTTTGTGGAATCCGACAATAACATAGTTGAAGTCTTTCAGTTTCTGCACGTATTCCTCAAGGCTGCTGGCCTTTACCCAGGTAACGGTTTCGTATTTTCTCAATTCATTTAAAAACGCCTCTCCGGAATCGTCGCCAAAATTCACATAGGCTATTTTTTTCTGTTGCAAATCCTTTATGGGAAGGATGGCGCGGTCGTTTTTGATAACGGTGAGGGCATTGTCCATTACCTCTTCATATAGGGCATCGTCGTTAACGGTGTTAAGGTCATCTACCAGATAGGGAAGGCTCACCGGTTTGTAGTGATTGAGGCCTACCTTGTATTTGGCAAACAGAATTTTCCTCACCGAATAGGCCAGCCGTTTTTCGGTGATTATTCCTCCCTGGTAAGCCGTAACCAAAAATTCCACTGCCTTGGGCATGTCTTCGGGAATGAGCAGGATATCGTTGCCGGCCAAAAAAGCGGCCAGTTCTATTTCTCCCGGATTCTTAAAGTTGGATGCCCCTTTCATGTTCAGGGCATCGGTAAAGATAAGGCCATTAAAGCCGAGTTCGTTTTTAAGGAGTCCGGTGATGACCTTGGCGGAAAGTGAGGAAGGGAAATTGAGTTGTGGCTCCAGGGCCGGCACGTTTAAATGCGCTACCATAACGCTGGCGATTCCCTGATCTATCATCTTTCTATAGGGATAAAGCTCTATGCTGTCCAGGCGTTGACGCGTAAAATCTATGGAAGGAAGGGCTTTGTGACTGTCCACGTCGGTATCGCCATGGCCCGGAAAATGTTTTGCGCTGCCCAAGACTCCGGCACTTTGCATTCCCTTCATAAAGGCAATGGCCTTATCGGTAACATTATCCTTGTCTTCGCCAAAGGAGCGGTTGCCAATGATGGGATTTTTTGGGTTGATATTGATATCGACCACCGGAGCAAAATTGATGTGCACTCCCAGCCGCTTGGACTGTTCCCCAATGCGCCTTCCCACCTTTTCCACAATCTTATTGTCGGTTACGGCCCCCAGGGTCATATTCCAGGGAAAGGCGTAAGTAGAATCGAGACGCATGGCGAGACCCCATTCGGCGTCCATTCCAATCATGAGGGGCACTTTGGACAGGGCCTGGAATTCGTTGTTCAGCTTTGCCTGCCGCACGGGCCCTCCTTTTGAAAATATAATTCCCCCCAAGTGGTAGTTGGCAATTAAATCCTTTATTTTATCGGTCTTGGCTTTGGGATCGCTGGAAAAAAGATCAACCATAAAGAGTTGGCCTATTTTTTCTTCCAGGGTCATATTATCGTAAATGCTGTCCACCCATTTCTTTTGGTTTTCAAAATCATTTTTTACGATAAGGGGGTTTTTCTCCTGACCCACAGCTACGATGGAAACACAGGTGAAAAGAAAAAGAAGCGCAAACCTATTCATATCAATACCGTCTTTTTACAAAAATCTACTATGCCAGCTTTCGGAAGCGGGAACTTCCCAATTTTCCATCAACTCTGCTTTTGTATTGACAAGGTTATTGAAGACCACTGTATTTTTTGACACAGAACGGTCTTTGATCATTTTTTTGAAATCGGACAGGGGTTTATAGGCAATATATTGGCCCGAATAAAAGGTAACATTCATCTTGTCCAGTAGGTCCAAATTGTATTTTTCTTCCAGCGACTGGATAAAATGTACGGAGGCATCTATACTGCAGCCCGAGGCGGAGGCATTGGCCTGGTTGAGGCCGAAAATTATAAAACGGTTGTATTTTATTTTCACCGCCGCCTCCAGGGCCGCTCCGTGGGCGGTCCATTTGGCGAGAAAGTCTTTGCATTCTTCCGTTATGGCGGCAACTTCTTCATCGCTCATTTTTCGGTTTGCCTGATATACCCATACGCGGGAATCATCTGGTAAGTTTTTAAATTCTGTTAGCATTGATCAATTTTGTTTTATTGTTATTTTCTTCGGAAATATTATTCCGAAGAATTAATTACAGATGTTATAATGGCTTGAGGACAGGAGAACCATTCCTGCGGCAGCACTTCTTGGTTGGTTTGGGGATTGGAGTACGGTGAAATTTTACCCGGCCCAAATTTGATTCCGCAGAAAAAATCGGCGCGGTTCAAGGTTGGGGCGGGTTAAACTTTTATAAATCTTCCGCGCTGGCAATCATTTCAGCAACGTCTAAAACCTGCATTTTGTTTTCCACGTTTTTGGCTTTTACCCCATCGGTCATCATCACCATACAGAACGGACATCCGGTGGCGATTATTTCAGATTCGGTTTCCATTGCCTGTTCGGTTCGGGCCACGTTTATGTCTTTGTCTCCGGGCTCCGGCTCCTTAAACATCTGGGCGCCACCTGCACCGCAGCACATTCCATGCCGCTTATTGCGTTTCATCTCTACCAGCTCCACTTCCAGTTTTTCCAGCAAATCGCGTGGCGCTTCGTATTCGCCATTGCCCCTACCCAGATAACAGGGGTCGTGGAAGGTTATTTTTTTGCCTTTAAACTTGCCTCCTTCCACCTTTAAACGACCTTCATTGAGCAAGGCCTTTAAAAATTGGGTATGGTGCAGGACCTCGTAATGCCCTCCCAGACCGGGATATTCGTTTCCGATGGTGTTAAAGCAGTGGGGACAGGCGGTGACAATCTTGGTGATGCCATATCCGTTGAGGACTTCTATATTGGCCATGGCCTGCATTTGAAAGAGAAATTCGTTACCGGCCCGTTTGGCGGGATCGCCATTGCAGCTTTCCTCGGTGCCCAGAACGGCAAAATCAATCTTTGCCTTGTGCAGCAATTTGACAAAGGCCTTGGTTATTTTTTTTGCGCGATCGTCGAAACTTCCCGCACAGCCTACAAAAAACAACACTTCGGGCATTTTGCCTTGGGCTGCATATTCAGCCATGGTAGGGACTTTTAATGGTTCGGACATATCTTTTATTGTTTATTATTATTTTTATTATTATTACTATTGCTATTGCTATTGTTATTGTTATTGCTATTGTTATTGCTATTGTTATTGCTATTGTTATTACTATTGTTATTGTTAATGCTATTGTTATTGCTCTTCATTTTTGTAAAATTTGATGCGGTAAACGGGGATGATAAGGTTTTTGGGAGGTGGCTTAGTACTACCTTTCTTTTCATCGGTTTGACCTCAAATTCAAAAGCGATATTTCAACAGAACAAATTTTTATTCCCAGTGCCCTTATCGATTGATACCAGGGCCAGAACAAATGCAATTCAGTCTTTAAACACTTCTATGGTGACTTCCTTTTCCACCATATCGGTGAATTTTCCTTTATAACGGGTGGCTCTTACCAAATGGTTGTCCACCCAGTGATAGTTGCCTCCCCTGGGTTTACCCATCAACAGGGAATGATATTTAAAGCCGTGCTCTTGCAACCAGGTTTCGGTGATTTTCCTGTGGGCTTCGGTACGGGAGGTGAAAAAACATATTACATGGCCCGCGTCGTACCATTTGTTAAGGGTTTGCAAGGCATCGGGAAAGGGCTTACAGCTCACCATGCGTTCGGGCTCCTCATTGGGAATATCATCTGTTATGGTGCCATCGATGTCGATTAAATAATTTTTAATCCCTTCGGGCAGAACAGGGCTTTTGTGCTCGCCCTGGACCACTTTCTCATGCAGTAATTTCTCAACTTCGTCTTTTCTCATTTCCCCTGCTTATTTTGTTTTTTCTATTTACCCTGCTTTACGTTGCAATTTTTTCCGAAGAAATGCGAAAATATTGCTCGGAAAGCAAAAGCTTAGTTTTCGTCTTTCCAGTTCAAACGGTCCATTTGGTTGTACGGCCAAGGGGCGCCATTGTTTTCAATGTTGGTCATGGCCACGTTCAATTCCTGCGGGGCGGCAGACTGCTCCATCACCAAATATTGGCGCATGTCCATGATAATGGACAAGGGGTCTATGCTCACGGGGCAGGCTTCCACACAGGCGTTGCAGGTGGTGCAGGCCCAGAGCTCTTCGCGGGTAATATAATCGTCTAACAATTGCTTGCCGTCTGGTTTAAACTGGCCATTTTTATCTATGTTTCGGCCCACTTCCTCCAGCCTATCGCGGGTATCCATCATAATCTTTCGCGGCGACAACAATTTTCCGGTGAGGTTGGCCGGGCATTCGCTGGTACAGCGTCCACATTCGGTACAGGTATAGGCACTGAGCAGTTGGGTTCGGCTTAGGTCCATCACGTCGCTGGCCCCGAATTTGGCCGGTGGGGTTTCGGCATCGGTGGGCGGAGCGGCAAAAGGATCGACATTGGGGTCCATCATCATTTTTACCTCGGCCGTTACCGAATCGAGATTTTTAAATTTGCCTTGGGGAGTTACCTTTCCGTAATACACATTGGGAAAGGCCAGGATAATATGCAAGTGCTTGGAGAAATACAGATAATTGAGGAAGACGAGAATTCCCACAATGTGAAGCCACCACGCCGCGCGTTCAATGGCGATAAGGCTGCCTACGGAAAGGGAATCCAATAGCGGAACTATAAACTGGCTAACGGGGAACGACCCTGCCTGTGAATAGTGTTCGGGATTGAGCACTTGTAGTCGTTGGTCTGCCGCATTCATTGTAAGGAAAAGGATCATAAGCACCATTTCGAAATAGAGAATATAATTGGCATCGTCCTTGGGCCATCCCTTCATTTCGCGTGCCCAGAACCGTCTGAGTTTTTGGATATTCCTACGGGTCCAGAACAGGATAACGCCCACCAGCACCAGCAAGGCCAGGATTTCAAAGGCAGCGATGAGAAAATTGTAAAGTCCTGCAGAGAGTACCGTGGCAAGAACCCTATGGGTGCCGAAGATACCGTCAATGATAATTTCCAGCACTTCTATATTGATGATAATAAAGCCCACATAGACGAATATGTGTAGCAATCCCGGCACGGGGCGCACCACCATCTTTGACTGTCCCAGGGCAATCCGCAGCACATTGCCCCAGCGTTGGGCCACGTGGTCTGAGGCATCTACGGGATGGCCCAGCTTGATATTGCGGATAATCTTGCGGATGTTTAAGGTGAAATAACCTACTCCTACCGCGAGGATGATAAAGAAAATGATATTTGGAAGGTATTGCATGATGTTAGAGTTCTGGGTTGTCTGGAGCTTCGTAATCTCTGGCCCTTCTGCCAAAGACAGAGAGATGGACATAGCGCTTGGGATTCAGCTTAACATCCTGTAACAGTTGTTCCAGTTGCCTGGAGGCCCCTTCAAGGTTGTTGTATAATGTCTCGTCCTGGAGCAGTTTTCCTATGGAGCCCTCGCCATTGTCAACATTGGCCATAATTTTATCGATTCTGGTCACCACGTCCTGCAACTCGCGCACCAACTTGCCGGTCTCCAACTGGGAGAGGCTATCTGTAAGGCGGGAGAGATTGCCGGCGGTCTTGTCCAGGTTTGTAAAGGTATGGTCCAATTTGTCCGTATTGTTTGCCAAAATGTTATTCAGATGGGCGGAAACCCCGGAAAAGGAATTTAGGGTGTTGTTCAGGTTGGCAATGGCTTCCTTGAGATTCTGGCGGGTCTGTTCGTCCACGATATCGTTTACGTTCAGCAACAAGGTATCAACGGTGGCAAGGGTGTTGTTTACTTTCTTTTCCAAGGGACCCAAGGCTTTGGTAACGGTGGAGAGCATACTGTCTTCGGTTTCGCCATAGAGGGTGTCGCCGCTTTTGGCAATATTGTTGGCATCGTACTCGGGAAAGACCCCAAGGGATTTTCCGCCAATAAGACCTGCACTGTAAATTCTGGCGACGCTGTTCTTGGAGAATTCAATATCGCGTTCAATGGTGAATTTTACAACCAGCCATCCCTTTTCATTGGCAAAGGATATGTCCTGAACCTTGCCCACGGTGAGCCCATTGATTGTAACCGGGGCAGCTTTTGCCAGACCTTCCACGTTTTGGTATTTTACAAAGAACTCTCGGTTTTTTTCCAGAAGGTTGGTCCCTTTTAAAAAGGTATAGCCAAATATGAGCAACAGAATGGCCCCGATGGCGAGAATCCCGGTCTTTACTTCTCTAGATAGTCTCAAAGGAATGTTTTTAGGTTACGGACAAATTTAAGTGATAAATATAAAGAATGCCCACTAATTGGCTTTCGATTTTAACACTTCGGGAAGATTTAGCTTTTTTCCCTTTTTAAAGGCCACGATATAAGCGGTTTTAAATCCTTTTTGCTGGGCAAAGGTTTTCATAACCTGGATTTTGTTGAAGTTTGAGGTAGCTCCGTAGTAGTATTTATACATGCCATCCTCCTTTTCGCGCGTCACTTCCTTGAGTCCCTTGAAATTACTTGGTTTGGGGTCCAGTTTTCTTCCGCTGGCCGCCAGTTGTACTTTAAAGACAATTCCGTCATAGACATCTTCCTCGGCCGTTTCCACCGCTTTTTCCATTTGCATGTGATCAATGTCGGGATCTTCTATTTTTTGTGAAATGTTTGTTGCGGCGAGGCTGTTGATATATCCTTTGATCGCTGCGGCTATCTCCCTGGCCATTTCGGCCTGGCCTTTTGGGGAATTGAGATAGGCTCCCTCGCGTTTGTTGGTCAAAAATCCTGTTTCTATGAGCACGCTGGGCATATAGGTATTGTGGAGCACCCAAAACCCCGCCTGTTTTACACTGCGGTCGTTTTGTTTTAGGTTGTTGACAATGTTGTTTTGCACCAGGCTGGCCAGCAAAATACTTTGATCGAGATATTCTTCCTGCATGAGGACCATGCCTATCAGCGATTCGGGGGCATTGGGATCGAAACCGCCATATTTTTCCTCGTAATTTTCTTCCAGATAAATTACCTCGTTTTCTCGCTTGGCCACTTCAAAGTTTGCCTGGCTTTTGTGCAGCCCGAGGACGAAGGTCTCGGTGCCATGGGCCTGGCTGTGGTGGGCGTTGCAGTGAACCGAAACAAAAAGATCGGCATCGTTTTTATTGGCGATGGCCGCTCTTTCGCGAAGGGGGAGAAATACATCGGTCTTGCGGGTATAGATCACCTTTACATTGGGCATTTTTTCAATCTCCTGCCCTACTTTTAACACAATATTCAGGGCAATCTCAGATTCTTTATAGCCATTGCCCGTGTTTCCCGTATCGTGCCCCCCGTGCCCCGCATCCAAAACGACCACAAATGGTTTTCCCGGCTTTTGGCTTCCGTGGGAAACAAAGGGAAAGAGCAACAGAACGGTAACGGAAATGAGCAAAAAAGTATATTTCATAACTATCTGAACGGTTGTTGACTTTGATTATTATTATTCGGGGGAATCCGGGCCAGGAAATACCTTAAGTGGCGCAACCCAATCATCTCTCATTTCCGAAGAAACCATTGCAAGGAGCTAGCTTGAAAGCTTCACCATTGACCCTGAAAAATCCCCTTTGCCTGAAAATTGCATTTTACAAAACGTACCCGAGAAAATATGTTTATTTTTGGACGTTTCAAATACTGAGCCAAATCTACAAAATAATAGCGTCCAAGCCTTGCAGACCCACAGGTATTACTTAACAACTTTCGTTACATTTCTGCTGTTGTGCAGTGTTGTGGTTCATGGTCAGGAGCTGCCTTCAAAATCCTCAACCCTTCTCCCCCGTACTGCCACCGATACGCTGACGGTTGATCTTACACCGATGGCGGACGAACTGAACCCACGGGTGCGGGACACGGTGAAACCCGATTCCATTGCCCCACCCAAAGAGGCCCTTACGGACATAGTGGATTATTTTGGGGAGGATTATGTGTATTTAAACCGAAAGGAAAACAAGGTGTATATGTACAATCACGCATATATAACCTATGAGGACATGCGGATAGATGCGGGATTGATTATTTTGGACTACAACAAAAACGAGGTTTATGCCAAGGGGATAGACAGTGCGGGGGTTTATAGCCAACGGCCGGTTTTTGTACAGGGAAGCAACAAGGTAGAGCCGGACTCCATACGCTATAATTTCAATTCGGAAAAGGCCTTGGTTTACAACAGCCGCACGGAGCAAAGCGGGTTTAACGTGCTTGCGGAAGTGACCAAAAAGGTAAACGATTCGGTGGTGTATTTGCGCAACGTGCGGTTTACCACTTCCAAGAACGTAGACGATCCGGAATATTATTTTTATACCCGCAAGGCAAAATTTGTTCCGAAGAAAAAAATCGTCACCGGCCTAACCAATATGTACATCGCCGATGTTCCCACGCCGGTGGGGCTGCCCTTCGCCTATTTTCCCCTTACCGAGGATAGGGCGTCGGGGTTTATTATTCCTTCTTTTGGCGAAAACAACCGGCGGGGTTTCTTTTTCCAGAACGGCGGGTATTACTTTGCCATAAACGACTATCTGGACCTAAGCCTGCTGGGCGATTACTACACAAACGGGAGTTACGCACTTAGGGGAGAATCTACCTATGTGGTGCGCTATAAGTTCCGCGGAAGTTTCAGTGCGCGATTTGAGAGCCTGGTGGAAAGCGAGCGCGGGTTTCCCGATTTCAGCGAAAGCAGCATCTACAACATTCGTTGGACCCATTCACAAGACACCAAAAGCAGTCCGAATTCGCGTTTTTCCGCTTCGGTAAACTTGGGGAGCAGTAAGTATTTTACCCAGTCTATCAACCAGACCAACAATGCCAGTGCCCTGGTAAACACCTTGAGTTCGTCCATTTCGTATTCCAAGACCTTTGAGGGCGATCCGCAAGTAAATCTTTCCCTGGCTGCCACCCATTCGCAAAACACCAATACGCAGGCCATCAGTATGACGTTGCCCACGCTAAACGCCAGTGTATCGCGTATTTATCCCTTTGCCCCCAAAAACGGCAGCAAAAAGGGCATCATACAAAATATCAATTTTCAATACGACCTCACCGCCCGCAACCAGATTGAGACCACCGATTCGCTCTTTTTTAAACCCGAAATGTTCAACAGTGCCCAGATTGGGGCGCAGCATTCCATTCCATTGACCACCAACTTTAAATTGTTTAAGTATTTAAGTGCTTCGGCAGGCAGCAACTTTCGGGAAACGTGGGTATTGAAGAGCACCCGCAAGCGCTATGATGAAAACGCTTTTGACGGTGTGGGCGGGGTGGTGCAGGACACTCTTTCGGGCTTTGAGAGTTACCGCACTTACAATTTTACGGCCAGCCTGGGGACCACGCTTTACGGGCTGTTCAATTTTGGGAGCCGAAGCAAGGTACAGGCGCTTCGGCACGTGGTGAGGCCTTCGATAGGATATAATATCAATCCGGCATTTGACCGCTATTACGACGAATTCCGCATTCCCCTGACGGCGCAGGAGGCCGCAGGAGAGACAGTGGAGTATTCGCGATTTGAGAATACGCTTTTTGGTCCCCCGGGAAAGGTTTATAGCAGCAGTTTAGGAATGAGTGTAAGCAACACTTTTGAGGCCAAGGTACGCAGTAGCGACACCACTGCGGAGGAACCCAAGAAAATAGTCCTTTTGAACAACCTGAATTTTAGCACGGCATACAATTTGGCCGGCGATTCGCTACAATGGAGTCCGGTTCAGTTTTCGGGCAGCATTCCCATCATTCCCCGTTTGGATTTTAACTTTTCCGGCAGTTTGGACCCCTATGCCCTGGACAACAACAACAGAAAGATAGACGTGTTTAACATTGACAACGGGGGCAGTCTCTTTAGGCTTACCAATGCCAATGTGAGCATTAATTACGCCTTTTCCAGCAAGGACTTTAAGAAGAAAACCAAGAGTCTGGATCGGATAGAGAATGAGACTTTCAGGAATGGCGGGCGACCGGACGATTTGTTTGGGGAGGCGGCCGATCTTTACGACGGGCAGATTTACGAGCAAGATATGGAGGAGGAAGAAGATATACATGTTGACTGGTACAATTACACCATTCCCTGGGATATGCGCCTGGCCTACACCATTACTTATGGCAACAATTTGCGGCAGAACGAAATAAGTTCGCAATCGCTTATGGTGAGCACCAATCTGCAATTGGCACCACGGTGGACGGTGGGGGTTTCTTCGGGATATGATTTTAAGAACAACGGGGTTACCATGACGCAATTCCGTTTTCAACGCGATCTGGAGAGTTGGCAGATGAGCTTTAACTGGACTCCTATTGGCAGCATCAATACTTCTTGGTATTTCTTTATAGGAATTAAATCGTCTATTTTGAGCGATATCAAGTATGATAAGCGTCGGGAGGCGGATAAGAGGCTTTGAGGAATATTGAATATCGAATGATGAATATTGAATATCGAAATAAAAATAGAGCCAGGAACCGGGATTTTTGGATTAACGATTGCTGATTAACGATTTTTGATTGGTGATTTTTAGCGATTGGATGCATCCGCGTTTTCTGAATTATTATCGCGCTTTTATTACGACTTAGGACCTATATCCCTATACCATTTTAACCTACTAACCCCGCAGGGGTTATATATTTATAGCAAACAGCCACACCGTGTAAACCTCACCCCGGAGGGGTGATATATGAGAGGCGGCAAGAAATGACGATTGGCCGGCACCACTTGGTTAGTCTATCCTCTAGCGTTGGAAAAAAACAGCCGATATGATTTTTTGGAAATAAATGAACAAGGGGTAATATCACAGGAAACGGATATGAGTTTAACAAGGTTTTTAGTCGGTTTAGTAAAATTGAAGTGGAATGAAAAACGTACTCTACATATCTTTTTTACGCTACTGTTTTTGAATTGTCAAAACTCTCAAAAGAATCAAAATTTTGAAGAAAATAATGTTGATGAAGAAAACATAATAACAGATACGCTTGTAAAAAAAGTACCTGAATATAAAAAGACAGCAATAAATTGGGATAAATCAGATACACTGGTCAAGATTAGCGAACCATTTTTAACCAACGGAATTAATTGTTTTTGGGAATTCGAATTAATAGTTTACGAAGGTGCAACAGGCGGAATTGGAATTAACAGATTGAAAAATCATAACACAAACAAAATTTTATTATTAAATGAAGACTATTTCGATTTAGACCTTTTTAACTCTATTGACAAAAATAATTTTGACTTTAATGGTGGATTTAAAGACGCTAATTTCGACGGACTTAAAGATTTCATAGTTTATAGTAAGACAGGTTCAGGAAGTGGTGGTAGTGCATTTAATGTTTATTTGTTCAACAAAAAGAAGAATATATTTGAACTTTCAGACGAACTATCGGGTGGAGAATTTGAAATAAACGAATCAGATAAAACCGTTTCTACTTATTGGAAAATGGGTGTTGGTTGGAACTCAAGTAGGATCCATCATTTCGACGAAAATGGTAAAATAAAATTTACTGAAATTACAACTCGGGAAATAATTGATGGAGATACAACAAGTTTACTTCAGACAACCTACAAAAAAGTTGTTAAGGGAAAAACAATTAAAACTGAAATTGACACTACGAAGTTTGAAGGATATTAACAAAAAGTCTAAATGAAAAAAACAACCATCTTGCTCTTTGTATTTTCTGCAATTTTTGCTTATTCCCAATCAAACGAACAAAACAAAATCATAATTGATACAGTTGAGTTTCATTTTAAGCTCAAAGACATTGCCGACATTACTTCTTTTGTTCCACAAATCAAGAGCGGAATAAATCCCGTAGCTAAAAAAAGAATAAATGAAGATTTAAGAACGTATTTTCAAGCTTCTTCGATTAAGCAGGATAGTGTAGCTTATGTAAAAGAACTATTTAAATATTTTCACGTTGAAAACTTAGAAGAATACTTTGAAAAACAGGAAGGTTACAAACTAAATAATCCCTATTACAAAGTAAGGAATCCCCATTATTTTGGAGATGAACTGGAAGAAGATTTTAAAATAGAATACTTATCGGAAAACTTACTAAATATTACCATTGATAGTCAAATATTACCTTATGGAGGTCAATATCAATTCTTTTTTGAAAGTGTTCGCTATGATTTAAGAACGGGAAATAAATTAGATTTTAATGATTTCTTTTCTATTTCTAAAGAGGTTCTAAATCAAAATTTACAAGAAAACGGTTATTGGTTTATATGGAACAACGAAACCCTAAAAATGGACAAAAAACCTTTCGGACTTTATGACGTGGAATATATAATAGATGATTTGGTTTATGGAAAAAATACTTGTAATGGTTTTTATTTCAGCACATTTGAAGATGAAATTTACCTGATGATAAAATTAAATTGTATGTCAACATATATAATGGATTACGGAATCCCTTTAGAAAAACTAAAGGCTCATATCGAATATTTTGAGTTTAAAAATCTATTTCAATTATGGGGCGAAAATCCATTTTCCCTGATTGGTCAGGATTATGCTAAACTTGGAAACAAAGTTGAATTTAAAAATTATTTTATTAAACACATCGGAGGTTACTTATTGCCAAAAGACAATTTTGAAACGGTTTTCGGAATTTCGGAATATTGGTCCTTTGAAAAGCGATTTTTATTATTCTACAAATTCATTGATTCCAAGCAACTTATAACCGACATTTTAGAAATTGATAAAAAAGACCTGAAAAGCAGAAAACTTACAGGATATTGTAGTACAAAGAATGGTCTTGATTCCGAGATAATTGCTATCGTAGAAGCTTCTGATTCCGAATATTATACTGAAATTATAAAAGCTTGGAAAGCTAACCGAAAAAATGGGAAATTTGAGAACATAAATAGGAAGGAAGTGAAAAAGTGCGGAAATGAAAACTATGGAATATAAAAACGTAACGAAGCACTGGCTTAAGATGTAAAAACGCAATAGCGGATAAGTGCAAGAACCGAAATTAATTTTATAAATTTAAGGTTTGTTATTAACCGAATAGTTCGTGCACCAATCCTGCTACTGCGCTTATACTAAAAGTTATTGTTATTGTCATTGGTGGTAGTATTGATTATTATATGGGATGGAACGGTTAAATTTTAAATTATGAAAAAGATAATAGAGACTAAAAACGCGCCGGCGCCGATTGGGCCTTATAACCAAGCGGTGTTATCGGGGAACTTGCTGTACACTTCGGGGCAGATAGCCATTGATCCGGCAAGCGGGAAATTGGTTTTGGAAGATATTGAGACAGAGACTAAGTTGGTAATGGAAAACCTAAAATCCATTCTCGCCGAGGCGGGAATGACTTTTGAGAATGTTTTGAAGGCGACCATTTTTATCAGCGACATGGACAACTTTGGGGCCATCAACAAGGTTTATGGCTCCTACTTTAGGGAGGCCACTGCCCCTGCCCGGGAAACGGTACAGGTGGCCAAATTGCCAAAATCGGTTAATGTAGAGATTTCGGTGATCGCCAGTTTATAAACCTTGTACGAGGGGTATAAACGAGGTATGGGTAGAGCATCCCAGGAGTGCATTTGGCAAAGAGTCGGCATGGAGTCGGCTTAGGGTCGGCATGGAGTCGGCATGGAGTCGGCTTAGCGTGCGCTTAGGTATTTGAAAATAAGGAATTAATGTATTATTTTCGTTTAGCCAATCGCTTATATGCCATGGGAGGTTTCAATCGTAAAAATAACAAAAAGAATCCGAATATATACCTGAACAGTCGGGAATTTGGCAACTGCAGTTTGTTTGTCAAGGAATTCAAGATTGGTTTGTTCCCACTGTTAAAATATTCACGCGATGGCAAGTTACATTCGCGGCTGGTGAAATTGTTTATGACCATAAAATCTTTGGACCGGCATTCCGAGCCCGGGAACCTCAGTGTCTCGCAAGGGCTTAAAACGCAGAAGGGTCGCTTGCTTTTGAGGGAGTTTGTTTTCACCCCAAAGGTGGGAATACGGCAGCAGGTGGGGAATCCGGTAATCAACGAGGAGGACTTTTCGGTGCTGTGGGAAGATTTTGCCCCCTCCCCTACCCTATTCCCCAAGGGCGCAACCCATTACGAACTTTTGTATTTGGTGCTTGGCTATGACGGTGCCCGGAATTTGTTCAGCACCTATAAGTCTTTGCCCATTCGAAAATCAAAAAGCGATACAGGCGGTCTGATGGAACTGCGCCTTGACAAGCCGTTGGTTCGCGAAGAGGCGATGCAATATATAATGGTTATGGGCATTCGGTTTATAGAGGTTTTGGGAGAGGAGGAATACGAGTTGTTTGGGCAGGGTGCCTTGGGGATAGAGGTTTTGGGGGTTTGTTGAGGGGGGAACCAAGACTGCTGGCACTGCTGGAAGCAGGAAACAGGACCGCTGGCGCTTCGGGAACCAGGAAACCAGGAACCAAGACCGCTGGCACTGCTGGAACCAGGAAACGGGGACCGCTGGCGCTTCGGGAACCAGGAACCAGGAACCCGGACCGGTGGCACTGATGGAACCAGGAAACAGGACCAGCACGAAAATATTGGAAATATGACAGGTTGAATCAGGACCGCTGGCACTGCTGGAAGCAGGAAACAGGACCGCTGGCGCTTCGGGAACCAGGAACCAGGACCAGCACGAAAATATTGGAAATATGACAGGTTGAATCAGGACCGGTGGCGCTGCTGGAACCAGGAAACGGGAACCAAGACCGGTGGCGCTGCCGGAACCAGGAAACGTGACCGCTGGCGCTGGTGGAATCAAGCAGCAAGACAACTGGCGTTTCGGGAACCAGGAAACGGGGACCGCTGCCGCTGCGGGAACCAGGAAACAGGAACCAAAACCAGTACGAAAATGCTGGAAATATACCATGTTGAACCAGTACCGCTGGCGCTGCTGGAATCAGGAAAAGGGATTGCTGGCGCTTCGGGAATGAAGGATCCTTTATACGAGGGTGTTGTCGGTAAGGCTAGGCTAAACATAGAGTGATGAGCCTGCGCTTTAAAATTTAAAAGTGGGAAGTGGTGTTGGGGTTTGGTGCTTTTACTTTTTGACAATCATTATTTCATCGTCCGAGAACTCCATCCATGCCAAGTTGTAAACATAGAAATATGTTTTTCCCTTTGAATTCACGTGGAAATGGGTGTGGTATTTAAATCGGAACTTTCTTTTTTCCAATTGGTTGCGATATACCTTTATTTGTGATTTGTTTTCGCCCAGGAGTTCCCAGAGGATGGCGTAATTTCGTTTTAGGAATCCGTTGATCTCTATGGCGGCCTTTTGGGTGGCATATCGCACGTTTTTATGGTAATGGTTTTTGCATCCCACGGAGCAAAAGATCATATCGCTTCTTCCGCGCAGTGTTTTTCCGCATATTTTGCATTTCCGGTCCATTCCTTGTCCACTGTGCCTTAAATATACGCTATTCGTTCGTAACGGCTATAAACATTTACATCGGTTTTTCCCAGATAAAAGATGGTTTTCATTTACTAATTTTAAACGAACCATTAAGATTGCGGTCATGGAAAAAAAAGAAAACCTTAGAATCACCTGCTATTGGCCCCGCAAGAATGCGGGCAGGATAAAGTTTAAAATTCCTTATGCCCTCAAGGCAGAGCGGGAAATTTTTAAAAAATTGGATGGGAGCTTTTACCATTTTAACCAGAAACTCTGGAGCCTGGTGAACACGGAGGATAACATTGAAAGGGTAAAACAACTGTACGGAAGGCGTTTGGTTTTTGAACATGAGGCCTCCCCAGCCAAGATGCCACGGATAGAGCCATCTGCCAATATACAAGAAGCTTTGGACCAGAACCATCAAAAAATGGTGTTAAAAGGCTTTAGCAACAACACCATACGCAGTTATCAGAGTTGCCTTACCCAATTTTTCAGATATTTTGAATCGGCAGATCTAAAGGGCATCACCAAGGAGCAGATAGAGAGTTACGTATTTCATTTGATCAGCAAATACAAGATAAGCGAGCCGCAACAAAATTTGGTGATCAATGCCATCAAATGTTTTTATGAGCACACCCTTGGGATGCCGCGCGAGTATTATAATATTACCCGTCCAAAAAAGAGCAAGGACCTGCCCAACGTACTGAGCATGGAGGAGGTACGCCAAATTATCAACCAACCGAGCAATATCAAGCACCGGGCCATATTGCACATCATCTATGCGGGTGGTCTGCGCGTGGGCGAGGTGCTGCGACTGCGGGTAAAAGATATACGCAGCGATGACGGTTATATTTTTATAAAGGACAGCAAGGGCAAGCGCGACAGGCACACGGTACTGAGCCCGCTGTTACTGGCGTTGTTACGGGAATACTACCGGCAGCACCGCCCCAGTTATTGGTTGTTTGAAGGGCAGGACGGCGGGCAATACAGCGCCAACAGCATCCAGCAGATTTACCGGGCAGCGGTAAAGGCCACCAACAGCAATCCCTGGAGCACGCCCCACACCTTGCGGCACAGTTTTGCCACGCACTTAATGGAACGCGGCACCAACATACGGTATATACAGAGCGCCCTGGGGCATGCCAGCACCAAGACCACGGAAGTGTATACCCAGGTTTTGGGAATCAACAACAAAACTTTAAAAAGTCCCTTGGATACTTTATACGAATCGGTTACATTTGGAAATGACAAACGGAAGCAATAGCATGGTGACATGTGCGGTATAAACACAATAACTATGTTATTTATAACTATGTTGTGGCCTATGTAGAATGATTTCCAAGAAAACGGAATCGACAACCAAAAATTGACGTTCTGACCAGGAATAATCCGAAATAAATCCAGCGGAATAAATTGCGGGCGGATTAAAGAAAAAAATATCGGAAAGATTTTTTC
>JACDJB010000684.1_pt1 | contig 31962 bp, 27 predicted proteins | sample 7454121 | NCBI WGS metagenome assembly JACDJB01 (sample SAMN14253290, study PRJNA609438) | sludge metagenome | isolation source: sludge after 25d culture with pyrite | collected 2018-12-20
CCCGTTGCGGTCCTTTGCGCGTGCAGCCACGCCAGAAACTGCGGCAGCGGCCATTGGGTGACCCCCGCGTAGATCAGCGCACCGGCCACCCCGGCGGCGAGCAGCAGCAGGCTCAGCCGCGCGCGCAGCGTATTCAGATGGCGCCACATCGCCGGCGACCTCCCGCACGGCGCAAACCGCTCATCGACATGCAAAGTCCCTCGGCTCCAGCGTGCAATCCACTGGCGAAATGGTGCAGGGAATCAGTGATGCCCGGACCCGCATGACACACCTCCTGCATTCATGTCACCCATCTTTGGACACCGTGGGCAGCGCGACAAGTGCGTCAACTCAGTTCGACGTCGCCAGCCCGTATCGTTCCATCCGCCGATACAGTGCCTGGCGTGACAGGCCCAACTGCTGTGCCGCGCGGCTGACCACGCCGCCGGCCTGCTGCAACGCCTCATCCACCGCTTCGCGACTGGGCTCATCGAGATTCCGATTGGTGTTCGGCACGTGCTGCGGCAGGTTGAGCAGCTCCGGCGTGATCGGCTTGCCACCGGCCAGCAGGGCGGCGCGCTCGATCGCATTCTTCAACTCGCGCACGTTGCCCGGCCACGGATAACCGAGCAGCGCCTCGCGCGCGGCATCGCCCAGCTCGGCGCGGCCGTCCAGGAAGAATTCGGCCAGAGGCAGGATGTCGTCGTTGCGCTCGGCAAGCGACGGCAGGTTCACCTCGATCACGTTGAGCCGGTAATACAGGTCCTCACGGAAGGTGCCGGCGCGGATCATCGCCTTGAGGTCGGCATTGGTCGCACTGAGCACGCGCACCTTGGCCTGGCGCGTCTTGCCCGAACCGAGCCGCTCGAACTGCCCGGTTTCCAGCACGCGCAGCAGCTTCATCTGGCCCGGCAGTGGCAGGTTGCCGATCTCGTCCAGGAACAGCGTGCCGCCATCGGCCAGTTCGAACCGACCCTCGCGCGCCTTGGTCGCGCCGGTATAGGCACCGGCCTCGGCGCCAAACAGTTCCGCCTCGATCAGCTCGCCCGGCAGCGCGCCGCAATTGACCGCGATGAACGGACCGCGCGCCACCGGCGAGTTCGCATGCATGATCGTGGCGATGCGTTCCTTGCCGGTGCCATTGGGGCCGGTGATCAGCACCGATACATCGGAACGGGCGACCTGGCAGGCCAGGTCCAGCGTGCGCGCCATCGCCTCGGAAGCGAACACCAGGCCATCCAGGTCGTACTTCTGGCGCAGCGCCTCGCGCCGCTGACTCCGTTCGCGCCGACTGCGCGTGATCTCGCGACTGGACTCGGACAGCTCCAGCAGGTTCTCCACCGTGGCCAACAGCTTGTTGTCGTCCCACGGCTTGGCCAGATAGTCGGCGGCGCCGGCCTTGACCAGTTCCACCGCGGTTTCCAGATGCGTCCACGCGGTGAGCAGGATCACCGGCAGATCGGGATGGCGCTCGCGGATCGCGCGGAACAGCGCCACCCCTTCCTCCCCCGACGTGGTGTCGGCGCTGAAGTTCATGTCCTGGATCACCACGTCGACCGCCTCGCGCTCGAGCGAAGCCAAACCCTCGTCCGGGGTCAACGCGGTCAACGGACGGATCTCGTGCAGCGACAAGGCCAGCGACAGCGCCTCGCCCACGGCCGGGTTGTCATCGATGATCAGTACGGTTCGGGTCATTCGTTTTCTGCACATGTGGACATGGATGCCGCTCCCACGCGCAAGGTTGCCATGACTATCGGACTATTCAACCTGCGCTGACGCCGAAGCGCAACGCTCAGATCGCCATCGGATGCGCCGGTACCTTGCCCGACTTGACCGCCGTAGGGCGGGTCAAGGAGCGCAGCGACGGACCCGCCGCTTTGCGCGGGAGGGATGCGCCGGCTCCACCGCCTGCGGCGGCTTGAGCCGGCCTACGGCGTTCCGCATTTTCCCTGTTCTCCATTCCCGTTTTTCCATTCCCGGTTCCCGTCACACCGACCTTGTCGCCACCACCGGCGGCACCGCTGCGGCGCGCAGCGCCGGGCCCAGGACAGCCAGCTGACCGAGGCTCCACAGCACCAGCGCGCCTACCGGCAGGTAGTACAGCGGCAGCCGCGCCAGTTCGTAGTGCTGCATCAACAGCAGGTTGAGCGCGTACGCCAACGCCATGCCCAGCACGATGCCGAAGCTGACGATGACAAAGTTCTCGGTCTGGAAGTAATGCAGGATGTCGCCACGGGTGGCACCGATGGCACGGCGGATGCCGATCTGCCGGCGTCGTTGCTGAACCCAGAAACTGGCCAGGCCGACGATGCCCAGCGCGGTGACCAGCAGCAGTGCGCCGATGACGCCGACCATCATCCCGGCCATCACGCGGTCGTTGCGGAAATAGCGTTCGCGCAACTCGCTGATGCCGCGGCTGGCGTCGTGGTCGAGCACCACGTTGGGGGCGATCGTCGCCACCGCCGCCTTGGCGTCACGCAGCACGCGCGACAGGTCGCCGGGGTCGGCGCGCAGCAAGTAGGTGCCGGCCAGGTTGGGTCCCGGCAGGGTGGGCACGAACACCGACCACTCGATGGTGCCGGTGCCGCCCTCGCCCGCGCCGGGGCGCGCCATGTGCGCCACCACGCCGATCACGCGGAAATGCAGGCCGCCGCTCCAGAACTCCCGGCCCAGCGGATCCTGCCCGGGCCACAGGTGCCCGGCCAGCGTGCGGCTCACCACCACCTGCGAGTCCTTCGGCGCGAAGGTGTCCATCGGCCGGAAGTCCCCGGCCTGCGGCGCGCGGCCCGCCACCAGCTTCAGACCCAGCGCCTCGAAGCTGCCGGGCCCGTCGAGGTACAGGCCCACCACGCCGCCAAAGCGCTCGCCTGCGGCATCCAGGGTGACGCCGGTGTTGCCGTACGCCATGCCGAAGGGCACGGTGTTGACAACGCTCACCGACTGCATGCCGGGAATGGCGCGCAGACCCGCGACCATGCGCGCGTTGAGGTCGTCGTATTGCGCCGGATCGTAGCCGTCCACCTTCAACACGGCCAGCGCGGCTTCGTCCACGCCGCTGTGCACACGGGTGAGTTCGAGGCGGTTCGCGATCAGGAAGGCGGCGTTGCACAGCACCGCGCAGGCCAGCGCGATCTCCATGACGATCAGCAAGGTGGCGAGACGGTGCTTGCGCAGCGCGGCGAGGATCAATCGAATCTGCATGGTCATCTCCTCACAGGACTTTGAGTTGAATGCCCGGTGCGACGCGGCTGGCACGCAGCGCGGGCAAGGCACCAGCGAGGAGGCTCACCACCAGGGCCAGCGCAAAGGTGACAAGGAACATCGCGACATCCAGATGCGCCAGGTCGGCGTACTCCACCGGTTGCCGGCGCACCAGCCACAGGCCAAACAGCGACAGCAGCCAGCCGCCCACGCCGCCAAACAAACCGATCAGCCCCGCCTCCACCAGGCATTGCGCGAACACCGCGCGGCGCGGGGCGCCCCGCGCCCGGCGCACGCCGATCTCCGCGCTGCGGCGCAGGAATTTGGCCAGCAGCAGGCCCACCGTGTTGCACAGGCAGATCACCAGGAACGCGAATGCCAGCCAGGTCTGCAGGCGCACGTCGCTGGGCACCACGCGGTTGAAATCCAGCCACTGCATCAGGCCCATCATGCGTGTGTTGTCGGCGTTGGCGATGCGGCCAAGCTGCTTCTGCTGCGCGGCGTAGCCGGTGAGGAAGCGACGATAATCGGCCACCTTGGCGGCGCTATCCAGCTCCACCCACAGCGTCAACCACAGGCAGGGCGAGTTCGCGAGCGGCTGGCCACTGACATCCCATTCGCCCCAGCAGGTGAACCACTGCAGGTCGGTGGGCGCGATGTCCTGGGCGCTGCCCAGCGGCAGGAACACGTCCTCCGTCCTGCCGTAAAAGCGGGCGGTGTCACCGTTGCTGAAGCGCCCGCCGGCCACGTTGAAGAATACTGGCGACGGCCGCCACGGCTTGAGCACACCCACGATGCGTACGTCGCTGTCATTCAATGTGAGCGTGCGACCGACACTGTCTTCGCCACCGAACAGCTTGCGGTTGAGGTCGTCGGAGATCACCGCCACGCGCGCGTTCCCCGCATCGTCCTCGGCGCTCCAGCCGCGCCCATGGGCGAATGGCACGCCGAACATCGGAAAGAAATCGCTGGTGGTGGCGAGCGTCTGCGTCATCAGGGGCGGCTGATTCACCTCCGGCGCACGCAGCTTGAGCGCAGCATGCGCGATCAGTGCCTGGCGATCGGCACGACGCGCACTCCACAAATCCATCGCCGAACGGTAGTCCAGCATGTCCCACGGCCGATGCTTCGGGTTGGGGTCAGGCGAAGGATCCACCTGCGGGTAATAGATGTGCGCGCTGCGCCCCGGCAACGGGTCGCCGGAGAGCAGGCTCATCACCGTCAGCGTGGTCATGCTGGCACCGATGCCGACGGCGATGGCCAGCACCATCAACACGGTGAGCATCTTGTTGCGCTTGAGGCTGCGCAGGGCGAGGTCAAGGTAGTAGGCGAACATGTCCATCGTTTCATCCACGCAACGTCATCACACTTTGGGTAGGAGCCCGCTGGCGCGCGATGCCCTACGCCGTTGCAAAAGCATCGCCCGCCAGCGGGCTCCTACGAGGGCGCAGCGATCACACCGCGCGCGTCGCCACCACCGGCGGCACGTTGGACGCGCGTCGCGCCGGTACGAACACGGCCCCCTGGCCGATCGCCAGCATCGCCAGCACGCCGGTAACCACGTACATGACCGGGATGCGGGTCATCTCGTAATGGCTCATCAACCACAGGTTCAGGCCCAGCGCCAGCAACACGCCGATCACGACGCCGGTGCCGGCGATCAGCAGGTTCTCGAGCTGGAAGTAACGCAGGATGTCGACCTTGCGCGCGCCCAGTGCGCGCCTTACGCCGATCTGCCGGTGGCGCTGGCCGACCCAGAAGCTGGTCAGTCCCACGATGCCGGCGGCGGTGACGCACAGCAGGATCAACGCCACCACGCCCATCAGGATCGCCATGCCACGGTCGGCCTGATAGGCGCTGGCACGAATCTGGGCAAACGAGCGCACGCTGTCGTCGTCGAGCACACGCATGGGGTTGACCTTGTACAGCGCCGGCTTCACTGCCCGCATCACCGTATCCAGCTGCCCGGGCCGGGTGCGCACCGCGTAGCGGGAGAAGTTCGCGTCCAGGCGGATCGGAACCAGCACGGAGTTCCAGACGAAGCTGTTGGTCCAGCTCCCGGTGTTGGGTACCTGCAAGCGTTCAACCAGGCCGATGATCGTGCTGGGCGTGCTGGCGCCATTGAGATAGATCACCTTGCCCAAGGCGTCGCCCTTGGGAAACAGCTTGTCGGCCAGGGCCTTGCTCAGAATGACGATTGATGGCTCACCCTGGTCGCGGAAGCCACGATTGGTGACCTCCGCCGCCGTGAAGTTCCGCCCGGCGACCGGACGCAGGCCCAGGGTGGGAAGCGCCTGCTCATCGCTGAAGTAATAGGTGGTGCGCGTGCCGTTGAAACTGCCGGCGCCGACATCACCCGGTTTCAGGTCCACCGCCCCGTTCCAGGATGAATTGAGCAGCGGCACCGAATTGATCGGGGTCACGGACTCGACCCCCGGCAGTGCGCGCAAGGCGGCCAGGTCGGTCAATTGCAGACTGTCCAGCTTTTCCACGCTGGCCGCATCGTCGCCGCCGGGCGCGCCGACCCATTGCTGGCTGATCAGGAACAAGTTGCGCTCGTCCAATCCGGTAGGCCGATTCACCCGCTCGATACGTTGGCCGATGATGAACACCGCGTTGCAGACAATCGCCAGGGTCAGTGCGATCTGCATGGCGATCAGCACCACGCCGGCCTTGTGTTTGCGCAACGCCGCAAGAATGGGAGGCATCGTCATGGCGTGATCCTCAATTGCTCTTGAGCTGCCAGGCAGGTTGCACCCGCGAGGCCCGGAAGGTGGGGTAAAGACCCGCCAGCACGGTGGCCAGCACGGCCACCACCAGGGTGAGGACGAGCAGCGACAGATCGAGCCGCGCCAGGTCGGAGATGCTCTTGGGCAACACCAGACTCACGCTGGCCACACCCAGGCCGGTAAGCAGCAGACCGAGCACGCCACCGGCCAAGCCGACCACGCCGGCCTCGGTCAGGAACTGCAGATAGATCGCCTTGCGTGGCGCACCCAGCGCGCGACGCACGCCGATCTCGCTGCTGCGGCGCAGGAACTTTGCCAGCAGCAGGCCGACCGTATTGACCAGGCACACCAGCAACAGGCCCAGTGCCACCAGCAGCGAGACTTTGGTGTCGCGCGGCACGACCTGCTGGTAATCAAGCCATTCCCCCAGGTTGCGCAACCGGTTGTTTGACGGCCAGCTGAAGCGCCCGGCGGCCTGCTGGGCGCGTGCATAGCCGTCCAGATACTGCCGATACGCATCCACTTCCGCCGCACCATCCAACTCGGCCATGTAGGCAATCCAGATACAGCTGGAATGCTGCAGTCCGACGAAACCGGATTCCTTCGGCGTCTCATTGCAATTGGTGTTACCGTCATTGGGCATGCTGACCGCAATGGCCCGCTCGAAGGGGAGGAAAACCTCATCGAGGCCTCCGTAAAAGCCGCCGCTGTTGACGATGTCGTAGAAGCGCGGCTGCGGATTCCATTCCTTCAGCACGCCCACCACGCGATAGTCCCTGCCCTCGATGCTCACCGTCTTGCCAACGCTGTTGCTGCCGGCGAACAGCTTCTCGTTGAGCTTGTGGCCGATCACCACCACCGCAGCGCGCCGGCTGTCGTCCGCTGCACTCCAGCCGCTGCCGTAGGCGAACGGCGCATCGACCATGGGAAAGAATTCGCTGAACACCGCCCGGCCACTGACATTGATCGGGTGTTTGCCGGCGTCGGCCGGAACCACCGAAGGCATGATCTGATAGATCGCCGACTGGCGTTTGGCACGATGGTCGCGCATCAACGCCATCGCATCGGTGTAGCTGAGCGCATCCGGTGGCTCGTCATTGCCGGCGCCCCTGCGCGCGGTGGGCCCCCAGTTGTCAATCTGCGGCACGAACAATTTCGAGGACTTCCACGGGATCGGGTCGCCCGACACGGCGCGGAACACCGACCATGAGGTCATCGACGCGGCGACGCCGAAGCCGATCGCCAGCACCATCAACGCGGTCAATCCGGGGCTGCGGCGCAGGCTGCGCAGGGCCAGTTCGAGATAGTAGGAAAACATGCTGTTGGTTCCTGTGGACCGCGGCGGCAAGCCGTCACCCGGATCGATCAACGAAGGAAGGGTGGTTCGTTGCAGCCGCACTCAAACCTGTTGTGTGGCCGTGCCCTCATGCATGGTGTGAAAGCGCGGCTCTTCCGCCAGATCCACCACCTGCCCGTCGATGATGTGCACGTTGCGCTGGGCGCGCGCGGCCAGCTCCGGGTCGTGGGTGACCATCACGATGGTGGCGCCGTCGCGGTGGATGTCCTCGATCAACTCCAGCACGCCGCGCGCCATCTGGGTGTCGAGGTTGCCGGTCGGTTCATCCGCCAGCAGCAGGCGCGGACTGCCGGCCAGCGCGCGGGCGATTGCCACGCGCTGCTGCTGACCACCGGAAAGCTCGGCCGGGTAGTGCTTGGCGCGCGAGGCCAGGCCGACGCGTTCGAGCGACTCCATGATGCGCTGCTTGCGCTCGGCCGACTTCATGCCGCGGTAGCGCAGCGGCACCTCGATGTTGTCGTACACGTTGAGGTCGGGGATCAGGTTGAAGGCCTGGAAGATGAAACCGATCTTCTCGTTGCGGATCTTAGAACGCGCGTTGTCGTTGAGGTTGCTGACCTCGATACCGTCGAGGTGGTATTCGCCACCGGAGAAGGTTTCCAGCAGGCCGGCGATGGTCAGGAAGGTGGTCTTGCCCGAACCGGACGGCCCGGTGACGGCGACGAACTCACCTTCTTTCACGTCGATGTTGAAATCGCGCAGCGCATAGGTCTCCACCACTTCGGTGCGGTAGACCTTGGACAGGTGGGTCATTTTGAGCATGGTTGTTCCTCGGTGGTGGTGATCTTGAGCCCCTCTCCCGTCGGGAGAGGGGTTGGGGAGAGGGTTCGGTTATGGCGAAAAAGTCTGCGCAAGCCCCGTACCCTCATCCGCCCTTCGGGCACCTTCATTCGACACGTCCATGTGTCTCACCCTTCGGGCGGCTTTTGCCGTGCAAATCGGCAATCCTGCCGATTTGTCTCCCGCAGGGAGAAGAAAATTCGTCAGTTGCTTATCGCGACAGTCGCCGCACCCTTGAAGTTGTCGGTCCCGGAAATCACGATCTTGTCGCCTTCCTTCAGGCCTTCGAGGATCTCCACCTTGTCGATGCTGGAGGCGCCGACGCGGATCGGAGTCCTGGTGGCGATGCCGTCGCGCACCAGGTAGGCGTAGCTGCCGCCGGATTCGTCGACGAACGAACCGCGCTGCACGGTGAGCACGTTGCTGCGCTTGTCCAGCAGCACGCGCACCGACAGGCGCTGGTTCTGCCGCAGTTGCCTGGGTGTCACCCCGTCGAAGCGCAGGCGCGCGGCGACCTGGCCGTTGACCACCTCGGGCGAGATCGCGCTGACGACGCCCTTCCAGGTGTGGCCGTTGCCGCTGATCTCGCCGGCCATGCCGATGCCAAGATCGCGCGCGAAGCTCTCCGGCACCTGCATCTCGACCTGCAGCGCGGACAGGTCGACCACGCTCAGGAGCTGCGCGTCCTTGGCGACGGTGGCCTTTTCGGCGACGAACAACTGGCCGACCTGGCCGTCCACCGGCGACTTCACGTTGAGATCGTCGACCTGGCGCTTGAGCTCGGCCACCAGCAGCAACTGGCGATCATGCGCCAGCTTCTTCGACTGGATGTCGAAGTTGAGGCTGGCGTTGTCCATGCTCAGGTCACTGCGGGCGTGCTCGATCGTAAGGTTGGCCTTTTCCAGCGTGTCTTTCGCGCGATCGACATCCATGCCCGGTACGGCGCCTTTGCTGAAGGCCTTCTGGTAGCGCTCCAGGTCGCGCTTGGCCGTCTGCACATCGATCTTGGCGTTGTCGTAGGCCTTTTGCAGCGCCGAACGCTGCTTGCGCGCATCCACCTGCGCGCGCAGGTAGTCGACCTCCATCGCGTCGGCGTTGCTCTGTTCCTGTGCCAGTCGGTTGGTCAGCTCGGGGCTGTCGATGGTGGCCAGCACCTGGCCCTTCTTCACCGTATCGCCGGCATGCACCTTGAGGGTCACCGCGCCGCCGGAGGTGGCGTACAAGGTCGGGCTGACCGCAGCGACCACCTTGCCCTCGGCGGCGATGTCGCGTACGAACGGCCCGCGCTCGACCGTGGCGAACGACAGGCGCGAAGCGCTCACCGAACCGGAGGCGGAAAACAGCCGGCCGATCCCCGGCACCAGCCACGCCAGGAGGACTAGCACGACCACGCCGACGCCGGCCAGGATCAGCTGTCGCTTGCGGTTGGGTTTGACCTCGACCAGCCGGTCGGTTGCGGAGGTGTCGCGGATCATCGTGCAGTTCCCGGCCGCATGCGGTGCGGCTACACGCGGAGTTTTGCAATCTGCATGCCACAGCACGCGGACTTCACAATGATCGCTATTTCAATGACTTGGAGAAAATACGTGGGTGATGCAGGGTGTCCGCGGACACTTTCCGGACAACCGGACGCCGCGACCGCGGGCTGACTTCGGGCACGCCAGCGGCAGCTCCGGTCGGGCGGGACATCTCAACGGAATGCCACCTCGGCGCGTGCAATCCTGGCGGCTACCTCGCGTCCCAACGAGGATGCCCCGCTACCGGTTTCGGCACGGAGTACCTGCAGGCCGGCAAGCTGACGGACACGAAAACGCAGCAGCTGCGCGCGGGCCGGACGCCACGACGCGAAGTCGGCACGCGGCCGGTCTTCATCGGTTGCCATGCCGGCTCCGGCGTGCAAGGCGTCCCAGGCCAGGTAATCGGTATCTGGCAACAAGTACAGGCGCGCCAGTAGCCGGTCCTCCGCACTCAGGCACTCGATCCACTCGCGCGGGCCATCCGGGGTGATCTCACTGGCCACGACCAGGGCGCGGGTTTGCAGCAACGGGGCCAACTCGACCGACTCGACCAGCAAGCCGGGCGACAATCCGTTCTGCGAGGCGCACCCCGCATGACCGGACAGGTAGAGCACGTCGCCGAGCGCCGGGAGGCCACCGGCCCACTGGGTCGCGGTCAGGCACAGCCGCGCTCGACAGACCGTTGATCCCTTGGCATGCCCGCACACGGCAGGCAGCTCCCCGCCACCCGGACAGATCATCGCGGCCACCCGCCGCAGCCATCGGGCACGATCAGGCCGCATTCCCATGGTTACTTGGTCAGGATCAGCTTGTCGTTGCGGGTCAGGCGCAGGTGGTACTCGCTGCCCTGATGCTGGATGACCAGCTCGCGGCCTCCGCCCAGCAGCAAGTCGCTGGCCACCCGGCGCGTGGCGGCCAAATCGGAGGAAGGCGGCGACACCGCGTGGCGCCGTGTCGAGTCGAAGGAGGGCGAGCGCAAGGAAAGGACGGACATGGTGTTTCCGCAGCGGATTGGTGGCACTCAAATAATAATGATTCGCATTTGCGTGTCAACCTTTGTATCGCACAAACTCCGCGCAGGGCCTGCGCAACCGCAACCGCCCCACCAGGCAGCCACGGCGCGTCCCGGGAGCCTGCGGTCAGCCGCCCACGGCCTGGCGCATCCGCTCCGCGATCGCCGCATCCAGTCGCGGCAACAGTTCCAGCGCATCCAGGTTCTGTGCCAACTGCTCGCGCTTGCTGGCTCCCAGCATCACCGTGGAGACATGCGGATTGAGCAGGCACCAGGCGATCGCCAGCTGTGCCAGGCTGGTGCCCAGCTCTTCCGCGATCGGTTGCAACGCGCGCACCTTGCGCAACCGTTCATCGCCCTCCCCCAGCACCTCCTGGCGCAGCCACTCGTAACCCGGCTGCGCCAGCCGCGAGTCGGCCGGAATGCCGTCGTTGTACTTGCCGCTCAACAATCCCGAGCCAAGCGGCGACCAGATCGTGGTACCCATGCCGTATTTCCCGTACAGCGGGGCGTACTCGACCTCCATTCGTTCGCGATGCAGCAGGTTGTACTGCGGCTGCTCGACGATCGGCGCGTAGAAGTGGTTTTCGCCCGCGACCCGGTGCGCCTCCTCGATCTCGGCCGCCGACCATTCGCTGGTGCCCCAGTACAGCACCTTGCCTTGCCGGATCAGCGTATCCATCGCGGCCACGGTTTCCGCAACCGGCGTGTCCGGATCGGGCCGATGGCAGAAGTACAGGTCCAGGTAATCCACCCGCAGCCGCTGCATGGCCTGATGGCAAGCCTCCATGACATGCTTGCGCGAGAGTCCGCGCTGGGTCGGTCGCGGGTCGTCGACGGCGCCGAAGAACACCTTGCTGGAGACACAGTAGCTGTCCCGCGGAAAACGCAGGTCCGCCAGCACGTCACCCATCACCTGTTCGGCCACGCCATTGTTGTAAGTCTCGGCGTTGTCGAAATAGTTGACCCCGCGATCATGCGCCAGCGCCAGCAGGTCACGTGCCTGCGAACGCCCGACCTGTCTGCCGAACGTGACCCAGGCGCCGAACGACAGCGCGGAAAGTTGCAGGCCTGAGGTGCCGACACGACGGTATTGCATGGGGGACTCCTTTGGGGGAACGGGAAAGTATGGCAGGTCCGTGATCACGATGATGCCCACGCAGTGGGCAGCCAAGGCACCTCGCGTGTGCGGACATTTCGCAGCCGGGAGCCGGTCGTGCACCTTCCCGCACCGGCGTCCGCGCGGTACCGCCCGGCGATCGCCATCCGGGCCCACGGCAAGGCGGGCGGGCGCACACCTTCGCACCGGCTGCCGCCGCATCCGGCGAGCGGGCGCACAATCATCCCTTGGTGGACGACCACACGCAAACGCCTCGTTGCCAGCAGAAAGACCATGATCCAGGCGGATCATGGCCTTGGTCTTGTCCACCAATCGACACTCGCCGCCGCTTGTCCGGCGGCGAGGATCGGGCCGATCATCGCCGCCTCCGGTCCGAGCGCAACTACTGGACGCTGATGGACCCGTTCATGAGGCCAGAATGTCCCGGGAAGCTGCAGAAGAACTTGTACGGGCCATCGCCCTGAATCTTGCTCACCGGAAAGCTCACCGACGTGGTCTCGCCGCCACCGACCATTGAGGTGTGGGCAATGACCCGCGTGTCACCCGGCTTGACGTAGCCGACGGCCGCACCCGCGGCGATGCCATCGGCGTCCACCGCCGCCATGTCGGATGCCTTGGTGATCACCACATCGTGCCCCATCGCCGTGACCGGCAGTTTACCGGTGTGCTTGAGGGTGATCTTGAAGTCGGTACACGATGAAGGCACGACAATCGATGAAACGTTGTACTGAATCAGGTCATTGCCTTCGATTTCGGTGCTGCAGTCGGTAACCACGGCGGCAGGTTTGCTGTTCGCCGCCGGAGCTGCATCGGGCGTCCCCATCGCGGCCATGGGCGTGGGCGCCTCGGTCGGCGTGGGAGCCGGGGCAGCCGGGGCGGGTTCACTGGCAGGTGCCGGCGACGACGATGGGTTGTTGCTGTTGCCGCAGGCCGACAGCACCAGCGCGCAGGCGACGGTAAGCACAGTCATCTTCATGTTCATCATCAGAATCTCCTCGGTTGCGAATGCAGCCAGCGGTCGATGCTATTTTGTCCGGCGTGAACGTGGCGGAAAAACACGCCGTATTCCGGACACGCCCCATCCGTGCTGTCGTGCCTCCGGCATCGACCGGCATTTCCGGGGGCGTGCATCGCGGTGCCTGTCGGGGGATGCGCATGGTCATGCCATCCAGGCCCGCCCGGAGGCACAGCCCGTGGATGAGCGCATCATCGCAGCCCGGAGATTCCTATGGCCCAAGCTCCCGGCTGCCCTGCCGGCGCAGGTCGACGCCGAGCAGTAGGGTCCGGCCCGGCGCCGGCTCGAAGTAGCGGCCGCTACCCTCGTTGACGATCACCGAGCCGACATGGCGCCGGTCCAGCAGGTTGTCGATGCGGGCGAACAGGTGGGCACGCCACGGGCCGCGCTGCGCGATATAGCCCGCACCCAGGCCGAACACGGCGTAGGGCGGCGCGCGGACGGTATCCAGATCGTTGGCGGGTACCGCGCCCAGGTAGCGGCCGTCGAGGTCGGCCTGCCAGCCGCTGTCGCCGCCATAGTGCAGCGCGGCGTAGGCGTCGGACTGCGGTACGCCCGGGATGCGCGTGCCGGCGTCCACGAGCGTGTTGGCGACGGCGCAACCCGTGCCGACACAGGTGTGGTACGCCGAGCGGAAGGTCGCGTCCAGCCAGGTGTAGGCAAGACTGACACGCCATGTATCGGCAAGGCGGCCTTTGAAGGACAGCTCCGCGCCCTGGCGCCGCGCGCGGGGAATGTTCTGGTAGGTGGTGCGTCCACCCAGGCTGCTGGCCACGGTGAGCTCGTCGCGGCTGTCGGCGCGAAACAGCGCGACGTCCAGCTGACTGGACGCTGTCGGCCGCAGTTTCAGGCCGGTTTCGACGCTGTGCGTGCGCACCGGCTGCAGGTACAGCGCCAGCCCGGTCAGGCCGTCGTTGCGGTAGCCCAGCTCGGAGAACGTCGGCGTCTCGAAACCCTGTCCCCAGGCCGCATACAGGTGTGCCTGCGACGACAGGCGGAACAGCACGCCGGCCACCGGCGTGGTCGCGGTGTAGCTGGCCGCGCCGCTGTCGTCCGGGTTCGCGGCGGTGATGTAGCGGTCGGCAGAGTGGAACTGCACGCGACTGTGGCGCAGGCCACCCATCAGCGTCCAGTCCTCGCGCACACGCCAGGTTGCCTGCGCGAACTCGTCCAGGTTGTAGACGCGGTCCGCTTCGTCGCGGCGCAGCCTTCCCTTTACGCCGAGCGTGTCGCCGATGAAGTTCTCGTAGCCCGTGCGATGCTGGTGCTGGTTGTCGTAGTTGGCGCCGGCGACGAGTTCGAACGGTCGACCGCCCAGCGCGCCGGACCAGGTCCAGCGTGCATCGATCCCGCCGTATTCATTGTCCAGGGCGATCACGCCGCCCTGGGAAAGTGGGCTGCGCTGGGCGGCGGCGGGCACGGACAGGAACTGCTCGACGCTGCGCTGCCCGTAGTAGCCCATCAGGCGCAGCGTGCCGTGTGCGCTCAGCGGATCCTCGTAGATCAGTCCGCCCTGCTGCTGGGAGACCCGCTTGCGCGTGTCGTACAGGCCCGACGAGGTCGAGCCCTGGCGCGGATTCTGGTGATATTGAGCCGGGGTCAGGCCCTGTGGGTCCTGTGCTCCGGGCAGGTTGTAGGTGTTGGCGACGAGCGTCAGCCGGCGGCCGCCGTCGAGCTGCCAGCCGACTTTGGCGTTGCCGGAGCCGGTCTGGGCGCGGCTGTGGTCGCGGTAGCCGTCGGTCTGGAAATGGGTGAAGCCGAGGTTGTAGTCGAATGCGCCAGTGACACCGCGCGCGTTGATCGCGGAGCGCCGCAGACCGTCGCTGCCACCGGCAAAGCCCAGGCCCAGCTGCGGTGGATCGCTGCCATCGGCGGTGAACAGTTGCACCACGCCGCCGGCGGCGTTGCCGTACAGCGCCGAGAACGGCCCGCGCAGCACTTCGATGCGCTCGGCCGAATCCAGGTTGAAATGGGAGACCTGCCCCTGACCATCGGGCATACTGGCGGGAATGCCGTCGGTGTACAGGCGCACGCCGCGGATGCCGAAGGTCGAGCGTGAGCCGAAGCCGCGGATTGAGATCTGCTCGTCCTGGGCGTAGTTCTGGCGATCACGGGCGAGGACCCCGGGGACGCTCCGCAGCAGTTCCGACAGATTGACGTCCAGACTGCCGCCGGGCGGCTCGGCCACCACATCGATGGAGGCCGGAATCTCGAAAGGTGCCTGTTGCGTACGCGTGGCCGTGACCGACACCGGCGGCAATGTCGTGGCCGTCTGCACCGGCCGGGGCGTTGCCGCCACGGCCGGCAGGCCCAGCAGCGCAGCCAGCAGCATCGAGACTCGCCGGGCGCGCCGACGCACCCTGTGTGAACCCACGGCGACGACGGCGCGGTGCGCTGTCGCCGTGGCTGGGCCGCGCATCGAAAACCGCCGGGCCGCCGAGCTCGGCCCCCCGTACGGCGGCGGCGTCATATCGCGCACGGTGGCGGTGACACGTCGGTGGATCGTCTTGCCGGTGGTGGGGTTGCCACGGGAGATGATCGCCGGAATCATTTTCACCGGCTTGGTTGGGCCTCAGAACGGAATCTCGTCATCCGTGAAGCCGGTGTCGGCCGGTGCCGGTGACTGGCGCGGCGAGCCACTGCGGTCGTCGCCGCCGCGCGACTGGCCACCACCGTAGCCGCCGCTGCCCTGGCGCTGGCCACCGCCGCCCTCGATGCCGCCAAGCATCTGCATCTCGTTGGCGATGATGTCTGTGGAATACCTCTCGACGCCCTGCTTGTCGGTGTATTTGTCGGTACGCAGCGAGCCTTCGATATAGACCTGCCGGCCCTTCCTCAGGTACTCCCCGGCAATCTCGGCCAGCCGGCCGAACATCTTCACGCGATGCCACTCGGTGCGTTCCTGCTTTTCGCCGCTCTGCTTGTCGGTCCACGATTCGGACGTAGCAACACTCAGCGTGGTGACTGCCGTACCGCTGCCGGTGTGGCGCGTCTCGGGATCCGCACCGAGGTTGCCGACGAGGATGACTTTGTTGACGCCACGTGCCATGGGATGTCCTCTGTTGGGCCGGACGCAAGTGAAGGATGGGTTGCGCCCGGAGTGATGGATCTGGCTGGCTATCATAACCGCCGGAGGCGGCGAATCCATCAGCGGCCCGACCCATGATGTGTAGGCCGGCAACCGCCCCGCCGGCGAGGCTCAGCCAGCGAAATCGATCGGATCAGGCCGGTGTGCCGTCGACGGCCTGTCCGACGAACCCGCCGGAAAACACCCGCAACAGACCGTACCGGGCGATCAGCGGGATGATTTCGCAGGCCATGGCCGGAAACCATGGATGCGATGCCGCAAACCGTGCGGACGCTCCCGATGGGGTGCCGGGATCGCCTTTCAAACCCGACCGCCGCGCCGGGTCGGCACGCGGTCCATCACCCGTATCCCCCGCTCAGGCGACGATGGCCGCATCGGCCGCCGCCACCCGCGAGCGCCCCCACAGCAGCACGGGCAACCATAGCAGGGTGAGCGCCGCCGCCGTCGCAAACACCGCCGACACGCCGACGTCCTGCAGCACCATTCCGCCCAGCACGCCACCGACGCCGGCGCCGAAAAACTGACTGGTGGCATACGCGCCCAGCGAGGCCCCGCGCAGGTGTACCGGCGCCAGTCGCGAAACCAGGCTGGGCAGGCTGGCCTCGAGCAGGTTGAACGCGCTGAAGAACACCACCGCCGCGAGCCACAACAGCACATGGCCGGATCCGGCGGCGCTGAATCCGCTCAGCGCCAGGCCCAGGCCCAGCGCGCAGATCATCACCAGCCGCATGCTGCCGGCAACGGAAGTGACCCGGCGCAATACGCCGCCCATGACGATGGCGGAAACCAGCATCACCGGAAGATAGAGCTTCCACTGGCTGCCCAGTGCCATGCCGGTGTGCTGTTCCAGCATCAAGGGCAACGCCACGAAGGCCGCGGTGAGCATGGTGTGCATCATGAACACGGACACGTTCAGCACCATCAACTGGGGCTTCACCAGCATCCGCAGCACTTTGCCCTGGCGTGCCGACGCCGGTGCGCGATGATCGGCAGGCAGCGGCACCAACAGCCACAGCAGGCCGATCGCGCCCAACGCAAGCACCGCGGTCAACCCGAACAGGCCCTCCAGGCCGGCGATGCCCGCCAAGGGTGCGCTGAGGATGATCGCCAGCACGAAGGCAAAGCCGATGCTGACGCCGATGATGCCCATCACCTTGTTGCGGTTGTCGTCGCGCGAATGATCCGCGGCCAGCGCCTGGCTGGCACCGGACACCGCGCCCATGCCCTGCAGCACGCGGCCGATGATGATTCCATGAATGCCCTGCGACCAGGCCGCCACCACGCTGCCGATGACGAACACCAGCAAGCCCAGGGTGATGGTGAGATGCCGCCCGATCCGGTCGGACAGCAGGCCCACCGGCACCTGCAGCGCCGCCTGGGCAAAGCCGTAGATACCGATCGCCAGGCCGACCAGCAGCGGCGTGGCGCCCGGCAGGTGGAGTGCGTAGGCGCTGAACACCGGCATGATCAGGAACAGGCCGAACATGCGCAGGCCGACCACGCTGGAGAGCGCAAAGGACGTCTTCAATTCACCCTTGCTGAGCTTGCTCACCGCGTCGCACCACGTTTGTCTGACTGCTGAAGCGGTCGATTATAGGCGGATTCGCGGCCGACCCCGATGTGGCACAATGCCACGAGCCGCGCGCGGCTTCCAACACTGCCGGTGAGGTTGCGGGCACCGCCACACAGTCCCGGTCGGCAAACCCTTTATAATCGCCGCTCACGTCTTCACGAAGCATGGCATGAGCACGCCCGCCGAATCCCTCAACGTTCCCTCGCACGACTTTGCCCGGATACGCGACCTCGCCGCCGCCGACATGCTGCGCGTCGATGCACTGATCCGGCAGCGCCTTGCCTCGGACGTGGTGCTGATCAACCAGATCGCCGACCATATCGTCGCCTCGGGTGGCAAGCGGCTGCGGCCGATGCTGCACGTGCTGGCCGCCGGCGCCGCCGGCTATCGCGGCGCACAGCACGTCAAGCTCGCCGCGATCATCGAGTTCATCCACACCTCCACCCTGCTGCACGACGACGTGGTCGACGAATCCGACCTGCGCCGCGGCCGCAAGACCGCCAACGCGCTGTGGGGCAATGCCGCCAGCGTGCTGGTTGGCGACTTCCTCTACTCGCGCTCGTTCCAGCTGATGGTGGAACTGGACGACATGCGCATCATGCGCATCCTTGCCGACACCACCAACACCATCGCCGAGGGCGAGGTACTGCAATTGCTCAACATCGGCAATGCCGACGTCGATGAGGCCGCCTACCTGGCGGTGATCGAGCGCAAGACCGCCGTGTTGTTTGCCGCCGCCACCGAACTGGGCGGCCTGCTTGGTGGCCTGCCGCAAGCGCAGGTTGCCGCCCTGCGCCGCTATGGCATGGAGCTTGGCTACGCCTTCCAGATCGCTGACGACCTGCTCGACTACACCAGCAACGCCGGCACACTGGGCAAGAACATCGGCGACGACCTGGCGGAAGGCAAACCGACCCTGCCCCTGATCTACGCCCAGCAGAAGGCCAGCCCCGAACAGGCGCAGTCGCTGCGCCACGCGATCGAGCACGGCGGACTGGATTCGCTGGGCCGCATCATCGCCTCGATCCGTGACTCCGGCGCCCTCGAGCGCACACACGAACGCGCCCTGGCCCATGCCCGTGCCGCGCGCGAGGCGCTCATCTCGCTGCCTGCGTCCGACTATCGCGACGCACTGGTCGCGCTGGCGGACTACTCGGTGCAGCGCTCGTTCTGAATGGGCGTGCCCCATCCGCCCTGCAAGGCGGGCTGGCACCCACCACGCCGATCAGCCAGACTCCACCCCATGCTTCACGTCCGCCTCCATGCCTTGCTGTTCCGGCCCGCGGCAGCCCTGCTTCCATTCGATCGGCGAGCATGTCAGCGTGTGGCTGGGGCTTGAGGTGATCCGCGGCCAACCCTCGTCGAAGGAGCAACCATGAACCTGCGCAGCAACGACCGCCAATGGGGCGCAATCAGCAAGTTCTTCCACTGGATCATCGCGCTGGCCATCCTCGGCAATGGCATCTTCGGCCTGCTGATGGACCTGGCCGGCTCGCCGATGCAGAAGATCAATTGGCTGGCCCTGCACAAGTCGATCGGACTGACCGTACTGGCGCTGGTGCTGCTGCGGATGCTGTGGCGCTGGAGTGACGGCAGGCCCGTCGAAGAGCCCGGGCCGCGATGGCAGATGCTGGCCGCGCGTGTCGTGCATGGCGTGCTGTACGTCGTGATCGTGGCGATACCGCTGACCGGCTGGTTGTTCAATTCGGTCAGCGGCAAGCCACTGCAGTGGTTCAAGCTGTTCAACCTGCCTGCGCTGACGGCAAAGAACGACCAGCTGCGTGATTTCGCCCACGGCGTGCACGAATACCTGTTCTGGTTCCTGCTGCTGGTGCTGGTGGCGCATGTCGGCGCCGCGCTGAAGCATCATGTGTTCGACAATGACGACGTGCTGCGCCGGATGCTGCCCTTCGGCCGCCTGCGCCAGCCGTCCGGAGGAGATCGCCGATGAAACGCCTCGCCATCGTGCTGCTGGCATGCACCCTGCCCGGCATGGCTGCCGCCACCGACTACCAGGTGCAACCGGCCGCCAGCCAGCTTGGTTTCAGCGCGGTATTCCAGGGCGAATCGTTCGATGGCAGCTTTGGCCAGTGGACTGCCGCGATCCGTTACGACGCGGCCGACCTCGCCGCCTCCAGGTTCGAGGTGAAGGTGACCCTGGCCAGCGCGGAAACCGGCGACAGCGATCGCGACTCCGCCTTGCCGGAGCGGGCCTTCTTCAATGTCGCGCAGTTTCCCGAGGCACATTTCGTCACCACCGGATTCCACCGCGTGGACGATCAGGTGATCGCCGACGGCACGCTCACCCTGCGCGGCGTGACCAGGCCCGTGAGTCTGGACATCACCTTCAAACCGCAAGCCGGCGGCGCCACGCTGGACGTGGCCGGGACGGTGAACCGACTGGATTTCGGTGTGGGCTCGGGCGAGTATGCCGATACGTCGGTGATCGGCGCCGACGTGAAGATCAAGGCCCACTTGCAACTGGTGGCAAAGTAAGCCGCCGCGATGGCTGGCGACACGCTCTGGCGACGTCTGCGCGGCTGGATCAGGCCTGGCGCCGTCCGTAGTGCAGCCGCGCCCTCGCCGCGTCAGGACGCCGGCTCGACCCGGGTGGCCGACAGCCTGCGTCAACTGCTCGATGATCCCTCCATTCCGGCGTCGGTCCGCAGCGAACTGGCGGGCGACTTCAGCCGCATCGGGAGCATGCTGGTCCGGCTCGAGCGCGGCGAGCTGCATGTGGCGATGTTCGGCCGCGTGTCGACCGGGAAGTCCGCGCTGGGCAACGCGCTGCTGGGGCGCGAGGCATTCCGGGTCGGCGTCCTGCACGGCACCACCACCGATGCCGAGCAGGCCACGCTCGACGAGGCACGCCAGGGTGGCCTGGTGTTGATCGACACTCCCGGCATCAACGAGCTTGACGGCCAAGCGCGCGAAAAACTGGCCTTCGACGTAGCCGAGATCAGCGACCTGGTGGTGTTCGTCTGTGATGGCGACCTCACCCGCGAGGAGCTCGACGCGCTGAAAATCCTGGCCGCCACCCAGCGCCCGCTGCTGCTGGCGCTCAACAAGGCCGACCGCTACAGCGCCGAGGAGCTGGACGACCTGCTGGCCCGGTTGCGCCAGCGCGTGGACGGGTTGGTGCGTGAAGAAAACGTGCTCGCGGTCGCCGCCGCGCCCGCGCCGCGGCGACTGGTCGAGCTCGACGCGCGCGGCCACGAGCATGATCGCGTGCAGACGGTCACTCCGGACGTCGCCGCCCTGCGCGAGCGCCTGCTGGCAATCGCCGCGCATGAGGGCAAGAGCCTGTCGGCGATCAATGCCGGCCTGTACGCCGGCCGGCTCACCGACCAGGTCAGCGCACGCATCGCCGAAACCCGGAAGACCGTGGCCGCCAAGATGATCCACAACTACTGCATCGCCAAGGGTGTCGCCGTGGCGCTCAACCCGATTCCGGTGGCCGACCTGCTCGCTGCGGCCGGACTCGATGCCGCGATGGTGGTGCAGCTTTCCCGAGTCTACGGCCTGCCGCTGACCCGCGCCGAATCCGGCCGACTGGTCGCGGTGATCTCGGCCCAGCTGGCTGCGCTGATGGGTGCCATCTGGGGCGTGCAACTGGTCGCCTCGGCGCTGAAAGGCGTCAGCGCCGGCCTGTCGGTGCTGGTCACCGCCGCCACCCAGGGTGCGCTGGGCTGGTATGCCACCGTACTGATCGGGCGCGCCGCCGAACGCTATCTGGTCGCCGGCAAGTCCTGGGGCGAGGGCGGCGCCAAGCGCGCCGTCGCCGAGGTCGTGGCCAGTCTCGACCGCGACTCGATCCTGCGCGAGGCACGCGAGGAAATCCTCAAGCGACTGAAGTCCCAGCGCCGATAACAAGCGCGCCGCCCCCGCAGGAAGCCGCTCGCCGGTGACGATCCCGCAATTCCCGATTCCCGATTCCCGATTCCCGATTCCCGATTCCCGATTCCCGATTCCCGATTCCCGATTCCCGATTCCCGATTCCCGAACAAAGAGCATCACCCGCGAGCGGGCTCCTGCCGGGCCGGGGATCGGGGTCCGGCGAGAAAGGCGCGAACCGCGACGGCGTCGAATGGCCAATCCAGCTCGCGCCCGTCACGCACATCACGCAGCACCGGCACGCGGGTACCGTAGCGCTGCTCGAGCTCGTCCGAATCATCCACCCAGGCGCTGTCGAAATCCGGCGCACGGGCTTCGGCCATCACCGCGAGCGCCAGGTCGCACAAATGGCAGTAGTCGCGTTGGTACAGGATCAGGTCGGACATGCGGCTGCGAATGGCTTGGGACGCCGCGTAGAATACCCGGTTGACCTCCGACCCGGCAGCAAGCTCCCATGGCCGTCAGCGTATTCGACCTGTTCAAGATCGGTATCGGCCCATCGTCTTCGCACACGGTGGGGCCGATGCGTGCCGCCGCGCGCTTTGCCGAACGCTGGCTCGCCGAGAAAGGCATGCTGGACCGGGTAACGCGGGTGCAGGCCGAACTGTATGGATCGCTGGCCCTGACCGGCCGCGGCCATGGCACCGACAAGGCCGTGCTGCTCGGCTTGGAGGGCCGGCACCCGGATACCGTCGATCCCGACCACATTCCCCAGGCGCTGGCGCGCATCCGCAGCAGCGGGCGACTACGCCTGCTGGACCAGCACGAGATCGTGTTTGACGAAAAGCGCGACCTGCTCTTCAACAAGCGCCAGAAACTGCCGTTCCACCCCAACGGCATGCGTTTCAAAGCGTACGACCTCGACGGCAATGAACTGGCCAGCCGCGACTACTATTCGGTCGGCGGCGGCTTCGTGGTCAACAAGGACGAGGCCGCGGAGGACCGCATCGTCGCCGACACCACCGCGCAGCCCTACCCATATTCCAGCGGCGACCAGATGCTGGCGCTGTGCAGGCAACACGACATGACCATCGCGCAGTTGATGATGGCCAATGAGTCGGTATGGCGACCCGAGGAGGAGACGCGCGCCGGCCTGCTGACCATCTGGAAGGCCATGGCCGATTGCGTGGCACGCGGCCTGCGCTCGCCCGGCACCCTGCCAGGGGGCCTGCACGTGAGCCGCCGCGCGCCGGCAATGCTGGAGGACCTGCGCAACCAGCCCGAAGCCGCGTTGCGCGATCCGCTGACCATCCTCGACTGGGTCAACCTCTATGCGCTGGCGGTCAACGAGGAGAATGCCGCCGGCGGTCGGGTGGTCACCGCGCCGACCAACGGTGCCGCCGGCATCGTACCCGCCGTCGGCCACTACTACCTGCGCTTCTGCCCCAAGGCGGACGAGGACGGCATCATCGAGTACCTGCTCACCGCGGGCGCCATCGGCATCCTGTACAAGGAAAACGCTTCCATCTCCGGCGCCGAAGTCGGCTGCCAGGGCGAGGTCGGCGTGGCCTGCTCGATGGCCGCTGGCGGCCTCACCGCCGCGCTCGGCGGCAACGTGATGCAGGTCGAGAACGCCGCCGAGATCGGCATGGAACACAACCTCGGCCTCACCTGCGACCCGATCGGCGGCCTGGTGCAGATCCCCTGCATCGAACGCAACGCGATGGGCTCGGTCAAGGCGATCAACGCCAGCCGCATGGCCCTGAAGAGCGACGGCAAGCACCGTGTCAGCCTCGACAAGGTGATCAAGACCATGCGCGACACCGGCCGCGACATGAAGGACAAGTACAAGGAAACCAGCCGCGGTGGGCTGGCGGTGAACGTCATCGAGTGCTGAAGCCCGGCCGGCGCTGGCGGAGGCCGCCTGGCCCATCAACTTCTGAAGCGCGAAGCTGGTCGCGCCCGGCGCACTTTCTGGCAACTTGAACAAAATCTGAACTGCGGCGACGAGGCGGCGCATACCCCGAAACTTTTTTCTCACGCCATTTGTCACGCAAGACGGTACTGCCAAGGCAGTCCGTATGGCATTCTGTTGAGGAGGTTAAAGACATGAGCGTGACACAACTCATTCCCTGGAACCTTGGAAATCGCAACCGCGACCGCAGCAGTTTGGCTCGCAGCACGAGCAGGGATCCGCTATTTGCACTGCAGCGCGACGTCAACCGCCTGTTCGACGAGATGTGGAGCGGTTTTGACCTGCCGTTTCTGCGCGATGGTCGGACCGACAATGGCTGGCCGACGGTGGAGTTGGTCGAACACGACAAGGATTTCGTTCTCACCGTCGAGATGCCGGGCATGAAGGAAAAGGACGTGGACGTTCAATTCGTGGACGGAACCCTGATTCTGCGCGGTGAACGCAAGGAAGAACGGGATGACGTCAAGAACAATCATCGCTACAGCGAGCGCTTCTATGGACGCTTCGAGCGGCGTATCCCGCTCGGCGTGGACATCAACCATGACGAAGCCAAGGCCGTGCTGAGCAACGGTGTGCTGACAGTGACTCTGCCCAAAGCGGCTCAAGTCGAAACCGACTCTTACCGCATTCCGGTAAGTGCCGCCGCATAACCGCAGAACCATCGATTGATCTTTGGGCCGCCTTCGGGCGGCCCCTTTTCTATTGCGTACAGGGACATGACGTTGCGCATCCGGGTCGAGGCGATCGCCGTGCTGCCGGCCGGGCCACCTCACGCCAGCGCCAGCACATCCCCCAACAGCGCCTGCGCGGTCACGTCCGGCCCGGCACCCGGCCCCTGGATCACCAGCGGTTGGGTGTTGTAGCGGGTGGTGCTGAGCGCGAACTGGTTGTCGGTGCCGTACAGTCGTGCGGCGGGATGTGAGGCAGGCACCTCGACCAGGCCGACGCGGGCATGCCCGCGCTGGTTGAGCCGGGCCAGGAACCGCAAAACGTGGCCGCGCCCCGCCGCGTCGGCATGGCGGGCCGCCAACGGTGCGTCGAGTTCCGTCAACCGCTCCAGGAAGGCTTCGCTGGAGATGCCGCGCAGGGATTCCGGCACCAGGCTCTCCACCGTGACCTCCTCGCTGCTGAGGGAGAAACCGGCGTTGCGGGCGATGATCAACAACTTGCGCGCCACGTCCTCGCCGGACAGGTCCGAGCGCGGGTCGGGTTCGGTGTAGCCGAGCTGGCGCGCCTCGCGCAGCAGCTCGGAAAACGGGCGCGTGCCGTCGTACTGGTTGAACAGCCACGACAGCGAGCCGCTGAACACGCCTTCCAGGGTCAGCAGCGCATCACCGCAAAGGTGCAGCCGACGCAGGGTGGACAACACCGGAAGACCGGCACCGACGGTGGCCGAATCACCGTACCGCGCGCCATGCGCCTTCGCCGCCTGCAAGGTGCGCCAGCCGGCCAGTTCGCCGCCGGCCAGCGCCTTGTTGGCGGTGACCACGTGATAGCCGCGGGTCAGCCACTGGACATGGCAGGCCGCGACCGGGCCACTGGCACTGGCATCGATGATGACCTTGAACGGCGAACCACTGGCATCGAGCGCCGCAAGCAGTTTAATGTCGTCGCGCGGATCGCCATGCAGGTTCAACTGTTCGCGCAGATTGCGCTGGTCGAGCCGGGCCGGATCGGTCTGCTGCCGGCGCGAGTTTGCCGCGCCCACCAGCCGCAGCGAATCGGCGGCCGGGGTATTCAGCAGCTTGAGCAGCGCGCCGCCAACCACGCCGGTGCCGAGCAACACCACCGCGAAGGTCGGCGCTGTCCCCTCGCGTGGCTGCACCGGTCGTTGGGCCAGCACCGCACTCACGCCACCACCCGATGCCTGGATTTTCCGGCGGATGCCGCGCGCGCCAGCGCCGCGTCCAGGTCGCGCAGCAGGTCATCGCCATCCTCGATGCCCACCGATATCCGCAACAGGCTGTCAGTGATGCCGGCGGTGCGGCGCGCTTCCGGTGCCATCGAAGCATGCGTCATGCTGGCCGGATGGGCGATCAGGCTTTCCACCCCGCCGAGGGATTCGGCCAGCGAGAAATGGTCCAGACCGGCGAGGAACGCCTCGATTTGCGTCTGGTCTCCATCCAGCTCGAAGCTCAGCATGGCCCCGAAGCCGGATTGCTGGCGCGAGGCCAGCGCATGACCGGGATCGCCGGCCAGCCCCGGGTAGTACACCTTGCGCACAGCCGGATGGGCGTCCAGTTGCACGGCGATGCGCCCCGCGTTCTCCTGATGCTGACGCAGGCGCACCGACAAAGTCCGAAGGCCGCGCAAGGTGAGGTAACTGTCGAACGGAGCACCGATGAGGCCGCTGCAGTTGGCCCACCATGACAACTGTTCGGCCACGGCGGCGTCGCCTGCCACCACCGCCCCGCCGACCACGTCGCTGTGGCCGTTGATGTACTTGGTGGTCGAATGCAGCACCACGTCGGCGCCGAGCAGCAACGGCTGCTGCAAGGCGGGCGAGAGGAACGTGTTGTCGACCAGCAGCAAGGCACCAACCGCATGCGCGGACTGCGCCACGTGGCGGATGTCGGTGATGCGCAGCAACGGGTTGGACGGGGTCTCTACCCAGACCAGGGCGGGTTTGCGCGCGAGCCCCGCCGCGAGCGCCACGCTGTCGGTGAGGTCGGCGAACTCCACCTGGAAGCGACCCTTCTTCGCCCATGCATCCAGCAGGCGCCAGGTCCCCCCGTAGCAGTCGTGAGCCGCCAGCACGGTCGCGCCGGCCGGTACCAGCTCCAGCGCCAGCGCCACTGCCGACATGCCGCTGGAGGTCACCACCGCGCCGGCGCCCTGTTCCAGGTCCGCCAATGCCTCGGCAAGCAGGTCGCGCGTCGGGTTGCCACTTCGCGAATAGTCATAGGCGCGCTTGCGCCCCAAACCCTCGAAGCTGTAGTTGGTCGACAGGTGCAGCGCCGGCACCACGGCGCCATGCTGGGTGTCGCTCTCGATGCCGGCGCGCACGGCACGGGTACAGGGGGCGGGCGTGTCGCTCATGTGCATCTCCAGTCAATCATCGTGGTGCGCCCCTACAGGGTGAGGGCCTCGCGCAGCAACGGGGCGAGTTGTTCGGGTTCTTTCAGGAAGGCGTCATGACCGTAGGGCGACTCGACCACTTCGAGCGTGGCCGGGCCACGCAGGCGCCGCTGCAATTCACACAGGTCGGCCAGCGGTACCAGTCGGTCCGACGGGAACCCGATCAGGGTCGCGGGCACCGGGACCTGTTCCGGCGGCACGTCGTGCAGGTCGATCGACTCGGACAGCGCCAGAAACCGATCGGCATCGAAGCGTTCCACGAAGCGGCGGCCCTGGTGCTTGAGATAGTCCTCGACCGGAAAATGGAAGCGCTGGTCGCGCAGCTCGGGAGCACCGGCAAAGCGCCGGCCGAACTCGGCGCTGCCGCGATAGGTGGTGATCGCCAGCTGGCGCGACAGCGCCAGCGCCTCATCGACCTGCCCGCTGGCCTGGCCCAGCCGCACGATGCCCCGCTGCACACTGCGCTGCGCGGTGCTGAGCGGGTGCGGTCGATGCGCGCCGGCCAGCAGCACCAGCCTGCCGACCCGGCGCGGGTACCGCGCCCCGAAGGCCAGCGCCACCATCGCGCCGTAGGAAGAACCGACGAAAGCATGCGCCTGGGCAACGCCCAGCACCTGCAGCAGGGCGGCCAGCACGTCGGCCTGGTCCTCGCTGGACACCGCGCCGACACCAAGCTGGGCGGCATCCAGCCAGTTGATCGACAGTACCTGCCAACGGGCCAGGTCGATCGCCGCACCATCGCCAACCAGCGCCTGCCACCAGCCCGGCGTTGCGTCCTCGTCCAGCGCAGTGACCTCGCGGTCGGCCGAGATGCCGCCCTGCACGATCACGGTGGGTGCATCCGCCGCACCGAACCAGGCATAGCTGACGTCGACTTCGCGCCGGCCCTCGCCATAGCGGGGCACCAGGACCACCCGCCGCGTGCCGCGCTGCACGCGGATATCCGGACCGGCACGCAGCACCTCGCGCATGCCGGGAAAGCTGGCATGGCGGTCTTCGGCGTGACTGGTCTGGCTGTGCAGTGTCATGTGACCCTCTCCGGCAAACATCACCCCGCGATAGGCCGGAAAGGTCGCCATGGCGTTGACAGCGGACCGCTGCGCAACGAACGACGCCCATCTACCGGCAGGTGCGCATGCACCACCGCAGGAGTTGGCACCATGGCGGAAACGCTCCGCAGGTTGCCCCGGCTTCAAAGGGCCTGTCCCTCAGCCGGTCTCGATGAGTGGGCGGATGATGAACGTTCCGCTCCCACGTGTCAATAGACGTCTAAACGTCCATATGTTGATATGCTCATTCGAAGGTTTCATTTGACATGCGCAAATCCACGTCGCACCGTGGCGGTTGCCGCGCGTCCGACCGACACCCCCGGGACGATCGGATTGCGCGGACCGTCACTGCGGGTGGACACTTCACCCGCCCTTGTCCAAGTCGGCGTAGAGTCGCCACCATGCGCGACCGGCTGCGCCGCTCCGGCGCGCGAGCCGTACCACCTGCACATATCCTGAAACCAACCTGTCATGAACATCCAAGCCAACCTCGCCGGCGCCATCGGTCACACTCCACTACTGCGTCTGCGGCATGCATCCGCGCTGACCGGTTGCGAAATCCTGGCCAAGGCGGAGCTGCTCAATCCGGGCGGATCGATCAAGGACCGTACCGCACTGGGGCTGCTGCTGGACGCGGAAAAGCGCGGGTTGATCCGCGCCGGCGGGACCATCGTCGAGGGTACGGCCGGCAATACCGGTATCGGCTTGACCCTGTTGGGCGCCAGCCGGGGTTATCGCACGGTGATCTTCATGCCGGAAACCCAGAGCCGCGAGAAGATCGACGCGCTGCGTATCGCCGGGGCTGACGTGCGGCTGGTTCCCGCCGTGCCGTACAAGGATCCGAACCACTACGCGCACAAGGCCCGCGCCTGGGCCGAGGCTGCCAACGCCGCCGATCCGGGCAGCACATGGTTTGCCGACCAGTTCGACAACACAGCCAATCGGGACTGGCACGAAGCCACCACCGGGCCCGAGATCTGGCAGGACGCAGGCGGCCAGGTCGACGGTTTCGTCTGCGCCGCGGGGACCGGCGGCACCCTGGCCGGCGTCGGCCGCGCCCTGAAGGCGCGCAACCCGCGGGTGCAGATCGCATTGGCCGACCCCACCGGCTCGGCGCTGGCAAGCTACGTCAACACCGGCGAACTCATCGCCAGCGGCAACTCGATCAGCGAGGGGATCGGTTCCAGCCGGATCACGGCGAACTTCGACAATGCGCCAATCGACCTGGCCTGGTCCATTCCGGACGAGGAGTCAGTGCCGCTGCTGCACCGTCTCCTTGCCGAGGAAGGCTGGTGCGTCGGCGGCTCCAGCGGCGTCAATATGGTCGGCGCGATCCGGCTTGCGCAGGAGCTTGGCCCCGGCCACACGATCGTCACCATGCTTGCCGACGCCGGCACCCGCTACCAGGCCAAACTGTTCAATCCGGCGTTCCTGCGCGAGCGGGGCATTCCGGTACCGGCCTGGCTGGCGCGCGCCTTCCCCGACCGCCAACTCGAACCGGTATAGCGCGACCGCTGCCGGCCGGACCGGAAAGGTCGCCGCCCGGAAAGCCGTCTGCTAATGTACTGCAATGACTCCTCACTCCGGCCATGTCGCCTTGCGGGCCCGCCTGCATCGCGACGGCTTCGCCTTCGTCACTGCCAACAACATGCGCCCACTCCTGCCCGTGCAGGACATGGAGGACTGGGCCGCATTCGCGGCCAGTTGGGACGACCTGGCGCCGGACACCTACCTGGCGCTGCTGGGCCGCCGCCGGCGCCGGCGCCACGCCACGTTCACGATCGAACACGACGGCACGCTGCAGCGCGAACCGCACCAGCCCCACTGGCAGAGTTCGCGCCACAACCCCCTGCAAGGCGATATCCAGCGCTGGTTCCTGCCGATACGGCCGGCGCTCGCCCAGGGCCCCAGCATGCATTGCATTTTGCGCTTCGCACACGAGCTGTTCGCGCCCATGAAGGCCGGTGGGCCGCGGCGCTGGCATGTGGAGGCGCATCAGTTCCGCATCGAGGCGCGTGCCGACGAGGCCGGCGAACCCACCCCCGAGGGTATCCATCATGACGGCGTCGATTACGTGCTGGTGCTGATGATCGATCGACGCAACATCGAAAGCGGCACCACCACCATCCACACCGACGATGGCGCCTTGCTGGGAAGTTTCACGCTGGCCCAACCGCTTGATGCCGCCATGGTCGACGACGCCCGCATCCGCCACGGCGTGACCGCGGTCACGCCGATCGATCCGGATCAACCCGCCCATCGCGACGTATTGGTGGTGACGCTCAAGACCATCGAGGCGCCGGCGACCTGAGAGACGGCGCCCGGTACGCATTCGCACGGTCAGAACCTGACGCGGTGCGTCGTCATCAGCCGATGACATCCGCAGCATGCAGCACGGGACAACATGCGCATGTGTTGCCCACGCGCCGGCTTGGCGGGCGATGGATTCAATCGGTTTTTTGGCATGGCCCATGCATGAATCCTGGCCAGACGAGCGGCGGCAGCCCTGGTTCCGGGGCGCCCGTCCAGCCGTTCGACACTTCACAGGCGAGGACAGGCACATGCCGGCACAAACCGGGGACGTCTTTTCGGCATCCGATCGACACGGCGCAACCGTGCGCAAGTTTCTCGGGCGTGCGCGGGCAATCGCGGCCGGCGAGGCCGAAGGCGATGTATTCACCTGGTTTCTCGCTGCCAAGTACCAATGGGAAATGGAATCGGCGTGCGCCTGGCTGGTCGAGTCGCCGGCGAGCCGGCTTGCCGGGGCGGAGAAGGAAGCCCTGCGCCGCTTCCTGGAATGCATGCCCGAAATCCGCCAGGCCATCATGGCCGGCCGCAAAGCCGCGGCGCGGCATGCCGATCGCTCGCTGCCGCCGGAATGGACCGACTGGCTGGAACTGGCGGCGTTGCCAAGCTGGCACGACTTCACCATGCGCACCGTCATCCTGCTGAGCCAGCTTGGCGAACCGGCACGCAACGACAGCAACTACGGCCCCTGTTCCTAACAGCCTGTCGGGCTTTGGTTGGCCGGTTTGCAAATCGGTCTGTGCGGTCCGCTGTCCGCGGGCCGGGGCACGACAGGCCCTACGCCGCATTGTTCGCCCGGGCCATGCGCCCGCCGCGGGAAGCAAGCCGCGTCATGCGCGGCGTTCACGGCCAGGCTCGCTACAATCGAACCGCTTGCGGCGCCGGCGCATCGTCATGGCGACGCACCATCCCGGACGGAATCGCATCGTGCCTCGCCAGAAACCGCTGAAGCTTTACCGGAACATCGGCATCATCGCGCACATCGATGCCGGCAAGACCACCACCACCGAGCGCGTGCTGTATTACACCGGTCGCAAGCACCAGATCGTCAACACCCACGAAACCAAGGATGGCAAGGGCTCGACCACCACCGACTACATGGAGCAGGAGCGCAAGCGCGGCATCACGATCCAGTCGGCGGCGGTGACGACGGAGTGGAAGGGTCACCAGATCAACGTGATCGACACTCCGGGGCACGTGGACTTTACGATCGAAGTGAACCGGTCACTGCGCGTGCTGGACAGCGCGATCGTCGTGTTCGACGGCGTGGCCGGCGTCGAACCCCAGACCGAGACCAACTGGCGCCTGGCCGACCAGTACCACGTACCGCGCCTGTGCTACGTCAACAAGATGGATCGCACCGGCGCCAATTTCGCCCACTGCGTAAAAGGCATCCGCGAGCGCCTGGGTGCGCCGGCCCTGCTGTGCCAGATTCCGTTGGGCAGCGGCGACGAGTTCTGCGGCATGGCCGACCTGGTCGCCAACGTGGCCTACCTCTGGCAGTCCGACGACAAGGACAGCAAGTGGGAGACCGTTTCCTTCGAGGAGGCGAAACACCGCCTGACGTTCACCTCCACCGCCGACAACGACTGGCTGGCGCAGTTGCCCACGCGGCGTGAGGAAATGCTGGAAACCGCGCTGGCGATGGACGACGACGCATTCGGGCGCCTGGTCGAGACCGGCGGGCACGACCCGGAAGTGTTGAAGAAGTGCATCCGCAAGGGTTGCGTCAGCGGCAAGCTGGTACCCGTGCTGTGCGGCTCGTCATACAAGAACAAGGGCGTGCAGCAGTTGCTCGACGCGGTGGTCGACTACATGCCCTACCCCGGCGAGAACGGCGGCATCGCGATCGTCGATGCGGACGGCAACATCATCGGCGAGCAGGAAGTCACCGAAGACGCGCCGGCGCGCGCGCTGGCGTTCAAGGTGATCAACGACCAGTTCGGCACGCTGACGTTCTGCCGCATCTACTCCGGGGTGATCAAGAAGGGCGACACCCTGCTCAACGTCACCCGCGGCAAGAAGGAGCGCGTGGGCCGCATCGTCGAAGTGCAGGCCGACCACACCCGCGAGATCGACGAAGTGCGCGCCGGCGACATCTGCGCCTTCGTCTCGATGAAGGAAACCGAGACCGGCGACTCGCTCAGCGACCCGGCGCACCCGGCCCTGCTCGAGCGCATGCGTTTCCCCGACCCGGTGATCAGCGTGTCGGTGGAGCCGAAGAGCCGCAACGACGTCGACAAGCTGTCCACCGCGCTCTACAAGATGGTCAAGGCCGACCCGTCGCTACGCATGGAAGTGGACCAGGAAACCGGCCAGACCGTGCTCAAGGGCATGGGCGAGCTGCA
>JACDJB010000687.1_pt1 | contig 31816 bp, 28 predicted proteins | sample 7454121 | NCBI WGS metagenome assembly JACDJB01 (sample SAMN14253290, study PRJNA609438) | sludge metagenome | isolation source: sludge after 25d culture with pyrite | collected 2018-12-20
GAATCTTTTTTTCTGCAATTACAGATTGTAAATCTAATTCCAATTCTGTAGTAGCTTGCATTCCATTGATTAATACATTTTGAACAGGGAAACCACGTACTACCTCCTTAAGTCCACCGATGTGATCACCATCGCCATGAGTTAGGACTAGCCAATTCAGCTGTGCCACTCCTAAGCTACGTAATGTTGGTAAAACTACATCTTTACCTACATCAAAGGGATTGCGTTTCTTCTGCCACTCCTCCTTAGAGAAGTAAAATCCCTCACCACCTCCGTCGATCAGTATGGATTGATTATGGGGCCCCTGAATAAGAATACTGTCTCCTTGACCGACATCAATAAAAGTAACTTTAATAGATGTATCGAGTTCTTTATTCACTATTGGTAGTGACAAAAGGAATATACAAAGCAGGATGACTCCTGATTTCATCTGTTTCTTTTTCAACTGAATAGGTGCTACCAATAAAACAATTACAACACTATAAATTACCCACCACCAGAGTGGTAAGGGTTCAATTGAAAGTAAAAATCGTGGGAATGAAATGACCTTTTCTAACATGTGATGAATGATCGACAGAAGCCCATCAAGCGGGAAAGCAATAAAAGAAGCGAGCGACGGCCATATAGTCCCAATCATTAACGATAAGTATCCCCATGGTATAAGTAAAGCATAGATCGGCATGAGTAATAGGTTGACAGGAAGCGAAGCTAATGGAAATTGATGAAATGTAGTAGCTAAAATAGGAAATGCGAACAATTGAGCAACAATCGTAACGGACAGCGCAGAAGCAACATGATCAGGTAGCCAACGGAAGCGCTCTTTTATTTTTTTCGCAAACGGCTCTGTAAAAAGAATTAAGCCTAGAGTAACTGCAAACGAAAGTTGAAAACCAACACCAAACATCAGTCGCGGTTGGATCGCAGTAAGTAAAATAAAGACGAATGAGATTGCCTGCCACGAAGAATAGCGAAAATTAAGTCGTTTGGCTACTACATAGATCATCCCCATGAGAGCCGCGCGTACAACCGAGGGGCTTAAACCTGTTAATATCATGTAAAGAGGCAAGAAGATGAATAAAATCTCATAGGTTCGCTCCCGTGTAAAACGAAGTGATCTTAGTAGTAATAGAAGCGCACCAATGACAAGCATGACATGCGTTCCTGAGATCGCTAGAATGTGAATAATACCCGTATTTCGATAAGCCTCCTCCAGTTCGGTAGAAACTTCTTTTTGATCTCCGAGGAGCATCCCTTTTAATAAACCAGAGTTTTCTTTAGTAAAAATCTGATCCAATCGCTCCTCTAGAAAATGTCGGACTTTCGTAACACCCTGCCACCCTAGCACTATCGCTGATTTTTGTTTGATGCTTGATTCTAATCCTTCACCCGTTGCTTGATAGGTGGTATATTGATGCCATAAATAGGCGGGAAAATCAAAAGCACCTGGATTGGTAGGCGATTTTGGTTTTGAGATCGTTAATGGTAGTTTGAGCTGGTCACCACGCATGATCTGCCTAGCATTCTCCTGCTCAATTACCGTTAACAAACGTAAATTAACCCATATTCTTTCTTTTGCCCTAAATGCTTGGTCCTCGACTTCGATCATTTCAGTTTTGAAGAAGAAACGAAGGCGATCCCCATCTACAATCGGAAAGGAGTCCACCCTTCCCACAGCAAGTAGGGCAATTGATTCATCTCCTTTAATCGAAATTCGACTTTCGAGCTGTGAGGCAAAGCGTTGATCATCAATCCACGCCCAGCTACATCCTAAAATTACAGCAGCTAGCAAAATAATAATTTTATATCGATATGTTGTAAAGCACCGGGTAAGCAATGAAATTATGACAACAGTGACTATAAATTTACCGAATAGTGTAAGGTAATACAGAAGTAAACCTAGTCCCCATGCAACAGCTATATATAAAGCGATCAAACCATCACCTCCCACTATTGTAGATTTCTGTATAATTTAATAAAATCCTTTCCGATTATTTAAGAAAAAGGGGGAAATATGAAACTGTTGTAAACTAATAGTCACTTTAGTAAGATAATTGTGAAGTAAATATATAGACGGAGGGAAACAAATGAAGGACCCACGCATTGAACAATTAGCTAAAAACTTGATCCGCTATTCTTGTAATTTACAACCGGGCGAAAAAGTATTGATTGATATGTTTGGTACTGAGCTAGATTTGGTAAAAGCATTAGTAAAAGAGGCATATGAAGTAGGAGGAATCCCATTTGTGAATCTCAATAATCATGAGGTTTCACGAAGTCTATTAATGGGCGCAAACGCTGAACAACTAGATATGCAAGCTACTTGGGATGTGGCACGTATGAAAGCGATGGATGCTTATATCGGAGTCCGCGCTGGTAATAATGCTAGTGAGCATGCAGATGTACCAGCAGAAAAGAGTCAGCTACATCAGATTCATTACAACACTCCTGTTCACTCCAAGGTCCGTGTAAATGAAACAAAGTGGGTGGTATTACGTTATCCAAATCACTCGATGGCACAGCTCGCTAGCATGAGTACAGAGGCATTTGAAGATTTTTATTTCCAAGTATGTAATCTTGACTATTCAAAGATGGATAAGGCCATGGAGTCACTTGTTGAATTAATGAATAAAACCGACCAAGTACATATTAAAGGACCTGGAACAGATCTAACATTCTCGATCAAGGATATTCCCGCAATTAAATGTTCGGGAGAATTAAATATTCCTGATGGTGAAGTATATACTGCACCTGTACGTGACTCGATCAACGGTACTCTTACTTATAACACCAAAACAAAATACTTAGGAACAACCTTTGACAATATCACCTTTGAATTTAAAAATGGAAAGATTGTCAATGCAACAGCCAATGAAACTGAAAAAATCAATAAAATCCTTGATACCGATGAAGGTGCACGCTATGTTGGAGAGTTTGCGATCGGAGTTAACCCGTATATTTTACACCCGATGATGGACACTCTATTTGATGAGAAGATCGATGGTAGCTTCCACTTTACTCCAGGGCAGGCATATGAGAATGCCTATAATGGAAACAACTCCTCGATCCACTGGGATATTGTTTGTATCCAAAGACCTGAGTACGGTGGGGGGGAAATTTATTTTGATGGCCGCTTAATTCGAAAAGATGGACGTTTTGTTGTTCCTGAATTAGAAGGCTTGAATCCAGAGAATCTAAAATAATTATGTAATATAAAGACTAACCTACTTTAATCGGCAGTATTAAAAGGTTTTCCCATAGTGAACATTTCATTATGGGAAAACCTTTTTTGATTCCGATTAGACACTACTGACTAATCGAACTTACTTTTTACATATTTCTCAATATCAACCTCTATTTGCGTCGTGCCGACTCCAGCTTGATCGAGGAGTTGAATTGCATAATCGTCCATTCGATAAGGAGTTTCATAATAAATATGTTGTATTCCAGATTGAATGATCAGCTTAGTACAATGTAGACATGGGAAATGGGTAACATAAATTTCGGCTCCATTCGTTGGCACACCAAACTTAGCGCATTGCATTAATGCATTCTGTTCTGCATGAATTGTGCGAACACAATGGCCGTCAACTACCTTACAGCCAACATCTATGCAATGTGCATCCCCTGAAATGCTCCCATTATATCCCCCTGCAATGACTCTACGATCCCGGGTAATTACTGATCCGACATATAGTCTACTACATGTACCACGTAATGAAATCAGCTTAGCCTGTGCCATAAAGTATTCATGCCATGAAATGCGCTGTGTCATATCCCCTAGCCCCCTTCAATTCTAATCCTCTAAAAAAATCATAATAAATAGCTCATAAATAAGGTAGCTGTTCCAAAATAGATTAATAATGAGAAAATATCATTAATTGTAGTAATTAATGGCCCAGAGGCTACTGCAGGATCTACTTTAAATGCATGTAAAAGCAATGGAATAAGTGTTCCAGCGAGCGTACCAATAATTAATGTAAGTAGTAAAGAGCCCCCTACTACTGCCCCTAAGTAAGGATTGCCCTGCCAAAAATAAGCAATAGCCGCGATAAGTAACCCACAAACGACTCCAATCATGAGTGAAACACTAAATTCTCTTCGAATCAGATGAAATATTTCCTTGCGGTCCAAATCCCGAGACGCTAAACCGCGAATTACTACTGCCAATGATTGCGTCCCTGTATTTCCTGTCATCCCCGCAATCATAGGCATGAAAAAGGTTAGCGCGACCACCCTATCAATGCTATCTGAAAATGCTTGAAGGATACTCGCAGAAATTAAGCCAATAAGTAATAATCCTACCAGCCACGGAAGTCGCTTGATCGCAGACTCAAAAGCACTAGTGTTAATATTGATCGAGCCTTTACCAGTACCTGATAAACGAGAAATATCCTCATCATGTTCCTCTCTAAGTACATCTAAAATATCGTCATGCGTAATAATTCCAATTAGTTGCTCTTCTTCATCAACTACAGGAACGGAAATAAAGTTATAATTTTCTATGACACGGGCCGCTTCCTCTTGGTCCATATATACTGGAACAGAAATTACACGCTCAAACATAATCTCTTCTACCTTGGTCTCAGGTGGAAACATCAATAAATCACGAATGGAGAGCGCACCGACCAGTTTACGCTCTTGATTGATTACATACAGGTAATAAATCGAGTCCGCGATATGGGCAAATGATCTCAGTTTTTCAATTGCCTCGTGAACTGTGTAATTTTTTCGAATCCACACATACTCATTGGTCATAATACCGCCCGCACTATCAGGAGGATAGGCTAATAACTCCTTGACCTTCTCGGCCTCTTTTTGATCCATAGAGATGAGAATCTCTTCTGAATGCTCCTCCTCTAACTGACCGAGTAAATCAGCAGCATCATCGGTAGCCATCACATTAAAAATTTCAGAAGATTTCTCAGCACCTAGAGTATGCAACAATCCAGCCTGATCTTCCGTTTTCAGCTCTTCTAACACTTCAGCGATCTCTACTTCTGAAAACATCTGCAAATATTGACGTTTATATTCTGAAGGTAAAAGTAAATAAAGCTGTGCTTTATCGTAAGGTTGTAATTCACCTAACCAAGCTTGAATCGATTCACGATCTGCCGTTTGCATTAAGAGGAGGAACTCTTCATCTAATCTTTTATTTTCTAGTTCATCCATACTCTTTCCCTCCTCATCTACCTATCCATTATAATCTTTCAATAAATGCTCTTTCAATACAACATATACATTTAATCTACATTTGTGTAAACGAGAGAAAAAGAAAAATCGTTATGGAGGACATCCAAACGACTTTGTCTTTCTATATGAATAATCAAGGTCTAACACAATATATAAACACTTATTTATCTTAAAATCAATTGTGCAGTAATAGGGTTATGATCTGTATTTTCAAAATTGAGGTTTGTACCTATTACTTCTCGAATTTCAATATTTTCAGAGACTAAAAAACCATCGATAACCGCCAAATAGTTTTGATCCTTTTTGTAAGCAGTTTCTAACGTTCTTACAGAAGGTGTTTCTTTATCAGCAGCCCATGTAAAACCGCTTGGAGTGAAATCCGGTGGAAGCGTCTGGATCCAAAAAGGTGGCTTTTCCGTAGTTTTAAAAATAGTTGGATCTGTTGTCGGAAGGACATGATTCCAATCTCCACCTACGATAATATAATTCCCCTGTTCCCGTTCACGCTCAAGATGTTCCTTTAAGTAAGTAATTTGCTGTTGGCGTATTTTCCCACCTTCATCAAATGCCGACAGATGAAGATTAATTAGAACAAGCTCCTTCCCATTATTTACAGGCATTCGACTTTCAATAAAGCAACGATCTAGTTCAAACAATTGTGTAGGCCAGCTCTCCTGACCAGGTAGAGCATAGCGACTACTTTGTTCCGCTTTAAATTTAGAAAATGAACTGATTACTGACATGGCTTTACCCATTGGGTTAAATAGCGGTACTGGTACCCAATCTACTTTATAATTAAAAGCATAGGCTGTACTATAATTCGGAAGCGCCTCCTGAAGCATTTCTAATTCATTTACATAATAGCTACGTGTAGAATCAACATCAATTTCCTGAACGAGCAATAGATCCGGATCGGCTTGATTTACAAATTGAATAATCTGATCTAAGTTTGTTCGAACAGATTCGATGTTTCGAGCTCTGGACATTGTACCCCCATCCATAAAGAAATTCGTATCCTTATCCAATCCAGCATAACCAATGTTATACGTCATTATCGAAAAAGTCTCGCCAACTTCGATGATTCGTTCCTGATTGTTCGTTATCGATATTGTTTCTATTTCCGCTGGTTTATAGTCACGTAGCGAAATCACTAGCAAGAAGACACCAAATAGTAAAACAAATGCTAGTACAACTGATAATAATCCAATCACAATTTTTTTAAACATATGTATTCCCCTCACCTTATTTCTCTAGGGCACTACTAACTCTCCCGCTAAACTATGTTTTATTCGATATTCTTTTGCAATATCCTTCTCTTAAGGACGATGCAAAAAAGCCCTGATCTCTCAGAGCTTACTCATTAATCGTTGATGTTCAATAAGTATGCAACGATCCATCACTACTTTTTGTCCTGCAGCTTGAGCAATTTCTGCGGACTCATCATTGAAGATTCCTAACTGTAGCCAAAGCACCTTTGCATTCGTAAGCGCAGCTTCTTTAGCTATAGCTACGGTTTCTTCACTTCTTCGGAAGACGTTAATCAGGTCTACATCTCTCTCTAACTCAGAAAGTGATTTGATTGCTTTTACTCCATGAACTTGATGGAGTATTGGATTAATGGGAATGATTTCATAACCCGCTTCTAATAAATATTTAGAAACACGGTAACTAGGGCGATCTGGTTTATCCGAAATACCAACAATAGCGATGCGTTTCGTCTCTTGTAAAATTGAGGTTAATTGTTGATCTTTAGGCGGTTGATATGCCATCAAATGCTTCACTCCTTTATGTTGTTCTGTTGTTATCGATTATACTATTATAATGCAACAAGACATTACTTAGTAGTAATTAGTGGAAGAAGCTTATCCAAAGTTTTCTGTCCTATTCCAGAAACTTTAATTAGATCTTTAGTATCCTTAAATAAACCATGCTCCTCACGATATGATAAAATTGCCTGGGCTTTACTCGGTCCTATTCCAGGTAACTTTTGTAATTCATTCGAGCCTGCTGTATTAATATTAATCAGTTGATGATCCTCTTGTCCGCTTGCAATAGCTGTTGAAGACTCTTTCCCCCAAATGATATCCTCCTCACCAATATGTGGTATATAGACTACTTGTCCATCCTTAACAATAGCAGCTAGATTGACCTTATTTAGGTCAGCTTCTTCTACAACATCTCCAGCTATTTTAATAGCATCGTTTACTCTAGAGCGTTCAGGTAACTCATAAACACCTGGAAGAGTGACTGCTCCTTTTACATCAACTAATATTAACTCTTTATGTTCTATTGCTGCATCGTTTTCTGGTAAATGTGTCGTGTCTATGTTCTGGGCGAGATTCTGTTCGTTTATTGGAAGGAGTATTTCTTCTTTTTCTTTAAAAAAAATCATATAACTACTGCCTATAAGTACTAAAAAAACAATCGTGATTACGACTACGCGATACTGCTTAATCTTCTCCCATAAGTACACGTTTTAATCTCCTCCACCGAGCTTGTTTATTCATAGCAATCAAAGATTAGAGTCAAGTGCTAAAAAAGATTTTGATTCATATACTGAAATAACTCGCAATCTCTTTGTTGCGTTACTATTACATGCCCTTCATTGGACATGATCAATTTGACCCAATTATGTGAAGTAAACGATTCGTCTAAATAAAGTCTTCTATATGGGGGTAGATTCCATGGAAGTCGGTTTTATTGGAACAGGAAGTATGGGCTCGATTTTGATAGAAGCTTTTATCAAATCGGGAGCTTTACCTCCTTTAAAAATAACGATTTATAACAGGACAAGGGAAAAGGCAAATGTTTTGGCAAAGTTGTACCCTGAACTACAAATCGCCTCTTCATTGGAAGAACTCATTGCTTCATGTAAAGCGATTTTTATTTGTGTGCGGCCAAGTGATTATCCATTTGTACTTAAGCAGCTACAGCAATACTCTAATACAGAGCAAACCGTAATTTCGATTACTAGTGCAGTGATGCTTGATGATTTAGAGAAAAGTATACCTAGCAAAATTATCAAAATGATTCCAAGTATTACAAATGCAGCACTATCAGGAGCATCTTTAGTAATATATAGTAATCGCGTTTCACTAGAAGAGCAAAAGAGTTGGAATCATATTTTTGCGGCTATTAGTCAACCTATAGAGATTGACGAACAATATATTCGAGTTTCTTCAGACTTAATTAGCTGCGGCCCAGCATTTTTTAGTTACTTATTACAAAATTTTATAGAAAGCGCAGTCGCCAAAACTGGGATATCACGTGAAAGCGCCACGTTTATGGTAACTGAGATGGTCATTGGTTATGGGAGATTATTATCACTAGGTGAATTTACGCTCGACTCCTTACAAGAGCGCGTTTGTGTACCAGGAGGTGTTACAGGGATAGGTCTAGGTGTCATCAGAGAGGAATTAGGACCACTCTTTGATCATCTCTTTCAAAAAACTCATGAAAAGTTTGAACAAGATATAGATGAGAGCAAAGAGTGGCTAAAACTTTTATAGCGATTCATAGAAGTATTTAATTGTGTTATTTAGTATAAATATTTACTTCATTTTTTCCGCCGCCCTTTGCATAATACAGTGCTTCATCAGCAAAGCGCTTTAACTCTTCAACATTTTTTGCATGCTCAGGATAAGATGCAATGCCGACACTTACAGTTACAGGCAAACTATTACCTAATAACTCTATTGGGTGTTCACAGAGAAAGCCTTGGATCGCATTTACCTTTTTTACAGCGGCTTGTACATCTATTTTCGGGGCGATGATCATAAATTCATCACCTGCATACCGATATGCAGTCTCACCTTCCGAACAATGAGCTAATAACGCTTTAGCAATATGTTTTATGTAAATATCACCAATATGGTGACCATATAGGTCATTTACCATTTTTAAATTATCTGAGTCAAGCATGATAAGGACAACGGAACTATCCGTCTCATTTGCTTTCTTAATTAGATCATCCAAATCTTTATTGAAAGCCCTACGATTCATCAAGTTGGTTAAATCATCGCGGATGGATCGCTCATAAACAGCTTCATAGAGACTTGAATTTTCTACAGCATTTACTACTTGGCTTCCAATCATTTTAAGTAACTCTACATGTTCCTTTTTATAATTGAATTGATGTACACTTTGAGCTGATATTACACCTTTAATTTGATCACCAAATATTAAAGGAATATAAATACCAGAGTTAATTTGAACTTCTTCATCCCCTACCTTTAAAGCACCCAAAGCATCATGCTCATTTGAGGTTTTAAGATGTATGAGGTCACGTTTGGAGATAACCTTTGAGACAACGCCCACTCCTAATTTAATATTAAAAGGATCAAGCCGAACTCCATTTTCCATCATAAACGGAAAGTGAACTTCACTAGAGTCTTCTTTATATAAAGCAATAAAAAAGGCATCCGCATCCATTACTCTACCAACGAGTTGATATGCTTTATTGAAGATTTCCTCTTTTGAAAGTGTCCGTGTTAAGGTGTTACCAAATTCATGTAGAACCTTTAGATGCTCCGACATCCAATAATGAATCTGAATTTCTTCATTAATTCTACTTAAGTGTGTTAAAAATGTGAGATGTAAATCCAAATCTTCTTGGGGTAATGAAGAGACAGTTAAAAGCTTAATACCTAATTCATCGATTACGTTATCTTGAGGGATTAACTGACCAATTTTATCTAAGATACTTGAATACTCTTTAAATAAATTGGAGTTAACAGATAGTGAATGGTATGGTTCTTTCATTGCTCTTACCCCTCCCCGTAAATCGCCATGGAACAGAAAAAGCGCTCCTCTTAAAAGGGCGCCAAGATTTATCTCGGTAACGTGGCAACCATAGATTTTTCCTTAGGCCCATCGCTTTGCGTCCTTCCCTTTCGGTGAAGTTTGCCCTTTCATGAGAATGACATAATTATTCCGCTTATTTATTATACTTATTATATTACTTTTATCATAATAAGCAAGTATAATAATAGTACTAAAATCCTACATTCTTCTGTATTTTTTTACAATTTAAACATTTTTCTGATCTATTTTGGAGTGTAATTCCTTATATCCTTTAATTTTCCTCTTTTCGCCGGTGGAAGACTACTAATTATTTGCCTGCCATAATACTTTTTTACTATACGACTATCCATGATAATAATTGACCCTCGATCTTGCATCGTACGTATTAGACGCCCTACCCCTTGTTTCGTTCGCAAAATCACATTCGGAATCATATATTCTACAAAGCTATTTCCGCCCTTTTGCTCAATGGCTTTAGTTTTTGCACGTACAAGCGGGTCACTTGGATTCGCAAATGGAAGCTTGGTTAAAACGACACAACTTAGAGCATCGCCCGGAATATCTATCCCTTCCCAGAAACTTTCACAACCAAATAATATTCGATTGTCCCCTGCTTTAAACTCTTGTATTAATTTATCACGCTCAATCTCTGGTAAATGTAGTAATAGCTCTAAATTCTCTTCATCTATCCATTCGTTAATTTCTGCTCCGACCTTCTCCAATAAAGAAAAACTAGTAAATAGTACCAAAGTCCTGCCCTTGGTCATTTTTAATATTCGCTTTAGACCTTCAACAATAAAGAAAATAAAAGCAGACTCATCTCTTGGATCAGGTGCTGTTTCACTTAGAACGAGTAAAGCATTATTGCGGAAATCAAATGGAGAATCGGCAATAAAATGATCGTACTTCTCTATGCCTAACCTTTTAGCCAAAAAATCAAAACTCTTACCTGTAGCCATCGTAGCACTTAAAAATGTTACAGGTATACTGGAAAATAGTTCTGAGAAAATCGTACGAGCATTGATCGGTTGTGCAATCAATTTAACCCATTCTGCTTGCGGATCTAAAATACCAGCAGATGAAGGAGGCGTTTTCTCAATCCAATGCGCCCAATCCTCTCCTCCAGTACAATGAAGAATAAAGCGTACATCTGCAGCGATAGCATCTATTCGCCGCATTAATATGGATATCCCTCTTTTTTCTTGTTCTTCTGAGCAACGCAATTGTGCCATAGTTTCTAAATACTGATATAGAGCATTTACGGACTCATCAATATTACTCTTTATGGAAATTGGTTGTTCTATTAGTTCCATAACAGGTTGCAATGTTGAATACCCTTTTTTTTCTTGACTACGACTTAGCTCTTCAGCCAATTGTTCAAAAATAGGCTGTAGGCCCAGACGAATTTCCTTATGGTATTCCTCAATATTTTGGACCATCTCTTCATCAATAACCGCGCGCATCCATCCATGCTTGCGTGTTCGAATCGTGCGGAATAAATTTTCCATTTGCGGTAAGGAAAGAGTCCGTTCAAAATACCGAGAAAATACTTCTTCTACACGATGTCCTTCATCAAAAATTAAACGATCATACTTTGGTAAAACGCCGTTATCATTTGATCCTTTTAGTGATAAATCAGAAAAAACGAGAGCATGATTAGCAATAATCACATGAGCTTTACTCCATTTTTTTCGTGCATTTTGAATAAAACAATGCTCAAAAAAGGGAGAATATTGATGAAAGCAATCTTCAGAATCACCTGAGATTTCTTCCCAAATATCGTTAGGAATCGTAAATGGAAAGTCATCACGCATTCCCGTCTTAGAGTCGTAAGAGTGGAGCGCAATCTTTTCAACTAGATCTCTTGACGGTGAGTCATTAGCGAGTGTGTCCTGTATCAAATTTTCCAAACGTCGTTTGCAGATATAGTTACTTCTACCTTTGGCAAGCTCATAATGGAATTCCTCATAACCCAATTGCTTCATAACTTGATTAACAATAGGCAAATCCTTTTCCATGAGCTGATGCTGCAATGGTAATGTATTCGTCGAGATGAGTACTGTTTTATCATTTTCTAATGCCCAAATAGTAGCTGCCATTAAATACGCAAATGATTTCCCAGTCCCTGTTCCAGCCTCAGCTAAGAGATGATTTTCATTATATAGTGAATATAAAATTTTCTTTGCTAATTCAATTTGTTCAGTCCGAGGATGATATCCAGGGAAAATTGAGCTTAAAAGGCCACCATCTATAAAAATTTCTTCTATTTTAACTAATGCTTGCTGCATATAATTTCCTCACATATTTTTTCTTATAAGTATTGTAACATATAGAAAATAGTTGTTGGTACAAATACGTATACTAACCAACAAGTCACTTTCATATTGCCCCTATACAGCGGGAAAATAAGATTAGAACTAAATCTTATACTATTCTTATGGGGAGTGAGTTGCGATGGCGGCGCGAAATAAATTGATTGTACCTGGATCACAGCAAGCTGTAAATCAAATGAAATTGGAGATCGCTAATGAGTTTGGTATCAATTTATCTGGATCCACAACCTCTAGAGGAAATGGCAGTGTCGGTGGTGAAATTACGAAACGTTTAATCGCTCAAGCTCAACAAGAATTGGATAATAATAAATAACACTTTTCACCTGCTCTTCCTTCACTTACAATGGATATGTTATTACCGTGAAGTGGAGGGAGAAGCTAATGAGAACCATCGGTTCTGGAAAAGTAATTGTATTTTTACCAAATGGAGAAACGATTGAAATTGAGGGCGAAATTGAAATGCTTAAAGAACGACTGATTATTACGGAAATCGTTCATATTAATGGAAGACCAGCAGGTGCTAGGGAATGTAATTTTCCACTTACCCAATGCCATATTTATTGGACACCTGAGCTATATGAGGAAATTTGATTCAGCGTAATTTTAGAAAAAGGACTATCCAATAGAGGATAGCCCTTTTTTTCCGCCCATTTATATTGCCACTTTAACGGATGCATCCATGGTTATTTGATCACCATTAAGATAACGCAGCGCTACAGCTGCTAGTGCTTTACTAGCAAGCAGCAACGCTTGTTCATCGATATCAAACTTCGGATGATGATGTGGGTAATCGGCGCCCAAATCTGGATTTCCTGCACCCGTAAAGAAGAATGTTCCGGGAACCTTTTGCAAATAATAAGCAAAATCCTCCCCACCCATTGAAGGGTCATCAGAGATCAATTGATCAGCTGAGTATACTTGCTCCATCGTTTGAACAAAAAAACGGGTTTCTTCACTATGGTTAAATAATGCATCATATCCGCGCTGATAGGAATAATGGTAAGATGCTCCCGAGGAAAGTACCTCACCTTCAACTATACGTTCTATTTCCTTCTCAATAAAATCTCGCACTTCAGGGTCGAATGTTCGAACAGTTCCTGTTAATTTAGCACGATCGGCGATAACATTAAAGGCATTGCCGGCGTGAAAAGAACCTACGGTAACAACAGCTGATTTGAGTGGATTGACTCGTCTTGCTACAATTTGCTGTAGCTTGGTTACCAATTGGCTAGCTACGACTATAGAATCAACGGTTTGATGCGGGGCTGCACCGTGACCACCTTTGCCCATAATCTCTATTTCGAATTTATCTGCTGCTGCCATTGTATAGCCTTCACGATAACCAATCTGACCTAAAGGAAGTCCTGACCATAGATGAGTACCAAATATCGCATCTACACCATCTAAGCAACCATCTTCAATCATAGGTTTTGCTCCACCTGGTGCTAATTCTTCTGCAAATTGGTGAATTAAAACGATATTGCCTTCAATTTGCTCACGATGCATTGCCAATACTTTAGCTACCGCAAGCAAGGTTGCTGTATGCCCATCATGTCCACAGGCATGCATCACTCCAGGTACTGTAGATTTATACGGGACGTCCTTTTCGTCTTGAATCGGCAGAGCATCAAAGTCTGCTCTTAGAGCAACTGTTTTACCAGGCTTACCTCCTCGAATCGTACCCACTACACCACGCCCGCCAACACCTGTACGTACTTCTACACCAAATTCCGCTAATTTTTGTGCAATAAATTTGGGTGTCTCTACTTCTTTAAATGATAATTCTGGGTGCATATGTAAATATCTCCGCCATGCAACCATTTCTTCATATAAATGATCCAGTTGTTTAAAAACCATATCCAGCATCTAATATCCCCTCCTTTATTAATGAACAATATATCAAAAATACACAATAATTAGAACAACTAAATATTTTTAAAAAAGCGATAGAGAATATTTACATCATTCTCTATCGCTAGCACTAGAATTAATATTTATTTAAATACAGGATCTTTAAATTGTTGAAGTCGCTCAAAGGAGCTCTTTTCAATATCAGCATGAAGGCTATTACCATGTGCATCCATAGTAACAATTGCAGCAAATCCATTTGCTGTATAATGCCACATTGCTTCAGGGACACCAAACTCCTCTAATAAATATACCGCATTTACTTCCTTCAAGGTATCGGAATAATATTGAGCAGCACCACCAATTGCATTTAAGTACACGGCTCCATGCTCTTTTAGAGCTGCTAGGGTTTTCTCACCCATTCCACCTTTTCCAATTACCGCACGAAGACCAAATTTCTTGATAATATCTGCTTGGTATGGTTCTTCACGAATACTCGTAGTAGGACCGGCAGCCTTAGTATGCCATTTGCCATCCTTATCCTTAAGCATTACTGGGCCACAGTGATAAATAATACCACCATTAAGATCAACAGGTGCATCATGATCCATTAAGTATTTATGCATCGCATCGCGACCCGTAAACATATCACCATTGATAATGACCACATCGCCTACCTTGAGGCTACGAATTTGTTCTTCGGAAATCGGCGCTGTAAGAACCACTTCCTTTCCAGTAAGCGGTAAGCCCTCTGCTTCCAAACGTCCTGCTTGTGAGGTCCCTTCTTCTTGATAAAACCATTCTTTAATATCACCAGATACCGCATCGATGCGTACGCCTTGACGTCGGAAAGCCCAGCAATTATAAGCTACTGATACAAAGAAGCTCGCAGGAAGGCGATTGATCGCTCCGATCTTACATCCGAGTAAGGAGATGTTACCACCAAAACCCATCGTTCCAATTGCAAGCTTATTCGCATTTGCCATAATATAGTCTTCGAGCTCCGCTAATTGCTCATCTGGATTCGTATCGGTTAGGGAACGGAAAAGCTGATCTTTTGCTAACTCATAACCGCTTGTACGATCTCCCCCGATCCCGACTCCGATAAATCCAGCACTACAGCCCTGCCCCTGTGCTTGGTAAACAGAATGAAGGATACATTTACGTATTCCGTCGAGGTCACGCCCCGCTCTACCCAATCCTTCGATTTCCATTGGTAGACTATATTGAATATTTTTATTCTCACATCCGCCGCCTTTTAAAATAAGGCGAACATCGATGTAATCTTCTTCCCATTGCTCGAACTTGATTACAGGAGTACCTGGTCCTAGATTGTCCCCACTATTTTTTCCTGTTATGGAATCTACCGAATTTGGACGAAGAATTCCTGCTTTTGTCGCATCGACAATTGCTTCTAGAATTGCTTTTTTCATCTCAATTTGATTGGTACCAATTGGTGTTTTAATTTTGAATGTAAGCATCCCTGTATCTTGACAAATTGGCAACTTACTTTCCTCAGCCATTTTAATATTTTTAGCAATCGTAGATAATGAAAGTGCTGCCCGGGTTCCTGCATCTTCCTTCTCCGTTGCTTCTGCGAGCGACTTACGTACATCGGCTGGAAGGTTCGTCGATGTTTCGACGATTAATTGATACATACTATCTTTAAATTTATTCATTTAAGAGGTTCCCCCTTCTCCCAATTCTCTTGATTACGCTTAAAGTATAGGATACTTTTACATATAAGTAAACGCGTAAAGAACTCTCAAAACAACCGAAGTCGATTTCGACCTCGGCTGATTTGATCTTATTTAACTACTATATTTACTAACTTATTCGGCACAACGATTACTTTAATGATCGTTTTGTCGGCTAGAAGCTCTTGAACTTCTGGAGTATTCATCGCTACTTCTTCCATCTGTTCTTTACCCATATCCTTAGCAATCATCAGCTTCGTACGAACTTTACCGTTTATTTGAACAACAATTTCCACTTCATCACTAACGAGCTTAGAATCATCATACATAGGCCAAGGTTCGTATGTGATCGTATGCGAGTGACCAAGCATACTCCATAGTTCTTCACCGAGATGCGGTGCAATTGGATATAACATTTTAGCAAAGCCTTCCATAAATTCTTGTGGTAATACGTCTTGTTTATTGGCTTCATTAACAAATACCATGAGCTGTGAAATGCCAACATTGAATCGGAGTGCTGGGAAATCATCACTCACTTTTTTTACTGTTTGATGATAGAGACGTGTAAATTCTTCAATACCTTCAGTCTTTTGAATCTTTGGATTTTTTTCGCCTGTTTCAGTAACAAACAATCTCCACACACGATCAAGGAATCGTCTAGCACCATCTAGACCTGTCGTTGACCATGCAATTGATGCATCCAATGGTCCCATAAACATTTCATATAGACGTAAAGTATCCGCTCCATGCGAGTTAATAATATCATCTGGGTTAACAACGTTACCACGTGATTTACTCATTTTTTCGTTATTTTCGCCCAAAATCATACCTTGATTGAATAAGCTTTGGAAAGGTTCTTTAGTCGGTACAACCCCTAGATCATAAAGTACTTTATGCCAGAATCGTGCGTATAACAAGTGAAGTACCGCATGCTCAGCACCACCGATATATAGATCGACTGGTAACCAACGCTTAATTTTCTCTGGATCAGCGAGCGCTTGATCATTATCAGGATCGATATAGCGAATATAGTACCAACAGCTACCCGCCCATTGTGGCATCGTATTCGTTTCTCGACGCCCCTTTAATCCTGTTGCTGGATCTACGACATGGACCCACTCTGTTAAGTTCGCAAGTGGCGATTCACCCGTTCCCGAAGGCTTAATATGGTCTGTAATGGGAAGAATTACAGGTAGCTGATCCTCTGGCACTGGCTTCATACTGCCATCATCATAATGGATAATCGGGATAGGTTCTCCCCAATAGCGTTGACGGCTAAACAGCCAATCGCGTAGGCGATATGTTATTTTTTTATTTCCGTTGTTATTTGTTTCGAGCCATTCAATACACTTCTTGATAGCTTCTTCCTTATATAGTCCGTTTAAGAAATCCGAGTTTATATGCTTTCCTTCGCCCGTATACGGAGCTTGTGCGATGTCTCCTCCTTCAACCACTTCACGAATTTCTAGGTTGAACTTCTTGGCAAATTCATAATCGCGTTCATCATGTGCTGGTACCGCCATGATTGATCCCGTTCCATAATTCATTAAAACATAATCTGCAATCCAAATCGGGAGCTTTTCTTGATTAACAGGGTTAAGAGCATATGCGCCTGTAAAGACACCCGTTTTATCCTTGGCTAAATCCGTACGTTCTAAATCTGATTTTCGCTTTACTTGATCAAGATATGCCTCAATCTCCATTTTTTGCGCCTGTGTTGTAATTTTTGCTACTAACGGATGCTCTGGAGCAAGCACCACATACGTGGCACCAAAAAGTGTATCTGGACGAGTGGTAAAGACATTAATGGACTCATCGTAACCTTCTACCGCAAACGTAACCTCCGCACCTTCTGAGCGACCAATCCAATTTCGTTGCATGTCCTTGATATGATCAGGCCAATCGAGCTCTTCGAGGTCTTCTAGCAAACGATCTGCATAGGCCGTAATTTTTAGAACCCATTGTTCCATTGGACGTCGTTCAACTGGATGACTGCCACGCTCACTTTTCCCATCGATAACCTCTTCATTGGAAAGCACTGTTCCAAGAGCGGGACACCAGTTCACAGGGACCTCATCAATATACGCCAATCCTCTTTCAAATAACTTAATAAAGATCCATTGCGTCCATTTATAATATTTCGGATCCGTAGTGTTGATTTCGCGATCCCAATCATAGGAAAACCCAAGAGATTTAATTTGTCTTTTAAAAGTATCAATATTTTTTTGTGTAAATTCACTTGGATCATTTCCTGTATCTAGAGCATATTGCTCTGCAGGTAGACCAAAGGCATCCCACCCCATTGGATGTAAAACGTTATAGCCTTGCATCCTCTTCATACGAGCAAGAATATCCGTAGCTGTATATCCTTCTGGATGCCCAACGTGTAGACCCGACCCTGATGGATAGGGAAACATATCTAGAACATAATACTTTTCTTTTTCTACCTCATCTATTGTCTTAAACGTTTTATTTTTCTCCCAATAGTCCTGCCATTTCTTTTCAATATTACGGTGATCAAAAGACATAACCATACCTCCAAATTATTATAGTTGAAAAAATAATAAAACCCCTCATCCCAAGCGCATTCGCAAGGGACGAGAGGTTGACTCCCGTGGTACCACCCATATTACCGTGGATTAAAAGATCGAATCATTCGAAAATCCAAACGGTCACTTCATAACTCCGTAACGGGGAGCGGACGATGAGAACTAACATACCAAAATGCTCATTCCCATAGCTCCGAGGTGAGTTCATCTTTATTTTGCCTATTGACTTCCACCAACCGTCAACTCTCTAAAAGGCTTCTAAAGATTACTACTCCTCTTCATAGCATCAAATAAGTATTGAAATTAGCTATATTCTATGCAATATCGAATAGGAAAGTCAAGACCAACTTAAAAAATATCATTATGCTTGCTTTTGTGCTACAAAAAATAAGCGTTCGCTCTCATTATCAGGAGCTGAATCGTTAAAATCTGCAGTTATCGAAAGTATTTCTAGTTTAGCTGCTTGAAGCCATGTTGTTAATTGAGCAATTGTATAAGCTCGCTGTTGATGAATCTCCGAAAAACGACGATAGAGTTGATCTTTTTCTTGAACAAAAAAGTGAATATGATGATCAACTCGAAGCGTTTCTTTATCTACCTCAGGTATCCAAATATAAGAGAGCGCTTCATCCTCATCTACAAGCGGGCCAGTAGCATAAATGTGTGTGATCTTGTAGGGAGAATGAACGTCGAAGATAAATAGTCCTCCCGCTTCTAGGTGCTCAGCAACCCTCATAAATGTTCGAGAAAGGTCTTCACCCTCTAATAAATAATTTAATGAATCACAAAAGGAGTAAATCAGTTCGAACTGCTCATTTAACTCAAGATCTCGCATATCCTGTTGAATCAATGGAAAGACAGGAATCCTATCAGCAATTATTCTTTGTGAGGCCATGGAGAGCATCTCTTCTGATAAATCAACGCCAGTCATTTGAAAGCCCTCTTTTGCCATCATCGAAGCTAATCGCCCCGTACCGCAGCCAAGATCCAATACTTTCTTATTACTTAGAGGACTCTTCTTCATCGCGTTTAATAAAAATTGAAGCCATTCCTTATAGGGTGCTTCCTCCATCAAAGAATCATAAATGGCGGAAAAACCTTGGTACGTTGGGAGTAAACTCATACTGCCTCTTCGTCAATAGGAACCAGCGGGGCATCTCCCCAGAGCTTTTCAAGATTATAGAAATCACGTTCATCGCGATGAAAAATATGTACAACAACATCGCCTAAATCCATCAATATCCAACGTGCTTCATCATAGCCCTCCATACCACGAACAGGTATTTGTGCTTCTCCCATTGCATTTTTTATACCAGTGGCAATAGCCTGTACCTGTGTTTCACTGTTTCCATGAGTAATCACAAAATAATCTGCAATGATCGATAACCCTTCGAGATGAAGGATTTTGGTGTCTACTGCTTTTTTATCGTTACATGCTTTTGCTACAAGTTGGGCAATCTCAGCTATTTTCACGTTAAAGCACTACCTCCTAATTTGATAATAATTGTATGCTTCCACAGTGAGCGGATGAATAGGTTGCTCCCGCTCAATTAAATGCATAATTGTTTGACGAAGTCCAAGACGAAGGGCAGCATCTAGATCGGTGATTGCGAATTCTCTGGCCTCTTCAACACCCGGAAAATCTCGATTAGGTTCAATGTAGTCGGCCACCCAAAGGATCTTTTCCAATGGGCTCATACCAGCTCTACCCGTTGTGTGATAGTAGATAGCTGTTAAAAGTTCATGATCCATTATACCAAATTCCTGTCTTACTACATACATAGCTGCTGGAGCATGCCATGTCACTGCTGGATAGCTTAACCAACTGCTATCATTATGAGCTAACAGAATTTCCTTCATACGCTCTGGACTCCATGCTTTGCAGTAATCATGTAAAACCGCTGCTATCTCAGCCTTTTCATGATCAACTCCATTTTCATTAGCGAGTTCAACGGCAGTGTCTATCACACCAAGAATATGTGTGAAACGCGAAGGCTTAACCTGTTTTTCAACTTCCTCTAACAGCCTCTCTTTAGTCCACATATAACTGATGCTCCTTAATATATTGATCGACGCGATCCGGAACCATAAAACGAATGGATTTACCGGTCAAGCAACGTTTACGTATATCAGTCGAAGAAAGTTCCATTTGCGGCATTTCAATAATATCAATCTGCTTTACCCATTTATCTACAGTATTTATATGAGAGCCTGGTCTCTTTACTGCGATAAATGTGACGAGCTGTAATAGTTCTTCATAACGATACCAACGTGGTAACATCTCTACCATGTCACCACCAATAATAAAATAAAGTTGGTGATGAGGATGCTCTCTCGTAAAATGAGCGATCGTGTTATATGTGTAAGAGACTTCACTTTGATCGATTTCATACGTATTTACCTTGAACTCTGGATATGGTTCTACAGCTAATTGCAGCATCCTTAAGCGATGATCACTCGCTAATATGTTACGATCTTGTTTATGTGGCGGTATTTTTGTCGGCATAAACCATATTTCATCAAGTGACATAGCGGTATAAGCACTTTCAGCCGCAATGAGATGGGCTAGATGAATCGGATCAAATGTGCCTCCAAAAATCCCAATTCGTTTATTTTGATTTTGGTAATTCAATACGCTTCTTTTCTCGTGACTCTTTATAGAGGACGATAACATTTCCAATCACCTGCACTAAGTGAGCTTTTGTACCAGAAGCGAGCGAGGAAGCTACCTCATCCTTTGCTTCTAAGCAATTGTTTAATAGCTGTACCTTTATTAATTCGCGAGCCTCAAGTGCATCATCAATTTGCTTGATTAAATTATCATTGACTCCCCCTTTTCCAACTTGAAAAATCGGGTCCAGGTTATGGGCTAGTGCACGTAAATGGCGTTTTTGTTTTCCTGTAAGCATATGTAACATCCTTTCCATTACTTACTTTGTTACTAGATAACTACTCATTTTAAATCAAGCTTTGTCGAATTTGGACAGCTACTCCCTTGGGTACATGTACTTCTATTTTAACAGCTTCACCTTGGAGAGTTACCCAGCCCAGCCCTGAGATCACAAGATCCTTCTTTTCTCCTCTTTGTAACGAGAAAAAATGTTTCTGCATTGCAGGTAGTTTTGCAACTGTCTCCTTGCTTGGTGGCGATAACAGCTCACCTGCGTGTTCTCTATATAACTGGTCTGCCTTCTCTAGCTTTGTACGATGAATTGGTATTTCATTAGAGATATAGATAACAAACGATTGCGGAGCCCCTTGTACAAAATCAAGACGAGCAAAGCCTCCGAGAAAAAGTGTTTGTTCCTCTCTTAATTGATAAATCTTGGGGTTTACTTGTTTTGTTGGCATGACTGACTTTATTTCTTGAGGAGAGAGCATATGTATTATCTGCTCAGTATTAATCACCCCAGGAGTATCATAGAGAGAGCTTTTTTGATCCAGTGGAATCTCAATTAAATCCAATGTAGTACCTGGAAAGCGTGATGTTGTTAGTTCTAGATCGCTACCATCACCTGCTCCATAGTCCTTAAGCAAACGATTGATGACTGTTGATTTTCCAACATTGGTTGCGCCAACTACATACACATCTCTACCCTTACGTAGAATCTCAACTTTATCAACAAGCTCCTGTAGGTTATGCCCCTTAAGTCCACTTACCATAACTACATCAACAGGCTTTAAACCCCATTCATGCGCGCGTACTTTCATCCAATGCTTCATCTTTCTAGTATTGAGTTGCTTTGGTAATAAATCGAGTTTATTACCGACAAATAAAAGTGGATTGTTGCCAATATAACGATGTAGCCCAGGGATCAGGCTACCATTAAAATCAAACAGATCTACTATTTTCACAACTAAAGCATCAGACGAGCCAATCCCATGAAGAATACGTCTGAAATCAGCATCAGTAAGGCTTACCTCTGCTACCTCATTATAATGCTTAATGCGAAAGCATCGACGACATATTGTCCCTTCCTTACCAATAGCAGATGCCGGAACATAGCCTGGATTACGTTCATTTTCGCTTTGTATTTCCGCTCCACAGCCTAGACAGACTGGCCCTAATTCGTGGCTCATTTGCTGTATTTCCTCCATTACTTCATACCTTTTTTGCGAAGTCTTTGTAGTACCAATTTCTCCATCAAACGATTAAAACGGGTAATTAACGCATCCGTTGTTGCGGTGGGAATTACTAGAATTGTAAATAGGCCAAGGCGGTTCCCACCTAATATATCTGTAAATAGCTGATCTCCAATAACTACAGCTTCATGTGCAGCTAAGTCTAAACGTCGTAAGGCTACTCTAAATGCATTTTTTCCAGGTTTACGAGCTGCAGGAATGTAAGGGATGCCATGCGGTTCTGCAAAGTTTCGCACACGTTCATCATTATTATTTGATACAACAATAATTCTAAAACCTTCCTCATCGAGTTTCTTAAACCAATCAATTAATTTAGGTGTTGCGTTCGGGTGATTCCAATCAATCAACGTATTATCTAGGTCAGTAATAATTCCTCTAATTCCACGCACTTTTAATTGATGTAAATCGAGATCATAGATTGAATTAAGCTGTAAAGAAGGTAGGAGCTTATTTAGAATCAACGCATTCACCTCAAGAAATCTTTATGTATCGATATCGGCAATAACTATACCATAATCTGCTTAAACAATAAAGAAAGGAAACAGAAAAGCCTATGCCCGATCAATCAGCTTTTGGCATAGGCTGCACTATACAATTCATTATTTGGATTTCACTTGGTCTATAAATTTCTGCAAAGTTTCGTCAACCTTTAAATTAAACGTTTGGCCCACGACGATTAGTTTAACATCATTGAATCCTAATTGACCTTCAAGACGCAGATTTTTACCATAGATTGTAAACGATCCATCACTGCTTTCTTCGTACTGAGCATTTTTTACATCACCAATCAGTAATTGTAGCGCTTCTTCTTTAGTATAATCTAATACCTTTTCTCCCATCGCCTTTAAGGGGCCCACATCATAATTAAATCCATACACAAGTATCCCAATTATAAGAACTGCTACAATTACCCATTTAAGTACTGTTTTGACCAAACTGATCACCAGTATGATAGCAATAATTGCAACGACGAGGATCAATATATGCTCTTTAGCGAATACAATTAAACCTTCCACTCTAATTAACCTCCAAATGCTAATTTCTATCTATCTCTATATTATTGGCATCTAGAGGAAATTACAACTGTTTTATCCATTGATAGATTGCGATAACGTTAACTCTTTAAGTAAATTGAGGAACGGATTCAAGTAACGCTTCAAAAAGGTAGTTAGGAACAGGGCGACTAAATAAATAACCCTGCCATTGATCACACCCATATTCTCGTAAATATTGAAGTTGATCCTCTGTTTCAACACCCTCAGCTACAACTCGTAATTGTAGGCTATGCCCAAGCTCGATAATGGCAGGAATTAATGAAGTGGAGGGACTAACATTGATCTCACTAACAAATGACCGATCTATTTTTAGTGAATCGATTGGGAACTTCTGAATATAACTTAACGATGAATAGCCAGTCCCAAAATCATCCACAGCTATTTTGATCCCCAATTCTTTTAACTGAGACAGTGTTTGTCGAGTCGAATCCTTGTTGCCAAGTAGCATACTTTCAGTGATTTCAATTTCTAACCATTTGCCCTCCAATTGCGTTTGGTCGAGAATGTCTTTAACAACCACAACAAAATCAGGGGATTCAAGCTGGCGAGCAGAAATATTAACGGATACAACAATCGATAAGTCAGCATCTGTTTGCCAAGTCTTCGCCTGCCTACAAGCAGTGTATAACACCCATTTTCCTAAATCATGAATAAATCGAGATTTTTCCGCTAAAGGAATAAAGATCTCAGGTGAAATCATACCATGATTGGGATGCTGCCAACGGAGCAGAGCCTCTACACCCGTTATCGCATTATTTTTAACATCTATCTTCGGCTGATAATATAAAATGAATTCATCTTCAGCCAATGCCTTATGCATATCATTATTTAAAGATAACCACTCATAGCTTTTTTCTGCTATGCCGTGATTAAAAATTAACAGATCATTCCCGCCCTTTTCTTTCACCTTATTCATTGCTAAATCTGCATTTTTCTTTAGGCTTTGAGCATCCTTGCCATGTAACGGATAGAAGCTGATGCCGATACTAGCGGTTAAGTAAAATTCAATTCCATTATATTCTACTGGCTTTTCAATCTCTCGAAGTAACTCCTCTGCGAGATTTGTGCTTTGATTGATTTCTGATTTTGATAACAAAATTATAAACTCATCTCCACCCAAATGAGCAACTACACCTGAATCTCCAATAAAAGCAGTAATTCTATTTGCCATTTCGAGAATGACAGCATCTCCAAGCGTGCTCCCGTAGCTTGTATTGATTGGTTTAAACTGATCTAAATCTACAAACAAGAGGCTGAACTGATCATTAAATCGATGTGCTTCGCTCCGCATTTTATCGATTAATTCATCTACAAAACGCCTATTTGGCAAATTCGTAAGTGGGTCATGATGCGCCATATGATGCAAGACGTCACGATATCTTCTTTCTGTTTCCTTAATTTTTTCTTCCTTTTGATAATGCTCGATTACTAATGCGGTCAGGTTCGTAAAGTAATCCATAATTTTTAGTTCAGATTCGAGAGGCTCTCTCTTATCGTGGGTATATAAGGCAAAGGTACCGACAATATCATTATCAGAGGAAAATAACGGGATTGACCAGCAGGAGTGCAGATTATTAGCCAATGCAAGATCTCGATAATCTTGCCAAAGAGGGTCAGTAACTATATTTGATACAATCACAGTTTCTTTTTTAAATGCAGCCGTTCCACACGAACCTGCATTAGGACCAATGGAAGCACCATTTATAGCACGATTATAAGCTCCCGGTAGACTCGGGGCTGCACCTAGATATAATTTGTTTTCATTGAGCAATAAAATAGAGCATAATACATCCATTGCGATTTTCTCTACCGAATGAACAATATTTTCCAAAACTTGTTCTAATTTAGCTCCAGCAGTAATCATTTTCAGAAACTCTTTTTGAGCTTCTAGCAGGATTGGATAGTCTTTGGCTTCCATCAAAACACCTCATTAAATAATAACAAATAATAACCAGTGTATTGTTTTACTATATATATCATTTATTATTACCGAGTTATGAGCAATTAGGAAAACCCCTATATCCAGCCAGCAAAAGCCCTACTTAGACTCTTACCTTTTCTCGTATTACGTAAAAATGCTTACTTTAAAAGAAACGAGACCCTTAAAAGGATCTCTTGTCATAAAATATATGCTATTCATCTTGTTCGATTATTGGTAGCATGATCTCAATTTGTGTTAATGCGTAAAGATCTTCGATAAAGAATGTACCACCGATTAAGTCTACTCTTTGTAAAATTTCATAATAGTCCAAGTCCTTTTCTGATCCGACTCTGTGGCCATCTTTACTATAGGCAACCAAAACTCGAAAGACGAGTTTTTTGTTTGTAAAGGTAATGAGTAATTTGATGTGTTCTACAAAATCATTTTTTAAAATATAGAGCATAATCGATTCAAGTATTCTATAGATGAATACGGATGTAAGTGGAGATATTTCCACATTGATCTCATTGATCTTACATTCAATTGCTATACTGTTTTGGTCTTGTAAGGAATGCACATAGGAACGAATGGCAGGAACCAATCCTAGATCACTAATAGGTAAAGGATGCAGTCTGTTTGCAAGCTCCTTGATCTGTACCGATGCACGATATGTTTGTTCCCTCATTTCCTGCAAGTGGTCTTTGATCTCTGTATCAAGTTCATAATTTTGAAGTAAATTTAGCCCAAGCATAAAGCTAAAAAGTGTTTGTCCAAATTGATTATATAAATAATCCGATATATCTCTTCGCTCTAGCTCCTGTAGCTCCAAAAACCGCTTTGCTAAACGTGCCTCATATGCTCCACCATGATTAAATAACTTATCAATAATATGAGATAGTTGTAATTGCAATTGTTCAAGCTCTGAAATAAATACATTAGCTGGTTGATCCTGTTGTATTCTCATTCGTTCTAAAAGTTCAATAAAATGTTGATTGATTTCTATGAGTATTTCTTGTTTATGCTGATATTCCATGTGCTCCTCCTAAGAAGACGTCCGCAATTTATAAATTTAATTATAATCAATATCGGAGCTCATCAATATAGGGAAATCCCTATATTTTCTTACTATAAAAGGAGGGGTTTTATCTGCGTAACAAATTTAGTCCATATTTAAGAAGCCGTTTTTCATCGCATACCTAACGAGATCAGGCCTTGTTTGTAAGTTTAATTTCTCCATAATCTTTGCTTTATACGATTCTACCGTTTTCACAGATAAATAGAGCTTTTCCGAAATCTCTTTATATGAATAGCCTTGGGCAATATACGGCAAAACCTCAATTTCTCGTTCGGATAAATTATGGAGGGAATAATTTTCTTCACCTGCATGAATTCGAGATAAGTAATCCCCAACAATCGCCTTAGTTGCATTAGGATATAGATAAGCAGCGCCGCTATGGACTGTACGAATTGCATTCATCAAATCTGTATCCTGAGCGCTTTTTAGGATATAACCAGACGCCCCTACCTTTAATACTTCAAAAAGGTACTCCTTATCATCATGCATAGTAAGAATCAGGATCTCTATTTCTGGATTTTTCGCCTTAATCCGACTAGTCGCAGAGAGGCCATTTTCTTCTGGCATATTTAAATCCATCACTACTACATCAGGATGTAATGCAAGAGCTTGATCAAATGCTTCTTTTCCATTCGCCGCTACACCGATTACTTCCATATCATCCTGAGAGTTGACCAACATACATAAGCCCGAACGAATTACAGAATGATCATCTACAATTAGCACTTTAATCTTCATACTTTTCTCCCTAATTTTTTTCTAAGTCAATCCAGACTTCTACTGTTGTTCCTTTGTCTATCTCGGAAGTAATCTTGATTTCACCGTCAATTTGTTGAATGCGCTCATTCATGCTATATAACCCAATTCCCTTTTGTTGCGCAAGTATGTGATCTAAGATAAAACCATCTCCGTAATCTTGGATCTTAAGATAAATGATTGATCTGTCTAGGCCTAGATCAATCGTTATCTTTTTAGTATTTGCATGCTTTGCGCTGTTATTTAGTGCTTCCACTATTACTCGATAGAGGTTTGTTTCGATCTGAATATCTTGCCGAGAATAACTTGAATCAAGATTTAAAATGATTGTGATCTTATAGATCGATTGATAATTTTCGATATGTGATTTCAAAGCAGGAACGAGGCCTAATTGATCAAGTGCACTAGGTCTTAACTGAACAGAAATGTTTTTCACTTCATCCATTGAACTCGTGAGCATATTACGAACATTTTCTAGCTTTTCGACGATCGATGGATCATTTTTTTGTTGCTCCATTTCAAAAACCTGTAATCCTACGGACACACTATACAATGCCTGCCCAACACGGTCATGTAATTCACGAGATAGTCGCTTTCTTTCCTCCTCTTGAGCGAGTAAAATTTTACTTGTCAGTTGATGCTGATATGAGCGAAGCGACTCCTCAGCGGCTAGCTTTTTTTCATATGGCTCCTCAATCATACTGAGATAAATACCTTTTAATAAATAATAGAAGCCAACAATCTTATAGAAATGTCCCAAAAAGTTATCTGAATCAAAAACATCCTTATAGATGGTAAAAATGATCTGAGACATAAGCAGATAAGTAAAGGCAGTAATCATATATAACAAATTCACATCTTTATCCCTTTTGTATCGTCTTAACAGAGTAATGACGATACCTATCCCTAACACTGAGCTGAAATATTCTATCCCTCTTTTAAGAGGAGTAACACCAACTCCTGGCTCAATAAGTATCGGAAGGCTAGATTCAAACAATACGATAATAGCACTCACGAGTACGACAAAAAGTATTGGTAGCACTAGATAAAACCGTCTCTTTTTAATATTTTCGGCATTATCGCGAATAGAAAAGATCACTAGAAAAACAGCAAATTGTATAAAGCGAGCCACAACCCAAAACCAAGTAGGCTTTTGCATCGTATTCTCTGTAATAAATCGTGGCATTCCAAAATATGAAAGTGTGTGAAAAAGATCTAGTAAACCAATTGCTAAAAATAAAGAACTGATATAAAGGCGATGTCGAGATAAATTGTGTGGAAATACTAGAAATCCATGTATTGAAACCGATAAGCTAATAGCAATACTCAATAGCTCTAAGCTCGTATGTATGGTAAGAAAATGACTATGATCATAGACAAAATAAAATGAATCTTTAAATAGACGCATAATAATGAGCAATAATAAACCTGCTAATAAAGCAAAGATAGTAATAAGCTCTTTCCTTTTACGAGGTTGTGTTATAGAAGGCCCAGAATCCTTAAATGCAAATAGTCGATTCATAATGAGTCTCCTTAGAAATTAATATTTCCGAAAAGTTATACTATTAGGTTATTATTCTACATATTACTATATTTTTCGGATATTAACTAGTTTTACCACAAATATATACAAAAAAACCTATTTAACTACTTTAAAGATTTTTCCCAGTACTAAATTATATAAATAGAGGCATATTGTTTTATAAAGAATAATATCTTTTGTTTATTTAAAACAGGGTATTCCCACTATTTGGGAATACCCTGTTTTACTAACTTGTTTATTTAACTTTTTTATTTACTTTATAAAATTCATTATACAGCTTCATCAAGGCTCTTTTTTCAATTCGTGAGACGTATGAACGAGAGATACCTAGGTCCTTTGCAATTTCACGTTGTGTCTTTTCTTGCTCATTGGTTAAACCAAATCTACCAATGATCACCTCTTTTTCCCGATCATCGAGAACGTGTAAATGTTGATAAATTTTACTTTTTTCAATCTTAAATTGTACTAAATCCAACACTTCATCAGCTTCTGTACCTAGAACATCGATAAGTGTGATTTCATTTCCTTCTTTATCAGTCCCGATTGGATCATGCAGGGAGACGTCTTTTCTCGTTTTTTTTAATGAACGAAGATGCATCAAAATTTCATTTTCTACACAGCGAGCAGCATATGTAGCTAGTTTGGTTCCTTTCTCTGGTTGAAACGATTCGATCGCTTTAATCAAACCAATCGTGCCAATTGAAATAAGATCCTCACTATCCTCACCTGTGTTGTCAAACTTTTTAACAATATGTGCTACAAGCCTCAAGTTATGCTCTATCAAGCGATTGCGGGCTATAGCATCCCCATCTGCCATCAAACGTAGACTCTCAATTTCTTCAGACTCCGATAACGGTTGAGGAAATGCATTATTCTTTACATAAGATACAAATATAAATAGTTCCTTGAAAAATAGCGTGAGCATTCCGATTACGTCTGGCACGATCTCGCCCCCTATTAGAAAATAAATAAACACTTATATAAATGTTTATGTTCTTTTGGGCTTATCCGTGCATGTACACAAGAATAAAAACGAACTCTTCCTCTTCTTGCTTAAACTCCACTTTTTTACTCCCATTAGCTACATTGAAATATACTTCTAGATACCTTCATTTTTTTCTATATGTTTTTTGGGGATATCTAGTTTTTTACTATTTTTGATCTAAATGAAACCGATCCAATAATTCTTGTCCTTTGATCTCAAGCTCAGCAAGTGCCTCTTCAACACTCATTTCCCCCGTAAACGCTCGATCAAAATAGTGTTGTTCTAAATCGGAAAAAACCCACCACTCCATATCTGGGGAAGATTCCCGCAGTTTCTGTCGTTCTTGTATTTCTGTATCATTTGGTGCAGGCTGTAATAGCGTAAATGCTTGTAAATGAATCTCCTTTTCAATTGGTTGTGCTACATATTCAAGGCGGGACATCAATTCTAGATTGCGAGAGGCAATAGCTTTTGCAGCCTTATCCCCATTCACAAAGGATATATATTTCCATGCGAGCTCCGTTTGCTCTGATTTCGCATTAATCCCCATCATATTGGGCAACGACAATTTACTACCAAAACTTCCTGAATTAGAATGAGTCGGATACGTAACTATATCCCAATCAAAAGGTTCGGGGTGCGGATTATCATCAGCAAAGTATCCTCTTCCGCTTTGCATCTCTTCAAGACTTCTAATTTCCCCATAATCAGCGATGGTCATCGCTGCACGACCTCCCATAAAGAGATCGAAATCAAAATAGTATTCTGAAAAGCTTACTCCTTCGTACTTCTCATGATCAAATGGCGGAGCTACCGTTCTTTCCTGGTAAAGTGCAATGAATTCTTTCCAAGCGTTTATACGTTCTGGCGTATTGACCATAAAATGAATAAGATCGTCATCAAACATACGGCTCGAGGACGGATCGATATAATGTTCCGTTAGCATAAAATAAGGTGGGAAGGCACTATGAAAAGTAAAACCATAATATTGCACTCCATCCTCTACATGCGTTAGTTGTCGTGCAAGATTAAAGACCTGTTCCCAGCTCATACGATCCTCTGGATATGGAATCTGCATTTTGTCAAAGAAATCCTTGTTATAATAGAGGACATTGATCCTAAATGTAGGTGATAATGCATAGATCGACCCATTTCCTTCATTGCGAATCGCTTCAATGACGGATGGAGTGATGCCATCGATATCAAAATCCGTCTGACTGATAAACTCATCTAGTGAAATGAAAATTCCATTATCGACGTAGTTACGCAATTGGTCTATGGATGTATATATTACGTCTGGTGGATTCGTTCCTGTGATGATTTCTCTTATTTTTTCTTCTGGATCAAACGGCATTTCTCCCGTGGTATTACTAAATGCCTCTTGATAAATTTGTTGCGTATCGATCACTTCTACCTCAATGTAACTTTCATTTACGAGAAAATAATTCAATGTTTGATTAATGGTGTGTGCATCTCCAAGTATTCTTAATACCTTCGGTTCTTGAGAATCAACAGGTTCTGGTCTTTGGCAACCGACAACTATCGTTAAAGCAAAAACGATCATAAAAACTATAATTTTTTTACGCTCTCGCATCAAATCACTCCTAATTTTTCTCTATATATCAAGATATTAAGCTCTTCACCATGAAGCGTGCTTGAACTTTCCTCTATCATTCGGTATTAGACCCTTTGAAAATTATTAAAGGCGCTTTTCCTTTGATAATTTTCAAAGGGTAGAACAAGCGATAGCGCGTTAGGATTGACTCAAGCGGATTTACATTCTAAACGAATGCGCATCGTGAATCTTTCAATATTTCTATAACCATAAGCCCTTCTTTTTAACACTTTAATTTTGTTGTGCGTGCCCTCGATTGGAGCATTTGTAACACGATACGTAAAGTATGCCTCAATCTGCTTA
>JACDJB010000688.1_pt1 | contig 31784 bp, 32 predicted proteins | sample 7454121 | NCBI WGS metagenome assembly JACDJB01 (sample SAMN14253290, study PRJNA609438) | sludge metagenome | isolation source: sludge after 25d culture with pyrite | collected 2018-12-20
GTATTTCGTTAAAAGAACGAGACTCGGATCTTTCCTCAATACCAACCTCTCGAAGTCGCAGCAATGTTGCTTCCGCTAATGCTTGATCCGTAAAAATTGCGGTGATACATTGTGTCATATATTAACCTCCGTCTGCTTCTGATAAAGCTTATATTTATTCTCTCCATTAATTCACTTCTAAATATCAAAAATATATCATATTTTTCACTGTACCTAAAAGATTTATAATAAAAGTTTTGCGATTGTTGTTTGAAGTTATTTTTAGGGGTGAGGTTTATGTTGTTATGGAAAAGAGGAACCATTACAGCAATCATAAGCGATTTCAGCCATAAACAAATTGTGGAAATAAGGAGCGCAACTCATGGTGAGCGTTTAGGGATTAATTATCCATTACTAACTGGAATTTGTAATGTAGGGGACGAAATAGTAATGAATACAACTGCAGTAGAACTAGATTTGGGTACAGGAGGATTTGATTTTATTATTGCCAATCTAACGAATCCTCCGTTAGATCGAAAACTCACGAATGAGCATATTATGAAAAATCGCTATACACCCTTACAGTTTGCAGTTCAAAGCGGGGAAGAGTTAGATCATGCTAAGCAATTTTTGGATTATAGTACGAGTACTTTAGATGGTACTCCAGTATTAATCATTAGCCTTCATAGCATGCTTCCGTTATTGACATTGATCATAAAAGACATAAAACCTCAGAGTAAAGTGGTTTATGTAATGACCGATTCAACATCTTTGCCCATTTGGTTAAGTGATCATGCAGAAGAACTTATTAATATGAAGTTATTGTCAGGTACAGTTACTAGTGGACAATCATTTGGAGGGACAATAGAAGCAATAAATAAATTTTCAGGCTTATTAATGGCTAAAAAGAGTTTAGAAGCAGATTATATAATTATTGGACCTGGCCCAGGAAGTGTGGGGACTGGTACTGAATGGGGATTTTCAGCGATCGAGGTAGGGGAAATTGTCAATGCAGTTTCTATTCTATCAGGTGTACCGATCGTAGTGCCAAGAATTAGCTTTAGTGATAAACGTTTACGACATCATGGTTTAAGCCATCATTTGGTAACTACTTTATCTAAAGTAACTCTTACAAAAGCATTATTACCATTACCTAAATTTGAAGATGATCGATATCATATTTTACATAATCAGATTGTTGAAGCGAATTTATATGAAAAACAACAAATCCAATGGTTAATGCCACAAAGCATCACGCAATTAAAGCAACAATTGTGTCTATATAGTAGACCGATTGTTACTATGGGAAGAGGAATTGATGATGACCTATCATTTTTCTTAGGTGTAAGTGCTGCAGGACAGTTTGCACTTACGATTTAATTACATGTAATTTACGTTCATTGGCAGTCTGCTCTTTGCTAAATTGTAAAAATTGTTGTACCGTTAATGTTGAGTATGAGAGTTCTTTTAACTTCGCTTTAATTTGCCAGGACTTCCCAACCATGCGTAAACAATTTTGATCCATATACACTTTCATTATGGCACCGCCCTTACAAGTATTTGCTCAATCTTATGTATGAAATGGACAAGTTATGTTACAGAAAAGGATGATAATGTGAAAAAATTTTATGAGAAAACGATTAAGGAAGAAGAGATTTTTCATGGGAAGGTCATTAATGTACATTTACAAACTGTAGAATTACCCAATGGCCAACTAACAAAACGGGAGCTTGTCCGGCACCCTGGTGCAGTGGCCATACTTCCTTTAACCACAGATGGAAAGCTCATTGTAGTTGAACAATATCGTAAAGCTCTTGAACGTAGTATTATCGAAATCCCTGCAGGAAAACTGGAGGATAATGAAGATCCATATGCATGTGCTATTCGTGAGCTAAAGGAAGAGACTGGTTATACTTCTAATAATGTAAGTCATCTTGTTTCTTTCTATACCTCACCAGGGTTTGCAGATGAACTGATTCATTTATACATAGCTCATGATTGTGTACCGGGAGAAATTCAATTAGATGAGGATGAGTTTGTTGAGTCTAGAATAATTACATTAGCAGAGGCACATCAGATGATTTTAGAGCAACAAATTATTGATGCGAAAACAATACTTTCCATCTATTATTGGGAGCTTTTATCGAAAGGATTACGATCAAATAATGAATGATTTTTTTGTTGATCTACATATTCATATTGGTCAAACAGTCTCTGGTCGCCCCGTTAAAATAAGTGGCTCAAAGGATTTGACTCTCTTGAAAATTGCTGAGGTTGCTGCAGTTGAAAAAGGCATGCAGATGATCGGGATTATTGATTGTCATGTGCCCGAGATCCAGCATGAGTTAAGGGAACTTGTAAATTCTGGAATCATGATAGAATTGCCTCAAGGTGGATTGCTTTATCAAGATATGACGATTATATTAGGCTCTGAAATTGAGATTATGGATGAAGGATATAAACCGGTTCATTATCTCTGTTTTTTTCCGACAATAGAACTTATTTCAAGTTTTACAAAATGGCTTGCTACAGGTATGAAAAATGTTACTTTAAGCTCTCAGCGACTATATAAAGGCACGAGAGAACTTCAGAGAAAAGTAAAGGAACTAGAAGGAATTTTTATACCCGCTCATATTTTTACGCCTTTTAAAGGTTTATATGGTAGTGCAGTAAATCGTATGGATGAAATTTGTGATTTAGATTTAATCGATGCTGTAGAACTAGGGTTAAGTGGTGATAGCCAGATGGCGGATACGATTTCAGAGCTAGCTCCATATACTTTTGTAACAAATTCTGATGCTCATTCTCTTGGTAAGATTGCACGCGAATATCAAAAAATCAAAATGTCCGAGCCAAGCTTTATTGAACTAAAGAAAGCATTACATCGTATAGATCAACGTAAAGTGGTCGCTAACTATGGTCTAAGTCCTAGACTAGGGAAGTACCATATAAGCGTTTGTTTAAAATGCGGTGCTATGATAGAGGAATATAAGCAAACTTGCTCTGAATGTGGGGGTAAAGTTTTGAAAGGTGTAGCACACCGAGTTCAAGAATTGGCAACTACTCAAGAGGCCTATCATCCCGAGCATCGGCCACAATATATCGATCAAATTCCTTTGGAATTTTTCCCAGGAGTCGGAAAAAAAACGTATGAACGATTATTAGCGCTATATAGTACAGAGATGAACATTCTTCATCATATTCCAATTAACCAAATTCAAATAGATTTTGGAGATGTATTAGCTAATATGATTGATCTAAGTAGACAAGGTATGCTTACCCAGCAAAAAGGTGGCGGAGGCGTTTACGGAAAAGTAATTTTATCTTGATGACGTGAAGTAACGCTAAGATAGTAATTAACCACTTGTAACCTCTCTGCAACTCCGTCTTGTTACACTTTAGAACATCTAAAGTAAACAGGGGGTAAAACGAGATGAGATGGGAGACAGATTGGTTAGGTAGTCATGCAAGACTTACCCCAGATCGTATTGTTCTTATAGATGGTGAAACAAAGAATAGGTGGTCATTTGCAGAATTAAACGACCGTGCAAGTCGTATTGCTGCTCAATTGCATGAGTTAGGAGTCCATAAGGGTGATCGAATTGCGTATCTTGCACCTAATGATGTTGTTTACTTCGACCTATTTTTTGCATGTGCTAAAATTGGGGCTATTTTTGTACCATTAAATTATCGTCTCAATCATCATGAATTAACGTATATATTATCGGATGCAGACGCAAAGCTCGTCATATTCCATCAAAGTTTATTTTCTCTTGTTGAATCAATCAAACGAGAATTATCTGAAGTAACACTGATTGATATGGAGAACGAATATCCGGAGTGGCTTTTACAAGGTGATAGATGGGATACAGAAGCGGATATAACGATGCGAGACCCATTGATCATTATTTATACTGGAGGTACGACAGGTCTACCAAAAGGAGTTGTACTTACTCATAAAAATATTTTAGCTAATGCTATAAATACGATTGTAAGCTGGAAGCTATCATCTAGAGATATAACTTATACGATCTTGCCTTTGTTTCACACGGGAGGACTTAATGCAGTAACAATTCCTGTAATTTATGCTGGTGGAGCAGCGGTGATTGGTAAACAATTTGATCCAGCAAGCACGTTAAAAATAATTGCTAATGAACGAATCACGATCTTGCTTCTTGTACCAACAATGCACCACATGGTACTTCAACATCCACTATTTGAAACTATAAAAATAGAACATAAACCTATATTTTTATCTGGTGGCGCCCCATGCCCGCTACCTATTTATGATGGGTATCTTAGAAGAGGCTTCTCTTTTAAAGAAGGATACGGCTTAACAGAAGCTGGGCCAAATAATTTTTATTTATCACCACAGGAGGCTTTAAAAAAGATTGGATCTGTAGGTAAGCCGATGATCCATAATCATATTACACTTCGTAATGATTATGATCAGCCAGTGGCGGCTGGTGAAGTAGGGGAGATTGTTATTGAAGGAGATCATATCTTTGCTTATTACTGGAATAATCCTGAAGCAACTGCAAAGACCGTTAAAAATGGGAAACTTTATAGTGGGGATTTAGGACGTTTTGATGAAGATGGTTACTATTATATCGTAGGTCGAAAAAAAGAGATGATCATTACAGGAGGAGAAAATATTTATCCTCTAGAAGTTGAAAAGGTACTTCAAAATCACCCGAGTATTTCAGAGGCAGTCGTTATTGGTGTTGATGATCAAAAATGGGGAGAAAAAGTTATAGCATTTATAGTATGCAAGGATGATGAAATACTGTCAAAGGAAGATTTAATCCCTTATTGTCATCAACATTTAGCTCGTTATAAGACTCCTAAAAACTTTTACTTCTTAGATGAATTACCCAAAACACCTGTTGGTAAAATTGATAAAAAGCAGTTAAGTCGAATTTATCATGAATAGATATAAAAATCTTTAAAAAAGAAGATTTCATACTGCATTTAATGCAGATTTGGAATCTTCTTTTTACTTCTAATTATTGAAAGACTTGCTATTCAGTGAATAGATGAAATAAACTTATTTTATAATCTAAATTTACTAGAGTAGGGAAGGAGGACGTTATGTCTGTATCAGATAATCAACTTTCTCATTATTCTGACCGAATACTTCAAAAGTTTAAACAAATGCTTCACTACCCGATTACCTTACTGGTCTCACCTACAGGATTTGGGAAAGGACAAATTCTGCAAGAGTATTTAAAGTCCTCTAGTGATCCTATCTGTCGAGTTATTTTAGAAAAAAAACATCGTTATGTAAAAGAATTTATTGATTATTTAATGGATTGTTTACAAAATTCCTTTCCACTTATCAATTGGCATGAGATTAATACACCCATTTACCCATCCATATTATTTGAAGAGAAAACTGTAGAAAAGTGGCTTAACTTCATAAAAAGCAAAGTTGAAGCACTAGGTAAACCAATCGTACTGGTCATAGAACATTATGAAACAATTGATGAAGATTTTTTTATTCATCGTCTGTTAAATAGATTTATTAATATGCTTCCGAGCAATCTTCATCTTCTGATCACTTCTCGATATTTTCCATCTGGCGAGGCATTTAAGCTTGCTGAACTCCAAAATCGTCTGTTAGAAATCAATGAACAAGATTTACGAATGACTATCAGTGAGGTGAAAATATTATTTGAAGATCAATATCATCTACCATTATCACAAACTGAGATCCGAGAGCTGTATGAACTTACCCTTGGTTGGAAGATGCCGCTACATGTAGCCTATCTATATTTATCGCGTGGTGGTAGGGTTGAACAAATCATTAAGGATCCTATTACAACTCTACCTTCTTACTTTGAATTTCTAGAAGCAGAAATCATAAAAGCGCTTCCTTTAATGATTCAAAGCTTTCTGTATGAGATTTCAATTTTTGAAGAAATTGATCTAGAGCTATTGAATGAACTTTATCATGGTAATGGAACAGAAATGTTAAATGTTATAGAAAAACATCGCATACTATTGTACTCAGACATTACCAAGCATAAAAAAATACATCCAATCATTAAATTGTTTCTGGTATCTAAAGCGGATCCACAAACGATAAAGCAGGTACATAGCAGAACGTCTTATTACTACTTAAAAAAGGAAGACTATTCGGCGAGCATTCCTTTTCTAATTGGGGCACAGGAGTGGGAGGAATTAGCTTATTTGATTAGTACATTAGGTAGTCGTCTGATTTACTTAGGTCATCTCAAAGTAGTAATGGAAGGAATACATGCATTACCATCTTCTTTTAAATCGAATTTTCCTAGAACATTGATTGTTAAAGGAGACTATTACCGCTTGCACTCAGACTATTCTGCTGCTTTAGATTTGTATCAAACCGCATTTCGGAACTGTACGATACAAGGTGATGATGAAGGGGCCATTTTAGCAATTGAAGGTGAAGTCTCTATTTATCTAGATACGGTTAAACCAAATAAGGCGCAAGCTCTATTGAAACAAGCTTACCAAGAGATGAGGATGACTGCTGAGCGTAAAGCACGTCTGATTCATTTAATGGCGGAAAACTATATAAATAGTGGAAAACCAAAGAGAGCAAAGCATATGATTCGACTAGGCAGAAAATTATCTAGTAAAGCCAATTTAGACGTGCAGGAGAGTAGGCTATTGCTACGCACTGGACAGTTACAGGCTGTAGATAATCTGTTGCAAAAGGAAGAATTGAAACAGAAAGAAGAATCACCTTTAATACACGGCTTCCGTGAAACCTCCTTGTTGCATTCAATTGTAAATGCATTTATTGGTCAGCCTGCTATAGCCAAAAAAAAAGCTCAACAGGGAATTTTACTAGGAACACAATTGAAATCTCCATTTATAGAAGCAACAGGTTGGACCAGAATGGGACATGCTATGCAAATAATGAACCCATTTAACTTTGAACTAACTGAACAATGCTATTTAACAGCATTACATATTTTTGAAGAGATTGGTGTTGATTGGGGTCAAGCTGAGCCGTTAATGGGTCTTTCGTTATTACATGGCTTTGCTAATAACTATGATATAGCGATTACATACGGTATGCAGGCACTTCGTATTGCAAGTGGTGTTACAGATTATTGGATGTATAGTATGACACAGCTTTGTATGGGAATTGCTACTTATCAAAAGGGCGACTTTAAAGAAGCATTATCGATTTTTATGGATGCTATAAATCGGATTCGTAAATGTGGAGACTATTTTATAGAAGCTGTCATTCATTTGTGGATGTCTTATACTAATTTAAAACTCGAACAGGAAGAAGCGGCTCTTCTATGTTTTGAGGATAGTCTTTTTTTAATCTCCCAATATGGGTATGAGTTTTTATTTTTAAGGCAAAGCATGTTTGGAGCGAAAGATTTACAGTTCAATGTCCCATTATTGTTAGAGATACAAAAGAGGGGAAATCACGCATTACCAACGAAAATTTTACAAGAGCTCGGTTTTTCTCAAATTAAATTTCACCCAGGTTACACGTTAAAAATTGAAACATTAGGCGGTTTCCGAGTTTGGCTAGGTGAGCGTGAAATTCTAGAAAAAGATTGGCAGAGAGTGAATGCTAAACGATTGTTTCAATATTTAATTACAAAAAGAAAGCAAGAGAACCCAAAAGAGGTTATACAAATTGAATTATGGCCGGACTTAGATGAAGATTCACTTGACCGCGATTTTAAAGTAGCATTAAATGCTTCAACAAAGGCTCTAGAACCAGACAGAAAAGCGAGGAGCTCATCTTTCTATATCATTCGAAATGGCTCGTCGTATCGGTTGAATCCTGATTCAGGCTACCAACTAGATACAGACCTATTTCAAAGGCTATTTGAGGAAGGACTAAGGGAGAAAGATCATGAGAAAGCTAAGTACAAATTAGAAAGTGGTTATGCCTTATATAAGGGAGACTTTTTAGCAGATAATTTATATGAAGATTGGGCGATTGAAGAAAGAGAGAGATTGCAAGTTTTATACTTAAGAGGAAGTGAAAGACTCGCGCAATCACTATTATCTTCACGAGAGTATGAACAAGCGATTATAGTAGCAGAGAATATAATTGGGAGAGATCCTTGCTGGGAGGAAGCATATCGAATCATAATGCTAGCATATTCAAAATTAATGAATCGAACGATGGCGCTTCGATGGTATGAAAAATGCAGGCAAAATTTAATAGAGGAATTAGGCATTGAACCTATGCTAATAACTCGTAATTTAAAGGAACAAATACAATATGGTATAGATGCATCACTAGACCTGCTTGATTAAGGTCGTTTTTTTTTTGAATTGAAGAAAACTGTAACTGGTTTGTAACTAATAATTCTTAATATAGATTTAATTCAAATTAAAGGGGGATAAGATAGTGAATTTGAGAAAAACGATTTCTTGGCTTTTAATTGCCATTCTCATTATGGCTATTGCACTAACGGGTTGTGGTAAAGAGACGGCAAAAACAGAAGATCCTAAGAATGTAGAGCAGTCAAACAGCAAGTCTGACAATAATGCCACAATACCAGTCACAGAAAATAAAGAACCACTTAAAATTGGTTTACTTGCAGGAAAAACTGGTTTGTTAGAGGCTTATGCTCAGCAAACGATTGCAGGATTTAATCTAGGTTTAGAATATGCTACAGACGGAACTAATGAGGTTGCTGGTAGGAAAATTGAACTTATTATAGAAGATGATCAATTGAAGCCGGATGTGGCAATTGAAAAAGCAACAAAGCTACTTTCAGAGGACAAGGTTGACATTCTAGTAGGTACAACCAGTTCTACAGCTGCACTTGCTGTTTTACCAGTTGCTGAAGAATATGAAAAAATCATGATTGTTGAGCCAGCGGTTGCTGATGCTATTACTGGAGAGGCTTGGAATAAATATATTTTTAGAACTGGACGAAACTCTTCGCAGGACGCTGCTGCAGCTGCAGCAGCAATAGAAAAGCCGAACTCAAAGGTAGCTATTTATGCGCAAGATAATGCTTTTGGACAAGGTGGATCTGCTGCATTTAAATTTGAAGCAGAAAAATTTGGACATGAGGTTATCTTAACTGAATTAACAGATCAGGCCGTTACAGACCATACTCCACATATTCAAAAGGTAATGAATTCCGGGGCTGACTATGTGTATGTTGTTTGGGCAGGTGCTAATACACCTTGGTTACAAATGAAGGACTTCAAACTATTTGATAAAGTTACACCTCTTACTGGCTTCCCTGATATTTTAGGATTAACAGCGATGGGAGATACAGCAGTAGGCTTAAAAGGCTTTACAGTATATAATTATAGCTTACCAAAAAACCCAATCAATGATTGGTTAGTAGAAATGCATAAGGACAAATATAATGGAACTGTTCCTGATCTCTTTACTGCAGGTGGCTTTACAGCAGCAGTTGCTATTGTTGAAGCTATTAAAAAGTCAAATGGTGATTCCAATGCGGATGCATTAATTAAAATTATGGAAGGTATGAGTTTCGATACACCTAAAGGAAAAATGACATTCCGTGCAGAAGACCATCAAGCACTGCAAACTTTATACGCTGCTGAACTAATTAAGGTTGATGGATTAGATTATCCAATGCCTAGATTAATTCGTGAAATTGCACCTGAGGAAACTGCTCCCCCTATCATGAACAAAAGATAGATTTTTTACCATAAAATCGAAGGAAGCAGGTGGAAATAGTGTCAAAATTACTTGAAACAAAGGACTTATCGATCGGGTTTGGAGGCCATATTGCAGTATCAGAGGTTAACTTTTCTCTTGAGCCCTTCATGTTCAAATCGATTATTGGTCCTAATGGAGCAGGTAAGACAACTTTTTTTAACCTGCTGAGTGGCCAGTTAAAACCATCAAAAGGGCAAGTGTTTTTTAAGGGGACAGAGATTACTAAGCTGTCCCCTTCTGCCCGTACTAAGCTAGGAATCGGAAGATCCTTTCAAATTACTAATGTATTTCCTAACTTATCAGTACTTGAAAATGTTCGTTTAGCTGTTCAATCTCAAGCAGGAGTTATGTTTAATATATTTAAGCATTATCGTTCATACAGTTACTTTGAAGAGAAAGCATATGAACTGTTAGATCAGGTACTTCTTACTAATAAGGCAAATGATTTTGCAAGAAATCTAGCGCATGGTGAGAAACGTAAGTTAGAGATAGCGATGTTATTAGCACTAGACAGTGAACTTTTACTTTTAGATGAACCGACGGCTGGTATGTCATTAGAAGAGGTGCCAGCTATATTGGAGGTCATTCGGGAAATTCGTGACAGACGTGATCGAACAATATTACTCATCGAACACAAAATGGATATGGTATTACATTTATCTGATCAAGTTTCTGTATTGTTTAATGGAAAGCTGTTAGCAGATGGTTCTCCAGAGGAAATTATGAATAATGCACAAGTGCAATCTGCATATTTAGGAGGGCTTCAGGATGAGTACGCATCTTAAGGTGGAAGCTATTGAAACCTATATTGGACAATACCATATACTTCAAGGCGTGTATTTTGAAGCCAGTCGTGGAGAAGTAACTGTATTGCTAGGAAGAAACGGTGCAGGAAAAACTACTACATTACGCACAATCATGGGACTTAATCCAGCTAGAGTTGGACGGATTTTGTTTGATGAAAATGAAATTCAAAGTTTAGATACACATCTCATTTCTCAATTAGGTATTGGCTATGTCCCTGAAGATCAAGGCATTTTTGGTGGGCTAACTGTTGAAGAAAATATTAAGGTAGCTATGAAAAAGGATAATCCAAAAAGTATAGAGCGATTAGAATGGATATTAAAACTCTTTCCGGATTTAAAGATTGCTTGGAAGCGTAAAGGTGGTAACTTGAGCGGTGGGCAAAAACAGATGCTTTCGATTGCAAGAGCATATGTAAATGATAATCAATTGCTTTTGATTGATGAGCCAAGCAAAGGCTTAGCACCTGTAATGGTAGAAAAACTGATGGAATCTATTCAGGCGATAAAAAAAGAAACTAGTGTGATTTTAGTTGAACAAAACTTTATGATGTCCAGTCGCATCGGAGATCGATACTACTTAATTGACGATGGTAAAACGGTACATTCTGGATTAATGAATGAGTTAAAAGACAATGAAGAAATTAAGCGGAAATATCTTGGGATCGCCTGATATTACAAGGATTATACGAATATCTACAATACCACAGATTTTCAGGAGGTGAGCCTAGTGACCTTTGAATTGATTGTTACTTTAACGACAAATGGCCTTGCGACAGGATTGCTAATATTTTTATTAGCAGCGGGACTTTCTTTAATTTTTGGATTAATGAGTGTGTTAAATTTTGCACATGGAAGTTTATTTGCTTGGGGAGCTTATGTAGGCACATGGGTTTATGGCGAAACAGATAGTTTCTTTCTTGGATTAATAGCTGGGTTTCTGATTGGAACAATACTAGGTTTCATAATGGAAAGGTTTATTATTCAACCTGTCTACGGTAATCATATTCAGCAGATCTTAATTACTCTTGGTGTAATGATCGTGTTAAGTGAATTGATTAAGGCAGTTTTTACAGCCAATCCCAAAGGCTCACAGGCTCCAAGCTGGCTAGCAGGTAGTTTTGAAATTGGTGACATTTTATTTATTAAATATCGCCTCTTTTTGATTGTTATTGGGTTAATAGTATTAATTGGGCTACATCTTATTTTAACGAAGACTCGATTAGGTTTAATTGTTCAAGCTGGTGTAATGAATAAAGAGATGGTACAAGCATTGGGAATTAATATTAAAAAAGTATTCTTGTATGTTTTTATGTTGGGTGCAGGATTAGCAGGATTAGCCGGAGTGCTTCTCGGTCCATATGCAAATGTGATTACCCCTGGGATAGGGATGGAGTATCAGCTACTAGCATTTGTAGTTGTTGTTATAGGAGGTATGGGGAGTATTATGGGCACAGGTGTCGCTGCTATACTAGTAGGATTAGCTAATGCATTCATAGCGTATCGATGGCCTCATCTATCTATGTCAGTTAATATGCTTTTGATGATGTTAATATTAATTATGCGACCACAAGGGTTATTCGGTTCGAAGGGGGCACATTAATGATCAATACAAGACTGCCTTTGAACAAATCAAATCGTATATTATCGCTAAAAAATATGTGGTTTTTTTTCTTCGTCGTAATTCTTCTTCTAGTACCATTGCTCTACAAAGATTCAAACAGTAGTTTGATATTAATATCGAAAATATCCATTTTTGCAATTTTTGCAATGAGTTATGACATATTATTAGGCTTTACGGGAATCGTTTCCTTTGGTCATGTTATGTATTTTGGCTTAGGAGCTTATAGTGTAAGCATATTTTTGAAAAAGTTTGATTCTTCTTGGCTTTATTTAGTTGAAGGTGCAGCTGTTGGTTTAATTATCGCAATAACGGTTAGCCTCCTGTTAGGAGCATTAACACTACGACTAAAAAGTCATTTCTTTGCAATGCTGACACTTGCTGTTGCTGAGCTCTTTGCTGTCATAGGAAATAAATGGAGTAAAGTTACAAATGGTGCGGATGGATTTAGCTTTAAGATTCCCGAGTTTTTCCGTGATCGGTTTTTATTTGCTTATATAGCAGTTATATTAATGATACTGATTTACTTTGCACTAAGACAATTCACTCTTTCACCGGTAGGTCGAGTGTTACAAGGAATTCGTGAAAATGAACAGCGTATGGAAGCGTTAGGTTTTAAAATTTTATATTATAAAATTATATCTAATGTTGTTGCAGGCTCTGTCGCTGCTTTTGCGGGTATAATGTTTGCTCTACTTATGCGGTTTGTAAGTGTGCCAAGTGTACTTGGTGTGGATCTTACATTAAATGCATTACTAATTACAATAGTTGGTGGTGTGGGTACATTAATTGGTGCCATACTTGGAGCTAGTATTATTGAAATTGTTCAGCAACTACTACAAAGTCTTGCTAAATCCGATCCAATTTTCGATCGGTGGTTATTATTGTTCGGTTTAGCTTATATTTTAATTGTATTATTTTTCCCGTATGGAATTGTCGGCTCTTTACGACTTAAATGGGCGCGATTAAAATACAAACGGATGCAATCAATTCTAGATAAAAAATAATAAATATTAAATTCGTAAAAGGGTCCTGTTTTGGACCTTTTTTTATTTTGTGTACGGTTAAAAGAATATTAATAGGACAAAATTGTTTACCTGTTGCAACAATTAACGAAATGGTGTATTATTTTTTTAAGTTCAAAAGTTGCTCTTGGTAAACAATTGGGCGCTTGTGCAAATGGAGTGTTGAAATGGAAACAAGTATAAAAACTTTAAATGAATTACCAATTGGAACTTATGGTAAAGTAACCAATCTAGCCTTAGAAGGTATTATGAGAAGAAGATTGATGGATTTAGGCTTTGTACCAGGTAGTGTAATAAAAGCGATCCGCAAAAGCCCGATGGGTGATCCAATTGCCTTTGAGGTAAAGGGAACTGTGCTTGGTTTACGGAACGAAGAGAGTTCAAAAATTCACATTGAATTTATTTGTGAGAATAGGGGAGATTAAGATGGATGAAAAAATAATTGCATTAGCAGGAAACCCCAATACAGGTAAAAGTACTTTATTTAATGTACTTACAGGGTTAAAACAGCATACAGGAAATTGGTCGGGAAAAACGGTGATAAAGGCAGAAGGTCAGTTTACGCATAGTGGAATCAATTATAGAATCATAGATTTACCTGGAACTTATTCATTAATGGCTAATTCTATTGATGAACAGGTGGCGAGAGATTTTATTTGTTTTGAAAAACCAGATGTTACTATAGTTGTTGTTGATGCAACCTCATTAGCAAGAAATATGAATTTAGCTCTTCAGGTTATGGAAGTAACATCGAATGTAGTTATCTGTTTAAATTTGATTGATGAAGCATTTCGAAAAGGGATTCGTATCGATATAAAAGGTTTGTCCGAAGAATTAGGAGTTCCTGTTGTTCCCACCTCTGCTCGAAGAAGAGAAGGCATACAAAAATTGCTAAATACGATTCAAAGCATAGTATTAGGTCAAATAATTTTACAGCCAAAAATAGTTTATTACAGCAATGAAGTGGAAGAAGCTATAAAGCTATTATTGCCACATTTGCTAAATGCTCTTCCGTCTCACCTAAATCCTCGCTGGGTAGCATTAAGGATGTTAAGTGGAGATGAGTCTTTGTTAGAAAAAATAAAGGATTATAATGAATCCACAGATCACAATGTTAAGTTTGTCGAGGGAAAAGCAATATCATGTCATTAAAAATGTATGCTAGATCAGATTGGCGCGCGATTGAAGATGTAAATAGTAAGCTAAGAAGTAAATTAAATACAATTGTTCACGATGAGATAGTTACGCGGATTTATGAAGAAACAGATTTTTTGAATCAAAAATTCATAAAGAGTGAGAAAAAAGCTGTAACAAAGAAGGAAAATGAACTCGATAAAATCTTGACGTCTCGTACACTTGGTTTCCCTATTATGCTTCTCTTATTAGGAGTAATAATATATATGACCATTTGGGGAGCGAATGTACCATCTAGTATGATTATGCAATTTTTATTTACAATTGAAGTATATTTGACGCAACTGTTTCATTGGTTCGAGGCTCCATCTTGGCTACACGGGATACTTGTGCTTGGTTTATTTCGATCTATCGCTTGGGTAATCTCGGTTATGTTACCACCAATGGCAATTTTCTTTCCGATTTTTGCATTATTAGAGGATTATGGCTATTTACCACGGGTTGCATTCAATATGGATCGCTTGTTCAAAGGAGCAGGGGCACATGGTAAACAGTCTTTGACAATGGCAATGGGATTTGGCTGTAATGCAGCTGGAGTAATTGCCTGCAGAATAATCGAGTCCCCACGTGAAAGAATGATCGCTATATTAACTAATAATTTAGTGCCTTGTAATGGGCGATGGCCTACTCTAATTTTAATGGCATTTATTTTTTTAGGAGCACTTGGGGCAGCTGGATCTAGTTTATATGCAACTGGAGTTGTTGTGGCCATTGTTCTAGTTGGAATTAGTTTTACCCTCTTGGTTTCATGGGGTTTGTCTAAAACGGTTTTGCACGGAGTACCCTCAACTTTTACTCTTGAATTACCACCTTATCGTAAACCAGCATTTATAAAGACAGTAGTTCGAACATTTATTGACAAGACGTTATTTGTTTTACGTAGGGCAATCATCGTAGCTGCACCTGCAGGATTAATTACATGGATATTAGCAAATATTATTATAGGAGATACAAGTGTTCTTGGACATACTGCAACTTGGTTAGATCCTTTCGCTAAAGTGTTAGGGTTGGATGGTTATATTTTAATGGCATTTATTTTAGGATTACCAGCAAATGAAATTGTATTACCCATATTAGTTATGAGTTATTTAGCTGAGGGAGCTATGCTGGAGATGGAAAGTGTAGCTGAATTTTGGAATCTATTCATAATACACGGCTGGACATGGTTAACAGCTTTAAATTTAATGCTTTTCTCCTTATTACATTATCCATGTGGAACAACGCTGTTTACTATCTTCAAGGAGACTAAGAGTATTAAATGGACAGCAGTATCATTTTTACTTCCTACAATGATAGCGCTAATTGTCACCTTTACTGTGACGCAGGTCGTACATCTTTTTGGATGGGTATGACGTAGATCAACTAAACGAATGCAAAAAAAGCCAGCACAGTCCACACTTTCTTAAGGCTGCTTCGTTCCCGACCTGACCTAGTTCGAAAGTAGGTGCTTGCTGGCTTAATTAATATAACATACTCCGTAACAAAAATTCAACAACAAAATCCATCCATTTCATATATCAGCCGTACTATTGATATAATTTGTATCATATGAATAAAGCAACATGTCCCAAAGGAGAAGTACAATGACTCAATATCGCATGTTGCTTATTTTCATTTGTTCATTATTTCTTGTAGGTCTAATTTTTGGTTGTTTAGCTGTACTCTTTATGCCTATGGAGCAAAAAGCCGAGATAATGAAAAAAGTTACACTCTTATTTGAGAATCAAGTAAATAATAATTGGACTAATAATTCAAATGAAATATGGAATAATGCTCAGCAGTATGTAGTGATTGGACTTTCTATTTTTATCTTGGGTCTAACTGTATTAGGTGTTCCATTAGTTTTGCTCTTTATTTTTATAAAAGGGGCAATTCTTGGATTTACGTCTAGTTTTATAATAAGCCAAATGGGCAGTAAAGGAATATTATTTATCATTTACTCCTTAATACCACAAAACTTGATAATTATGCCAGCATTTATTTTTTATTCAGCAAGTAGCTTAGCTATTGCTTTATTTATCTTTAATAACCGAATATTAAAATACCAAGGCAAACTTCGTCCACAATTATTTTCCTATATTATGTTGTCATTGGGAATGAATGCAATTCTATTAATAGCATCAATGTACGAAAGCTACATAGCCCCACATTTGATGGATCGTGTAATAGTATTGCTACCCAAATCAATACTTCTATTTGACTTATATTCTCTCTCTCTTCTATAATTATGATAGTATTTGGCGGATGGGAGGGACTTGCGTGGAAGATCGATTGGATCGGATTAAACAGCAACTCCATTCACATAATTATAAATTAACTCCTCAGAGAGAAGCTACTGTTCGAGTGCTACTGGAAAAAATAGATGATCATCTAAGTGCGGAGGATGTTTATTTAGCATTAAAGGACAAATCTCCTGATATTGGTTTAGCTACAGTTTATCGTACGCTAGAACTATTAAGTGAACTAAAGATCATTCACAAAATAAATTTTGGTGATGGGGTTACTCGCTATGATTTTCGTGCAGAAAACGCTGAGCACCACCACCATCATTTGGTTTGTATTCATTGTGGTAGAGTTGATGAGATTGATGAAGACTATTTGGGTGAAGTTGAAAAGAGAGTAGAAAAAGAGTTTAATTTTCAAATTGTAGACCATCGGCTAACTTTTCATGGTGTTTGTTACAATTGTCATGATAAACAAGATCGTGAGCTTTCTAAAAGGCTTCCTATAGACTAGGGGGTCTTTTCTTTTATAGATATTTAATATTGATGTAAATTAGATATTTGGTTACAATGATAATGAATTTTGTACTCATTACTTTTTAGGAGGAGCAAAGATGATAGTAGGTATTCCAAAAGAGATTAAAGATAATGAAAATCGAGTTGCCATAACTCCCGCGGGTGTACTCGCATTGAAAAATGCAAACCATCAAGTTTTAATTGAAACATCAGCAGGGGTGGGTAGTAGCTTCACTGACGATGATTTTAGACAGGCAGGAGCTGAAATCTTACCTGATGCTGCTTCCGTTTGGGGAAAAGCAGATATGATCATGAAAGTTAAAGAACCACTAGCAAGTGAATATGGTTATTTTCGTGAGGGACAGATTCTCTTTACATACTTACATCTAGCTCCTGAACCCGAATTAACAAAAGCACTAATGGATAAAAAAGTAGTTGCAATTGCATATGAAACGATTCAATTACCAAATGGTTCGCTACCTCTATTAACACCAATGAGTGAAGTAGCTGGACGTATGTCCGTTCAAATTGGTGCTCGTTTCCTTGAAAAAGTTAATGGTGGAAAAGGTGTTCTATTAGGAGGAGTGCCTGGTGTACTTCCTGCTGAAGTGGTAATTATCGGTGGTGGTATCGTTGGTACGAATGCAGCAAAGATTGCTCTAGGAATGGGAGCTAATGTTACCATTGTTGACTTAAGTCCAGATCGTCTTCGTTATTTAGATGATACTTTTGGAGGAAGACTTAAGACATTAATGTCTAATAGTTATAATATCGGACAAGCTGTAGAAAAAGCAGATTTATTGATTGGAGCAGTACTAATACCTGGTTCTCGCGCCCCTAAATTGGTTACAGAAGAAATGGTAAAAAGAATGTCGCCTGGTTCGGTGATCATTGATGTTGCTATCGACCAAGGTGGAGTAATTGAGACAAGTGATCGTGTAACTACTCACAGTAATCCAATTTACGTAAAACATGATGTTGTTCACTACTCCGTAGCTAATATGCCTGGTGCTGTTCCTAGAACTTCTACACTTGCATTAACCAATTCAACAATCCCTTATGCATTACAATTGGCAAACAAAGGGTATCATAAGGCGATTTTAGAAAATCAAGCTTTGGCTAAAGGTGTGAATGTGCTAAACGGTTCTGTAACATACAAGGCAGTGGCTGATGCATTGGGCCATGAGTATGTTCCGTTAGAAAGCTTAATCTAAAGTTTTAATTTTTCAATGATTATTTATAGAGCAAATAACCAGATCATTATGATTTGGTTATTTTTTTATTATCAGTACTAGATGAGTATAGACAGGCTTATTAAACTATATAATAGTGAGAGAAAGAGGTGGGACTTAGTGATAATTAATTTGAAGAAATTGATGATTAAAGTAAGTATACTATTTTTGTATATTCTATTAACTTTATTTATTTATATAATGATTTCGAAATTATTGGCCATTATAAGTCCTCAGTTTCAATATAAGAAGCCTAATGGGAATGTCGTTCAGGTAGACATGCCTATTAAAGACAGTTCTAGAATGAATATTAGGCTTTTAAATTACTATTGGAGAGAAGGTGAGTGAATTTTCAAAGAAGGAGTAAATTGTTTTTTTGTCGAATTCTATTGTAAATAGGAATTACTATTAATTCAAAGATGGAGAATTTCTAATGCTAGAAATGAAAAAATTGGTGAAGCAATTTATCGATTACATTGCTATCGAAAAAGGATTAGCACATAATACATTAAATTCTTACGAACGCGATTTGACAGCTTATATCAATTATTTGATAAGTAAAGGGATATCAAATATTCAAAATACATCACGTTTGGAAATCATAATGTACTTAAATCATTTACAGGAACTAAAAAGAGCGTCATCAACAATATCAAGAAATATCGCATCCATTCGTAATTTTTATCAATTTTTATACAGAGAAAAAATAGTTGCGCATAATCCATCTGTTGAGATGGAGACTCCTAAGATTGAAAAACGATTACCAAAAGTGTTAAGCTTCCAAGAGGTAGAGCAATTATTAAACCAACCCACTAGTAGTGAGGCATTTGATTTAAGAGACAAAGCGATGCTAGAGCTACTATATGCTACGGGTATAAGAGTATCGGAACTCGTATCCTTGAAAGTAAACCATATTAATTTGAGTATGGGTTTTGTTCGTTGTTTTGGGAAGGGCTCAAAGGAACGTATTATCCCTCTGGGACAAAAAGCAATTGAAGCACTTACACTTTATTTGCAAAAGGGATGGAAGCTTCTTGTAAAGGGTGAGAATCAAGAAGCACTCTTTGTTAATCATCAAGGTAGACAGCTATCTAGACAGGGATTCTGGAAAATAATCAAAAAGCATTCACTTCATGCTGGAATTAAAAAAAGCATCACACCTCACACATTAAGACATTCGTTTGCAACACATCTATTAGAGAATGGAGCAGATCTGCGCTCAGTTCAGGAAATGCTAGGACATGCTGATATTTCAACGACACAGATTTATACACAGGTGACGAAAACGCGCTTGAAAGAAGTATATAATCGAGCACACCCGCGAGCTTAAAGTATAGATATGAGTATAATTATAGCTAGGAGTGAGTGAGATAGGACTAAAATATAAACGAATTTTTTGTATTGTCTTAGATAGTGTAGGTATTGGAGCCTTGCCAGACGCTCTACAGTTTGGAGATCACGATGTTCATACATTAGGGCATATTGCGGAAAAGGTAGAATTAAAGATCCCAAATTTAGAAAAACTCGGTTTAGGTAATATCGATAAAATACATGGAGTTGCAACTCAGTTACATCCTTTAGCTTATCATGGGAAAATGGCTGAAATTTCGGTAGGTAAAGATACTACGACTGGTCATTGGGAGCTGATGGGTTTAAAGGTCGAGATTCCTTTTAATACTTATCCAAATGGATTCCCAGCAGCATTAATTAGTCAATTTGAAGCAGAGACTGGGCGTAAGGTGATTGGGAATAAACCAGCTTCAGGCACTGAGATACTAGAAGAACTAGGTCCAGAACAGATGCAGACTGGTGCATGGATTGTATATACGTCAGCAGATAGTGTATTACAAATAGCTGCACATGAAGAGATCATTCCGCTAGAAGAGCTGTATCGAGGCTGTGAAATTGCACGTAAGATGACCTTACAATCGGAATATGCGGTTGTTCGTGTTATTGCTAGGCCATATATTGGACAACCTGGTTCTTTTGAACGTACAGCAAATCGTAGAGATTATTCTATTAAGCCTCCACAACCGACAGTAATGAACTATTTAATGGAATCTGGTTATGATGTTATTGCTATTGGCAAAATATCTGATATTTTTGCAAATGAAGGTATCACAAGGAGTGTTCATACTAAATCCAACTCAGATGGCACTGATCAAACAATTGCTATGATGAAGGAATCATTCACAGGCTTTTGCTTTACTAATTTAGTAGATTTTGACTCTAAATATGGTCATCGTCGTGATCCGATTGGATACGCTAGTGCGCTGGAACAATTTGATGCCCGTATACCAGAATTACTAGCTAATCTAAATAACGATGATTTACTTGTTATTACTGCTGATCACGGTAATGATCCAACCTATAAAGGCACAGATCATACGAGAGAATATGTGCCGATTTTAATATATTCACGGCAGGCATCTATTGGTAGATCAATCGGAGTTCGAGAAACATTTGCAGATTTAGCGGCAACAATAGCAGATAATTTTAAAGTGAAAATGCCAAATCATGGAGACAGTTTTTTAAAACTAATAAAATGAAGTAGTCGTATGCAAAATTATTAGGAGAGAAAGTGATCAAAGCTCTTTAAAATTATCTTAATAGAAATGGTGATAATGATGAGAATGGTCGATTTAATATTGAAGAAGCGTAATGGTGAACCCTTTTCTCAAAAGGAAATTGATTTTATAATAAGTGGCTATACTAATGGTGAAATCCCCGATTATCAGATGTCTGCTTTAACGATGGCAATCTATTTCCAAGGAATGAATGAACAGGAAACATCTTATTTAACTGAAGCAATGGTTCGCTCTGGAGAACAAGTTGATCTATCTATGATCAGTGGACAAATAGTAGACAAACATAGTACTGGAGGCGTAGGTGATAAGACAACAATTGTATTAGCACCTCTTGTGGCTTCAGCTGGTATTCCAGTCGCAAAAATGTCCGGTAGAGGATTGGCACATACTGGTGGAACAATAGATAAGCTTGAATCTTTTGCTGGATTTAAAGTCGAACTAAGCCGTAAACAGTTTATTGAACAGGTTAATCGAATTGGGGTTGCAGTAACTGGACAGAGTACTAATCTTACACCAGCAGATAAAAAATTGTATGCTTTACGAGATGTTACTGCTACAGTTGAATCGATTCCTCTAATAGCGAGTTCTATTATGAGTAAAAAAATTGCTTCTGGTGCAGATTTTATTGTATTAGATGTTAAAGTAGGCTCAGGAGCGTTTATGAAAACAGAGGAAGATGCCAGGAAATTAGCTCTCTCAATGGTGAATATAGGAAAACATTTAGGAAGAAAAACGATAGCAGTATTAAGTAATATGAGTCAACCATTAGGCTTTGCTGTAGGAAATGTTCTAGAAATAAAAGAAGCGATCGAAACCTTAAAAGGAAATGGACCGAAAGATTTAGAAGAGCTCTGCTTAACTCTTGGTTCACACATGCTTACATTATCGCAAAGAGTTAAAACCTTTGCAGAAGGCTATAAGCTACTTCAACAAAAAATTAAAAGTGGAGAAGCACATAACAAGCTAAAAGAACTTGTTGCTTCACAAGGAGGGGATGCAAATCAAGTAGACAACCCCTATTTACTACCGATTGCATCGCATCAAACTGAGATACTGTCAAATAAATCCGGTATAATTGGAAGTATTGCCAGTGAAGAGATTGGTACCGCTGCTATGATATTAGGTGCAGGAAGAGCAACAAAAGATACTACTATAGATTTAGCAGTTGGGATAATATTACACAAAAAAATAGGCGATAAAGTATCCAAAGGTGAACCAATTGCCTCCCTTCATGCAAATAGCTTAGATCAATTTGACCGTGTGACACAAATGATTTATGAATCAATTCTTATTGAAGATGGAGATGTTGAATTACCTTCATTAATTTATGATGTTATTGAATAATTTTAGATTTATATGGGCTGTTAGATGGATAAACTTCCGTCAATGGCCCTTTTTATGTTTTTTAATTGAATATAGATATTCAAAATCGTAAACACTTATATAGAAACTCGTAGTGTGAAGACTTAGTATTCGTTAAATTTTAGAAGGGAGTAAGTGCAAATGAAGCGGCTAACAATTTGTTTTATAGTTACCTTCCTATTAATATTTAAACCTGTCACATTTATATTTGCAAGTGAAGAAGTCAAAGTTAATTTGGCTCCAAATGCAAAGGCAGCAATATTGATGGACAGTGATACGGGCACAGTTTTGTACTCCAAAAATGCAGAGCAAAGACTTCCTCCAGCAAGTATTACAAAAATTATGACTATGTTACTGATAATGGAGGCTATTGATCGCGGCGAAATCAATCTAAAAGATAAAGTAAGGACAAGTGAATACGCCGCTTCCATGGGTGGATCTCAAATATTTTTAGAAGCAGGGGAGGAGATGAGTGTTGAAGATCTAATCAAAGGTGTTGCAATTGCTTCAGCTAATGATGCATCAGTTACTTTAGCTGAATTTGTGGCTGGAACGGAAGCAGCTTTTGTAGAAAAAATGAATCAAAGAGCAAAGGAGTTAGGTTTACATAATACTTATTTTGTTAACAGTAATGGTTTACCTGCACAAAATCATTATTCCACAGCATATGATATTGCTCTTATGAGTAGGGAACTGCTACGGTATGAAATAATTACGAAGTATACAAGTATTTATCAAGATTATCTTCGAAAAGATACAGATCGACCATTTTGGCTTGTAAATACGAATCGACTTGTACATTTTTACCCAGGACTTGATGGATTGAAAACAGGTTATACAGATGAAGCACGCTATTGTTTAGCAGCAACAGCTAAAAAAGATAATTTTCGTCTCATAGCAGTAGTTTTAGGAGAGCCAGATTCCAAGTCACGAAGCAAAGAAATTACGCAAATGTTTGATTATGCTTTTTCCCAATTTATGAATACATTACTGTACAAAAAGGATGAGCAGGTAGCGAGGGTAAAAATTGATAAGGGGAGTGTTCCTGAAATAAGTGCTGTTACGCCTCATCAATTTGGTATTCTTAGTAAAAGAGGACAAAATATCGATGATTATCAACATGATATCATCATAAATAATTTCATTAGAGCCCCAATAAAGAAAGGTGAAGTAATTGGCCAATTATTAGTTAAAAAAGATGATCAAATATTAAGTAAAATTGATTTAGTTGCAGCAGAGAATAGTGAAAAAGCTAAATATTGGACACTCTTTACAAGGACATTTAAACAAATCTTAACTTATTAACATCATTTTAAATGCAGTTAAACCTTTGATTATGGGTTTGCTGCTTTCTCTGTTTTATTATTATGAAATATTTTATTGTTATGGGAGGAAATGTAAGTTTAATAGAGAATAATAAGATGTAATTGGGAATAAGGAGGTCAATGACGTGAGCTTATTAAGTTTACAAACAGAAGTCAATAATTCAGTTTTATTAGTTCGATTGAAAGGGGAATTAGATCATCATACAGCAGCAAATTTACGTCAAACTATCGATAACATAATGAGCGATCGGAGGGATATCAAACATCTCATACTAAATTTAAAGGATCTATCCTTTATGGACAGCTCAGGCTTAGGAGTTATTCTCGGAAGGTATAAAGAGATTGATAAGAAAAAAGGGCAGATGGTGGTTTGTTCTCTTAATCCGATAATATATCGACTTTTAGAAATGGCAGGTATGTTTAAAATAATATCCATTGCAAATACAGAAGCAGAGGCTCTCTCAGAACTGGGGGTGGCCTAATATTATGAGTAATATGATGGAACTTCATTTTTCTAGTCGTAGTGAGAATGAAGCTTTAGCACGCTTAAGTGTAGCAGCTTTTATTATACCACTAGATCCTAAGATGGATGAATTAACAGAGATCAAGACCGTAGTTTCTGAAGCAGTAACTAACGCGATCATCCATGGCTATAATAGTCGCTTAGATGGAATTGTTACAGTCAGAGCCAAAATAGAACTAAATCGACTCGAGATCGAAGTTGAAGATCATGGTTCGGGTATTGATAATTTAGACGAAGCTAGACAACCGCTATTTACTACCAAACCTGAGTTAGAGAGATCAGGAATGGGATTTACAATCATGGAAAATTTCATGGATGAAATATCAATTATTACAGGTGTAAACCGTGGTACTAAAATTTCGATGGTAAAACACCTTTCTGTCAAATCAATCACGAGTAATTAGAGGTGGGATATGGAAATAGAATATAAAAATATGAGTCCACCAAGTTATTCTGATATGGAAGTACGTGAATTAATAAAAAATAGTCAATCAGGCGACACTTTAGCACGAGATAAGTTGGTAAATGCCAATTTACGATTAGTATGGTCGGTTGTTCAACGTTTTTTAAATAGAGGTTATGAACCTGATGACTTATTTCAAATCGGATGCATCGGTTTAATAAAAGCAATAGATAAATTTGATTTAACCTATGAAGTAAAGTTTTCTACTTATGCAGTTCCTATGATTATAGGTGAAATCCAACGCTTCCTGCGAGATGATGGATCAATAAAGGTAAGTCGTTCTATAAAGGAAATGGGAAATCGCATTAGAAGGGTACGCGATGATTTAGCTAAAGAATTAGGCCGCCATCCAACAATAAATGAGATTGCAGAGGTACTAGGGGCAACTCCAGAAGATGTTATTTTCGCTCAAGAAGCGAGTAGAACACCTGCATCAATTCATGAAACTGTATATGAAAATGATGGAGACCCTATCACTTTAATGGATCAAATTGCTGATGACGTTGAAGAAAAATGGTTCTCGCATTTAGCCATAAAGGATGTAATTCAAAGATTGGGAGAACGTGAGAGATTAATTGTTTTTCTTCGTTACTTCAAGGATCAAACCCAATCCGAAGTAGCTGAACAATTAGGAATATCACAAGTTCAAGTATCACGATTAGAAAAGAAAATTTTACAAAATATTAGAAAGCAGATCGACGAATAGTTGGTCTGTTTTTTTTCATTTAAAAATTATTATTTGCACAATTTGTTAATACTAATTGTGCTACTGAGAAAGAGTAATAAGTGATGAAAGGATGTAAAGCGATGAATAATCAAAAAAAAAATCGCGAGTTGGAGCAGTTAAAGTATCAAGAAAAAGCAAAGAATTTAGCACCTAAGACTCCAGTTATGTATAACTGTTTAAAAGCATTCATTATCGGTGGGTTCATTTGTGTTGTTGGCCAAGTACTGCAAAAGTTTTATTCTACTTTTTTTAACTTTACTGAAAAGAGTGCCAGTAATCCAACTGTAGCAACGCTCATTCTTATTTCAGTTATATTGACAGGATTGGGTGTATATGATCGAATTGGTCAATTTGCAGGTGCGGGCTCTGCAGTTCCAGTAACAGGTTTTGCTAATTCAATTGCATCTGCAGCGATAGAACATCGATCTGAAGGTTATGTCCTTGGTGTCGGCGGCAATATGTTTAAATTGGCAGGGTCAGTTATTGTTTTTGGTGTTGTTGCTGCATTTTTTGTTGGAATCATTCGAACGATTTTTGGATATTAAAGGAGTTGTTCTGGATTTGAATTATCGTGTAAGTCGTCAAACCTGGAAATATACAAATGATGTTCGTATACAAGCGGCTGCGACAGCTGTAGGGTCTAAAGAAAGTCAAGGTCCACTTGCTAAAGAGTTTGATATTACTTATTCAGACAACTACATTGGACAGTCAACTTGGGAAAAAGCAGAGGAAAAATTATTAACAGAAGCTGTAAAGAAGGCGATTCAAAAAGGTGGGAAGTTATCTAGTGATATAGATCTAATCATTGCAGGGGATCTACTAAACCAGATTATTAGCTCTTCTTTTGCTGCACGAAGTTTGGAAATTCCTTTTATTGGTGTATATGGAGCTTGCTCTACTTCAATGTTATCCCTTTCTCAAGCAAGTGCATTAGTTAATTCCGGTTTTGCTAATAATATTGTTGCAGCCTGTAGTAGTCATAATTCTACAGCAGAAAGACAGTATCGTTACCCAACAGAGTATGGAGGTCAGAAACCGAATACTGCACAATTTACAGCTACAGGTGCCGGTGCCGTATTAGTAGGCACAGGAGGAAATGGGGTTAAAATCACCTATGCTACTTTGGGGAAAATTGTAGATATGGGTATCAAAAATCCATTCGATATGGGAACGGCAATGGCACCAGCAGCCGCAGATACCCTCGATAATCATTTTAAAGATACAGGAAGAAGTCCAAAGGATTATGATCTTATCGTAACTGGGGATTTAGCTAAAGTTGGTGCTCCTATTTTTGTAAATCTAATGAAGGATAAAGGTTATGATATTGAAAGTATTTATAATGATTGTGGTTTAATGCTATATAACAAGGACGATGCAGAAGTATTTGCAGGTGCAAGTGGGTGCGCAAGTAGTGCATTAGTAGCCTATGGACACCTATTCAAAGAGATGGATAGAGGAAATATTCAGCGGTTGTTAGTAATTGCAACTGGTGCATTGCTCAGTCCAACCTCTTATCAGCAAGGTGAGAGTATTCCTTGTATTGCTCATGCAGTTTCCTTTGAATGTTAATATCGAGGTGATAGGTCATAGAATACGTATATGCATTTCTTATTGGTGGGTTGATTTGTGTAATAGGTCAAATTCTGCTTGATGTTGTAAAAATTACTCCTGCTCATGTGATGGCAACTTTGGTCGTTGCTGGAGCGGTTTTGGATGGCATACCTTTGGGAAAGAGTACTGTTTATGATAAGTTAATTGACTTTGCAGGTGCAGGAGCAACAGTACCTATTACCAGCTTTGGACATGCTTTGGTACATGGAGCAATTGCTGAAGCAGAGAAGCATGGGATCATTGGGATCATAACAGGTATATTTGAATTAACTAGTGCGGGTATCTCTGCTGCAATTATTTTTGGTTTCTTAGCAGCACTGATTTTTAAGCCGAAAGGATGATGGGAGGGGAAGATAATTATGGAAATCAGCAAGAAGTTGGAGGAAAATACTTCAATTATCAGAGATCGATTGGGGATAGGAGTAACGTATGATATTGGTATTAGGGAAATGAAGGTTGCAGATCGCGATATGGCGATTATGTATTGTAATGGATTAACTGATAATGATACTCTGGTATTAATACTCAACGAGTTAGCTGATCTCGATCGATCACAACTAGGATCACAACCATATAAAGCGTTATTTCAACAATTTATTATACATATCCAAGTAGAATCTGTGAAGCAAATGGATGAGACGATTGATTACATTTTAACAGGACATGCTGTTTTTTTTATAGACGGATCAAATGAAGCGATCGTAGTTGACGCCCGTGTATACCCTGGAAGAACACCAGAAGAGCCGGATACCGAAAGAGTTGTCCGTGGTTCTAGAGATGGGTTTACAGAAAATTTGGCTACAAATACAGCTTTAACTAGACGTAGAATACGTGATGAACATCTCCGGTTTGAAGTTTTAAAAATAGGAATCCGCTCGAAAACAGATGTTAGTATAGTATATCTAGCTGACGTTGCCGATCTCGGTCTGGTCAACCTAATTCGAGAAAAACTTTCTGCAATTAAAGTAGATGGATTACCTATGGCTGAGAAAACGGTCCAAGAGTTTTTTATTAGTCAAGGCTTTAATCCATTCCCACTCGTTAGGTTCACAGAACGTCCCGATGTAGCAGCAGTACATTTACTTGAGGGGCATGTATTGATCTATGTTGATACCTCTCCATCTGTTATGATTATGCCTACTACTTTATTTCATCAAGTCCAGCATGCGGAAGAATATAGGCAAGTACCAGTAACAGGCACATTTCTTCGCTTTGTTCGTTTTTTAGGTATTTTTTCATCTATATTTTTACTTCCGCTTTGGTATTTATACATTAAGGACCCAGAACTGTTGCCTAAAGGCTTAGATTTTATTGGCTTAAAAACGACTGGGAAGATTGATGTATTTCTACAAATTATTTTTGCAGAAATAGGAATTGATTTGATCCGCATGGCAGCTATACATACACCTTCGCCATTAGCTACCGCAATGGGTTTAATAGCGGCTATAATGATTGGAGAAATTGCTGTAAAAGTAGGGCTTTTTGCACCTGAAGTAATATTATACTTATCAGTGGCAGCAATTGGTTTATATGCCACACCTAGTTATGAATTAAGCTTGGCAAATCGGTTAGCACGCATCTTTTTATTGTTCATGGTCTTTTTATTTAAGGCACCTGGATTTATCATTGGTACAACACTGGTTTTATTGCTACTCATTACCACTCGTTCTTTAAATACACCTTACTTGTATCCGTTTATCCCGTTTAATTTCAAAGAATTAATGACAATTATTGTTCGTAAGTCAGTTCCATCAATGCATAAAAGGCCATTAATCGTTCATCCGCAAAATGAATTAAAGACTAAGTAATATTCTTACCATTGTCATTTGAGTAGCTTGTATGATATATTAATCAAAATTAAATAGCCTCATCATTTGATGAGGTAGAGGAGCAATGCGAATAAGTAACTTCTGGAGATGGCTTCGATGAAGGAAGTGAAAGGTCAAATTGCCGAAGTAAATCTTCAGAGCCACTTAAGATTTACTGGTCTGTGATTGAACAAGTTGCAGACTGTCGTAAAGGATGTTCTTTACGGCGTGCTACCTTAGGTGAGACGTTCAACTGTTTAGTACAGTGGGCTTCCTAGGCCTACTGTTTTTTAATCACTATTTCTAAATCAAATTAATTGGTAAAGGTAGGAAAAGACGATGCGCTTATACGGGACAAGTCGTATTAATTCCAAAGGTCATTTGGAAATAGGTGGCTGCGATACAGTGATACTGGCTAAACAATTTGGCACACCACTGATCATATATGATGAAGAACTAATTAGGCAACAATGCCGTACATTTCTAGAAACATTTAATAAACTAAATATTAAACATAAGATTTCGTATGCATCAAAAGCTTTTAGTTCAGTAGCAATGCTTCAATTGATCAATGAAGAGGGATTATCATTAGATGTTGTTTCAGGTGGTGAACTTTACACGGCACTAGAAGCTGGTTTTCCTCCAGAACGTATTCAATTTCATGGTAATAATAAATCTCGTGAAGAACTATTAATGGCTTTAGAAGCAAATGTAGGTTATTTTGTAATTGATAATTTCTATGAAATTGAACTGCTTAAGGAGTTAAGTGTCTTTAAAAACAAGACCGTTAATGTTCTTCTCCGAATTACACCAGGTATACATGCAAGTACACATAAATTCATTCAGACTGGCCAAGAAGATTCGAAATTTGGCTTTGATCTAGCAAGTGGACAAGCTGAGAATGCACTCCAATTAGTAGATTCCGCTCCATTATTTAATTTTGTTGGATTTCATATGCACATCGGCTCACAAATTTTTGATGCTGAAGGCTTTAAAGCAGCAATCAAGAATATGGTGAAATTTATTGAGACCTTACATTTAAGCTCACCTCTTCAAGTTTTTAATGTAGGTGGAGGTTTTGGTATTCGTTATACAGATGATGACACTCCAATAAATATAGAAGCCGTTTTAAAAGAAATTGTAGAACAAGTACAAATAGAGTTTAACCAGCGAATGTGGCCCCTACCAGAGATATGGGTTGAGCCAGGACGTAGCATTGTAGGGGAGGCAGGAACTACAATTTATACAATTGGTTCCTCAAAAGAGATTCCAGGAATCAGAAATTATCTATCTGTTGATGGAGGTATGTCTGATAATATTAGACCTGCTTTGTATCAAGCGCGTTATCAAGCAATACTAGCCAATCGAGGATTAGAGAATAATGATACAGAATACTCGATTGCAGGAAAATTATGTGAGAGTGGCGATATGCTTATTTGGGATATTAATCTACCTAAAGCAGTAGTAGGTGATCTGTTAGCTGTGACCTCTACAGGTGCATATGGCTATTCAATGGCAAGTAATTATAATCGTATACCTAGACCTGCTGTAATATTTGTTCGAAATGGCAATGCAGAACTAATAATAAAGCGTGAGACTTATGCTGATTTAATTCGAAATGATCTAAAGAAACCGTCCGAAATTACAGTTTAATTATAAATATTGAAGATGAAATTAAATTTAACTGGTCAATATGCCTAATTCAGCTTAAAATAGAAATATAATAGATTGGCTAATTAAGGAATGAAGCAAATGGCATATCCCGTCAAATTACAAACATTTGAAGGACCACTTGATTTATTACTTCACTTAATAAATCAAGCTGAAGTTGATATTTATGATATTCCAATCGCAGAAATAACGGATCAGTACCTTGCTTATCTTTACAGTATGCAAGAATTTAAGATCGATATTGCTAGTGAGTTTTTAGTCATGGCTGCTACTTTACTAGCTATTAAAAGTAAAATGCTATTACCGAAACATGAAGATTTAGTTTTAAATCCCTTTGACGAGGGTGAAGATGAAGTAGATCCCCGTGAGGAGCTCATTTTACGTTTGATAGAATATAAAAGGTTTAAAACGGTTTCAGAAAGTTTGAAGGAATTGGAGTTTATTCGAAGTCAAGTATATACTCGACCACCGGAGGATCTAAGCCAACTACAAACAGATGCTGAAGATCAGAGACCAAGTTATAATATTTCCATTTTACAGTTGTTTGTAGCCTTTCAATCGATAATAAAAAAACATAAGCATGAGAATAGAATAACTACTATTAGTAAGGAAGAAATTTCTGTTAATGATAAGATTGAAGAAATTCAATTACTATTAAATAATAGGCAGGATAAAATTTATTTCAGTCAGCTTTTCAAATCGATGTGGACACGTTCGGAACTCGTTATTACTTTTTTAGCCATTTTAGAATTGATCAAATTAAAAAAAATAAAGATCATGCAGTCAGTAAACTTTGAAGATATCGAGATTTATACTGTTTAGTAATTGGGGGATGATTCGTTGGATTATGCATTAATAAAATCTGTAATAGAAGGGTTATTATTTGTAGCTGGCGATGAGGGGCTTGATGCTAAACAGATTGCAGATGTGCTTGATTTGGATCAAGAGACAGTGAGAGATATAATGTATGATATGATGGCTGATTTTAAAAGGGATGATAGGGGAACTCAAATTGTTGAAGTAGCAAAGAGCTTTCAACTTACAACATTGCCACAGCACGCTCCTTATTTTGCAAAACTGGCCCATACTCCACAGCAATCTACAATCTCACAAGCAGCGATCGAGACATTAAGTATAATTGCTTATAAACAACCTGTAACTCGTCCGCAAATCGAAGAAATTCGTGGGGTAAAATGTGAAAGATCTATTCAATCTTTGATGAATAAAGGATTAATTAAAGAAGTAGGTAGAGTTGAAGGCTTAGGTAGACCAATTCTTTTTGGAACAACGGATGCATTTCTGGAACACTTTGGACTACTCTCACTTCAAGATCTCCCACCACTACCAGAAGAAGTAGAAAGGGAAGAGATTGAGCAAGAGTCTATACTTTTATTCGCACATCCTAATACCGAGGAGTTCGATATCTAAATAAAATTAAAAA
>JACDJB010000689.1_pt1 | contig 31740 bp, 25 predicted proteins | sample 7454121 | NCBI WGS metagenome assembly JACDJB01 (sample SAMN14253290, study PRJNA609438) | sludge metagenome | isolation source: sludge after 25d culture with pyrite | collected 2018-12-20
AAATCCTGCCCCCGCTACCACCGGTCTGACGGAAGGGCCACCTCGTGTGGCCTTTTTGCTGGATCAGCGCAGGATGCGCGCATGCCGGTGTTTGGAGACGACACAACGGCAGACTACGGAATGGGCCTCGTGCCCATTTTTTGTTTCCGCGTGCCGGTGCCGCGCAGGATCGTCCGCGCCGGGCCAGCCCGGACAAGCGCTCGCGCGCAGCGGTGGATGAAGGACTTCATGACGCACGATGAACTCAATGCCTTGCTGGCACCGGTGGTGGCCGACCTCGGCCTCGAACTGGTGGGCATCGAGTTCAGTCCCAGCAGCGGCGGCAGCCTGCTGCGCGTCTATATCGACGCGCCGGAGCAGGGCGTCGGAATCGATGATTGCGAGCGGGCCAGCCGCGAGATATCCGCGTTGCTGGACGTGCACGAGCCCATGTCGGGGCACTACACCCTGGAGGTGTCCTCGCCGGGATTGGAGCGCCCGCTGTTCACCCCGGAACACTTTGTGCGCTTCCTTGGCCAGGAGGTCCGGGTCAACCTGAACCTGCCGCTGGATGGGCGGCGCCGGTTCCAGGGGCCGATCCGTGCCGTGGATGGTGACCGGATCACCATCGAGCAGGATGGCGTGCCGGTGGAGATCGTGCACGCGAACATCGCCAAGGCACGGCTGGTACCCGATTACGTGGCACTTGGTCTCGCGCCGGCGCGCGGCGAGGCGGGTGCAGCAGGGCGCGCGCGGCGAAGTGGCCGGGCGCGCAGTTGATTTTGCAGGAGCCGGCCGGGTTCGCAATTCGCGGAGCCGGGCGGCACAAAGACGAATTGGACTGGAAGGACTGTCGTTCCGGCCACCGATGTGGCCGTGAAGGAGCCGAAGCATGAGTAGAGACCTGTTGCTGGTCATCGAGGCCGTCGCCAACGAAAAGGGCGTGCCCAAGGACGTGATCTTCGAGGCGATGGAGTTCGCCCTGGCATCCGCTGCCAAGAAGCGCTATCCGGACGAGGATGTCGCCGTGCGCGTCGCGATCGATCGCGACACCGGGGCGTATGAAACCTTCCGGCGCTGGGAAGTCGTGGCCGATGACGTCGTCATGGAGTCGCCGGACCGGCAGCTGCGCCTGATGGATGCCGTCGACGAGGTCGAAGGCATCGAGGTGGGCGAGTTCATCGAGCAGCCGATCGACAATCCGGACTTTGGACGCATTTCCGCCCAGGCGGCCAAGCAGGTCATCGTCCAGCGCGTGCGCGAAGCCGAGCGTGCGCAGGTCGTGGATGCCTACAAGGATCGCGTCGGCGAGCTGATCACGGGCATCGTCAAGCGCGTCGAGCGCGGCAACGTGTACCTCGACCTGGGCGGCAACGCCGAGGCGTTCGTACCGCGCGATCGCAGCATTCCGCGCGAGGCCATCCGCACCGGCGACCGCCTGCGTGGCTATCTATATGAAGTGCGCTCGGAGCCGCGCGGGCCGCAGTTGTTCGTTTCGCGCACGGCGCCCGAGCTGATGATGGAGCTGTTCAAGCTGGAAGTTCCTGAGGTCGGCCAGGGCCTGGTAGAGATCAAGGCCTGCGCACGTGATCCGGGTGACCGGGCCAAGATCGCGGTGCTGGCGCACGACCACCGTACCGATCCGATCGGCGCCTGCATCGGCATGCGCGGTTCGCGCGTGCAGGCCGTGTCCAACGAACTCAATGGCGAGCGCATCGACATCGTGCTGTGGAACGAGAGCGCCGCCCAGTTCGTCATCAATGCGATGGCGCCGGCCGAGGTGCAATCCATCATCGTCGATGAGGAAAAGCACTCCATGGATATCGCCGTCGCCGAGGACAAGCTGTCCCAGGCGATCGGCCGCGGCGGCCAGAACGTACGCCTGGCGAGCAAGCTGTCGGGCTGGCAGCTCAACGTGATGACCGCCGACCAGGTGCGCCAGAAGAGCGAGGCCGAACAGGAAGTCGCCCGCCAGCTCTTCATCTCCAAGCTCGGCGTGGATGGCGAAATTTCCAACATCCTGGTGCAGGAGGGCTTCTCGTCGGTCGAGGAGATCGCCTACGTGCCGAGCGCGGAACTGCTTGCCATCGATGGTTTCGACGAGGACGTGGTCGAGGAACTGCGTGCGCGCGCCCGCGATGCCCTGCTGACCGATGCGCTTGCCGTGGAAGAGGTGCTGCAGGAGAACCAGCCGGCGCAGGACCTGTTCGCCGTGGAGGGCATGGACGAGGCGCTGGCCTTCGAGCTGGCCCAGCACGGCATCGTCACGCGCGAAAACCTGGCCGATCTGGCCACGGATGAGTTCATGGAGCTTGGCATCGAGGGCATCGAGGAGGATCGTGCGGCGGGCCTGATCATGGCTGCGCGCAACCTCACCGAAGAGTCCGCGGCTTCATGATGGAATGCATAGGGCATCCTGCACGGGCAGGGTGGGCCAGGTTCCTGCCGGAACGGGCCGCAAGCAGTCGGACCAGAGCGGCCGCCTGGAAGAAGCGCCGTCGCGACAGGCGCAACCATCGTCGCACGGGCCACGGAGTGAGAATTCAATGTCGGAAGTCACGATCAAAAAGCTCGCCAAGATTCTGAGTACCACGGTCGATCGCCTGCTTGGCCAGCTCGGCGAGGCGGGCATGGAGTTCTCCGATCCCGACCAGGTCATCAGCAGTGCCGAGAAGATGAAGTTGCTCGACTTCCTCCAGGGCGCGCACGGCAAGCGTGCGCCGGCGGCGGGCGAACCCGCCAGCCCGCGGCAGATCACCCTGAGCCGGCGGACCGTCAGCGAAATCACGGTGAACCCTGGCCAGCGCGGCGCCACGCCGAAGACCGTGAGCGTGGAAGTACGCGCCAAGCGGACCTACGTCAAGCGCAGCGTGATCGAGCAGGAGGCCCTGGCCGATCCCGAGCGCGAGGAAGCCAAGCGCAAGCTGGATGAGGCAAAGCAGCGGCGCGAAGCCGAGGAACAGCAGCGCATCGAGAGCGAGCAGCGCCGCCAGGCCGAGGAGGCCGCCGAGCGCGCAGCCGAAGAGGCGCGTCGCGCCGCGCTGGAGGAAGAAGCGCGCCAGCGCCAGGAGGCCGAGGCCGCCGAGCTCACCAGCGAACCCGCTGCCGCGGAAGTACCCGTGCCGATCGCCGCGCCGGAACTGCCGGCGCCTGTGCGCGAACCGGCACGCCAGCGCCCGGATCGGGCCGCTCCGCCGCCTGCCGGCACCGAAGCGCCGCGCCACAAGACCAAGCATGGCTCGCACCGCATGCGCGAGGAGGGCGAGGGCGGCAGCCGCTACTTTGGTACGGAATTGCACCTCTCGCAGGAAGGGGCGGCCCGTCGTACCGGTCGCAAGCGCGCCAAGCCGCGCCAGGCCGAGCAGGCGCGCTCGGGTTCCGCGCACGCCTTCTCACGACCGACCGCGCCGGTCGTGCGCGAGATCGCGGTGGGCGAAACCATTACCGTGGCCGACCTGGCGCAGAAGCTCGCCATCAAGGGGGCCGACGTGGTCAAGGCCCTGTTCAAGATGGGCGTGATGGTCACCATCAACCAGACGGTCGACCATGACACCGCGGTGCTGGTTGCCGAGGAGCTGGGTCACAAGGTGGTGGAAGCGACCGATACCAGCGCCGAATCCGCACTGCTGGCACAGCAGCCGGAGGGCGAGCAGTCCACGCGCCCGCCGGTCGTCACCATCATGGGCCACGTCGATCACGGCAAGACCTCCCTGCTCGACTACATCCGTCGGACCAAGGTGGCTTCCGGCGAGGCGGGCGGCATTACCCAGCATATCGGCGCCTACCACGTGGATACGCCCAAGGGCGTCATCACCTTCCTCGACACCCCGGGGCACGCCGCGTTTTCCTCGATGCGCGCGCGTGGCGCGCAATCCACCGACATCGTCGTGCTGGTGGTGGCGGCCGATGACGGCGTGAAGCCGCAGACGGTGGAGGCGATCCAGCACGCGCGGGCGGCCAACGTGCCGCTGATCGTGGCGATGAACAAGATGGACAAGTCCGAAGCCGATCCGGACCGTGTCAAGCAGGGTCTGGTGCAGCACGAGGTGGTGCCCGAGGAATGGGGCGGCGACGTGCAATTCGTGCCGGTGTCGGCCAAGACCGGTGACGGGGTGGACAACCTGCTCGATGCGATTTCGGTGCAGGCCGAGGTCATGGATCTGCAAGCGGTCGGCGAAGGCCGCGCCAGCGGCGCGGTGATCGAATCCAGCCTCGACAAGGGGCGCGGTCCGGTGGCCACCGTGCTGGTGCAGCAAGGTCAGCTCAAGAGGGGCGACTTCCTGGTGTGCGGCGTCGAGTATGGCCGCGTGCGCGCGCTGTTCGACGAGGCGGGTCGCCAGGTGGAATCGGCGGGTCCGTCGATCCCGGTGCAGTTGCTGGGCCTGTCCGGCGTGCCCGAGGCGGGCGATGACTTCGTCGTGGTCGAGGACGAACGCCTGGCCAAGGAGGTGGCGGCGCAGCGCCAGCAGAAGCGCCGCGAGACGCGCCTGGTCAAGCAGGCCGGCAACCGCATGGAAGACATCATGGCGCAGATGGGCCAGAGCGAGGAGCAGCTCATCCTGAACCTGGTCGTGAAGGCCGACGTGCAAGGTTCCGCCGAAGCCCTGCGCGAGGCGCTGGATGCCATCTCCACCGATGCCATCCGCGTCAACGTGATCGCCTCGGGCGTGGGCGGCATCACCGAATCGGACGCGACGCTGGCCGCCGCCTCCAAGGCGGTCATCATCGGCTTCAACGTGCGTGCCGATGCCTCGGCGCGCAAGGTGATCGAAACCAACGGCCTGGACCTGCGTTATTTCTCGATCATCTACGATGTGATCGACCAGGTGAAACAGGTCGCCACCGGCCTGCTCGGCGTGGAGATCCGCGAGGAGATCATCGGCACCGCCGAAGTGCGCGAAGTGTTCCGGAGTTCCAAGTTCGGCGCGGTCGCCGGCTGCATGGTGGTCGAGGGCACGGTCAAGCGGCACAAGCCGATCCGCGTGCTGCGTGACAACACCGTGATCTTCCAGGGCGAGCTCGAATCGCTGCGACGCTTCAAGGAAAACGTGGACGAGGTGCGCAACGGCATGGAATGCGGCATCGGCGTCAAGCAGTACAACGACATCAAGGTCGGCGACCAGATCGAGTGCTTCGAGCGCATCGAGGTGGCGCGCACGCTGTAGCGGGCGCCGGCTGCGGGATCGGAGATTCGGGGTTCGCAACGGCGCGACTCCGGCTTCCGGTCCCGCCGTCCCGCGCAGCCGGCTTTTCGTACCCACCCTCCCCACTCCCCAACCCCGGCCCCGTGAAAAGATCCTTCACCCGTTCCGATCGTGTCGCCGCCGAGCTGCGGCGTGAAGTCGCCGTGCTGGTGCACGCCGCGGTGCGCGAACGTGCCCTGCCGTCGGTCAGCGTGTCCGATGTCGAGGTCACCCGCGACCTGGACGTGGCGGATGTGTACGTGACGGCACTGGTCGGCGATCAGGCACGCGAGGCGGTCAAGGCGCTCAAGGAATTGGCCAGGGACTTTCGCCGCGAGCTCTCGCGCACGATGAAGATGCGTCGCGTACCGGAACTGCGCTTCCACTATGACGATTCGGTGGACCGTGGCGAGCGGATCGAGCAGCTGCTGCGCGAAGATCCGGGAACGGAGAATGAGGAATAGGCAATGCTGGCTGCCGCGCCTCGCGACCGCCTGCCGCGCATCCATCACGGAATGACCGACGCGCCATGATGGCGAGCGCCGACTCCCGACCCACGGCTCCCCCCCAATCCCGGCCTCTAAGCGGCATCCTGCTGCTCGACAAGCCACAGGGGCTCAGTTCCAACCAGGCCCTGCAGCGTGCCAGGCGCCTGTTTGGCGCCGCCAAGGCCGGGCATACCGGCAGCCTTGATCCACTGGCGACCGGCCTGCTGCCGGTGTGCTTCGGCGAGGCGACCAAGATTGCCGGCCTGCTGCTCGGTTCCCACAAGGCGTACCTGGCCGAGGCGTGCCTGGGCACCACCACCAATACCGACGATGCCGACGGCGAGGTGCTGCAGACGCGCAGCGTCCCTGCGCTGAGCGATGCGGACATCGGCGCCGCACTGGTTGCGCTGACGGGTCACCTCACCCAGGTGCCTCCGGTATATTCCGCGCTCAAGCAGGGCGGGGTGCCGCTCTACCGGCGTGCCCGCCGCGGCGAGACGGTGCAGGCGCCGCCGCGCCAGGTCGAGGTGCGGCGATTCGAACTGCGCGAGCGTCAGGGCGATCGCCTGCAACTGTTCGTCGAATGCGGTTCAGGCACCTATGTGCGCAGCCTGGTGCGCGACCTGGGCGAGGCCCTGGGCTGCGGCGCCCACCTCACCGCCCTGCGCCGCCTGTGGGTGGAGCCTTTCCGCGCCCCGCGCATGTACACGCTGGACGAACTGGCGCGCCTGGCGGCCGCTGGGCTGGACGCGCTGGATGCCGTGCTGCTGCCGCTGGAAGCGGGGCTGGCCGGGTATCCCCGGGTGCAGCTCGATGCGGACCAGGCGCGGCGGCTGCGCCAGGGCCAGGCGATCGCCTGGGCGCAGGCGCTCGGGCCTTGCCTGGCGCTGGATGAGTCCGGCCGGGCGCTGGCACTGGCCGAAGTGCGGGGTGGATTCCTGCGCGTCCTGCGCGGCCTCAATCCCGCCTGAAGCCGGCGCGACGGCGCTTGCGTGCGCGCATGCGGCGAAACGGGCTACAATAGGCGGCTTTTCGCAAGACCCCACTTAACGCGGATCGTGCTTTCGACAGGCTGAACCGCGCCGGACGTTCCATCAACAGGTATCCATCATGTCGCTTTCCACCGAACAGACTTCGAAGATCATCACCGACTTTGGCCGCGGCCAGAACGACACCGGTTCGCCGGAAGTCCAGGTTGCCCTGCTGTCCGCACGCATCGAGCACCTCTCCACGCACTTTGCCCAGCATGGCAAGGATCACCATTCCCGCCGTGGCCTTCTCAAGATGGTCAACCAGCGTCGCAGCCTGCTGAGCTATCTCAAGAACAAGGACAACGAGCGCTACAAGACCCTCATCGAGCGCCTTGGTCTGCGTCGTTGATTCCCGCGTTCGCCCGTGAACGCCGGATTGCAGCTGCAACGGCCGCCGTTCGTGGCCGTGCAGGTTGAAGTCTGCGGCGGCCCTGCGGGGCTGCCCGGTCAGGAAACCATGCAGGGTGACGATGCGCCTTGAAGGCGTGGATCGGGTTCGGGCATCGCGCAAATTCGGGTGGCCATCCGTGGCCGCACTTTCAAAATTGAGCAATCGGGAGCACGCATGGGCGTGCTTCCCTACAAATCCAGGACAGACAAAGTGGCCAAGGTAAGCAGATCATTCCAGTACGGCGCGCATACGGTAACGCTTGAAACCGGCGAGATCGCCCGCCAGGCGTCGGGCGCCGTGCTCGTCAGCATGGGCGGTACGGTCGTCCTCGTCACCGCGGTGGCGGCAACGAAGGCCCGGGAAGGGCAGGATTTCTTCCCGCTGACGGTCGACTACGTCGAGAAGTTCTACTCGGCCGGTCGCATTCCGGGGGGCTTCTTCAAGCGTGAAGGCCGCCCGACCGAGAAGGAGACGCTGACCTCGCGCCTCATCGACCGCCCGGTGCGCCCGCTGTTTCCGGACAATTTCAGGAACGAAGTGCAGGTCATCGCGCAGGTCGTTTCGATGGATCCGGACATCGACGGGGATATCCCGGCGCTGCTCGGGGCATCGGCCGCGCTGACCCTGGCCGGCGTTCCCTTCAAGGGCCCGATCGGCGCCGCGCGCGTGGGCTACGCCAACGGCAAGTACCTGTTGAACCCCACCCACAGCGAACTCGCCACCTCCGAGCTGGATCTCGTCGTCGCCGGCACGGCCGGTGCCGTGCTGATGGTGGAATCGGAAGCCAAGCTGCTGAGCGAGGACGTGATGCTCGGGGCGGTCATGTTCGGCCACCGCGAGATGCAGGCAGCGATCGCGACCATCAATGAATTCGTCGCCGAAGCCGGCCGCAAGACCTTCGCCTGGGAAGCGCCGGTGCGCAACGAGCAGTTGTTCGACGTGCTGCGGGGCGCCATCGGCGATCGCCTGGTGCAGGCGTTCGCGATCCGCGACAAGCTGGAGCGTCGCGACGCCATCGCCGCCATCAAGGCGGACGTCAGCGCCACCATCGGCGCGCAGGCCGACGCGGCCGGCTGGAGCGGCGCGGACATCGCCGCGGCCTTCGGCGAGATCGAATACCACACGCTGCGCGATGGCGTGCTGAAGAGCAAGGTGCGCATCGACGGGCGTCAGCTGGACGACGTGCGTGCGATCAACTGCCGCGTCGGCGTGCTTCCGCGCACCCACGGCTCGGCGCTGTTCACGCGCGGCGAGACGCAGGCGCTGGTCACGGTCACGCTTGGCACCACGCGCGACGCGCAGATCATCGACGCCCCGGGCGGTGAATCGAAGGATCCGTTCCTGTTCCATTACAACTTCCCGCCCTTCTCGGTCGGCGAGGCGGGTCGCTTCGGTGCGCCCAAGCGTCGCGAGATCGGCCACGGCCGCCTCGCCAAGCGCGGCGTGCAGGCGGTCAAGCCTTCGATCGAGGCGTTCCCCTACGTGCTGCGCGTGGTCTCGGAAATCACCGAGTCCAACGGCTCCTCGTCGATGGCTTCGGTCTGTGGTTCCTCGCTGGCCATGATGGACGCGGGTGTGCCGCTGGCCGCCCCGGTCGCCGGCATCGCCATGGGCCTGGTCAAGGAAGGCAGCGATTTTGTCGTGCTGTCCGACATCCTCGGCGACGAGGACCATCTGGGCGACATGGACTTCAAGGTGGCCGGTACCGCCGACGGCGTGTCCGCGCTGCAGATGGACATCAAGATCGATGGCATCACCGAGGAGATCATGCGCACCGCGCTGGCCCAGGCCAGGCAGGGGCGCCTGCACATCCTCGGCGAGATGGCCAAGGTCATCACCAGCTCACGCACCGAGATGAGCGAGTACGCGCCGCGCCTGATCACCATGAAGATCCACCCGGACAAGATCCGCGAGGTGATCGGCAAGGGCGGCACCACCATCCGCTCCATCACGGAAGAAACCGGCGCCACCATCGACATCAACGACGATGGCACGGTGATCATCGCTTCGGTCAATCGCGAGGCGGGCGATGCGGCGAAGACGCGCATCGAGCAGATCGTCTCGGATGTCGAGCCCGGACGCATCTACGAGGGCAAGGTCGCCAAGCTGATGGACTTCGGTGCCTTCGTCACCATCCTGCCGGGCAAGGACGGCCTGGTCCACGTCTCGCAGATTTCCAACGAGCGCGTCGAGAAGGTGTCCGACAAGCTCAAGGAAGGCGACATCGTGAAGGTGAAGGTGCTGGAAGTGGACAAGCAGGGCCGCATCCGCCTGTCGATGAAGGCCGTGACCGAGGAAGAAGGCGCGGCTTGATTCGCGCGCTTCATCCTGGGCGTGACGAAGGCGGCCTGCGGGCCGCCTTCGTTGTTTGCGGCGCAGGCGAAAGGCTTCGCGCATGCCCAGGTGGGTCTCGCGCCAGCATGCCGGCTGCCGGTTATCATCCTCCGTGCGTGCCCGCGTGCCCGTTGGGGCGATCGGGCGCCCTGGTTGGTGCGGGAAGGCCGGGTCAGGCGGCCCTCAGGGCGCACAGGCAGACACGGCCGTGAGCGGCTGGATGCCGCGGGCGCCTGGGTTGTCGCCTGCCGGGCAACCCGACCGGTCCCTGGGCCATGCCATGCGGGTCCGTCATCTCAGATTCTGGAGCCCAGCCTGATGGCCAAGGCGAAAACCGCTTACGTGTGCGCCGATTGCGGCGCGGAACACTCCAAGTGGCAGGGGCAGTGCGTCGAGTGCGGGGCGTGGAACACGCTGGCCGAAATCGTCGTGCAACCCGCCACGCGATCCGCGGCGGGCGCGCGGTCGGGCTTTGCCGGCGCTGCCGGCGGATCCCGGGTCACCCGCCTCGCCAGCGTGGCTGGCGAGGCCGAGCAGCGCAGTGCGACCGGCATCGGCGAACTGGACCGCGTGCTCGGCGGCGGCCTGGTGGTGGGCTCGGTGGTGCTGATCGGCGGAGATCCGGGCATCGGCAAGTCGACCCTGCTGTTGCAGATGCTGGGCACGCTCGGCCAGCGCCTGCGTGGCCTGTACGTCACCGGTGAGGAATCCCTGGCGCAGGTGGCTGCCCGCGGGCGGCGCCTGGGGATCACCCTGGACGGCCTGGAGGCGCTTGCCGAGACGTCGATCGAGCGCATCCTGGCCGAGGCGGCCGACGCCAGGCCGCAGGTGCTGATCATCGATTCCATCCAGACCATCTGGACCGAACTCCTGACGGCGGCCCCGGGCTCGGTGTCGCAGGTGCGTGAATCGGCCGCGCGCCTGGTGCGTTTCGCCAAGGAAACCGGCACCAGCGTGTTCCTCGTCGGCCACGTCACCAAGGAAGGCGGCATCGCCGGGCCGCGCGTGCTCGAGCACATGGTCGATGCGGTGCTCTACTTCGAGGGCGAATCGGGCAGCCGCTTTCGCGTGCTGCGCGCCTTCAAGAACCGTTTCGGCGCGGTCAACGAGCTCGGCGTGTTCGCCATGTCCGACAAGGGCTTGCGCGAAGTGCCGAACCCGTCGGCGATCTTTCTTTCGGCCCATGCCCAGCCGACGCCCGGCAGCGCCGTGATGGTGACACGCGAAGGCACGCGCCCACTGCTGGTCGAGGTGCAGGCGCTGGTGGACCAGTCCTCGCTCGGCAATCCACGCCGGGTGACACTGGGCCTGGAGCAGAACCGGCTGGCCATGCTGCTGGCGGTACTGCACCGTCACGGCGGCGCGGCCGTTTACGATCAGGATGTGTACGTGAATGTGGTCGGTGGCATTCGCGTGCAGGAAACCGCGGCGGATCTGCCGGTGCTGATCGCCGTGTTGTCGAGCTTCCGCGATCGGCCGTTGCCGGACAAGACGGTGGCGTTCGGGGAAGTGGGGCTCTCCGGCGAAATCCGGCCGGTGCCGAACGGCGAGGAGCGGCTCAAGGAAGCCGCCACGCACGGTTTTCGTCGCGCCATCGTGCCCAGGGCGAATGCACCGAAGAAGACGCACCTGGGGGAATTGCAGATCGTCGCGGTCGATCGCCTTGGCGAGGCCCTGGCGGCGGCCTTCGACCGCTAGTTTGCCTGTCGGCCACGGTCGATGATCCAGGCGTCGACCGGCACCTGCAGGGCGCGCCACGCCCGGGCCGCGTTCGCTCAGGACACCCGTTGCAATAGCACTTCCAGCACGAATTTCGAGCCGAAGAAGGCCAGTGCCAGCATCGCCATGCCGGCCAGGGTGAGATTGACGGCACGGCGGCCGCGCCAGCCGTGGCGCCAGCGCCCCCACAGCAGCGCAGCGAAGATGATCCACGCAATGACGCTCAGCACGATGGTGTGCGCCAGGTGCTGGTCGCGGATGTTTTCGACGAACAGGCTGCCGCTCAGCAGGGTCAGCGTGAGGCCGAGGAATCCGGCGCCAATGAGGCGGAACAGCAGCGCTTCGGTGAGCGTGAGCGGCGGCAGTGCGCGCAGCCAGGTGCCCAGGCGGCGCTTGCGCAGCGCGCCTTCCTGGAAGGCCAGCAGCAATGCCACGATGGCGCCCAGCGACAGCAGGCCATAGGCGATCAGCGCGATGCTGACGTGCAGCTTGATCTGCCAGTCCATCGGTCTGGGCAGGGTCGGTGGGGCGAGGAACACGTCCACGGCGAGCAGCAGTGCGGCAAGCGGGAACACGATCACGCCGAGTGCCGCGACCGGCCGGTTCAGGTTGACGACCACCGTCAGGGCCGCAACCACGCAGGCCGTGAGCGAGAGCGCGGCGTAGAAGTGCAGGTCCAGTGCGCCGCGATGCATGCCGAACACGACGCTCGCATGCGCGATGACCGCGAGGCTGGCCGCCGCCATGGCGAGCCGGCTGGCGGCTTCGCCGCGACCGAGCAGCGGACGCGCAAGCAGGCCGGTCGCGACGAGGTACAGCACGATCGCGAACAGGGTGAGGAAGGTCATCAGCATCTGCCAAGTTTCGCATGGCGGGCCTTGCCGGTGCACGCTCGTGCGCGGCAAGGCAGCGCTGCCTTGATGGAATCTGCGCGCGTTGGCTGCGCTGGAAAGGCGAAGGGCCGGCGCCATGCGGAGCCAGCCCTTCGGGGTATGCAAGTGGCGGAGCGGACGGGACTCGAACCCGCGACCTCCGGCGTGACAGGCCAGCATTCTAACCAGCTGAACTACCGCTCCACATCGTGACAACCTTGAACCAACCTTCCCTGGTGGCTCAGCCGTTCGCCCTCCATGGCTCACCGGTTCCACTCGCGCGAATGCCTTGGTGGCATTCGCAGGCGCTCGTGGAACCACCAGCTGAACTACCGCTCCACATCGTGACAACCTTGAACCAACCTTCCCTGGTGACAAACGCCCGTGGCCTCCTGGCCGGCCCGCAAAGATAGCCGAACCGTACCGGTATTCCAAGCCGGATCATCCTGATCCGTGCCCATTCCTCGAATGGCGTCCCCAAGGGGATTCGAACCCCTGTTACCGCCGTGAAAGGGCGGTGTCCTAGGCCTCTAGACGATGGGGACGCTGAGGGGGAGCACCGTGCCGCGGTGAAACCCTGGAACGATGAATCTGGTGGAGCCAGGCGGGATCGAACCGCCGACCTCTACAATGCCATTGTAGCGCTCTCCCAGCTGAGCTATGGCCCCGGGAAAGGCGCGAGAGAATAGTGACCCGGGAGCGTTTCGTCAACACCTCTTCACGCGTTCGATGAAATTTTCCGGTGGCGCCCGAACAGGCCACCGCGTCGCGACTCCTCCTCGGCGCCCGCCAAGTCTTCGGAAACGACATAGCCGAGCGCGTGGTAGGCGTTGATGAAATCTGCCACATCGCCCGGGCTGGCGCCGGTCTGGCTGGCAATCTCGGCGACCGTCGCCGCCTGCTTGAGCATGACGGTGGCGATGCGGAAGTGGCGCGGAAACTCGCGCTCGCTCTGCGGCCAGCGGGCCAGCTGGTAGCGCCCTTGCGGATCGAGCCCGGCATCCAGCGTGCCGTTGCCGCGGACGAGGTGTACCAGCCAGGCAAGCCTTGCGTAGGGATGGGCGGGCAGGGTCTGCACGGCGGTTGCGAAGGCGGCTTCATCGAGCAGTTGCATGTCACCGGGCGCAAGCGTGTGGGTGCACCAGCCGCCCAGGCCCTTGAGGCTGGCGTCGGCATGCCAGACGCGGGCGCGGGGATCGAGGTAGAGATCGGGCAGACCGCGGGTGCGCAGGCGCAGCCGGGCGTGGCGAACCGGCTCTTCGGCCAGAAGCTCGAGCAGCCCGGCGGCGACGCGCACGCTCGCCGATGGCGCTTCCGCCGGCGTCGATGCCACCACCGCAGGGGCACCGGCGGCCGGCAGCGACTGCTTCGGCTGGGTGGTCGTTGGCGTTCCGGCGGCAGTGGACGGGGCGGCAATCGGCTGCGCGGGCGCGGCCGGCGTGGCAGGCCGGGCGGGCAGGGTGGTGCCCACCCGGTTCAGCACCGCGACCAGGTCACCGCCGTCGATGGGCTTGCGCAGGCACGCGTCGTTCGGATAGGCCTCCGGCTGGCTGGCGAAGGCCACGATGCAGCGACCCTGTGCCTGGGCGCGCAGCCAGTCCATGTGGCCATAGGTGGAATCGGGGTCGATGACCAGCAGTTCGGCATCGGCATGCGCCGCGAGTCGCCAGCGCGCATGCAGCTGCGCGGACTGCGCGTCGAGCAGGTGCTGGATGCGGGCGACGGCATCATCCGTGGCGCCGACGACGCACAGGGTGTGCAAGGTCTTGGCGTTCAAGGCAGTCCCTCAGGGTTGGACGCTTTCCACAAGCAAGGAACGTGCCTTGCGGGAAGTGCGCCTGCTGCGCCGATGCCAGGCACGCGCAGGGGCAAAACTGACGGCCAGTGTCAGGCTTCGACGGGGTGGCCGGCCGCAGCCGGCGCCTGCTCGCGCTGCTGCATCGCCCACAGGCGGGCGTAGCGTCCGTCGGCGGCAAGCAGTTGCGTGTGCGTGCCGCGTTCGACGATGCGGCCATGCTCCAGCACGAGGATTTCGTCGGCGTCGATGATGGTCGAGAGCCGGTGGGCGATGACCAGCGTCGTGCGGCCGCGCGCGATCGCGGCCAGTTCGGCCTGGATGCGCTTCTCGGTGCGCGTGTCCAGGGCGCTGGTGGCTTCGTCGAACAGCAGGATGGCCGGGCGCTTGAGCAGGGTGCGTGCAATGGCCACGCGCTGCTTCTCGCCGCCGGAAAGCTTGAGGCCGCGTTCGCCCACGCTGGTGTCATAGCCCTTGGGCAGCGATTCGATGAAGTCGTGGATGTGCGCCGAGCGCGCCGCGGCGACGACTTCCTCGCGGGTTGCGCCGGGCCGGCCGTAGGCGATGTTGTAGTAGATGCTGTCGTTGAACAGCACCGTATCCTGCGGAACGATGCCGATGGCCGCGCGCAGGGAGGCCTGGCTGACGTCCCGGATGTCCTGGCCGTCGATGCTGATGCGCCCGCCGGTGACGTCGTAGAAGCGGAACAGCAGGCGTGCCAGGGTCGATTTGCCGGCGCCGGTGGTGCCGACGACGGCCACGGTGTGCCCGGCCGGGATCTCGAAATCGACGTCGCTGAGGATCGGACGCGCCGGGTCATAGTGGAAGTCCACATGCTCGAAGCGCACGCGGCCCTCGGGCGTGGCGAGCGGCGGGGCGTGGGGTCCATCCTCCACTTCGCGCGGCTCGCCGAGCAGGGTGAACATGCGCTCGATGTTGATCAGTGCCTGCTTCACCTGGCGGTACACCATGCCCAGGTAGTTGAGCGGCGCGGAGAGCTGCAGCAGGAACGCGTTCACCATCACGAAATCGCCCAGCGTCATGCTGCCGTCGGCCACGCCGGCGGCGGCGCGCCACAGCAGCGTGGTCAGGCCGATGGCGATGATGGCCGCCTGGCCGGTGTTGAGTACCGACAGCGACGACTGGCTGCGCACCTGGGCGTCCTCGAGCTGTATCAGGCTGACGTCGTAGCGGGCCAGTTCGTGACGCTCGTTGCCGAAGTACTTGACCGTTTCATAGTTCAGCAGCGAATCCACCGCGGTTTCGTTGGCCCGCGTGTTCGCCGTGTTGGCGGCGCGGTACCAGCGCATGCGCCACTCGGTGACCGTGAAGGTGAATGCCATGTAGGCCACCAGCGTGGCCAGGGTGATGGCGGTGAATGACCAGTCGAAACGGGCGATCAGGATCGCGCACACGAGGGCGATTTCGAGCAGGGTCGGCAGGATCGTGTAGATGGTCCAGTCGAGCAGGTCCGAAGTCGCGGACATGCCGCGTTCGACATCGCGCGCCACGCCGCCGGTGCGCCGGTTCAGGTGGAAGCGCAGGCTGAGCGTGTGCAGGTGCTCGAACACGCGCAGCGCGATGTTGCGCGAGGTGCGCGCGAGCACGCGCGCGAACACGAACTGGCGCAGCTCCTGGAACAGTGCCGTGGACAGGCGCAGCGCGCCGTAGGCCAGCAGCAGACCCACCGGAATCAGCAGGGGGCGCGGGGCCAGGTCGAGCGCGTCGATCAGTTCCTTGAGCACCAGAGGCACGCCGACATTGGCGAGCTTGGCCGCGACCAGAAACACCAGCGCAATGCCGACGCGCCAGCGATAGCGCCACACATCCGGCCACAGGCGGCGGATGACGGTCCAGGTGGATGGGGTGGCGTGATCGTTCATCGGCGGCAGTGCTCGGGCACAGCGACGCAAGATGGGGATGTCGCCGGCGCTTGGCAATGTGCCGACGGCATGGGCACTATGATGCTCTTCCCAGCACCGGAGGAACGCCCATGCACCTGTCGTCCCTGACCACTGCCCTTGCCCTTGTCCTCGCCGCGTCGCCGGCCATCGCCCAGCCGGGCCATGGCGCGCATGACGCGCATTCCGCGCAGGCTGCGTCGCGCGGGATCGAACGCCTGAAGGCGCCCGAGGGCGCCCGCGTTTTCATCATCTCGCCGCGCGATGGAGCGACGGTGGGACAGGAAGTGACGGTCAAGTTCGGTGCCGAAGGCATCGCCATCAGACCGGCCGGCGACATGAGTCCGGACAGCGGCCACCACCACCTGCTGATCGACGTCGGCGAACTGCCGCCACTGGACGCGCCGATCCCGGACGATGCCCACCACAAGCACTATGGCAAGGGGCAGACCGAGGCCACGATCCATCTCGAACCGGGCACGCACACCCTGCAGCTGGATCTTGGTGATGCACGCCACATGCAGTTCGATCCACCGATCGTGTCCGGGACGATCACCATCCACGTGCAGTGACCGGACACGCGCGGCAATCACGCGCCGGGTTCGTGGACGCTGCCAGCCTGCGACCGGAAGGCCTCGGGATGGCCGGGTCCGTGCCGGTGCGCCCTGCCGCGTGCCGCGGCGGCGCCGGGCACGCCAGGCCGCGGTCGGGGCGTGCGCAAGGCTGCGGTTTGGCCGGGTGGGGGTTGCGCGGCGGATCGCGTGGCGCGCACCGCGTTCGGTAAACTGACCCGCCGTCTTGCAGCAAGCCAGCCACGATGACCGTCCGTACCCGCTTCGCCCCGAGTCCCACCGGATATCTCCACATCGGCGGGGCGCGCACCGCGCTCTACTGCTGGCTGGAGGCGCGCCACCGCGGCGGCGAGTTCATCCTGCGCATCGAGGATACCGACCGTGAGCGTTCGACCGAGGCCGCCGTGCAGGCGATCCTCGACGGCATGCGCTGGCTCGGGCTCGACCACGATGAAGGTCCGTACTACCAGACCCTGCGCATGGATCGCTATCGCCAGGTGGCCGAAGACCTGCTCAAGGCCGGCAAGGCGTACTACGCCTATGAAAGCAGGGACGAGATCGAGGCCATGCGCGCGCAGGCGCTGGCCAGGGGACTCAAGCCGCGCTATGACGGACGCGCGCGCGACCTCGACCTGCCCTACCGCGACGATCCCAATCGCGTCCTGCGTTTCAAGAATCCCACCGGCGGCAGCGTGGCCTTTCTCGACAAGGTCAAGGGCCGCATCGAGTGGGCCAACGAGGAGCTCGACGACCTGGTGCTGGTGCGTTCGGACGGCTTTCCGACCTACAACTTCGCCGTCGTGGTCGATGACATCGACATGCGCATCGGGGCGGTGATCCGCGGCGACGACCACGTCAACAACACCCCGCGCCAGGTCAACATCTACCATGCGCTGGGTGCCAGCGTGCCCGAGTTCGCCCACCTGCCGATGATCCTGGGGCCGGACGGGCAGAAGCTCAGCAAGCGTCATGGCGCGGTCAGCGTGATGCAGTACCGCGACGATGGATTCCTGACGAATGCGCTTCTCAACTACCTGGTGCGCCTGGGCTGGTCGCATGGCGATCAGGAGATCTTCTCGCGCGAGGAGATGGTCGCCCTGTTCGATGTGGCCGAGGTCAACAAGTCGGCGGCACGTTTCGACCTGGACAAGCTCAAGTGGTTGAACCAGCAGTACCTCAAGAACGATGACCCGGCCGCCCTCGTGGCGCATTTCGAATGGCACCTGCACGCCGCAGGCATCGATCCGACGCAGGGGCCCGAGCCGCTGGATGTCGTGGTCGCGCTGCGCGAGCGCGTGCATACGCTCAAGGAGATGGCCGACAAGGCACGCGTCTGGTATGCGCCGCTGGAGGCCTACGACGAGGCCGCCGTGACCCGGCATCTCGCCACGCCGACGGCGCGCCCGGCCCTCGAGGCCGCGCATGCCCAGCTGGGTGCCATCGCAACCTGGTCGGTCGCCAGCGTGCATGCGGCCATCGACGCCGCGGCCGGTTCGATCGGCGTCGGCATGGGCAAGATCGCCCAGCCGCTGCGCGTGGCCCTGACCGGGACGCAGGTCTCGCCGTCGATCGACCACACGGTCTATCTTGCCGGTCGCGACGAAGCGCTGCGGCGCATCGAGGCGGCCCTGGCGCGCTGCCCCTGAGCATCGGGTCATGCTGCTCGAGCGCTGCCTGGATGCCCTGCTGCACGCCGATCTGGCCGACCCGGAAGCGGCGCAGCAGGCCGTGCAGACATGCACGCGGGCGCTGCTCGACGCCAACCTGTGGGCCTGGGCGCTCGGCATCACGGTGTTCTGCGCCGCGGTGGGCGCGCTCATCGGCTACGTCCGCGGGCGCTGGCTGGCCGGCCTGGCCTGGGGCGCCGCGCTGGGGCCGATCGGCTGGCTGGTGATGCTGCTGACGAGCTCGCAACGTGTCGAGTGCCCGGCCTGCAGCCGCGGCAACCCGCCGGGCGCAAGGTCCTGCCGCCATTGCGGGGTCAACCTGCAGGCCGCAGCCCGCGCCTCCGCACGCGCCACGAACAAGCGCATCGACAGCGGGCGCGGCTGGTAGCGGCAGCGCGCGCCGAGCGCGGGTGCGCCGATTGGAACAGGTGTCCGGCGCTGGCACGCCGTGGCGTTGCAGGCGCAGGCAGCCGGTCGCACCGCGCGCCGGCGGGATGCGCGGATGTCCCGTCGCCTCCGGCGCCGGCCCGCCGCAACGGCCGGCTGCATGCTTTGCTGGCGGCGACGCACTAGAATGGGGTCACCGGTCCGAAGCCAGCCCGACATGTCAGCCACGGCCCATCCACATCACCATCACCACGATGCCGACGCCTTCGTCGAGGCGGTTGCGCAGGCCTGCGCGACGCGTGGCCTGCGCCTGACTCCGCTGCGCCGGCGCGTGCTCGTGCTGTTCTCGGGGGAGGACTCGCCGCACGATGCCAACGACCTCCTCCAGAGAGTAATGGAGGAGCAGAGCGGCGCCGCCGCGCCGACGGTCTATCGGGCCCTGGATTTCCTGCTCGAGAACCATTTCATCCACAAGCTGGAGTCGATCAATTCCTTCGTCGGTTGCCACCACCCCAGCGAGGCGCACCAGGTGCCCTTCCTGATCTGCGACGTATGCGCGGCGGCGATCGAACTGTGTGACGACCACGTGTCCAGCCTGCTCAATGCGCAGGCCCGCGAACGCGGCTTCCGGGCGCGTGCGCAGACGCTGGAAGTGCATGGCGTGTGCGCAAGCTGCACCAGTGATCGGGCCGCAGCCCGGACGCATGCTGCACACGCCTGAGGGGTCGCCGGTCGGCTGATCCCGGGGCATTCGCGCGTGCTGGCGGCGTGGCGCGGACTGCTACCATGCACGATCGCTTTCTGCCACGTAGCCGCCATGGCCGAGAACCCGTCGCCGGGACGCTTCCCCCTGTCACCGCGCCGCCGGTTGCTGTTGTTCCTGCTGTTCTCCCTGGTGCTGCTGGGGTCGGGCATCGGCCTGCGCGATCCCTGGCCATCGGATGAGCCGCGCTTCGCCCTGGTCGCGCAGCAGATGGTGACTTCGGGCGACTGGCTGTTCCCGCATCGTGGCAGCGAGCTGTATTCGGACAAGCCGCCGCTGATGTTCTGGCTGCAGGCGGCATCCTACGAGGTCGTGCGTGACTGGCGCGTCGCCTTCATGCTGCCTTCGCTCCTCAGCGGCCTGCTGGTACTCGTCCTGGTCTGGGATCTTGGCCGGCGCTGGTGGAATCCGCGCGTGGGCCTGTACGCCGCCGGGGCACTGCTGTTCACCTTCCAGTTCACCTTCCAGTTCAAGCGCGCGCAGATCGATCCGGTCGTCGTGGCCTGGATCACCCTGGCGAACTGGGGGCTGTTGCGACATTTCGTGCGTGGGCCGGACTGGCGCGCATTCTGGCTGGGCTGCGGCGCGGCCGGGCTGGGTGTCATCACCAAGGGGGTCGGCGTGATCGCCTTCCTCATGTTCGTGCCCTACCTGGCGTTGCGCTGGGGTGGCGGGGGGGATCTCACGCGTACCCAGGGCGCGAAGCTGCGCTGGCTCGCGGGCCTGGCCTGCTTCCTGCTGCCGATCGCCCTCTGGCTGGTGCCCATGCTGCTGGTGGCGCACGCGCGCGGCACGCCGGCCTACAGCGGCTACGTGCAGGACCTGCTGTTCCGCCAGACCGCCCAGCGCTACGCCGATTCATGGAACCACGCACAGTCCTTCTGGTATTACCTGCCGATCGTGCTGTTCAGCTGGTTGCCGCTGTCGCTGGCCTATCCGGGGCTGGTGCCGCGCTGGTGGCGGGCGCTGCGCGCGCGCGATGCACGCATCGTGCTGCCGCTGGCCTGGGTGCTGCTGGTGATCGTGTTCTTCTCCCTCCCGCGCGGCAAGCGTGACGTCTACATCCTGCCGGCGTTGCCGATGCTGGCGCTGGCCAGCGCGCCGTATCTGGAGGAACTGACGCGCACCCTGTGGCTGCGCGCCAGCGCGTTCGTGCTGGCCGCGGCAAGCGGTGGCCTGCTGGTCGGGGTGGCGGCCAGCGCGCTGTTTGCCGGTGGCCGGCTGCAGCACGCGGCACAGCGGCTGCTGCCGCAGGCCGATGCGGTCGAATGGATGATCGTGCTGGCCATCGGTGGCGGCCTGCTGCTCGGTGCGCTGGTGTTTCGCGTGCGCCACGGCGTGCAAGGGCTGCTGGCTGGCCTGCTCGGCATGTGGCTGGTGTGGAGCTTCGCCGCCTGGCCGCTGATGAATGGCGAGCGATCGGCGCGCGATGTCATGCAGCGGGCCGGGCAGCTGGTCGGCCCGGAGGCCGAGATCGGCATGGTGGCGTGGAAGGAACAGAACCTGCTGATGGCCGATCGGCCGATGCGCGACTTCGGCTTCAAGAAGCCCTGGCCGGAACAGTTTGCCGCCGCCGTGCAGTGGCAGGCTGGCGCCCCGGCGCACCGCTGGATCTTCGCGCTCGACCAGGCCATGGGCGAGTGTGTCGAGCGCGCCCGGGCCATCGAGGTCGGCCACGCCAACCGGCGCGACTGGTGGCTGTTCCGCGCGGATGCCGTGGTGCCGGGCTGCACGCCAGGCGGGGGTGAAGACGAAGGCGAGCCCTGAGGCGGCGTGGAAGTGGTGCCGGGTGCGGCTACACTCCAGGGTTTCCCTGCGGGAGCCGTCCAATGACCGAACCCATTGACCAGGGCGAAGCCGCGCTCGCCCCGCTCGTGCCACTCGAAGCCATCGAAGCGCGCGTTCTTGGCTGCCTGGTGGAGAAGGCGGCCATCACGCCGGAGGTCTATCCGCTGACCGAGAACGCCGTGCTTGCCGCCTGCAACCAGAAGACCAGCCGCGATCCGGTCATGCAACTGGAGGTCGGCGCCGTGGCCCGCGCGCTGCGGACGCTGGAGGGCAAGGGCCTGGTGCGGGTCGCGCCGGTATCCCAGCGCGCGCTGCGCTACGAGCATCGCTTCGACATCATCTACGGCACCACGGCGCGTCAGCGGGCGGTGCTCTGCGTGATGCTGCTGCGTGGCCCGCAGACCCTGGCGGAACTGCTCAGCCGCTGCGAGCGGCTGGCGTCCTTCCCCTCGCTGGAAGACGTGCGCGATACGCTCGAGCGGCTGGTGGCGCGCGAGCCGCCGCTGGCAGTCTGCCTCGGGCGTGCCGCAGGCCAGCGTGAAGATCGCTACATGCACCTGCTGGCAGGACCGGTGGACATCGAGGCCTGGACGGCGACCCCGGCGCCGCCGGCCGCTGCCGGGCGGGCGGACCTGCTCGAGCGCGTCGAGCGGCTGGAAGGCGAGGTGCGCGAACTGCGCACCGAACTCGAAGCGCTGCGCTCGCAGCAGCACGCGACGCCTGGCGGGCCGTGATGGCGGTGCGTACGCAAGCTCGCGCTTGCACGGCGCTGGCGGCCGCCGCGCGGTGATCGGCGCCCGTCTGCGGCAGGCATCACGCTGTCCGGCATTGCTTTCGACCCATGCGCGGGCGGGTGGCCTGCGATCACACTGGTCGTATCGGCAAACGCAAGGGGAGAGCCAATGATCATCAAGCACGCGTGCCGGGCCTGCACATTCGCGCTCCTGCTGGTGCTGGCCCCGGCCCTGACGCAGGCGGCGCCCGGCCACGCCCGGGCGGCGCCGGATCTGGCCAGTGCCACCCGCGGCACCGAACATGTCGCCGGCTTCTTCGACCTGTATCGCGATGCGGCCGGCGCGCGCGTGCTGCTTGGCGTACGCGAGTTCGACGCGCCGTTCCTGTTCATCACTTCATTGCCGTGGGGGTTGGGCTCCAACGACATCGGCCTCGACCGCGGCCAGAGCGGCGAGGCGCGCCTGGTGGCGTTCCGGCGGGCCGGCGCACGCGTATTGCTGGTCGAGCGCAATACGAAGTTCCGCGCCGTATCCGGCAACCCCGATGAAGCACAAAGCGTGCGCGAGGCGTTCCCCGAATCGGTGTTGTGGGCGGCCGACATCGTCGCCGAGGACGTGCACGGCGGCGTGCTGATCGACGTCACGCCCCTGCTCACCTCCGACCTGCATGGCATCGCGCGCCGGCTGGCCGCGGCCGAGCAGGGCGATTACGCCGTGGACGACAAGCGCAGCGTCGCGTTGCCGGCCCAGGCAAGGAGCTTTCCCGACAACACCGAACTGGAAGCCCTGCTCACCTTCAAGGGCCCGGGCAAGGCACGCCATGTGCGCGAGGTGGCGATGAACGCGCAGGGCATCAGCCTGCGCCAGCACCTGAGCCTGGTGCGCCTGCCACCGGCAGGCTATACGCCGCGCGCCTACCATCCGGCATCCGGTGGCCTCAGCGTCGGCTGGTACGACTATGCCCGGCCGCTGGCGGACAGCCTGGAAGTGCGCGTGCAGCCGCGTTTCCGCCTGGAGAAGACCGATCCGGCCGCGCCGCTCAGTGCGGTGAAGAAGCCGATCGTGTTCTACATCGACCGCGGCGCGCCCGAACCCGTGCGCTCGGCGCTGCTGGAAGGCGCCAACTGGTGGCGCAGCGCGTTCGAGAAGGCCGGTTTCAAGGATGCCTTCCGCGCCGAGCTCCTGCCGGCCGGCGCCGACCCCATGGATGTGCGCTACAACATCGTCAGCTGGGCGCACCGCTACACGCGCGGCTGGTCCTACGGCCAGCCGATCGTCGATCCGCGCACCGGCGAGATCATCAAGGGCGCGGTGACGCTGGGCTCGCAGCGGGTGCGCCAGGACATCCTGATCGCCGAGGCCCTGCTGGCGCCCTATGACAAGCCCGAAGCCGCGGCCCTCGAGGGCGAGGCCGAGGCGATGGCCCTGGCGCGGCTGCGCCAGCTGGCCGCCCACGAGGTCGGGCATGCACTCGGCTTTGCCCACAACTTTGCCGCCAGCCGCCATGGCAATGGCTCGGTGATGGACTACCCGCATCCCCTGCTGAAGCTGGGCAGCAACGGCAGGATCGACCTCGAACATGCCTACGGGGTGGGCCTGGGTCCGTGGGATGATTTCCTTGTCGCGTATGGCTATGGCCAGTTTGCCCCGGGCCAGGAGGCGGCGGCGCTGGCCAGGCTGCGCGCCGACATCGGCGCCGCCGGTTTCCATTACGTGACCGACCAGGACGCGCGCGACCCTGGCGACGCCGAACCCGATGGCCTGCTGTGGGACACGGGGCCGGACTCGCTGGCCAGCTTCGATGCCCTGCTGGATGCGCGCCGCGCGGCGCTGGCGGACTTTTCCCTTGGTGTGCTGCCGCCGGCGCGCCAGGTCGGCGAGCTCGAGGCGCGCCTGGTGCCGCTCTACCTGCTGCACCGCTACCAGACCGAAGCCGTCGCGCGCCTGCTCGGCGGCGCCAGCTACGCCTATGCCGAGGCTGCCGAGCGGCGTGCCGGCACGCGCGTGGTGGACGCCGCGACCCAGCGTGCCGCACTCGCGCGGCTGGTGGGCACGCTCGGGGCGCGTGAGCTTGCACTGCCGGCGCGGGTGCTGGACCTGGTCACGCCGCCCGCGGCGGATTACGCGCGCGACCGCGAGTACTTCGCCACGGCGATGGGGCCGCTGTTCGATCCGCTCGCCGCGGCGGAAGCGGCCGCGGCGCAGACGACGCAATTCCTGTTCGCACCGGCGCGCCTGAACCGCCTCGCCTGGCAGCATGCGCGGGATGCCGATCAACCCGGCATCGAGGCACTACTCGATGCGGTGTTCCGCGGCACCTGGCAGGCCGACCCCGACCCGGCCACGGCGCCCGCGGCGAGGGCCGTGCAGGTGGCGGCGAACTGGGTGGTCCTCGAGGCCCTGCTGCACACGCTGCAGGCCGGCCAGCTGCATGCCCAGGTGGATGCCGAGGTCCGTGTCGCGCTGACGCGCTGGCAGCGCTGGCTGCAACGCCACGCCGAGCGTGGCGCGGACATGGCGAGCCGGGGCCTGGCTGCCGATCGCATCGGGCGCTTCCTTGCCGATCCCGCGTCCGTGACCCTGCGTCCGCTGCCCAAGGTGCCGCCGGGCGCGCCGATCTGAGCGCGGCCGGGTCGCGCTTTCGCCCTGCCAGCGGACGACCATGCAGCCCGGGGGCTGGCCGCCGCCGGGCGAGGCGCCGCGTGGCTCAGCCCTGCAGCTGCGACATCACGATCAGGATGCAGACACCGACGATCAGTGCGAGGATCACCAGCTTCACGCGCTTCGAGGTGCGCTGCTGGCCGCGCATGTCACCCGCCTGGCGCGAAGCGGCCAGTTCCTCGGCAAAGCGGGTCGCCGGTTCGATGCCGGCCTCGCGCAGCAGGCGCCGCGCCTGGGTCAGGTTCTCGGCGCGCACGATCGACACCCTGGGCCAGCTGCCGCGATCGCTGGGCCGCGAATAGCTGAAGCGCTTCCAGTCCGCGCCCCGGTAGCCGCGCGGGTTCTGTACCGAAGTCTCGATGCCGTGCGCGGCCATCAGGTCGACGACCCGCTGCACGTTCTCCATTCGCGGTGAGGAGTAGATTTCACGCATGAGGGTAGTCTAGTCCTCGCCACGCAGGCGGATGAGCCCTTCCTGGGCAGTCGAGGCGACCAGGCGGCCGTCCTCGCTGTAGATGGCGCCGCGCGCCAGGCCGCGGGCGCCCTGGGCGCTCGGGCTGTCGCAGGAATAGAGCAGCCATTCATCGACCCGGAACGGGCGGTGGAACCACAGCGCATGATCCAGGCTCGCCACCTGCACGTGCTGCTGCAGGAACGAGATGCCATGCGGGAACATGGTGGTGCCGATCAGGTGGAAATCTGAGGAATAGGCCAGCAGCACGCGGTGCAGCGCGGGTGGGTCGGATATGCGCTGGGTGAGGCGGAACCAGACCTGCTGGAAGGGCGGACGCTTGGGCGGATCGAGTTCGTCGCGCGGATAGACAGGGCGGAACTCGAACGGACCCGAACGGCCGAACCAGCGCTGCAGCTTCGGCGACAGGCTGGCCAGCTTCTCCGGCGGCAGCGTGGCGGCCGGCTCCAGGTCTGCCGGTGCCGGCACGCTGGGCATCGGCAACTGGTGCTCCACGCCTGCTTCGGCGATCTGGAACGAGGCGGAAAAGTTGAAGATCGGCTGGCCATGCTGGATGGCCGTCACCCGCCGCATGGAGAAGCTGCCGCCGTCACGCGTGCGCTCCACGTTGTAGATGATCGGCTTCTCGATGTCGCCGGCGCGCAGGAAATAGGCGTGCAGGGAATGCGCGGCGCGGTCTTCGGCGACGGTCTGCTGGGCGGCCGACAGGGCCTGGCCAAGCACCTGGCCGCCAAACACGTAGCGCGTGCCGATGTCGCGGCTTTCACCGCGGAACAGGTTGTCTTCCAGGCGCTCCAGGCGCAGCAGGCTGAGCAGTTCGTCTGCAGGTGTGGTGGTCATGGCAAGGCCGGTGCAAAGGCCCGCATTATAGGCGGGCCGGCGGCGTTGCCGGTCAAGCGGTCAGGCGCGCCAGTCCGCAGTGCGCCAGCACCTCGACCCAGGGGAACAGCGGACCGGGATCGCGGCGGCGCGGCAGCAGGATGGCCGGGTCGTCGCTGGCGGGCTCCTCGCGCCGGTCCAGGTCTTCGTGTCCGGCGATCCAGCGCAGCTTCGGCAGCACCCCGCGCAGGTGCGCCAGCAGGTCGAGCAGGGCGCTGATCTGGGCCGCGGGATAGGCTTCGGTGAAGTCCTGGTGGCGGCTGTCGGTCCAGTGCGGATAGCGGCCCAGGTTGACCAGTTCGATGCCGATCGAACGGGGGTTGTAACCGAAGGTGTGGTGGGCGATGCGTTCGGCGCCGACGTAGCGCGTGACCGACCCGTCGCGATCGATGTAGAAGTGTCCGCTGTTGCCGGTCTGGCTGACCTGATGTTGGATGCGCTCGCCGAACGCGCGCGCCGTGGCCAGGTCCGGCAGTTCCGTGCAGTGGATGACGACCAGGTCGATGCGTTCCGGCGCCCGGGTGGCGAGGCGTTCGACATAGGGCAGGGGTGCGTCGGCAATGTGCATGGCAGGAATTGGGGGTAGGGATTCGGGAAAGCATATGCCGTAGGATCGCGTCGGCGAGCTTTCGCCGTGGCAGCATGCCACGCTCTCGCCCCGGCGCCTGGCGCCGCTTCCGATCCGCGATTGCAGGTTCCGCCCATCGATGAACACCGTCATCCTCTCCCACGGCCTCGAAAGCGGGCCCCGGGCGACCAAGGTCAGCGCCATGGCCGAGGTCGCCGACTCGCTTGGCTGGGCCAGCGTGCGCCCCGACTACCGCCAGATCGACGGTGGCCGCGACCTGGCTGCGATCCAGGCGCGCATCGCCATGGCGCTGGCGCATGCGCCGGCGCGTGGCCGCGTGGTGTTCGCCGGTTCGAGCATGGGCGCCTATGTATCGGGCCTCGCTTCGCTCGAGCGGACCTGCGCAGGGCTGTTCCTGCTGGCCCTGCCGGTGGCGATCCCGGGCTATGCGCGGCCCTTCCAGGCGGCGCCCGTGCCGACGGTGCTGGTGCACGGCTGGCGCGATGAAATCTGCCCGGTGGAGGCCACCATCGATTTCGCGCGTGAGCGCCGCGCGACCCTGCACGTGGTCGATGACGATCATCGCCTTGGCGCGCATGTAGCCTATTGTGCAACCGAATTCGGCCGCTTCCTGCAGGCGCTTGGCTGAAATGCAGGACTTCTTTGCCAGTTGTCCCAAGGGGCTGGAACTGCTGCTGCGCGACGAACTCGTGGCGCTGGGCGCGCAGGATGCGCGTGAAGCGCTGGCCGGCGTGCATTTCAGCGGCCCGCTGGAACTGGCCTATCGCGCCTGCCTGTGGTCGCGCCTGGCCAGCCGGGTGCTGCTGCGCCTGGCCGAATTCGCTGCGCCGGATGCCGACGCCCTGTACGCGGGCGTCGACGGCGTGGACTGGTCCGTGCATCTGGCGCCCGGCGCCACCCTGGCGATCGATGCGGTAGGCAGCAGCGCGGGCCTGAGCCACAGTGGCTTCATTGCCTTGCGCGCCAAGGACGCGGTGGTGGATCAGTTGCGCGTGCGCCATGGCTGGCGTCCGGACATCGATCCCGAACGGCCCTCGGTGCGCCTCAACCTGCGCCTGCATCGCGGGCGCGCCACGCTGTCGCTGGACCTTGCCGGCGTGCCGCTGCATCGGCGCGGCTGGCGCCAGGAGCAGGGCGAAGCGCCGTTGAAGGAGAACCTCGCCGCGGCAATGCTGCTGCGTGCCGGCTGGCCCGCCGTGTTCGCGGCCGGCGGCGCGCTGGTCGATCCGATGTGCGGCGCCGGCACGCTGTTGATCGAGGGTGCGTGGATGGCCGCCGACGTGGCCCCGGGCCTGCAGCGGGACTACTTCGGCTTGCTCGGCTGGCGCGGACACGATGGCGCGCTGTGGGAACGCCTGCTTGAGGAGGCGCGCGAGCGTGCCGAGCGCGGCCTGCGTGCCCTGCCACGCCGGTTCTTTGGCCAGGACGTCGATCCGGGCGTGCTCCAGGCAGCCAGGCGCAACGCCCAGGCGGCGGGCGTGGAAGGCTTCGTGCAACTGGCGCGGCAGGCCGCCGAACACCTCGAAGCGCCGTCCGGCCTCGATGCCCCCGGGCTGGTGATCTGCAATCCGCCCTATGGCGAGCGCCTCGGCGAGCGCGCCAGCCTGGGCGTGCTGTACCGGTCACTCGGCGATCGATTGCGCGCCGGGTTTCCAAACTGGCGCGCGGCGATCATCGTTGCCGAAGATGCGCTGGGCCATGCGCTGGGCCTGCGCGCAGATCGACGCTATACGCTGTTCAATGGCGCGCTGGAATGTCGCCTGCTGATCTTCGACCCGATTGCTCCGCCCGCGCGCGAGCGCATCGAACGCCCCCTGTCCGCGGGTGGCCAGGCGGTCGCCAATCGCCTGGCCAAGAACCTGCGCCACCTGCGCAGGCGCCTGGCGCGGGAAGGCATCGGCTGTTACCGAATCTACGACGCCGACCTGCCGGAATACGCCGCGGCCATCGACGTGTATACGGCCATCGGGCGCGATGAGGGCACCCACCTGGACGCCAGCGAAGCGCAGGTCTGGCTGCACCTGCAGGAATACGCACCGCCGCGGGAGATTCCCGAGCACGTCGCGCGCGAGCGCCTGGGCGAACTGGTGCGCGCCGCGATGCAGGTCTTCGAGCTGCCGCGCGCGCGCATCGCCATCAAGACGCGCCGGCGCGGCAAGGGCGGGTCGAAATACGGCCGTTTCGACCAGCGCAACGAGTTCCTCGTGGTCGAGGAAGGCGGCCTGCGCCTGCGCGTGAACCTGTTCGACTACCTGGATACCGGCCTGTTCCTCGACCACCGGCCGCTGCGCGCGCGCATCGGCCAGCTGGCACGTGGCCAGCGTTTCCTGAACCTGTTCGCCTATACCGGCACCGCCAGCGTGCATGCCGCGGCCGGCGGTGCGCTGACCACCACCAGCGTGGACCTGTCCGCGACCTACCTGGAATGGGCGGCGCGCAACTTCGGCCTGAATGACATCGGCGGCCCCGCGCACCAGCTCGTCCAGGCCGACGTGCTGGAATGGCTGCGCCACGACCGCGGCCAGTACGATCTGATCTTTGTCGATCCGCCGAGCTTCTCCAACTCCAAGCGGGCCGAGGATTTCGACGTGCAACGCGACCATGCCGAGCTGTTGCGCCTGTGTGGTACGCGGCTCGCGCGCGGCGGCCTGATCCTGTTCTCCAACAACCTGCGGCGCTTCACGCCGGATGTGGCGGGGCTCGCCGGCTTGCACCTCAACGACATCACTGCGGCGACCGTGCCGTTCGATTTCGCCCGCGCCACGCACGTCCACCACGCGTTCGAACTGCGCCCCGGGTGATTGCAAACGACTGCAAAGTATTGGTTTTCAGGGGAAATGTCAGTCACTGTTCAGCCTCTTCCGGTGACGATGGGAGCGCATCGGTGAAGGAGGTTCCGTCCATGCGCAAGCCCATCCGTTTCCTGGTCATCGGCCTGTTTCTCGTGGCCGGCTGCGCGCTTGCGCCCAGCGCCTTCGCCGGTGGCCGCGTCAGCATCGGCATCAGCGTGCCGGGCTTCAGCCTGGGCTGGTCCGATTGCCACCATTGTGGTTGGGGCGGCGGCGGGTACTGGGGCGGCGGCGGGTACTGGTCCGGCGGGGTTTCCTACTGGGGCGGCACGCCGGCGTACTACGGCGGCTATGCTGGCGGCTGGGGGCCGAGCTATGGCTATGGCTACGGCGCGGGCTATCCCGCCTACCGCGGCTATTACGGCGTGAGCTGGCGCGCGCCCGTGCGCTACTACCGCGCGCCGCCAGCCGTGGTCTACCACGGTTACTACGCCCAGCCGGCCTACCCGCGGGTGCAGGAGCGCACGCGCTACTACGGGGATGCCGGCAGCTACCACGACGCGAGCTACCGTAGCCGCAGCGGCTACTACGATCGCGACGCCTACTACGGGCGCTAGTCTTCCCCGCCGGTTGCGGCGGCCGGGTCCGCCGCCGCGGGCGGTGCGGGGTCCGCCAACCCCGTGAGCCTGTCGCTGCCCGGGCGCCCCGTTCAGCGTTTGCGTTCCATGTTGCACCCGTACTTGGCGGGCGGCATGGCGGCTGTATGATGCGCCTTTCGGGCCCGCGGCAAGCACGCATGAATGAAGTCTCGGGGCGGAATGGCGTGCTTGCGGGCGACATGCCGGCCGCATGGACGTTCTTCCGTCAGTGGTTGAAGAACCCGCTTGCGATGGCCTCGCTGTCGCCATCCGGCCGCCAGCTCACGCAGGCGATGATCGCCCAGCTGCCGGCGCGCGCACAGCGCGTGGTCGAGTTGGGCGCCGGCACCGGAGTGTTCACCCAGGCCTTGGTCGAATATGGCATCGCGCCGCGCGATCTGCTCGTCGTCGAGCTCAACGATGAGTTGCACCGTCTGCTGCAGCGCCGTTTTCCTGGCGTGAGCATCGCCCATGGCGATGCGTGCAACCTGCTCGAGATCATGCAGCGCAGCGGATTCGCCCATCCGGCCTGCGTGGACGCGGTGGTCAGCGGGCTGGGCTTCCTGGCCATGCCGCGCGGTGTCCAGCGCGCCATCCTCGAGCAGGTATTTGCCGCGCTGGTGCCGGGCCGGCCGCTGATCCAGTTCACCTACGGCCCGAAGAATCCGCTGCCGCGCGAATTGCTGGATGACCTCGGGCTGGGCGTGCGCCGCGCGGGCCTGGCCTGGCGCAACGTGCCGCCAGCGGTGGTTTACGTCTACACGCGCAGCCGTTCGCGACCCCTGCCTGGCGCAGCGCGTGCCAACGCCGCCTGAGTGGCGGCGCGGCCCTGGCCGGCGATCACCGGCTGCTCGCGTTATCATTGCCGTTCCATTCACGCCAGCGCGAGGAAACCGTGGGCGACGCATCGAACCCCGATTGGACATCCCAGTGGCAGGCCGCGGCGCGGCCATGGCTGGATGCATGGAAGGATTTCGCCCAGGGCGCCGCAGCGCCCGCCGCGCCGGCCAGGCCGGAGGGCTTCGAGCAGTGGGCGCGCCTGTTCACCGGCGCTGGCCCGCAAGGCGAAACCATCGAACGCATGGTTGACACCGCGAAGAACCAGGCGGCCTTCATGCAGTCGATGCTGGGTGCGCTATCAGCGGCGCCCGGCGGCGGCACGAACTGGGCCGAGGCCCTGCGCGGCAGTCTGGCCAAGCCCGCGATGTTCGATCATCCGATGGCCCAGGTCTGGCGTGATGGCGGCGAGCAGGCGCGACAGTTCCTCGCCCGCTTCATGCGCGTGCCGGACATGCCGGCGACGCCGGCGGCCGCCACCGACGCCTGGGGCGCGATGTTCGACCTGCCGGCCTTCGGGCCCATGCGCGAGCATCAGGAGCGCTATCAGCGCAGCGGCCGCGCCTGGCTCGAATATCGCAAGCAGCTGGATCGCTACAACAAGCTGATGCTGGATGCCGCGCAGCGCGGCTTCGCGCATTTCGAGCGCAAGCTGGCCGATCGCGAACAGCCGGGGCGCCAGATCGAATCGCTGCGCGCGCTGTATGACCTTTGGGTCGATGCCGCCGAGGAGGGCTACGCCGAGGTGGCCCTTTCGCCGGAGTTCCGCGCAGCCTACGGCGACCTGGTGAACGCGCAGATGCGGGTGCGTGCGCAGATGCAGGGCGAGGTCGAGCGCATGTCGCGCGAGTTGGGCATGCCCACGCGCAGCGAGGTGAACAGCATCGGCCAGCGCCTGCAGGCGCTGCGCCGCGAAGTGCGCGCGGACGGCACGGCTGCGCAACTTGCCGGTGAAGTGGCGGCCCTGCGCCGGCAGGTCGCCGATCTCAAGGCCGCGCAAGCCGCCGCATCACGCGCGACGGTGACCCAGGCGCAGCGCGCGGATGACGAAGCCGATGCGGCGCAGGAAACCGTGCTGCGCAAGGAGGCCAGTCCGCGCAAGCGTCCTTCGCCGGCGCGGGCCGAACGCAAGCCTGCGGCGAAGACGGCCCGGCGTGACGCGCCTGCGAGTGCTGCGGGCGATTTCGCCTCGCGCATCGGCAAGTACGCCGAGAGCTCACTGGGCGCGAGCCGCAGCAAGCCGGCGAAGAAGGCCGCTGCGACCAAGGGCA
>JACDJB010000692.1_pt1 | contig 31641 bp, 24 predicted proteins | sample 7454121 | NCBI WGS metagenome assembly JACDJB01 (sample SAMN14253290, study PRJNA609438) | sludge metagenome | isolation source: sludge after 25d culture with pyrite | collected 2018-12-20
CGCTGGAGCCCGGCTTCCGCGAGGAAGAGCTGGCACAACTGGCCGCATCGATGCAGCACGCCGCCGGGACGGTGCCCGTCGCGCCGGCCGCGCCGGCCGCGAGTGCAAGTGTGGCAAGTGTGGCAAGTGTGGCAAGTGTGGCAAGTGTGGCAAGTGTGGGGACGGAGGCGCGTCCCCGTTTAGGCCGTTTGGAGGCGATACCGGCCACGCTGAGAACCGCCGTGCAGCAGCCCGAATCGGCACTTGTCGTGATGCTGGCGTTGGCGCTATCGCTGGATCCGGAACTGCAGCCGGCGCAGCGACGCATCGTCGCCGATGCGTTTGGCGATGATGTGCAACGGACCGTGCAGACGATGGCGGATGAACTGGCGACGCTGCCGCCGATTGCGCGCCTGCCGTTGGTCTCGCTGGCGTTCCCCGCGCTGAAGCAGTTGCCTGAGGGGCGTCAGCAGACCCTGCTGCGCACGCTCGACAACCTGGTCAGGGTGGATGGTCGGGTCGACCTCAACGAGTATTGCCTGACCCGCTTGCTGCGCATTCAGCTGCAGGAGGCGCGCCAGCCTCGCAGCGCGCCGATCGATGGCCTGAAGAAACTTCCCGCCTGTCGTGACAGCCTGATCCTGGTGTGCACCATCGTCGCTTCCGCCGGGTGCTCCGACGAAGCGAGTGCACGTCGTGCCTGGCTGCTGGCGATGCAGCACGCGTTTCCGGGCGAGGCGATAGACTGGACGCCGCCGACCGCGGCCTGGCAGGCTCCGTTCGAGCGTGCGCTGGATGATTTGGACGGCCTGAATCCGGTCGCCAAGGAACTGGTGATCCAGAGCCTGCTGCGCGCCATCCACTCCGATGGCCAGGTCAGCGTGGAGGAGGCCGAACTGCTGCGGGTGATCTGCGCCAGCCTGCATTGCCCGGTGCCTGCTTAGTTCGGGAATCGGGAATCCCGAATCCCGCCATAGGAGCCCGCCGGCCGGCGGGCTCCTATGGTTCGAGCATCAGCGCGCTGGCCCGCTCGGCGATCATGATCGTCGGTGCATTGGTGTTGCCCGTGGGCAGGCTCGGCATGACCGAGGCATCGATCACGCGCAGGCCCTCGACGCCGCGCACGCGCAGTTCGCTGTCGACCACCGCGCGATCGTCCTTGCCCATGCGGCAGCTGCCGACCGGGTGGTAGACGGTTTCCGCCTTGCGCCGGATGAAGTCGATGTAGTCGGCGTCGGTGTCGAGTTCGCGTTCGGGGAACACCGGCTGGCCACGGCAGTGATCGAACGGACCTTGCGCCAGGATGTCACGCGACAGCCGCGCCGCCTCGATCATCCGCGCCAGGTCATGGCCTTCGGCATCGCCGAGGTAGTTGGCGTGGATCGCCACCGGTTGCGTCGGGTCGGGCGAGCGCAAGCGCAGGCGCCCGCGGCTGCGCGGGTGCAGGTAGCATGCGTGCACGGTATAGCCGTCGCCCGGCAGGCGGTGGCGGCCATGGTCGTCCAGCTGCGCCGGCACGAAATGGAACTGGATGTCGCAACGTTCGTCGTCGGCCAGGCGACTGCGCACGAAACCGCCGGACTCGGCGATGTTCGAGCTGCCCGGGCCATCGCGGTGGCGCCACCAGCGAAGGGCCGTACCCAACTGGTTGAGATGGTCGTAGGTGAGGTGTTTCACGCGGCTGCCCACCACGGTGCAGATGTCCAGGTGATCTTGCAGTTCACCGCCCACATCGGGCAGATCCGCCACCACCGCGATCCCGTGTTCGCGCAGGTGGTCGGCCGGACCCAGGCCCGAGAGCATCAGCAATTGCGGTGAATTGACCGTGCCGCCACAGATCAGCACCTCACCCGCCTCGACGCGCTCGGTGCCGCGCCGGCCCCGGCGCAGCTGTACGCCCACGGCTCGACCGTGCTCGATCAGCACCCGCTCGACCAGCACGCCGGTGCGTACGGTCAGGTTGTCGCGATGGCGTACCGGTTTGAGGTAGCCGGTCGCGGCCGAGCAACGCGCCCCGTCGCGCTGGGTGACCTGATACAGGCCGAAGCCTTCCTGGCGGGTACCATTGAAGTCGTGGTTGCGCGCATGGCCGGCGTCGACCGCCGCTTCGACGAAGGCGGCCGACAGTGGATTGTGGTAGCGCAGGTCGGACACGCCCAGCGGGCCGCCCACGCCGTGCAGGTCGCTGGCGCCGCGACTGTTGTCCTCGCTGAGCCGAAACCATGGCAACACCTGTTGCCACGACCAGCGGGGATCGCCGCTGGCGTCGGCCCAGCCATCGTAGTCGGCGGGGACGCCGCGGATGTAGCACATCGCATTGATCGAGCTGGAGCCACCCAGGGTCTTGCCGCGCGGCCACCATAGGCGGCGCCCGTTGAGTGCCGGTTCCGCTTCGGTCTCGTAGCACCAGTTCAGCGAGCGTCGTCTCGCCAGTTCGGCCAACCCCGCCGGCATGTGCAGCAGGGGGTTCCAGTCGCGCGGACCCGCCTCCAGCAACAGCACGCGGGTGGCCGGGTTTGCGCTGAGCCGGTTGGCCAGCACGCAACCGGCCGAGCCGGCACCCACGATCACGTAATCATAGTTGTCCACGCAAAGTTCCCCTGGTCTGCCGGTCGGTCGCTGCCGACATGGTAATCTTTCCGCGCTCCCCACTGGACGCGTCCTTGAGTCTGCCCCGTTCCGTCATCGAGGAACAAGCCACCGCACCGGTCTTGTCCGCCCTGGCTTTCTTCTTCGTGATGACCTCGTACTACATCGTCCGGCCGGTTCGCGACCAGCTCGGTGGTGCCGTCGGCTCGACCTCGCTGCCGCTGTTCTACGGCGCGGTGTTTCTGGTGATGCTGCTGATCACGCCGATTTTCGGCATGTTGGTGGCGCGTTTTCGCCGCCGCCAGCTGCTGGCCTGGAGCTACAGTTTCTTCATCGTGTGCCTGCTCGCCTTCGTGCCGGCGTTCGTGGCGCAAGAGCGCATCGGCGCGCGCGAACTGGGCGTGGTGTTCTTTGTCTGGGTCAGCGTGTTCAACCTGTTCGTGGTGTCGCTGTTCTGGAGTGTCATGGCCGACATCTTCAGCAGTGGCCAGGCACGGCGGGTATTTTCACTGATTGCGCTGGGTGGCATGGGTGGCGCGGTGTTCGGCCCACTGGTGACCAAGCTGCTGGTGCAGGTGATCGGGGTGGCGTCGTTGCTGGTGGTCTCGGCGCTGGCGTTGTCGGTGTCGCTGGCGCTGTTGCTGCGGTTGTCGGCCAGGCACGGCGCCCACGTCGGCGAGCGCGGCGAGGAGGCCATCGGCGGCTCGGTTTGGGCTGGCGTGAAGGAGCTCTGGTCGCGCCCATTCCTGCGTTACATGGCGCTGCTGATGTTGTTCGGCGATGGCATCGGCACGCTGGCGTACGCGCTGGTGGCCGACTACGCCAAGGCGCATTTCACCGATGCGGTGGGGCGCACGGTGTTCTACAACAATCTCGATCTGGCGACCAACGCGCTTGGCGCGCTGTTGCAGTTGAGCCTGACGCGCTGGTTGCTGATCCGGCACGGCGCCGGCTGGGGCCTGTTGCTGCCGGCGTTGGTCAACGTGGTGCTGTTGGGGGCGGTGGCGCTGGTTGGCGACGGCAGCGTGGCGTGGCCAGGTTACGGCGTGCCGCTGCTGGCGGTGATGCTGGTGGTTGCGCGTGGCTTTACCTACGGCATGACCAAGCCGGCGGCGGACGCGTTGTATACGCGTGTGCCGCGCGAGACGCGCTACAAGGGCAAGAACTTCATCGAGACCACGGTGTGGCGTTTCGGCGACGTGGTGGTGACCAGCGCAGTGAGCGGGTTGCGCATGTTGGGCTGGGGCGTCGGCGGCCTGGCTCTTGCCGGCGCCGGCGTCGCTGCACTGGCCGTCGTGGTGGCACGGCAGGCCGGCTGGTCGCCGGACCTGGCCCCCGACGAGCAGGTGCACGGAGGCGCAGCCGGCAAGACCGGGATCTGAATCGGCGGGCCGATGTCCGCACCCCCATTCCCGCGATCACCCGGTGATATAACGCTCCAGATACTCGATCTGTTCGGCCTGGGCGTCGATCATCGCCTTGACCAGGTCACCGATCGAGATGACCCCGACCACCTCGCCATCGTCCACGACCGGCAGATGCCGCATGCGGCTGTCGGTACACAGCCGCATGCACTCGAACACGTCCGTATCCGGGCCGACGGTGAGCGGACTGCCGGTCATGATGTCGGACACGGCCGTCTGCGACGCGGACCTGCCCTGCAGGATGACTTTGCGCGCGTAGTCGCGTTCGGATACCACGCCGACCAGCTCGGCATCGCGCATTACCAGCAGTGCGCCGATCCGGTGTTCGGCCATCAGCTTGATTGCCTCGATCACCGGGGCATCGGGAGCGATGCTGAAGACAGTGCTGCCCTTGTGTTGCAGCAGGTGTTTGACTTGGCTCATCTCGGGTCTCCGGGCGGCGGCCATGGGCACTGGTCGATTCGAGTCTAGCGCGCCGCGGGGTTGTCGTGTAGTGAAGCAGGGGCAGCCCCTCGGTGCGGGGTTTGCGGCCGTTATTGTTCCTCGACATAAGCCGGCCCGCCCAGTTGCTCCATTTGCTGGCGGATCCACGCGGCGCGGCGCAGCACGTAGGCGCTGGGCCGATCCACGTGCAGCCGGCGCGGGCTCGGCAGCACCGCGGCCAGGCGCGCGGCCTGGGACGGGCTGAGCTGGGCCGGCGTGGTATGGAAATACACCTCGCTGGCCGCCCCCACGCCGTAGATACCGTTGCCCAGCTCGGCGATATTCATGTAGACCTCGAGGATGCGCCGCTTCGGCCAGGTCAGTTCGATCAGTGCGGTGAAATAGGCTTCCAGCCCCTTGCGCACGAAACTGCGGCCGTTCCACAGGAACAGGTTCTTGGCGGTCTGCTGGCTGATCGTGCTGGCGCCGCGCAGGCGCCCGCCGTCGTCCGCGGCATCGATCGCCTTGTGGATGGATTCGAAATCGAAGCCGTGGTGGTAGGGGAATTTCTGATCCTCGCCGGCCACCATCGCCAGTGGCACCCATGGCGTTGTCTGCTCCCACGGCACCCAGTGCTGGCGCAGGTGGAAATTCTTTTCCCCGTGTATCCAGGCGCTGAACTGCCGTTCCAGCATCACCGCCGATGTCCATGGCGGCATGAAACGCAACAGCAACACGGCCAGCCAGCTCGATGCCAGCCAGGCCAGGACAGACAGGCCCAGCCAGCGCCGCAGCTTGCGCCATCGGGATTGACGGGACGCAGAAGACATGATCATGCACGGGTGGAGATACGGGCAGTATAAGAGGCGTTGTTCCGCCGTCGCCTTGCCCCCATCTATCTAGGTTGACCCCGACGAGAACCCGGACCGTGTCCATCCAGCCGCATAATGATGTCCCGCATGATGATGTCCTGCATCGCTTCCTGCTGCCGCATGCCGGCGTGCGCGGCACGCTGGTGCGCCTGGGCGCATCTTGGCGCGAGGTGGCCGGTCGGGCCGACTATCCGCCGGCATTGCGTGCCCTGCTCGGCGAGGCGCTGGCAGCGAGCGCCTTGCTGACCGGCAACATCAAGCTCGACGGTACGCTGTCAATCGAGCTGAAGAGTTCGTCGGCGCTGCGCCTGCTGTTCGCCGAGTGCAACGACGAGGGCCACCTGCGCGGACTGGCGCGCTGGCACGGGCCGCTGCCCGGACCGCTGGCGCTGGATGCGCTGGCCGACGCGGTGATGGCGATCACGATGGGCAATGTCGAGCGCGGACAGCGCTATCAGGGACTGGTTGAGCTGCACCACGCAGGCCTGGCCGAGTCGCTGGAAAACTACTTCGCCCAGTCCGAACAGTTGCCGGCGCGGATCTTGCTGGCGGCAGACTCCGGCCAGGCGGTGGGCCTGATGCTGCAGAAGATGCCGGATCAGGGGGGCCATCATGCCGCCCCGGACGAAGACGCGTGGAATCGCGTGGTGCACCTGACCGCCACGCTGGGCGTGGACGAGTTGCTCGCCACCCCAGCCGAGCTGCTGCTGTACCGGCTTTATCACGAGGAGTCGGTGCGCCTCCTCGATACGCGGCCGCTGGCCTTCGGCTGCAGTTGCAGCCGCGAGCGGGTCACGGCGATGCTCCGCTCGCTCGGTCGCGACGAGGTGGAGGCGGCGCTGGCGGCCCGCGACGACGAGATCGAGGTGGTATGTGAGTTCTGTGCGCAACGCTACACCTTCGACCGCATCGACGCCGAACATCTGCTCAGTGCAGGCGCCGTATCCGGCGCGCCGGACACCGCGCAGTAATCAAATGCTGCAAAGCGCCCTGTCTGGCCGGGTGTGGGCATGGGCGGACCCGGCGCGCGTCGAGGAGCGCCGGAACGCCCTCTGCGGCAACCTGGCACGTTGGCTCAGGCCAGCAACAAGGGCTTGTGTGCATTCAGCCACCTGCTGGCCGGCTGCGGCGAGGCAAACAGGAAACCCTGGCCGTAGCGGCAGCCGACGCGGAGTAGCGCCTGGCGCTGGGACCCCTCTTCGATACCTTCGGCGATCACCTTCATGTGCAGTGAGTCGGCCAGCACCTGGATCGCGCGTACCAAAGCCAGCGCCTGGCTGTCACTGTCGTCGGACGGAAGTTCGATGATGAACGAGCGATCGATCTTGAGGCTCTCGAACGGATACTGGTGCAGGTAGCTGAGCGAGGAGTAGCCGGTACCGAAATCATCCAGCGCGATGCCGACGCCGTGATCGCGCAGGTTCTTCAGCATCCGTTTTACCTGGGTCGGGTTTTCCAGCAGTGCGCGCTCGGTGACCTCGATCCGGATGCAGTGGGTGGGCACGGCGTACTGATCGAACAGGGCAAGCAGGCGCTGGTCCAGGTCGGTCGATCGGAAGTGCCGGCCGGAGACGTTGATGCTGATGAAGCCCTCGGTGCCGATCAGGCGAACGGCCTGGATGCACACCTGCTCGAAGATCTGCCAGTCGATGGCCTCGGCGCAGCCGCATTCCTCGGCGATCAGCAGGAAGTCTTGCGGCGCCAGCAGCCCGCGCGTGGGGTGATGCCAGCGCAGCAGCGCCTCGTAGCCGATGACGCTGCCGTCGGCGAGGTCGACGATCGGCTGGTAGTGCGGCTCGAACTCGTTGCGGCTCAGCGCGTGGCGCAGGTCGCTCTCCATGTCCAGCAGCGACAGCGCCTCGCGGCGCAGGCGGTCGTCGAACATCGCCGCGCGATGGCGCCCGCGATCCTTGGCGTTGTACATCGCCGCGTCGGCGTCGCGCAGCAGCTCCTCCGGTTGGCGGTAATGCGGCGCCGACAGCGCAATGCCGATGGATGCGGAGGTGAAAATCTCCTTGGTACCCAGCCGGAATGGGGTCTGGAGGTCGCTGATGATGCGCTCGGCGATCAGCGAGGCCTTGTTGGCGTTGGTGATGCCTTCCAGCAGCACGGCGAACTCGTCGCCACCCAGGCGCGCGACCACGTCGCGGGTTTTCAGGCAGGCGCGGATGCGCCCTCCCACCTGGAACAGCAGGTCGTCGCCCACCAGGTGACCGACCGAGTCGTTGATGACCTTGAAGCGATCGAGATCGATGAACAGCACGGCGAACTGCTCGTCGGGATTCGCGGCGTAGCGCTGCATCGCCTGCTCCAGCCGCTGCAGCAGCAGGGCACGGTTGGGCAGGCCGGTGAGCGAATCGTGCAGCGTCTCGTACTTCAGCCGGCGTTCCACCCGCTCGCGTTCGGCGATCTGTTCGCGCAGGTCGCGATTGGCCAGTGCCAGCGCGCGGGTGCGTTCGGTGACGCGACGCTCCAGGCTCGCGTTGGCCTGCTTGAGCGAGGTGGCCGCATGCTTGCGCTGCAGCGCGTTGGCGATATGGTAGCTGACGAAGGTCAGCAGTTCCTGGTCGCGTTCGTTGTAGGTGTATTGCGGCGAATAGCTTTGCACGGCGAGCACGCCCATCGCCTTGCCGCCCCAGATCAGCGGCACGCCGAGCCAGCACTCCGAGCGCGCGCCGAAATGGGCGATCTCGCCCAGGGCCTGCAACTTGTCGATGTCCGCCGGCGTGGCCAACAGTGGCCTGGCGTGGCGCAACACGTATTCGCTGGCGCCGCGGCCATGCGTGCGCCCTGGCCGCACGCTCTCGACCTCGTCCACCGAATAGGGGAAGGTCAACTGGCCGGTTTCCTCCTCGAGCAGGGCAATGTAGAAGTTGCGTGCATACAGCAGATCGCTGATCACCTGGTGCACGGCCGCATAGAACTTGTCCAGGCTTTCCGAGGTGCTGGCCAGTTCGGCAATCCGGAACAACGCGGCCTGCAGGCGTTCGCCACGTTGGCGTTGCAACACCTGCTGGCGCAGCACGCGGTTCGCCTCGCGCAGCGCGGCGGTGCGATCGGCTACCCGGCGGCCCAGCTCCAGCTGTGCCGCGCGCCGATCCAGTGCCGTCTGCACGTGCTGCGCCACGTAGGCGAGCAGTTCCAGGTCGTGTCGCGAATAGTGTGTGTCGGTGCGGTAGGTCTGCACCACGATACCGCCTGTCACATGGCCGTCGCGCAGCATCGGCACGCCCAGCCAGTGCTCGCAGCCGGGGCCGAACAACTCGAAGCGATCGCCCAGTTGCTGTCGCAACTCGTCGATCGAACCGATCAAGGGCTGGCCGCCCCGCAGCAGGTTCCAGGTGAGGCTGTGCAGCCAGTCCTGCAGCGGCATCGGCCGGTTCGGCTCGGGCAGGTCGGTATCGACCGTGTCGACGTAATAGGGAAACCGGATTTTGTCCGTTTTCGCGTCGTACAACACGACGTAGAAGTTCTCGGCATACATCAGGCTGCTGACGATCGAGTGCAGCGATCGCATCATCTGTGGCATGTCGTACTCGACGCTGGCCTGGTCGGCAATGGCATACAGCGCGCGTTGCAGCCGTTCGGCCAGCGCCAGACGGGAGATCGCCTCGTACAGGCGACTGGTCTCGGCCAGCTGGCGCAGGCGGATGTCGGCCAGGCGGCCCAGCCAGTGCAGTGGCTCGCGGGTTTCCGCAGGCAGCGGCAGATCGTTCCATTCAAGGGACAGGATGCGTACGGCCTGGGGATCCTCGGCCAGATCGAGCCACGTCCCGGCGGGATCGGAGGCGTGGTCTTGCCGGTGTCGCCACTGCAGGCGCCCGCGTATGCCCAATTGGCCCAGGATGAGCTCGCATATCTCCATCACGCTGCCTGCGTCGGGCGCCTCGAACAGGCGTTCGACGGCGCCGTTCAGCATCGCTGGATCCTGCGCCGCGCACGGCGGCAGGGATGATCGGATCGTCGGTGCGGCGCTCATGGGACAGTAGTCGGTTCCGGGACAATCTGACGGGAGTGACGTCAACAGGCGCTGGTGCAAGGCGAATCGCCACCCCTGCCAGCATGATCATAGCGGGAACCCGGCTTACCGGAACGTGTCGAAGTTAGACACGGTTCCGCATATATCTGTGCGTTGGTACAGGTTTTTGGGCTGTTAGTAAAACGTGAAATGCGCTATGATTCCGTAAAAGCGGGGTTCCATTTCAGAAGCTGTATCACTTGGTATTGCGGAGTAACCGGTCAAAAGCTCATGCGTCGCCTGCCTGCCATGCTGTCGATTTTCCTGCTGCCGATTGCCGCGGCAGGACAGTCCGTGGGCGGCAACTCGGCGCAGGCCGAGTATCTGCTGTCGCAGCCGCAGGCCCCGTTGACGGCAACCGCGTCGGATATGAGCGTGCCGCTGTGGAGTGACGGCTCCGGGCAGATGCTGCTGCTCAAGACCAGCCGGAACCATGCCACGAACCCGCTGGCCGCGCTGGACGCGCCACTGGTCATGCATCAGGGCGAGGCCGATAGTGTCGGCCTGCAATATGGCATGGGGCCGTTGCAGACGCACGTCGAGGTCACCCAGGGCTCGTGGCTCAATCCGAACCTGAAGGTGATCAGCAGTGAAGTGGGCGCCACCTATGAGGCCGGCGACTACAGCGTCGGCCTGAGCATCAGTTCCACCAGTACGCCGCATCGCAGCGTGGCGCTGCCGCGCGTACTGTCCGGGACGGGTTCGGGAGCAGTGGATGGCCTGTCCAGCTTCGACAGCAGCAGCCAGCTGAAGGCGAAGGGCCGGTTGGCTCTGGGCAACAAGACCGGCATCGATCTCGGTGCCAGCGTAGGTCGCGTCTACCTGCTGCCGGGCAACGTGCTCGGTGCCAGCGTGATCGACCAGAAGGCCTTGAGCTTCGGCGTCGATCATGGTCCGTTGAGCGGCAAGCTGACCGGACGGACCATGCAACCCGAAGTGGGCATCCCCGGCAGCCTGTATACGGATCGGCGCTGGAACAGCATCGACCTGGGCGTGACCTGGCGCCTGCCGTGGCAGGGCTCGTTGAGTGTCGGTGCGCAGAACCTGTGGTCGTCGGGTGCACCGGCGAATACGGAGATTGGCCCGGAACCGGATCAGTCGCGTACGCCTTACGTGCAGTACCACCAGGATCTCTGAGTCCACAGGCTCGGCCTGTTGTCGTCCGGCCCCTGACGCCACCGCCATCGCGGTGGCGTTTTCGCATCTGTCCCCGGTGTGGCGGAAGCTCCCCGCCACTCAGTTCTGCCTGCGTATGCGTAGGTCGCCGCTGAAGGTCTCGATGTGGATCTTGCCGTCGCCGGCTCCAAGTTGTGTGTCCAGTGAGCTGCCGGGGCCATGGTCGGCCCGGGCCGGCGTGCCGAAGTCGCTGCGCAGGTCGCCACTGAAACTGCTGGCGTGAAGGGTGGCGGAAGTGTCTGCGGGCAGTTTCAGCTGGACATCGCCACTCATGCTGTCGATGTGGAGGTCGCCGCCGCCGGTCACGCCGCCGGTCAGTTGCACGTCGCCCGACACCGTACTCAGCGACAGCTCCCGCCAGGGGCCGCCACCTGCCTGGATGCGACCGGAGATGGTCTGCAACTTTGCCTTGCTGCCCAGCGCGGGCGCCAGGATCCCGCCACTCACGGTTTGCAGCGAGGCCTGGTCGGCGTGACCGGAAAGCTCGATGCTGCCGCTGACACTGTTCACGTCCAGCGCGGGTGTGCGTGCGTGGATGCGGGCATTGCCGCTGATGGAATTGACCTCGATGTTGCCGCCGCTGAGGCCATCGACGGCCAGTGATGCGCTTATCACGTTGACGTCCAGCGACGCGGCCCGCGGAACCCGCAGCTCCAGCGTGGTCGGTGCCATCTTGTTGTCGCCGCCGAAGTTGAACCAGCCCGAGCCGCCGCGCGACTCGACCTTGATCGACAGATGGTCGTCGTTGCCGGTGATCTCGAGCGGCTTGGCGCCTTCGCCCAGTTCGCCGCTGACCTCCACCTGGTTGCGGTCCCACGCGGTCACGTTCACCGAGCCGGCGATGTTGCTGATGCTGATCTTTGTGTTGGCGCTGGCCGTGTGCTGCAACTGGATCGGGGTGCCGGCCAGCGCGTCGCCGATAGACAGACAAAGCAGCAGTGGAAGGTAGCGGGTGGCTTTCATGGTGACTCCGGTGTTCATCAACTGGCGCGATCGGCCAGGTGGCGCAACTGCGCCTGTTGCTGTTCGGTGCGCTGCAGCAGCCGCTGCAGGGCGGCGGAGTCCGGTGCCTGCAGGATCGCCAGCTCCAGTTCCATGCGGGCGGCATCCAGTTCGATGGCGGCGCCGGCCAGGCGCGGGTCGGTCGGCTTCCAGGTCGATGTCGTGGCTGTAGCGGCGTCGTGGGTCGGCGTGTGCAGCAGTCGCCAACCCACGCCGCAAGCCAGCACCAGCGACGCGGCAAGACCGGCGCCCAGCAGCCGGCGTCGCGGTCGGGGCGGCCGGGTGCCGGTGGTGGCGGTGGGTGCGACTGCAGCATCGGCCAGCGCGGCGTCGATGGCCGGCCACAAGTCCCGGTTCGGCGCACGTGGCTGGCGCAGTTCGCGCAGTTGGCGGCGCCATTCGAATTCGTTCATGAGCTTTCTCCCAGTGCCTTGCGCAGCAGGCCGCGCGCGCGATGCAGTTGTGCTTTCGAGGTGCCCACGGCCATGCCCAGCTCGCCGCCGATGTCCTCATGCCGCCAGCCTTCGATGTCGTGCAGTACCAGTACGGCGCGGGCGCGTGGCGGCAACTGGCTGATGGCCTGCTCCAGCTCCTCGCGCTCGGCGGCACAGAACGGCGTCTCGCCGAAGTCCGGCAGGTGTTCCTCGTCAACCATGCGGACCGGGTCGGCGCTGCGGGCGCGGATATCCATCAGCGCCAGGTTGATCGCCAGCCGGTACAGCCAGGTGCCGAACGCGCTTTCGTGGCGGAAGCCCGGCAACTTCTGCCAGGCGCGGATGAACGCTTCCTGGGTGAGGTCTTCGGCGCGCGCGTGATCGTAGCCGGCGAGTCGATGCAGCGCACCGTACACGCGGCCCACGTGCAACTGGTACAGCCGCTGGAACGCATGGCGGTCGCCGGTCGCCGCAGCGCGTACATCGTCGCTGTCGTGGGCAGCTGTCGAGGCAGGCGACATCGGGCTTCCGGAGGCAGGGCAGGCGACGGGCATCTTGCCAGCTTGGATGCGGCGCCGCGCGAAAGGGTTTGAAACAGGACGCGGGCCGCATCACGGGCAGGGCAGGCCGACCCATCCGTGATCCATGCTTCCGCAGGCGGAGGCTCGGGCTGGTTCAGGCCGGGGTCAGGGTGGCGATCATGTGTTCGACGTAGGCATCGAACTCGTCGTGGTTGAGCCGTGGCAGGCCCAGCGTGAAGTTCAACTGCAGGAAGCCGACGTAGGCGGCATAGGTCAGCCGCGCCCGGTTCAACGCCTCGTCCGGGGGCAGGCCGGCCTCGCGATAGACCGTGGTCAGGAACTCCATGCGCCGCTGCGAGACGCGGGCCATCACCGGCACCACCTGCGGGTGATCGAGCGCCTTCAGCAACGCGGCGTAGACCCGGTGCGCCTGCAGCTCGTGCGCCACCCGGCGGAACAGCTCCGGCAGGCGCTGGCGCGGGTCCGGCATCTGCTCGATCTGGCCGATGATCTCGCGTTCGCCAAATTGCTCCCAGCGTTCCAGCGCAGCGTTCAGCAACGCCTCGCGGGTGCGGAAATGCCAGTAGAAGCTGCCCTTGGTGACGCCGAGCTGGCGCGCCAGCGCCTCCACGGCCAGGGCACCGACCCCTTGTTCGGCGACCATGTCGAGGGCCGCGATTTCCCAATCCTCTGCCGACAGGCGGGTCCGTTCCGGCTTGCTGCTCGCATTCATGTGGGTATGGTAGCCACACGATGCACATTTGTAATGCGCTTGGTTCGGGCGCTGGCAGTTCAGGGGCGTGAACGGCCGCGCCGGCATGGTTGACGGCAGGGACTGCGGCAATCCATACTCGTCCGTATGGTAGTCGACAACGCCGCCAACGGGAACACCGCCCGATTCCGTGTCGCCGATCTGGACCTGGTGGTGCAGACGCGCAACCCGGCCGGCAGCTCGTGCCTGCTGTTTGCGCACGGCTTCGGCCAGACGCGCGGCGCCTGGACCGGCGCCGCGTCGGCGCTTGCGTCGGCGGGCTGCCGCTGTGTGACCTACGATGCGCGCGGCCATGGTGAAAGCGATCGCGTGCCGGGCGGCGACTACCACATGGACCAGTTTGCCGACGACATGCTGCGAGTGGCCGCCGCGCAACCGCAGCCGCCGGTCCTGGTGGGCGCATCGATGGGTGGCCTGCTGGGCATGGTGATCGCCGGTGAAGTTCGTCCGGCGCCGTTCCGCGCGCTGGTGATGGTCGACATCACCCCGCGCTGGGAAACGGCCGGGGTCGAACGCATCCTCGGCTTCATGCAGGCCCATCCGGACGGTTTTGCCGATTACGCGGAGGCGGCTGAACAGATCGCCGCCTACCTGCCGCAGCGGCGCGAACGCAAGAGCGAGCAGCAATTGCGCCCGCTGCTGCGCGAGGGCCGTGATGGCCGCCTGCGCTGGCACTGGGATCCGGCCTTGCTGGCCGGTGGCGTGGCAGGCGAAAGCGAGCGCTATCAGCCCCGCCTGCTTGCCGCTGCCGCGAAGATCGAGCTTCCCGTGCTGCTGCTGTCCGGTGCGCGCAGCGACGTGGTATCGCGCGCCAACGTCGACGAGTTCCTGCGTCTGGTGCCGCAGGCGCAGCACATCGAACTGCCGCAGGCCACGCACATGCTGGCTGGCGATGCGAATGACGCGTTCACACGTGAAGTGATTGACTACGTGCAAGGCCTTGATTCCCCCGCGATGCCGCGACCCACCGGCGCCGTTCAATCGTAACGAGGTATTTCAGATGTCCGTGATCCTGACCCTGCTGGCGGCGCTGATTGCCACCGGCGCCTGTGCGTACCATCGCAGCAGCCTGCGTACCTGGGCGATTGTCACCATCGTCACCACCTTGGTGGTCGGTCTGCTGGCGCGTGCGCCGGTGACCATGGTGATCTTGCTGATCATCGAGCTGGCGATCGCGGTGCCGCTGCTGCTGGTGGATTTTCGCCGGCACCGGATCAGCGCGCCGCTGCTCAAATTGTTCGCCAAGGTCACCCCGAAACTCTCCGAGACCGAACAGACCGCACTGGAGGCCGGCACCGTCGGCTTCGAGGGCGAGCTGTTTTCCGGCAAACCGCGCTGGCATGAGCTGCTCAAGCAGCCCAAGCCGGAACTGAGCGTGGAAGAACAGGCCTTCCTCGATGGCCCGGTGGAAGAACTCTGCGCGATGATCGACGACTGGCAGATCACCCACGAGTTGGCCGACCTGCCGCCGGACCTGTGGGAGTTCATCAAGAAGAACAAGTTCTTCGGCATGATCATCCCCAAGCGGTACGGCGGCCTGCAGTTCTCCGCGCTGGCGCATTCGGCGGTGCTGCAGAAACTGTCCACGATGTCGGCGACGGTGTCCTCGACCGTGGCCGTGCCCAACTCGCTCGGACCGGCCGAGTTGCTGCTGCATTACGGCAGCGACGAGCAGAAGGACTACTACCTGCCCAGACTGGCGGTGGGCGAGGAGATTCCCTGCTTTGCGCTGACCGGTCCGTACGCCGGCTCCGATGCCACCTCGATTCCTGACGTGGGCATCGTCTGCAGGCAACTGGTCGACGGGGTCGAGACGCTGGGCCTGAAGCTCACCTTCGACAAGCGCTACATCACGCTGGCGCCGGTCGCCACGGTGGTCGGGCTGGCCTTTCGCATGTACGATCCGGAGCACCTGCTGGGCGACCAGGAAGACCTCGGCATCACCCTCGCGCTGTTGCCGCACACGACTCCCGGTCTGGAGATCGGCCGGCGCCACTTGCCGTTGAACATCCCGTTCCAGAACGGACCGGTGCGTGGCAAGGACGTGTTCGCGCCGCTGTCCGTATTGATCGGCGGCCCGAAGATGGCCGGTCACGGCTGGCGCATGCTGGTCGAAGTGTTGTCGGTCGGCCGGGCGATTTCGCTGCCCTCCAACGCCACCGGCGCGATGCGTGCTTCGGCCCTGGCCACCGGCACCTACGCGCGCATGCGCAAACAGTTCGGACTGGCGGTGGCCCGTTTCGAAGGCGTCGAGGAGGCACTGGCGCGCATCGGCGGCCTGGCCTATGCCACTGCCGCCCTCTCCCGTGCCACCGCGGCGGCGGTCGACCGGGGCGAGAAACCGGCGGTCACCTCGGCGATCGCCAAATACCACGCCACCAATTGGGCGCGGCAGGTGGCCAGCGACACCATGGACGTGCACGGCGGCAAGGCGGTGCAGCTGGGTCCGAAAAACTATGCCGGGCGTGGCTGGTCCAGCGTGCCGATCGCGATCACGGTCGAGGGTGCGAACATCATGACGCGCAGCCTGATGATCTTCGGCCAGGGGGCGATCCGCTGCCATCCTTACGTGCTGAAGGAAATGCAGGCGTTGGCGATCACCGATCGCGGCGAACAGCTAAAGACCTTCGACCGCCTGCTGTTCAAGCACATCGGCTTCGGCATCTCCAACGCGGTGCGCAGTTTCGCGATCAGCCTCTCCGGCGCGCACATCGGCGACAGCGCCGGCGACGCCTACACGCGCCGTTACTACCGCAAGCTGGGCCGCTATTCCGCGTCGCTGGCGCTGTGCGCGGACGTGTTCATGGGCGTGCTGGGCGGCAAGCTGAAATTCAAGGAGAAGCTGTCGGCGCGCCTGGGCGATGTACTCAGCTATCTGTACATTGCCAGTAGCATGCTCAAGCAATACGAGGACAATGGCCGGCCCGAGGCGGATCGCCCGTTCCTGGCCTGGGGTTTCCATGAATGCATGTGGCTGACCCAGAATGCGCTGGACGGCGCGATCCGCAACTTCCCGGTGCGTCCGGTGGCGTGGCTGCTGCGTGCGCTGGTGTTCCCGCTGGGTCGCCGTGAGGTGCCGCCATCCGATCGCCTGGGGCGCCGCGTCGCGGCCTTGCTCACGGCGCCGAACGAAGCACGCGACCGGCTGGTCGACTGGGTTTATCTCACGCCGACGCCGAACAATACCATCGGTCGGATGAATGCGTTGCTGCCGGAGGTGATTGCTGCCGAGCCGGTCGACCGCAAGTTCGGCAAGGCGCTGAAGGCGGGTCAGCTCAAGGCGCACGATTACATGGAGCAACTGGCCGAGGCCGAGCAAGCCGGCGTGCTCAACGCCAGCGAGGTGGCCTTGCTCCAGCGGGTGCGCGAAGGCGTCTTCGAGTTCATTTCGGTCGATGACTTCGACACCGACGAGTTGCGTGCAGCGGTGACCCGGGCGGATCGTCGCGCATAGTCCGTGGATAACCGAGCACTCGCCAGGGACAGCGCTTGAGGGGAATTGATCGATGAGTGCACCCGTGTTGTCCATCTATCGCCGGATGGCGCGCTGGCCCGCCGGCCGCTGGGTATTTTCCCGCGCGATCTGCCTCCGGGCGCCTTACTTCGCCACGATTGCGCCGCGCAAGGCTGCATGAGCCCGGGTGGATGCCGTCACCTGCTCAATCAGCCAGCTCGCACCGGTTCTTTCCGGTGCGCTTGGCCCGGTACATCGCCTGGTCGGCCGCGTGCATCAGTCGGCCGTCGGCCTCGGCATCGGCGTACTTGTCCGGCTGATAATGCGTGATGCCGATGCTGGCACTGATGCGCACCTCGATCGGACGGCCATTGACCTGCAACGTGCACGGTTCGGCCAGTGCTGCGCACAATTTCTGGCAAAGCGATAGTGACGCCTGGATATCGGCGATCTCCTCCAGGATCAGCACGAACTCATCGCCGCCCAGCCGCGCCACGGTATCGTTGTTGCGCACGTGTGCCGACAATCGGGTGGCGATCTCCTGCAACAGGGCATCACCGGCGGCATGTCCGTGCCGGTCGTTGACCAGCTTGAAACCGTCCAGGTCGATATTGGCCAGCGCAAACTGCGTGTCGTGCCGGTTGGCGCGCTGGATCGCGCCATGCAGGCGGTCACGGAACAGTATCCGGTTGGGCAGGTCGGTCAGCGGATCATGGCTGGCCTGGTGGCGGGCAAGGGCTTCGACCACCTTGCGTTCGACAATCTCCTGGGTGAGCTGCTCGTTGCGCTCGGCCAGTTCGGCCATGGTGTACTGCAGGCGTGCGCGTGCCGTGTACAGTTCCAGGAATACGCGCACCTTGGATTGCAGGATCACGTCGTTGATCGGCTTGGCGATGTAATCCACCGCGCCGGAATGGTAGCCCTTGAGCTGGCTCAGGTCGTCGCCGTAGGCGGCGGTGACGAAAATGATCGGCGTGTCGCTCAGCCCCTCGGCATCGCCGAGCAACCGGGCCACCTCGAAGCCGTCCATCTCCGGCATGTGCACATCGAGCAGGATCAGCGCGAACTCGTGGTCCAGGCATAGCGCAAGTGCTTCATTGCCGCTGCGCGCCTCCAGTACTTGCGCACCGCTCCGGGCAAGCAGACGACGCATTGCCACCAGATTGGCAGGTGTATCGTCGACGACCAGGATTTTCGGTTCGACGGTGCTCATGGCGCGGTGGCGACTGGCTGCATCGGCTACCAGCATAGCGGCAACCGGTGAAAAGCGGGTCGTGTCACGTCGTGTTTTGCAACCAGCGCGCCAGCATGGCCGCGAGCTTGTCGATGTCGATCGGCTTGGACAGGTAGTCGCCGGCGCCCATCTGCAGGCATTTCTCGCGATCGCCAGGCATGGCCTTGGCGGTGAGCGCGATGATCGGGATCGACGCGAGCGCTGGTTGTTCACGGATCGATTGCATCGTTGCATAGCCGTCCATGCCGGGCATCATGATGTCCATCAAGATCAGGTCCGGCTGATCTTCGCCTGCCAGCATCTTCAGCGCCTTGTGCCCGTCCTGGGCCTGGCTCACCCGCATCCCCCAGCCGCGCAGCACCTTGGACAGCGCGAACAGGTTGCGCATGTCGTCATCCACCAGCAACACGTGATGGCCGGTCAGCTCGCGGTTCGGCACGTTGTCGGAGTCGGCCTGCAACATGGTGCGCGAGCCGGCGTCGTCGTCGACCAACTGGCGGCGTGACGTGCCTGCCGAAAATTGCAGCAGACGATCGATGGCCGCAGCAATCGCTTCGCGGCTCACCGGCTTGGTCAGGAACCCGATGGCTCCGTCTTGGGTGCTGCGCGCACTGTCGTCGTTCACGGACACTACGTGCACCGGAATGGCGCGGGTGGCATCGTCGGCCTTGAGCCGGTCGAGCACGGTCCAGCCATCGATGGTCGGCAAGCCCACGTCCAGCAAAATGCCCGTGGGGCGAAAGCGGCGGGCCAACTCGAGCCCGGACTCGCCGTCCAGCGCCGCCAGCACCCGGTAACCCTTGCGATGGATCAGGTCCACAAGGATTTTCACGAAGGCAGCGTCGTCCTCGATGACCAGGATGACAGTTTGGCCAGGCTCCAGCGATGCGCGGTCGTCGTAGCCGGAGGCGGGAAGAGCGCGGGACGGCGCGGTCCGGCTCCGTCTTGTGGCGTCATCGTTCGACGATTCCCGTTCGATATCCTCCCGGACCTGCGGAGTCTCTGGCAACAGCAGGGTGAACCGGCTGCCCTGCCCGTGTTCGCTGCGCAGGACAATGTCGCCGCCGAGCAGGTTTGCCATGCGCAGGGACAGCGCCAGGCCAAGACCAGTGCCGCCAAACTGGCGACTGGTCCCCGCGTCGACTTGTTCGAAGGCATTGAAGACGGCCTCTTGTCGATCTTCCGGAATGCCGATGCCGGTGTCGCTCACCGTGACGGCAACCAGTGGCTGACCGCGCAGGATGTCGGGTATTTCCAGGTCGTCGGATGGACGGCCGATGTGCACGTCCACGGCACCCTTGGCGGTGAACTTGAAGGCATTGCTCAACAGGTTGTTGGCGATCTGTTCGAGCTTGCCATCGTCGGTGCGCAGCGTGGCGGGCAGGCCCGGATCGATGACGATGCTGAAGCCGACCCCCTTGGCGGCGGCCACGTGCGAAAACGTGCGCTCCAGGCGCCTGCCCAGATCGGCAATCTGCAGATCATCGAGCACCACGTCCATTTTGCCGGCCTCGACCTTGGACAGATCGAGGATGTCGTTGATCAATTCCAGCAGGTTGTTGCCGGCATCGTGGATGATGCGGGCCGCTTCCACTTGTTCGGCGTCCAGGTTGCCGGTGTCGTTTTCGGCCAGGCTGCGCGAAAGAATGAGCAGGCTGTTCAGTGGCGTGCGCAGTTCGTGCGACATGTTGGCCAGGAACTCGGACTTGTACTGGCTCGCCTGCGCCAGTTCGGCCGCCTTGTCGGCGGTTTCCTGTTGCAGGTCCTCCAGCACGTATTTCTGTCGGTTCAAGTTCTCCGTCATCTCGCGCAGTTCTTCGTTGGATGCGCGCAGCTCCTCCGCCTGCACGCGCAGCACTTCGTCCGACGCCATCAGGCGCCGTGACTGCTCTTCCAGCTCCTGCGTTTTCGCCTGCAGGGTGTCGTTGCTTTCGCGGAGCACGATCTTCTGCTGGCGCATCACCAGTTCGGACAGGCGCAGTTCGTCGGCTTGTTCCTGAGTCTGCAACAGCAGTCCCTGGGTGTGCACGGCCTGGTTCAGGTTTTCCAGGGTCAGCGCCACGATCGGCAGCAGTTCGTCGAGCAACCCTCGCTGCAACGCCGTGAGCGGCCTGAAACTGGCCAGTTCGAGTACGCCGATCAGCGTGTCGCGGTAAAGCACCGGCAGGATCACGATGTGGTTTGGCGATGCCGCACCGGTGCCGGAATCGATGTGCGGATAGTTGGGCGGGACATTGTCCAGGATAATCGGTTTGCGCTCGCTGGCGCATTGTCCGACCAGGCCCTCGCCGGGCAGGTAGTGGTCGGACGAGCGATGGTTCAGGCGCAGACCGTAGCTACCCAGCAAGTCCAGCCGGTGGCGCGCATCATCGAACGAGTAGAACAGGCCGAGGCCGGCATTGCACAGCGGCACGATCGCATTGATGAGCCACTGTGCGAAGTCCTTGTGCGTGGTTGCCTGCAGCAGCGTGTGCGAAATCTCCGAGGTGCGCGAGCGGATCCAGGTCTGTGCTTCGTTGTCCAACGACATCTGCCTGAACACCTGCAGGGCACGTGCAATCTCGCCCACCTCATCGCGGCGATTCAGCCGATAGATCTCGAAATCGTGGTCGTGCCGGGACAACCGCGTCATCTGGTCGGTGAGCCGGCGCAATGGACGGATCAGCATCTGCGACGTCAATCGCACCACCATGATGCCGATCAGGAGACCCAGGGTGATGGTGATCGCGATGACGGTCCGGGTGCGGGTCACCCTTCTCTCGAACTGGCGCTCATATACGGGGAGCAGTTGATTTTCCGAGGCGGCCATCCGGTCCAGTACCGCGGTGAGCTCTTCGACGGTGACGCTGCGACGGGTGTGATAGTTGTGCCGGATTTCCTCACGCGCCGCGCTGACCGCCGGGTCGGTCGGGCTGAGCTTGGTGCCTGGGGTAATTGCCAGGTCGATCGCCTCGCGCTGCCAGCGCGAGGCGATCGCCATTGCGGTGTCCAGCCTCGTCTGCTGCAATGGCCGATCGGCCGTCATGCCACGCAAGCGGGTCGCTTCGTGGTCGAAATTGGCGACGGCCTGCCTGAATTGCCCAAGATCACCAGTCGATTGCGACAGCATGAATCCGTCCAGGCTGACCTGGGCGATCCGGACGGCCCGTTGCAACTTGCCGATCTGCAGCAGCACCTGGTAGGTGTGGCCTGCTGATTGCCGGTTGCTCTTCTCCCGCTGCATGGCGTTCAAGACCACCAGGTTGGCCACCAGGAACATCCCGAGCAGCAGCCCCACGCCCAGCATCATCTTGCGTTGCAGGGGTTGGTTTGCCAGCCAGGAGGTCTTTCTTGCCCCGGCGGGCTGCGGGGAGGAGGTTGTGGCCATGAAGTGCCCCAGGCGAGATATCCGATTGCCGATGCGGCGATCGTGCAGCGCACAGGGTAGCCTGTGCGCCCCGCAACCCCAAGCAGCCGGCAGGCCTCAGGCAGTAGGCCGAGGTTGTCTTTTCCCGGGGCGATACGGCACCAGTGATCGCCTGCGGACGGCGACGACCAGCAGCCCGGCGGTAGCCAGCGTGCACAATGCCAGCGCGACCACCGAAGCCTCGGCACCGAACACCCCGCCACTGAGCCAGTCCGGGCCGGTGCGGGTGGAAACCAGCCAGCCGTCCGCCTTGATACCGGACACCGGGATGCCGTAGATCGTGCCCTGCGCGAAATTCCACGCCGCATGCAGGCCCATGCAGATCGGCAGCGAGCGGGTCACGTGGTAGAGCATGCCGAACAGCAGGCCGGCCTCGAGGGCGATGGCCGCAGAGCTCCACAGCGTGGCGCCGGGATTGCCTATGTGGACGGCGCCGAAGAACAGCCCCGAGATCAGCAGCGCCCACCAGGTACCCAGGCCTTCCTCGGCGATGCGGAACAGCACGCCGCGAAACGCGATTTCCTCGAAAATGCCCGCGCCGAGTCCGGCCATCAGCAGGGCTGGAAGCCACGGTGCACCCGGATTCGTGCCGGTCACGTGGTAGCTGCCGAACAGATACAGCAACCCGACCACCGCGCTGAACAACAGCAGGCCGGCGGCAACGCCGATGGCAGCATCCGGGAGCATTCGGCGAGACGCCAGTTCGCTTGCCGTTCGCCGCTCGATGACACCCACCAGCAGCAGATAGGCGATGACGGCCGGCAGCGCCACACGCAGCAACTGCATCCACGCGCGCGCGTTGGCCGAGGCCCCGGCGCCATGCCAACCGGACAGTTGTGCCAGCAGGCCGATACCGATGCTCAGCAGCCCGAACAGCACCACGAAGATCACGATCCTGGCCACGGGCGAGAACCACAGCCAGCGCTTCCAGCGAGGTGCCTCGGGCGGTGTGATGAACGCGACGCTCTGCGGATGCATGGGTGTGTTCCCCGGCAAAAAAGCCCGACGTTACCAGCGCCGGCGCGGCAGGGCTACAGCTCGACTGCCGCTGCGTGCTCGCGGGTATTGTCGAAGCGCACCTGCGGCCAGCGCTCCTGGGTCAGTTGCAGGTTGACCCGGGTCGGCGCGATGTAGACCAGCTCGCCGGCACCGTCGATGGCAAGGTTCGTCGCATTTTTCTCGCGGAACTCCTCCATCTTCTTCTCGTCATCGCAGTGCACCCAGCGTGCGGTACTCACGGTGACCGGCTCGAAACTGGCGTCGACGTTGTATTCGTTTTTGAGCCGGTAGGCGACCACCTCGAACTGCAGCACGCCGACCGCACCCAGGATCAGGTCGTTCGACATCAGCGGCCGGAAGAACTGGGTGGCGCCTTCCTCGGACAGTTGGGCCAGGCCTTTCTGCAAGGCCTTCATCTTCAGCGGGTCGCGCAGGCGCGCGCGGCGGAACAGTTCGGGCGCGAAGTTGGGAATGCCGGTGTACCTGAGCAGTTCACCCTCAGTGAAAGTGTCGCCGATGGTGATGGTGCCGTGGTTGTGCAGGCCGATCACGTCGCCCGGATAGGCCGTCTCGACGATCTCGCGGTCCGAGGCCATGAAGGTCAACGCATTGGCGATGCGCACTTCCTTGCCGGTGCGCGTCTGCATCATCTTCATGCCGGCCGTGTAGGTGCCCGAACACACGCGCATGAAGGCCACGCGGTCGCGGTGCGCCGGGTCCATGTTGGCCTGGATCTTGAACACGAAGCCGGTGAGCTTCCCCTCTTCGGGCTGGACTGTGCGCGTGGTGGTGTCGCGCGGTTGCGGCGAGGGCGCGTGCTTGACGAAGAAATCCAGCAACAGTTGCACGCCGAAGCTGTTCACCGCCGAGCCGAAGAACACCGGAGTCTGCTTGCCGGCCAGGTACTCGTCGATATCGAACGATGGCGCGGCACCTTGCACCAGCTCCAGTTCCTCGCGCAGCTCGCGCATCGCTTCCTCGCCGATGCGCTCCAGCAGGCCCGGTGCATCCAGGCCCTTGAAGATGGTCGAGTCCTGCCGGGTGAAGTTCTTGCCCGGCTCGAAGATGTGCACCTCGTCCAGCGCCAGGTGATATACGCCCTTCAGCCGCTTGCCCATGCCGATCGGCCAGGTCAGCGGGGCGCAGGCGATGCCCAGCACCGACTCCACCTCATCCAGCAGTTCGATCGGTGAACGGCCCTCGCGGTCGAGCTTGTTGATGAAGGTCATGATCGGCGTGTCGCGCAGGCGGCACACCTCCATCAGCTTGATCGTGCGCTCCTCCACGCCCTTGGCACAGTCGATCACCATCAGCGCCGAGTCGACCGCGGTCAGCACGCGGTAGGTGTCCTCGGAGAAATCGGCGTGTCCGGGTGTGTCGAGCAAGTTGATGATCTTGCCCTCGTACGGAAACTGCATCACCGACGAGGTCACCGAAATCCCGCGCTCCTTCTCCAGCGCCATCCAGTCCGAGGTGGCACTGCGCGAGGTCTTGCGGCTCTTCACCGAACCGGCCATCTGGATCGCGCCACCGAACAGCAGCAGCTTCTCGGTCAGCGTGGTCTTGCCCGCATCAGGATGGCTGACGATGGCAAAGGTGCGGCGGCGGCGGGTTTCCTGGAGATGGGTGGGCATGGGGCGGGTCGATGGGCGGGGCGAACCGCCAATTGTAGCGTGGTTCGAAAGGGTGGCCGGGCTTTCGCTCGCTCTCGGTGCAGCAATAAAAAAGCAGCCTGCGTTGCCAGAGGCTGCTTGTTGCAGAACGTGCCGACCTCAGAGCGAGCTGGAATTGCCATCCTGGTGCAGCCACCCACGCCGACCCCCAAACAACCGCCGGTGCAGGCCTGCGAACAACCCGACCATGAGGGTACCGAGCCCGAACATGCCGAGCACCGACGGTTCCGGTACCTGGACGCTGGCGCACTGCTCGGTCTCGCCCTGGGCACCACTTCCGGCTCCGCCGACGATCCAGCCGCTGCAGCCGCTGCCGATGCCCTGAACATGCGCGACTGCCAGCCAACCCCCGACCCTGTCATCGGTATTGGTGCCAAACGGTGAGCCCCCCGCCAGAATACTGTCGAAGGTGATGTCGTACACGGCCGTGTCACCGGCTTCAAACCGGTCGCCGGACGCCCAGCCAAAGGCCAGGTTCCAGCTGTTCCCGACGGGGCCAGCATTGAAGGTGTCATCGAAAAGTACATTGTCGGCGCAGTTGTTTCCCGCCGTGCATGCAATGCTCGAAATTCCGCTATCGAGGAAGAATGCCCAGCCAACGGCCGCGTTGGCACTCTCGAGCCCCTGCAGGAAATCGGAACCGGTCAACTTGGAGGTCAACGTCAGGGTGCCGGTATTGGACGTGGTGTCCGAGGTGAACGTGGCGTTCAACCACGGTGAACTTCCACTGGGCGAAGCGCCGGTGAAAATTGTATCGAGGTCGATGGTCGCCGAGATGGCGGTGGCGTAAGTTGGCAGACTTGTGGCTGCCGCCAAGGCCAACAGCAGGAGGGGGGTGATCTTCTTCATGCGACTGACTCGATGGGAAGTCGGGGAACTGGCGAGATGCCGGCAAGCCTGAAACCCTGTGGCGTTCGCTCAAGATAGCCGAAGCACTTCCTGTGCCAAATTCCATGTGATTGATTTTGCTGTGTCACTTGCTGTCTCGCTGCGAGGAAATGCTCGAAACGTAAGGGTTTCCGACACTCGGGAGCCGCGAAAGCGCCGATTCTGAAACGGACGGGTCGGGTTCGATACGTGGGTAGCCGCTTTGGGTCGGGAACTGGCACTACGGTGGCGGTATCGTCGGGGCAGCCACCGGTGAGTGGATTCATGGCGGGCGTCCGATCGGGTGCCGAGGTCGATATGAAACTTGCAATCGAGAGGGCTGTGGGGAGTCAGCACCTGCCCATGTGTTCACCTTGTCGGCGACTGCTTGCGCGAGGACGGCGGAAGGACGGATGAAGCCAGCGCAGCCTCGCTACCTACGCGATGTGCTCGATGTCCGGCGGCATGGCTACCCAGTGATGCATTCGCTCTTCGTAGACCGAGCATGTCGGGCCGGGAAACCCCGGGTCGGCAAAGGCGCCGACCGGGATCGCCACCGTGCCGTCCGGCGCTTCCGATGCGTAGCAGACCGTGGCTCCGCAGTCGGGGCAGAAGCGGAATCTGGCTCGGCCTCCTTCGGCACCCGTCCGGACGTATTCCGTGTACCGGCCGGCGATCGTGACGGAGGCTGCCGGAAACCGCGCCTGGGCAGCGAACACGCTTCCGGTTCGCTGCTGGCAGGCAAGGCAGTGACAAACGCTCACGCGGATCGGCCCGGCCGTGACGTGGGCTTTAAGTTGTCCACAGCTGCAGGATGCGGTACGGGTGGTCATGGGATGGCTCGTTTGGTTGGACTGTGAAGCGAGGGGGCGGGGTGTGCCTTTCCCGGCAAGAGGAAACGGACGACGATACTTGCCCCGGTTTTGGCACGATGCCTCCTGTAGAGCGCACCCTGTGCGCGATGCTCTTGATCCGGTCGGTAGAATGCGATCACCCAAAGAACCTGCGGCAATCACCGCTATGGTTCTCCGATAGTGCATGAATCAAGGGCTTTCATGCGCCTGCGGCGCCCGAGTCACTTTCTCTTTGCGTGGCCAAAGAGAAAGTAACCAAAGAGAAAGGCCACCCCGCTTGGCGCTTGCCGGGCCTCCTGCCCGGCAAGTCCGTGAGCCGGGGCCGGGCTTTTCGACAGCACATCCATGTGCTGGCGAAAAGGAACCGACATCCCTGTCGGTTCCCGCTACGCGGCCTGTCGTCCCCGCCTCACCGCCGCACAGGGGCCCCGGGCAGAGCAGCGCGCCATCCTGGCGCGCACTCGGTGCGCCACCGCTGCGCGGTAGCGGAAGAGCCATGTGCCAGACCCTTCGCTTGGAGTGCCGTCCGTCAGTGTGCGAGCGTCTCAGTTCAGCCAGAAGCAGCCGGTCAAAAAGCGCAAACTGGCCCGCATCTTGCGTGCTTTGGACCCCATTCTTGAGTCGTGTTTTGGCCGGGAACGAACTTCCCTAAGGAACGTCTGAACAAGCTCTGGCTCGTCATTCCAGCGAAAGCTGGAATCCAGTGTATTCAAGGAGTTGCCAAGGCGCTGGATCCCAGCTTCGCTGGGATGACGCCTTGTTCAGACCTTCCCTTACCCTTGGGCGAACAAACAGATCTTGCAGTCGCAAGCTGTGCGATGTAGTCCGATCAATATTTCATCTCCCCAATCTCCGCAGAACCATTCGTGTTCGCTAGACTGACCACCATGGGCATCCCGATACAACAACAAAGCACGTTCGGCGTAGGCATCTACTCCTTCGCCGACGCCGCACGCTTCATCGGCACTGGGTCGAGAGAGCTTCGTCGTTGGATGAAGGGCTAGGGGTTGTCGACGCGCACTTTGATCTGATTGCCGGCAACGATCTGCTTGCGATCAGGCATCGATGCCAACACAGCATCTCGCATCCGTCACTCGGCGACCCGGCTTGCCAAATTCGCTGGCCGTCGCGACGGGCTGCACGTTGCGCAGCGTGCGGCGCATTTCGACCAGGCCGTAGCGCTCCATGGTCTTGAGCGTTCGCGAAAGGTTGCTGGGCGCACGCCCGGTGAACTCCGCGAGTTGGCTCAGGGATTCGGGCTTCTGCTCCCTGATGACACGCAGCAACGCGCGATTGTCGTCGGATAGCACTTCGGCCAGCGAGCGCATGGAGGTGAACCAGACCTTCGGCTCGCTGGGGCGGGGCTGATGGTCGCCGCGCGCAATGGCCAGCGCGCGGGCGCGGATGGCTTGCTGGGAGGCGATGCCGATGACCAGCTTCTTCATGAGTTCGTTTCCTCAAGTACGCGATCGACTTCGTTGAAGAAGTCTTCACGAGACTGGGTCAGGTTCGACTTGTGGACAGGATGGAGGCAACCCCTGCGGCCGCTCCTTCAATGGTCTCATTTTGCCAGCTGCACCAACACCCGATGCCAAAACTCCAGCCCCGCCGCCACCTCCGACGCCGGCCGCTTTTCATTGAGCCCATGCGCGAACGTGTCGTCGGGTTTGGTGAAGGCGGCGTCGATGCCGTAGCTGGGGATGCCGGCGTTGCGGAAGTACAGGCTGTCGGAGGCGCCGGCGGACATGCCGGGGACGATTTTCACGCCGGGGTAGCGGGCTTGCACGGCGGCGGTGACGGCGGTGACGACGTCCGGGCGCAGGGGTGAGGCGGCGCTGGCGACGGGTGGGGGTGGCTGCACGGTGACAGTGGCGCTGTTGTCGGCGATGGCCTTGACCAGGGTGTCGTGCATGCTCTGCACGGAGGTGCCGGGGAAGATGCGGCAGTTGATGTTGACGCTGGCGCTTTGCGGCAGGGCGTTGAGGGCGTGGCCGCCGTCGAGCATGGTGGCGACGCAGGTGGTGCGGATCTGGCCGACGTAGGCGGGGTCGGCAGAGATGGTGGCCGCGGCGGCGGCATCGTCGGGGTGGGCGGCGAAGCGGGTCATCGCCGCGCCCGGTGCGCCGGGGGTGCGGGCGCCGAGTGCGCGCAGCGAGGCGCGGGTGATGTCGTTGCTCTGCGGCGGAAACCGGTAGGCGGCGACGCGGTCGATCACCCGCGCCAGCCGATAGATGGCGTTGTCGGGCGCCGGTTCGCTGGAGTGGCCGCCGGGTGAGGTCAGCGCGATGCGGAAATCCGCATAGGTCTTTTCGGCGGCCTGGATCTGGTACAGCAGCGGCTTGCCGCTGGCCGGGTCGAGCGTGCCGCCGCCGACGTCGGCGTTGAGCAGGAATTCGGCGTCGTGATAGCGCCTGGCCAACTCGCGGGTGGAGGCCATCGCGGTCTCCTCGTCGCCGGACAACAGCAGGATCAGGTCGTGGCGCGGCTTGAAGCCTTAGCGCTTCAGCCGGATCAGGGTCTGCACCAGCACCACCACGCCGGTCTTCATGTCGGCGCTGCCGCGGCCGTAGAGGTAGCCGTTCTCCTCGATCAGGGTGAATGGATCGCGCTGCCAGTCCTGGCACTTCGCGGCGACCACGTCCATGTGGCCGGAGAGCAGGATTGGCATGCCTTCACCCGTGCCGCGATAGCGCGCCACCAGCGCGGCGGTTTCGCCCGCCGGGATGATCTCGATGTCGCTGGCGGCAAAGCCGCCGGCCTTGAGCCGGTCGGCCAGGTAGGCAGCCAGCACCGGCACCTGGTGTTTTCCTTCGACGGTGGGGATGGCGATGGCGTGCTTGAGCATCGCCATGGTGGCGGCCAGGTCTTGCGTGCTGCTGTCGGCACGGGCCGGACCGATGCCGGCGAGGAAAGCGAGTGCCGCGGCTGCGGCGAAACCGAGTGGGCGTACTGCACGCATGGGCGTTCCCCTGAGCTGATCCTGGACGATACGCGAGTATGCGCGCCCGAGCGTTCGAGGGCTTGGGGAGCTTCTGCGGTAACAGGATCAAGAGCGCCCCCATCCGCCTTCGGCACCTTCCCCCGCAAGCGGGGGAAGGGAATCGACTCGCCGACTCGAAGGCCCTTGCTCGGCGTGCTTCTCCGCTATGTAGGGGAAGGAACAGTCAGCCTCCGCGCCAAGCCGGTGAATTGCCTGCAGGTCTGGGGCGCATGACCGCTGCCGAGCAGTGGCGCCATGCTAAGCTTGCCGCCGCGCTGGCGGTGCTGCCGGCAGCGCGACACCCTTTGGGGAGTAGCCTGCCTCGCGCTTGCGAGGCGTCTTCGTCAACATGCTCGGCCTGAATCGGCCGTGGCGAAGACACCGATCCTGGTTGGCGAGACCAGCGGCTGACGACGCCACGGCGGTAGGGCGCGTCGTCGTGCCGTTGTGCCCTTGCCCGACCGACCAGGTTTTTCGATGAACCCCGTTTCCATCCTGCTGCTCGGCTTTGCCATGTCCACCGATGCGTTCGCCGCGGCGGTTGGCAAGGGTGCCGCGATGGCCCGACCTCGGCTCGGCCAGGCCATTCGCGCCGGGCTGATTTTCGGCGTGATCGAGGCGATCACGCCGGTGCTGGGCTGGCTGCTGGGCAAGGGCGCCTCGCGCTACATCGAAACGTGGGATCACTGGTTCGCGTTCGCCTTGCTGCTGGGGCTGGGCCTGCACATGATCTGGGACGGCGTGAAGCCGCAGACGGACGAGTCGGTCGACGAGGCGAAGAAACACGGTTTCGTTGCCTTGGCGCTGACCGGCTTGTCCACCAGCATCGACGCGCTGGCGGTGGGCGTGGGCTTGGCCTTCGTCGATGTACCGATCGCCGCGGTGGCGCTGGTGATCGGCCTGTGCACCTTCAGCATGGTGACCCTGGGCATCATGCTCGGCCGCGTGCTGGGCGCGATGGTGGGCAAGCGCGCGGAGCTGGTCGGTGGGGTGATCCTGATCGGCGTGGGCGCGGTGATCCTCTATGGGCATTTATCGGCCTGAAGGTGCCGAATTTCTCGCCGTGCGCAGGCGCCTCGCCGATGCGTCTCGTCGAGACCGCGCGCGAAGCTGTCGCCGGGTAGGCGTGGGGTCGTGTCCGTGCCAACCGCTGCTGGCCGCCGGTCAGCGCGCGGCGCCTTGCCGATCGCGGCCAGGCTTGCCATCCGGCGGTGGCGTTCTCCGGCCGAGCGCTGCAGGCACACACAGAATTCGCCGCCCGCGCCGGTGGGACCCTCGATGACGCCCAGCTCAAGCAGACCCAGCTCGCGCAGATCGTCGATCACCAGGCGGAAGCTTTGCGGCGTGAAATGCCAGTTGTGCACGTCGATGTATTCGTCGCCGCCCTGGGCATGGCGCCAGGCACCGCGGGCCTGGGCCATGTCATGGATGAGTCGCAGCGGTCCCGGTGCATGACGATGCCAGGCGAGCACCCCGCGGCGGCCCTTGCTGACCGCGTTGGCATGATGATCAAATACGCGCCCCGGCGAGGGCCGGGTGCGAACCAGTTGGTGGGCGTCCAGTGCGTCGCCGGTCGAGCTCAGGCTCTGGAAGTGATCGAAGCAGTAGCGCTTGTCCGGCACCACCAGGATCAACCGGCCCGTCTCGCTCAATAGCGCCTGGCATTCGATCAGGAAGCCCACCAGGTCCGGCGTGTGTTCGATCACGTGGCTGGCGATGATCCAGTCATACCAGCCACGCCGGCCGAGCGTTTCGGTCAGGGGTTCGCCACGCCATACGAAGTCCACCTCCTCGATGTTGTCGAGGTTGACGCCTGCGTTCCGGTACTTTGCGCGCAGCGCCGGTGCGTCGGCGTGATCCAGGATATCGACGCGAAAGCCGTCCGCCTTGCGTGCCAACGGGTTGAAGCTTGGTCCGATCTCCAGGCCCGGACCCTTCCTGGGCGCATGGCGGGCGACCAGGCGCTGGCGCGGCGAAGGGCGCCGCAGCAGGTGCCGGACGATGCCGGCGGCGCCTTCGCGCATCCACAGCGCATACAGTCGATGGAAGCGGGTCTGCGTCATGGCTTCTGCGCGTGAGGATGGGTAGGGCGAAAGCGTGAGCTTGAGCCGCGCCTACTTGGCCTCCTTCTCCATCAACTTCTCGACCATGCTGACCGGCACTTCCTGGTAGTGGTCGAAGAGCATCGAGAAGGTGCCGCGGCCGCTGGTGGCGGAGCGCAGAAAGTTGATGTAGCCGAACATTTCCGACAGCGGCACGAAGCCCTGCACGAAGGCCGAGCTGCCTTTGTGACCTTGGTCGGAGATGCTGCCGCGACGACGGTTGATGTCGCCGATGATGTCGCCCAGGTAGCTGGCTTCGGTGACCACTTCCAGGCTCATGATCGGCTCCAGCAGCTTTGGCTTCGACAGCTTCTGCGCTTCGCGGAAGCACTGCCGCGCGGCGATCTCGAAAGCCAGCGCCGAGGAGTCGACGTCGTGGTACTTGCCGTCGATCAGACGGGCCTTGAAGTCGACCACCTCGTAGCCGGCGACCTGGCCTTCCCGCGATTCGGCCTTGACCGAGTGCTCCACGGCGGGAATGTATTCGCGTGGCACGCGACCACCGACGATCTCGTCGGAGAACACCACGCCCGAGCCTGCTTCGCCGGGCTCGAAAATCATCTTCACTTCGGCAAACTGTCCCGAACCACCGGTCTGCTTCTTGTGCGTGTAGGTGTGCTCGACGGTCTGGCCGAACGTCTCGCGGTAGCTGACCTTGGGCTTGCCCATGTTCGCTTCCACGCCCAGTTCGCTGCGCATGCGATCGATGGTGATCTCCAGATGCAGCTCGCCCATGCCCTTGAGCACGGTCTGGCCGGTTTCCTGGTCCACTTCCATGCGTAGCGACGGGTCGGCCTTGACCATCTTGTAGAGCGCGGTGGACAGCTTGTCGACGTCGTTGCGGCTCTTCGGCTCCACCGAC
>JACDJB010000693.1_pt1 | contig 31593 bp, 24 predicted proteins | sample 7454121 | NCBI WGS metagenome assembly JACDJB01 (sample SAMN14253290, study PRJNA609438) | sludge metagenome | isolation source: sludge after 25d culture with pyrite | collected 2018-12-20
AAACAAAACTTTGATTACTTTTTAATGGCAAATGCAATTGACAAATTCAGCATTGAATATAAAAAGGTTTCAAACAACATTCACCCAACTAAATTGACAAACGAAAAAGGAGATTTATTAAGCGAAATTTCTGCTACTGATATCGGTATTCTACATTCAGACGAAGATGTATCAAAAACATATTTTTTTGATGAATTGTACTATGATTCAGAATTAGAAAAAGCAAATATTAAAACCGAAATTAAGGAAGTTATTGTATTTACAAAGATTCCTAAGAACTCGATAAAAATTCCTGTAGCTGGTGGCAAAAGCTATTCGCCAGACTTTGCTTATGTTTTGAAATTTAAAGGCGGTGAGCAGAAACTCCATTTCATCGTTGAGACTAAAGATGTTAACAGCAAGGACATACTACGAGACGAAGAAAAGTTCAAGATTAAGCACGCTGAAAAATTCTTTGACGGTAAAGTTAAAATTGAATTTAAGACTCAGTTTACTAATAATAAAATAGTTGACTTAATAAAAGAAATAGCAATAGTTGAATAGCCCACGCTTCGTAGTCAAGCACATTGGCTGGTCGTTCGAAAAATCCAACGCACATCCAAAACCAACCAAAGAGCTTGCCTACCCAAACGCACGGCAGACAGAAAAGATGCAGCAAAAATGAAAGGAAATTAACGAGAGAATGAACAACGAAACGCTAACAAAGTGTATAAATCATTGGGCGGATAATGCTAATTTCAAAGGCGTTACATCTAATAAAATTTGTAGCGGTTTGACAGGAAAGTGCTTCGAAATGCCAAACGTTTCATATACGTAACCGTTAGCGTTCAGGCTAAAAAAACGATACGAACCAATAAACATCATAAAATATGACAATGGACTTTAAAGATATTGAGCAAATAAAAAAAACTGGATTTACAGGTTTCAAGACAATGAAAGAATTATTTGCAGACAGTTCCGCAATTCCGAAAATCAAAGGAATTTATCTGGTTTTAAATCCAACTAAGAAAGGAGATTTTTTGACAGTTGGTACAGGCGGACATTTCAAAGGAAAAAATCCGAATGTTTCAATTTCTGAACTAAAGGCAAATTGGGTTGACGACACTATTGTTGTTTACATTGGAAAAGCAGGGAAAGACGGAAGTAATGCCACACTTCAATCACGATTAAAACAATATTTCGGTTTTGGACAAGGAAAAAATGTTGGACATTGGGGCGGTCGGCTAATATGGCAATTAAAAAATTCTGGCGACTTAGTAGTTTGTTGGAAAGCATTACCGACAAATGACCCAAGAACAATTGAGTCAGAGCTTATACAACAATTTGTTTCAAAATTTTCTAAACGACCATTTGCAAACTTGGCAGACTGATGAATCCGAGACAATTTGAAGAATTAGTTTGCGAATATTATCGCAATCAAGGCTATAAAGCCGAGACAACTCCATATAGTAATGATTACGGAATTGATGTTTTTGCAACAAAAGGAAAAGAGAAATTAGCAATTCAAGCAAAAATGTATGGCAATTCGACACGGAAAATTAACCGACAAATGGTAATGGAACTTCACGGTGCAAAAGACTATTTTGACTGTACAAAAGCGATTATTGCAACTGATGGTATTTTGCTTTCTGATGCGATTGAAGTTGCAAAAAAATTGAAAATTGAAATTCTCTTCATTGACAGTTTAACTCAAATAACAAAGAATAAAACATCAAAATTATCTGACAAGACTTTTGAAGATATTTGGGAAAAGTACATTATTCCATTGACTGGCAAAACACTTACAAGGGGAAATGGTGAAACAAATAAAATTTTGAAGGCGGATTGGAGTGGCATTGAAAGATTGACTTCAAACGGGAATAAAGGAAAAATTAAAATTGAAATTTTTAAACAAACGGTAAACAAACTTTTGACAGAAGGATTTATAACAAGGGATGAAATAAATCAGAATTATTCAGGTCGTGCATCTTCAGGAGTAGTTTTAATCTTATCACAAGTACCATTCTTTAAACAAGCTGATAGACCGACAGGATTGAAATATGAAAAATAAAAGGGAAACAATGGATACAAAACCCGAAACGCTAACAAAGGCTACATGCAATAAGGGTTTTAGTGGTAATTCAAGCATTCTACTCCGCTCAAATTTCGGTGGTAGCGGACAGGAAAGTAGCCCGCAATCACTTACTGCATATAGCCTCGAACGATAGCGTTCATTGTAAGGAGACAAAACAACCGTCAGAATAATTATGGTATTTTTGCCGCATGAAGAAAAAAGAAAATATGGAAATAGCCACCGCACAAATGGCACATTTGGTTTTTGCCGACACACAGCCAAACGCTGAAAAAACCAAAAGAGCCATTTCTTGCCATCTCACGACTGAAAGATAATGATATGACAACATATAAAAATCAAAATCCTGAACAAATAGCCAGAGACAAAATTGACAAAATGTTAATTGAAGCTGGTTGGATTGTTCAATCTAAAAATGAAGTTGACTTGGGTGCAGGCAGAGGTGTTGCGTTGAGAGAATACCAAACGGAAACAAAATTTGCGGATTATGTGCTGTTTGTTGACAAAAACCCTGTTGGAATTATTGAGGCAAAAAAAGAAGACGAAGGACATAAACTAACCGTAGCGGAAGACCAAGCATCTGAATATGCCAAAGCAAAACTAAAGTATTTGGACAACGACCCATTGCCTTTTGTTTTTGAAAGTACCGGAACAATAACCCGTTTTAGAGATACCAGAGACCCAAAACCAAGAGGGCGACATATTTTTTGGTTTTACAGACCCGAAACATTGGCGGAATGGCTACAAAAAGAAAAAAGTTTAAGAGGAAGATTATTAGATATTCCTCAATTAAATGAGACTGGGCTGCGCCCTGCTCAAATTAAGGCGATTAATAATCTTGAACAATCTTTTAAAAAGAACAAGCCAAAAGCTTTAATACAAATGGCTACCGGAGCAGGTAAAACTTTTACTGCCTGTACTTTTGTGTATCGCTTATTGGAACACGCCAAAGCCAAAAGGATTTTATTTTTGGTTGACACCAAAAACTTAGGAGAACAAGCAGAACAGGAATTTATGGCTTTTCAGCCCAACGACAGCAACCGAAAATTCACCGAATTTTATAATGTTCAACGACTTACTTCGAGCTATATAGCAAGCGATAGTCAGGTTTGTATCTCTACCATTCAACGGATGCATGCCATTTTAAAAGGTGAAGAACTAGACGAAGGAGCCGAAGATACAAACCCGAACGAATCGACCTGGATGGAACAACAGCGAAATAAAAAACAGGCAATGCCTGTGGAATATTCTGCCAAAGTACCCATTGAACAATTCGATTTTATTGTGATACGCGTTGGACGTATTTGACGCATTTGACGCGTTGGACGCATTGGTAGAGACGCCCAATTTGGGCGTCTCTACGACGACGATCCCTACGATCCCGATCCCTACGACGACAATATCGTTCACGTTCACAATAACGAAAACAAAAATATGCCCGATAAATTTCAAAACAAATACCGCATACCATCGGCACGATTGCAAACATGGGATTATGGAAGCAATGGAATGTATTTCATTACCATTTGCACCCAAAACCGTGAACATTATTTTGGCGAGATACAAAATGGTGAAATGATATTATCCGAAATAGGAATTTTGGCGAACAAATTTTGGAATGAAATACCTGAACATTTTCCATTTGTCAATTTGGATGAATTTGTGGTAATGCCCAACCACGTGCATGGGATTATCATCATTGATAAACCCGATGATGGACGGGACGTTGGACGGGACGTTGGACGGGACGTAGAGACGCCCAAATTGGGCGTCTCTACCAATACCAATACCAATACCAATACCAATACCAATACCAATACCAATACCAATACCAATACCAATACCAATACCAATACCCATACCAATCATCAAACCGCCGCGGCATCCGAAAAATGGAAACCGGCATCATTGGGGGTAATTATCAACCAATATAAACGAATGGCAACCATTAAATCGCGTAAAATCCACGCCGATTTTGGTTGGCAATCCCGTTTTTACGACCAGATCATACGAAACAACGAATCGTATGAAAAAATCAGAAATTACATTGTCAACAACCCATTGAAATGGGAAGAAGATAAATTTTACAATTAAATTGAAAGAAATAATATGTCAGAAAGTGCAATAGTGTCAAAAGTATGGAATTTCGCCAATGTTCTTAGAGACGATGGCGTGGGTTATGGTGATTATTTAGAGCAAATCACCTATTTGCTTTTCCTAAAAATGGCAGACGAACTTAACAAACCGCCCTACAATAAAGGTTTAAAATTTCCGAAACTCAAAAATGCTGAGGGTGTTGAATTGCCCGATGCCGAAAACTGCGACTGGCAAACCTTGTCGCAAAAACGTGGTTTGGAATTGGAAAATTTTTACAACCAAATGCTTCGCAGTTTAGGAAGTGAAAAAGGAACGTTGGGGCAAATTTTCGTAAAAAGTCAAAATAAAATACAAGACCCATCAAAACTCTTAAAAATCATTGATATGATTGATAAAGAGCAATGGAGCTTAATGGGAACCGATGTAAAAGGGAAAATTTACGAAGGTCTTTTAGAGAAAAATGCCGAAGACACCAAAAGCGGTGCAGGGCAATATTTTACGCCTCGTTCGCTCATCAAAACAATGGTGGCTTGTGTTCGTCCCAAACCCATGAAAACCATTATAGACCCTGCTTGTGGCACTGGCGGTTTCTTTTTGGCAGCTTACGATTATATCAACAGTCAGAATTTAGACCAGGAAGAAAAGGAGTTTTTGAAAAACAAAACTTTCTACGGAAACGAAATTGTAGCCAATACACGCAGAATGTGTTTGATGAACATGTTTTTGCACAACATTGGCGAAATTGATGGCGAAACACTCATTTCTTCAGCTGATGCTTTGGTTTCGGACAATGGCATACGCTACGATTATGTGCTGGCAAATCCGCCTTTTGGTAAAAAAAGCAGTATGACCATTACCAACGAAGAGGGCAAACTGGAAAAGCAGGATTATACTATCAATCGTCAGGATTTTGTGGCTACCACAGCCAACAAGCAACTAAACTTTTTGCAACACATAAAAACGCTTTTAAAACTCACAGGCGAAGCAGCCGTTGTACTTCCCGATAATGTTTTGTTTGAGGGCGGAGCAGGCGAAACGGTTCGGAAAGAATTGATGAAAACAACCGAATTGCATACAATTTTAAGACTTCCAACAGGTATATTTTACGCACAAGGTGTAAAAGCAAATGTTTTGTTTTTCGACAACAAACCAGCTTCAAAAGAGGCTTGGACAAAAGATGTTTGGATTTATGATTATCGAAGTAACATAAGGCACACATTAAAGAAAAACCCAATGCGATTTGAGCATCTACAGGAATTCGTAAAACTCTACAATCCCGAAAACCGAAATAAAAGAACAGAAACGTGGAGCGAAACAAATCCCGAAGGCAGATGGAGAAAGTATAGTTATGCTGAAATCATTGAAAGAGATAAAACCAACTTGGACATATTTTGGATTAAAGATAAAAGCCTAACCGACTTAGACAATTTACCCGACCCCGATATTTTGGCAAACGAAATCATTGAAAACATTGAAGCCGGATTAAATAGTTTTAAAGAAATAATGGAAACAATAAACGGAGATGAAAGCTAAGCCCAGCCCAAAAGCCATACATATTTGCAATTCGCGCGAGCCGGTGTGAACCCAAAAAATTGCAAGAGATTGCAAACTTGCCGGCGCGTGACTGAATACGAATAGAAAACTATATAATTTGGAATTGAATTAATGAAATTATCACTCGCGCGATTAGAGAACTTGATCATGGAATTTATCGGATATCCTATCCGTTAAGTTTAAATAATATCGAAATTATAACTGTACGACATAACACTTTTATCAGAAACAGATCCTAAAAAATAAATCAAAGGCAGTACAACAACACAATCAAGGTAACAAAAAAAGCGGTTACTGTATATTGTCTCCCTATTATTAAGCTTCGGGGAAGATCATCAGAAACCCGACAAGCGCCGGAGGCAGGTTTTTTGCGCCAAATCGTGGAGGTTATACCTTATGCAAAAAACGATTTTTAAAAATAGTACAGGATTTAAACTATGATAAAAACGATCATTTTTCTCATCGCCATAAGTATTGCGTCGCAACTCAATGCTCAAAGCAAAGAATCTCTTTCTCCAATAATATTTATTTATGATGCCAGTGGCTCTATGTGGGGTCGGATACAAGGCGAAACAAAAATGGAGATTGGCGCTGATGTATTGTCTGCCGCTGTAAATAGCCTTCCCGATAATCAAAAAATAGGATTTGTCGTTTACGGTCACCGTAAGGAGGGTGATTGCGCCGATGTGGAGTTTCTGGTTGATGTTGAAAATGGGACAAAAGCTGATGTTATTCAAGCGGTTAGGGGGATAAAGCCGCTCGGAAAAACGCCTTTGGCATATTCCGCTTTACAGGTGATGAATAGAATGCGTCAAACCAAATTAAAAGCAACCATTATATTAATTACTGATGGAATAGAATCTTGTGACGGAGATATTTGTGATGTGATACAAGCTGCTAAAAAAGAAGGGATTGATTTTAAACTTCATATAGTTGGGTTTGGTTTAAAAGACGCAGATACCCGGCAATTAAAATGCGCTGCCGAAGCGGGAGGTGGAAATTATTATAACGCGGAAGATGCCGGTGGTTTAGGCGCTGTTTTAGGTGAAGCGACCAGTATGACTGTTGACGAGCCGAAAGGAAATTTTTCGGTATTTGCCGGAAAAAATGGCGTGGCTATAGATGCCTGGGTAAAAGCCTTTGATATTGTAAGCAAACGAAAGCCGGTCATGGTTCGAACCTATCAGGATACCGCCTATTTTTATTTACCTCCCGGTACATACAATTTTGAAGTGGTCCCTTTGGGAGGGAGTGATATGGATATGATAACCGTTTCTAACATTGAAAGTTTTGAAAATAAAATGACGCATCAAACCATTTCTTTCGATGGAGGAAAACTTGGTATTACCACAACCAATAATGGAAAAAACTGGGATTGTATCGTGAAATTAATCGACCAAAAAGGAAAGGTCGCCGCGTCAGTTCGAACCTACACCGCTCCAAAAGAAGTGGAAGTAAATCCAGGCTCTTACAAAGTATCCATTCAGGCATTAGCTATGGAAGGAATAAATACCTATACAGAATTAGAAAATAATGTTATCCGGGCCGGCGGTATGACACCGGTTTCGTATGATTTCAAAACCGGTAATTTTGAAATATTTACAAAAGCAGGTAATGAAAATATAGACGCTGCTGTCTCCTTAAAAGAAATGATTTCCGGAAAAAGCGTCGCTGGGTCACGTACCTACACGAAAGGGGCAAAATTTCTGCTCAATCCTGGCACATATGAAGTAAAAGTTGTGCCGCTGGGATCTCATAAGGGTAAAGACGCTCAAATATTTACTATACAGGTAAAACAAGGTGAACTTACCACTAAAGAAGTGAGATTTTACTGATGAAAAAAGGATTTAAACCAGCCAGTATTGCCTTTTATTTTTTAATGCTTATTGTATTTTTTATTATTGGGATTTACATAGCGGGATTTGTCGGAGCAGGAAAGAATCAAATGTTAGCCGGGGGAGCCATCGTTGTAGGATGGGGAGTTTTATTTGCCGCTATTGCCTTTTTTGCTTCTTTCTTTATCGTTTATTATACGCAACACAGGAACATCGTACGCCTTAATTGGATATTATTAGTGTTGTTAGTGATTCTCTACGGAATTACTCAGTATCGTTATATCGAACGCCAAAAAGAAAAGAAAAATGAGGAGGTCAGGAAAGAACAGCCCCAAAAGAAAACGACAGAGTCTGTTCCCGTGGAGCCATCTTCAATGAACTATGAAAAAATTGCATTGAAAAAAAGTCCCATTAAAATATAGACCGAAACAGTTCAGGTTTGAGATTCAACAATGGGAATTGGATTCTTTAGCCAACAATTATTTGAACATTCCGGCCTTTATTTTTATAGTGGCGAAAATCCTGAAAAAGGATTACAGACCACAGCCCTCCGGATAGTGTAGCGCTTACGGAGATCAATACAATAACCCAACAACAAGCTATGCGCCTCCATGGTTATATCATGAACACCCCATTTTTTTTAATAACTTGCAAATTAGTGGCATATCCACAAAAAAATAGTAACTTTACTATTTGAATAAGCTTAATGAAGAGATATTAAATGAATTGCAAGCTGATGGAGAAGTTTTTCTATCAAATGCCATCGTAAATAAAAAGTATTGCTTAAGAGTTTGTTTTGTTAAGTTTAGGACATCGAAAAAGGATATTGAAGAAATTGTTGAAATAATAGTTGGGGAAGGAAGAAAAACTCCTTAAAACTATCCAAAATAAAGGATTAAATTAATGTCGTGTTGCAGCGATGAAGTATAAAAATTTGAACATAATCAGAGTATTCGGACTACTGTTATTGGTAGTTTTTTCTGTAAATTGTGAAAAAGAGTCCATAACTAATCCGGACATTGTTTCTGAATTTACAAATGAACAGAAAGTAACCATAACAGGTTACTCATCAGATGCGATGGAACCTTTTATTTCAAAAAACGGAAATTATCTTTTTTTCAATAATCTTCAGGGGGTCAATGGAAAAGAACTTTATTATGCTGAAAGAGTGAATGATACAACATTTGAATTTAAAGGAGAAATACAAGGAGTTAATTCTACCGCGGTTGATGGAAATCCTACCATGGATGAGCATAATAATTTTTATTTTATTTCTACCCGTAATCTTGATGAAGGAATTAAGACTATATATGGCGGGGTTTTTAATAACGGAATAGTTACAGGCCTGCACGAAATAATCGGAACAATAAACATACCTACACCATATTGGATAAATATGGGTGTCGAGATTTCTAAGGATGGAAACACCTTATTTGCATCAAACGCAAAGTTTAATATAGGAGAATCCTTTCCACATGAGGGTAACATAAGATTTGCTGTAAAAAGTGGAAATGAATTTAATATCCCAACCAATGAAACAGAGATATTAACAAAAATTAATACAGATGATGCAATAGAATACGCGGGAGAACTTTCCGCTGATGAGTTGGAATTGTTTTACTCGCAGGTAACATTATCAAATCCGCCGGTATTTAAACTTTTTTATGCAAAAAGAGAGCATAAAAACGGAATATTTGGCAAGCCTATATCAATCACGGTACCTTTTGAAGGAAATCCAAATGCATTCGTGGAAGGACCATCTTTATCAAATGATGGGAAAAAATTGTACTACCATAAATTAGATAGTGATGTTTTTTCGATTTTTATGCTTTCAAGAGAATAGGCCGCGGGGCAACGAGTACACGTCCCGGTCCTTTTCCAATTGAAATATTTTTAAGTGTACTCGTCCACAGAGTACCGGACGTTCAATGACTGGATGGGATCACGGCTGCCTTTTTTATTGCCGTTCCATTGTTTTTTTCCCGAATTCCGAATCAAGTGGTATCAAAGTCAGCAAAATAAATCCGGGAATCGTGGCCAGAAGAATCCATATAAAAAAGTGCTGGTAACCAATAAGTTCCTGCAGCCAGCCGCTGAACATGCCAGGTATCATCATACCAAGAGCCATAAACCCTGTTGTAATGGCAAAATGAGTCGTTTTATGAGCCCCTTCCGAAACATAGATCATATACAACATAAATGCCGTAAATCCGAAACCGTAACCGAATTGTTCGATCGCGACACATAGATTGATTATAAGGAAATTATCAGGTTGAGCATAAGCGAGATAGATATAAACAACATTTGGCAGATTCATGGCAATTGCCATGGGCCACAACCAAAATTTTAATCCGTGACGGGCGGCGACAAATCCGCCCAGTAGCCCCCCGGCAACAAGCATAATTAATCCGGCGGTTCCATACACAACACCCACCTGACCTGTTGTCAGAGCCAGACCTCCCGCTTCCTGGCTATCCAGCAGAAACGGCGCGGCGAGTTTAACAAGCTGTGCTTCCGCAAAACGGTATAATAAAAGAAAACTGATAATAATGATAATTTTATCTTTTTTTAAAAATACCAGAAAAGTTTGAAAAAAATCCCGGATAAAGTCCTCAGCTTTTCCTGCTTTTGCCGCGCGATCAGAATCAGGATACGGCAGCATATATTTATGATATATAAAAAAGATAACAAAAAGTACTGTGAGTATTGTGAAAGTCAGCGACCAGGCCAGCGGGATATTTCCCGACTGCGCTTTAAAAAATGCGCCGGCAGAGTGCTTTAGCCTGTGATCCGCCTGTATGACTGCCACGGCAGGCTGATTCCAGTTTGATTGATTAAAGATAAACCGGTTTTCACCCGGGAGTGAAATACTTTTATCACCTGATTCCCTTCCGAAATTAACAACCACTTCCTTACCCGGTTCCGGAGGAGCTGAAAGTTTTAAAAAAATCAATCCGGCATTATCCGCCAGATCAGCATTTTGTTTAGGTATTGCCTTGCCAAAATATTTTTTCAGAAAGGCTTCGATCAAGGATGATTTACCGGTTTTTGCGGCTCCGGGAGTATCAGAAACAGATATCCCCGGACTCTGTAAAACCTCGATCTTTGTATGTCCGTATTTGCTGTTTTGTAAGTTGGCAAAATGTATCAGGGAGTCGATTTCTTCTTTTGGACGCGGGATCGAGCTGATCGTCAACACTTTAGGGGTTATGATAATTCCGTTTTGATCCTCCACTGATAAATCCGGCGCCTTATCCAGTCTAAGCTGCTCCCGGGCAAGTTCCTGATTAACGGTTTTAACAACAACTCCGGTATCAGGGAATCCGCTGTGGCTTTCAATGAATCCCGCAAAGATGATTAAAACACCTTGACCGGTAATCATCGCGAGGCGGTAAAATGTACTGCGCACTCCCACAAACCATGCTTGCTGATGTTTGGTGAGACCGAGCATATAAAATCCATCGGCTGCGATGTCATGTGTTGCCGAACTAAACGCCAGTAACCAGAGAAATCCCAGTGTAAATTTAAAAAATCCGGGTAAGGGAAGAGTAAGAGCAACTCCTCCTAGACCGGCGCCGATGATCAGCTGCATGGAAATAATCCATAATCGCCTTGTTTTCAGAAGATCGACTACAGGGCTCCATAGCGGTTTGATTACCCAGGGGAGGTAGAGCCAGCTGGTATAGAGCGCGATATCAGTATTCGAAATACCCATCCTTTTGTACATAACCACCGATACCATCATCACAACGACATAGGGCATGCCTTCGGCATAATAAAGAGATGGCAGCCACCACCAGGGTGACCGTTTGTCTGAAGCCATGGTTTCTCCTGAACTAATCGCTAATCAACAGCGGGGAAAATTTATTCATAAATCCTTTTAAGATGAGCGCCGGGGTAGTAGTGAGAGAGAATCTGTTCTGTAGAATGGTTGCTTAGCGCCATTCCCAGAGCACCGATTTGACATAATCCTACCCCATGGCCCCAACCGGCGCCCTGTAAGGAAAAACTGACAGGAATCCCGGTCTGTCCCTCAATAGCGGTTACAATGAAAGCGGAACTATATAAAAACTTCCTGTATAATGACTGCCGGATTAAATATTCGCTATTAAGGACCAGATCTTTTTTTACGCGGGTTTGATCCAGATATTTTATTGCTAATTGTGTTATCCGGCCTGAACGTCCCCGTTTAAGGGGCTTTATAGACAAAATGTATTTGGCGGAGATTTGATTGAATCGGTTAACTGAAGAAGTTATCTCATCTTGCGGAATGGTAAAGTTCCATCTGAAATATTGTCCTGATTCATCCACTGTCCCAAGGAACTCTCCAAGCCGGTTTTCAGGTATGGTTAATGAACTGCAGAAAGTTTCCGGTGTGTTCTCTACCCATTTCTGAAAAAAAAGATCATCGGTCAGCGGTCCTTCTAATTGAGGCGGTTTTGTTTCCGCGTCAATGATAGAAGTAAGATAGGGGACAGCCTCACCACGCCACAAGGATTCAAATGACTCAGTAATGCCTCCACAGCTTTTTGAGTAACGGGCATCACAAATATAATCTTTAAACATCAGAACCAGTCCGGCGGTATTTTTTGCGCCATCAACAGATTGATTTGTGAGTTGACCCGTGCCCTGGTAGCGTTGACAGCAGTCATCGTTACATACATCCATGTCCAGACTTCTGTGTTTCTGTTCGATATTTGCCAGTAGCCAGGAACGCGCGGCAATTGTTTGCGATTCAATCAGCGCGGAAGGGCAGGATGCTCCCATTTCCGATGTGGCCACGCACATAAGATACTCTTCAAGTCTCAGTTCATTTATCAATATTAAACGATCTTTATACGGTCTTATCTTAAGGCTGCCGGGCAAAAATACATCAATGTATTTATTCCAGTGAAAACCACGTCCGGCAATGATGTTTTTTATGCGGATACCGTCTCCGGATTTTATTTTAGGGTCAGTTTTGGCGGGAAAAATGAAAACTTCTTTCTCGAATTTGTATTCTTTGCCCTGGAGCCGGAAATGGATTGATCCCTTTTCTAAACGAAAATATATATCTTCTTCCGGGGGAATGGGGATACTACGCTCATAAAACTTTACAAGATAAGCTTTATCTGCCGGTGTCCTTATCGCGACAGAGGTAAAATCATCCTCAGGCAGGATAATGCCGACGTTGATGATCGGTTCTGTTGAGGGTATAACATCCGGTGTAAGCATCTCCATCAATCCTTCTTTTGTTGATTCCAGTTCAGAAAAGCGTCAATTCCCGCTCCGATAGCCGGCGCGTCGCGCAATTCGGATATCTTAATAAGCCTGCCGGGAGATTTGTAATATTCCTTCGCCGAGGAATCGAGCGCGGGTTCTTTTTGGATTAAATCATCCAGTGTCTTTTCAACCTGAACCCGGATCAGCTTTTCTCCGGCAGGAGTATTCCACAATTCACCAAGCCGTTGACCTATGACAATCCGGTCAAGAATTTTCCCGCGGTACGGATGATTTTTTTTCGGCATCTGCCGTCCCGGATTCAAAAAGGTGAACTTTGAAAGCCACCCGGCATACAAAGTAGTGATACGCTCAAATAAAAGCATGGCAAGGTTTTCTGATATCTGACTGAACGTATCCTGTGCCGCGGAATCTCCATTTATGGCGCGTATAGCTATCTCATTCGGGAAGATATTGTTTCCCGTTATTTCAGCCGGCTCAATCCCCAGGTTGACAGCATATAATTTTTGAATACCCCCTGCTGAAGCAAATTGCTCCATCGAAATATTTTTAGCGTTTTTCATTTCCCATGATTTCGCCATCCAGTCTTTAATCCCGTCGAAAGGGAAAAGCTCATTGTCTATTTTTAATGCATCGGCGGCACCCGTGCCCCCTCCAAGATAGTAGGCAGTGGATACATCCCTGAAAAGTCCGTCTTGGGAAAAATTCTCACCGATTCCACAATAATCAGCATCACTCCCCAATTGATGCACAGGAGTAATAAAATTAATTGATCTCATCTTCAACCGTTTTTCGAGCAACTCCGAAAAATGTACCATTCTCGGTCCGTTGGCCATTGCTTCTATGCCTCGTTTATCGCCTGTTTTTAGACCGGGAAAGCCGATACCGGCAATGATATTCTGAAGCCCGCTTTTTTGAGCGATTGACTCGATTGCCTGAGCACAGGCATCGACGATTACCGCGCCTTGCTGCTCTTCTTCGGGAGTTGGTTTGACGGAATGATTCTCCCGTTCAAATAATTGTGTGCGTATATCTATGGGAGTAAAATTACTAAGATAGCCGGGAATTTCCGAATACGCTAATTCGACAGAAAAATTTCCGCGTGAAAATATATTGGTTTGATTTATATTGATAACGCAGGCATTGATTTTCGTAGCTCCCCCGTCAACACCGATAAGTAAATAATGATCAGGCATATATTTTACCTTTACTCAATTTGCAGAGATTCAATCCTGATTTTCGTTGCGCTCAGCTCTGCGCAGCATCGCCTCAAATCGCATGAAATCTTTTGCTTCGTCATTCCGGTCAATTGTAATCTGATCTATGCTGTGATCGGTCCCACCGGAGTGCCTGATGACTTCATAGATAGGTTCCCATACCCGGCCGATGCGGTGTGTTTCGCTTATTTTAAGCACCATTGCATAATCTTCACCGTAATTACGCGCGAATGGTTCCTCATTTAAACCAAAACCGATTTGCCGGATAAGGCTTATCGGTATTGATCGCGGCGCGCCGGCGCCGTTTATCCTTAGAAGATTATTTCTGCCGTTTTCTTCAGTCCACTCATCATGCGTCACCACCGGTATGTCGCTCAGTTGTTTAATACTGTCATCAGCTTGTTTCTCCCAGACTTCGTATGAACCGATTACCATTCCGATCAATGGATCGGATTCAAAGACGTTGAGTATTTTTTCTACCGCGTCCGGCTTTAAACGGTCATCCGAGTCAAGCTGGACGTAATATTCACCGCGCGCTGCCTTGGCGCCCATATTCAGACACAGACCGATATTATTGATGTCGTAAACCAGAAGCACCACTTCAGGTAGCGATTCATCATAGCAATCTCCGCCCGGCATATGACGCCTGATCTGCGCGATTGTGGGATCCGAAACGCCTCCATTGACCGCGGCAATGACTTCAATCTCCTTCACGGTCTGATTCTGCACACTTTCAATCGCGGCGCTGATAAATTCAGGGCGATTGTTAACCGGGATGATAACCGAAGCCTTAAGTGTCGCTTCTGCCGGAGGCGCGGGGCGGGGGACAAAGTGTTTTCCCGGAGCAAGGTATGAACCTAATCGTTTAAGATGTTCCGTTAGCACCATTTCAGCCTCAATCTGACTTTCTTTGCTTGCCATAAGATAATCAAAGACATTATGTCGGTGGCTTTTTGCGACAACACGATAGGCTGAACCCGCATACCGGCTGGCAATATGGATTAATTCATAATTTTCAGAAATTTTTAAACGCAAATCATAAAGCGTCGTATGCTTGAGAGACTTATCAGTAAATCCGATATCCTGAAGGACGCGTTTCCTGAAAAAATAAACTTTTCCAAAATCCTGATTATCCCGAACACGTCCAAAGTGGTGTTTGAGCAAGTGAATTTCTCTTATCTGCCCCTTTTCTTCAAGCTCGTAATCAGAATAAATCATACCTGCATTTCTATTTCGCTTTGCAGCCGATAAAAACAAATCGATTGCCCCGTTTTTCAGAAATACCGGGATTTCCCTGTTATCCATATACAAGATAAAGGGAGTCTCGGCTTGTTTGAAGACTTGATAGAGAGAATCGCTATAGGAATTTTTCCCTGAAAAGAAGAACTGGACAGAGAACGATTCAGTGTTGATTTCAGATACACTTCGTTTGAGTTCCTCATCCGGTTTAACAACAATGATCAACACTTCAAAGTTGTTATTTGTCTGACCGAAAACGGTTTGAAGTAATTTAAGAAAAATGTCCTGCGGCTCTGAATAATGCAGAACAATTGCAACACCTTTATCTGACATTGGATTCTCCTAAAATTCATCTTTGTAAGTTATAACTGAGAATGCTGTGAATTTGAATTGCCGATATCAGTCATCATGATTTATATCTGAATGTAATCGGTCTATTCCTGAGATGTTGATCGATGCTAAATAAAACAAATTAAAAACTTAACCAATATTAATAATAACTTGGGTAAAATTCAAAAAGAATCATACACAATTGATAGGTCAAATAATTAAAAATTAAAACACTCTGATACAATATCCCTTCAAATAAGCGGATTCAGGAAAGCTGGCGCTTACCGGATGATCGAATCCCGCTCCAAACCCTTTTACATAATGAAGATTGCGTCCTGATTCGATGCCTGCCGAGTGCAGCACCTGGCGGAATAGTTTTTCATCCATAAAATGAGAGCAGGAGAAAGTGAATAACAAACCATCTTTCTTTAGCAGCTTCATCGCCAGACGGTTTAGATTTTGATAACCGCGGGCGCCGGCCTGTATTTGTGTCCTTTTCTTTATAAATGCCGGAGGATCAAGAATAATAATATCAAATTCACCGTCCTGCTTCCCGTTCAGATACTGGAAAACATCCTGAACGATAAGTTCATGTTTGGAATGATCCTGTTGATTACTCTCAATATTTGCCTTTGCCAGTTCGATAGCCTGAGAAGAGGAATCTACTGAAATAACATTTCGGGCGCCGCCCGCGACAGCATAAATCGAGAATGCGCCGCTGTAACTGAAACAGTTAAGTATTTGGGTATCGTCGCAAAACTGACGAAGTATTTGCCGGTTTTCCCTCTGGTCCAGAAAAAATCCTGTTTTTTGACCTTCGGAAACATCGACTTTAAAGTTCAGACCATTTTCTTTTATCGTAATAAGGGAACTCTTCAATGTACCGCTGATAAGGCCCTGAAAAGGTTTAAATCCTTCAAGAAGGGCGGCTTTTTCATCCGCGTGCTCCAAAATTGCCGTTGGATGGAACATATCATTCAGGATTTGGATGACAATGGGCTTAATACGCTGCGCGCCGGCCGATAAAAACTGGCATGACAAAACATCGTTGTACTTATCAATGATGACACCCGGAATTCCATCACTTTCGGAGAAAAACAATCTGAATGAATCGGTTTTTGTCGGATCAATGTGGCGATTCCTGAACGAATAGGCCGAACGGATTCTTTCTTTAAAATAATTTTCATCCGGTTCACCGGCTCCGAAAGTGATGATACGTGCGCGGATTTGAGAATTCGGGCTGTAGAAACCCGTCCCAAGTATTTCTCCGGAAGAGCTTGTTATCCTGATATCGTCTCCGTTATCCGGTGTTCCTTTGAGTGAATGTATCGCGCCTGAAAAGATCCATGGATGCCTGTTAATGACCGATTTTTCCCGGCCTTTTTTCAATATCAGTGTAGGAAACATATAATCCCTTTCTTTAAAAATCACTCTTCATTGAGAATAAGTTACAAAATTAAAAAAGCATAGATAATTAAACCATTATTTATTATATTTTTGTAGGCGCTCTTTAATATATGCAAGAAAAAATTCAGACAAAATATCTTTACAAACAGAATTTAACAGAAATGGTTAATTCCCGGATTTTTATTTAATTAGAATCGGAAAATGTTTTGAATTTTAAAATATTGGTTATAACTCACAAATCTGCCATCGATGAAAATATCATAGAAGATTTTATTAAAAATAGTAGTGAAATAGAATATCTCTCCTATGAATCAATTGAAGAGCTGCCATTAAGATACGACAATAAGTTATATGCCGGTATCATTTTTTTACGCAAAGAAATTGATAAAAATATCGTGGAGTATATTGATGTCCTTAGAGCTGAGCACAATAAGCACATTATATATGTTGTCGGAAAACCAATCGGAAAAGCAATTTATCTGTCTTTTGCAAAGTTCACCGATGTATTCCTGTTCGAAGCATCTGAATTTTTCTATGAGCAGCTGAAATATATTATTCAGAATCTGAAAAATATTTTTGATAAAAAGATAAAATATCAAAACAGGTATGATAAGTATTTAGGATTAATTCAGGAAAGCCCCATGCCTGTTCTCACCGTTAAAATGTCCGGAAAAATCGAATTTACAAATAATAACTTTTTGAAATTATTTGAGTATGAGCCGAAATATATATCTGTAATCAATCTTGAAAATTTCGTAACCGCGAACATTTATGAAGAAATATCAGCCGGCTTTTTAAGCTCATCTGATCACAATTCGATCTATCTGCGGGAAACGACCTTCCTTGACGGCAAACAAAGCCTGATTCCATGCGGCATTTATGCTGTTTTTGAAAAATTTTTAGATGAACCGCTTTGCTTCCTTTTCCTTTCTGATCACCGGCAATCTGATTCCGGACGTCAGGAACTGAAAAACCGAATTGAGACTTTTAAAGAAGTTGCGGAGATTATAAAGATTATTTCTTTGACCCATGAATTACAGTTTCCTCTGAATTCCCTTGCTGAGCGTATAAAAAAAGTTTTTAATAGTGATTTCCTGCTCGTAAATATGGTAAATGATGATGAAACATCACTTATCCGGAATCAGGAAGACAAAAAAATTAATTATTTGCTTGATGATTTTGAAGAAGTCATTCTCAACGGAGCAAAAACGATAGATGTATGTTTGATCCATAAAAACAGGTTTCCTGCAGAAAAGGTAAATAAAGCAAACATAAGTAGTATCATGATTCTGCCGCTTTCAGCTGGTGATAAGCTGTATGGCGTTATTACGCTGTTTTTTGTTAATCCATATGAGAATCAAAAAAGCTGGTATGAGCCGGCGACAATCATAAGTAGAATTATTTCTCTTGGAATAGCAAAATCACATCTTATTTCTGAGCTCAGTATTTCAAGGCAAAGTTACAGGGAAATAGTGGAAAACGCTCTGGACGGAATATACCGAAGCAGTCCGGAAGGAAAAATTCTATATGCCAATCCCGCTCTGCTCCAAATGCTTGAATATGATTCATTGGAAGCTCTTCAGCAGCTATCCATTGAAGACGCGCTATACAGGGATGCGATGCAAAGGGAACAATTCACAGCCGAGATTGAAAAAAATCAGAAAGTCCGGAATTATGTGCTCAATTTAAAAACAAAAAATAATCGAGAACTCAAAGTTATTGAGCATGCACATGTGATCACCGGACCAAACGGCGAAAAGTTTTATGAGGGAATTGTACGAGACATCACCGAATTTGCAGAACTCGAAAAGTCGCTAAAAAACACACAGAATTTCGCGGATGAATTAATTGAAAAAGCCAGTATTATTATGAATGCGTTTGATGCTGAAGGCAATATCATCATCTGGAACAAAAAAGCGGAAGAAATTACCGGTTATAAAAAAGAGGAGGTTCTGGGCCGGAAAGATTTTTTAAAAAAAATATATCGGGATCAATCATATTATCGCTATGTGATGGAATCTTCTGAAATTTCTAATAAGGACAATCTTAACGATCCTATTGAATATACGCTTACCGCAAAAAATGGTGAAGACAAAAAGATCCGCTGGACAGGCATGCGGATCAAATCGGAACCATACGGTGAAGTGGATGTTAGTTTCGGTGTGGACATGACGGAGACCCGTAGATTAGAAAAAAGACTGCTCGACGCGCAAAAAATTGAGACTTACAGCTCAATATCGGCAAGCATTGCGGAAGATTTTAACCAGGTTCTCCGGTCAATAATTGAAAATGTCTCGAATGCCAAAGTAAATCTTGGCAGCGAAAATACTCTTTTAAAACATTTGGAACTAATAGATGAATCGGTGCGCACCGGCGGGCAATTGACCGGTCAGCTTCTCAGCCTGACTCAAAAATCAAAGCCAAGGCTTATAATCGTTGATCCCAACCAGATAATTGAGCAGTCCGTAAATGTAATTGAACATACCATTCCGGCTGGAATTGAGATGGAGGCGGAACTGCAGACCAGGGATTACATTAAGGTGGATCCTGCACAGTTAAATCAGGTTATATTAAATCTGGCATTGAATTCTGTAGAGGCGATGCCTGAGGGCGGCAAGATTGTAATTCGGTCTGAATCGGTTAAAACCGCTCAGGATGCGCGACTTACGGAAAATCATGCAGCCGGTGATCAATATGTGAAGATTTCGGTTTCGGATACCGGTTCAGGGATGAGCGATGACGTCAAAAACCGTCTTTTCGAACCGTTTTTCTCGACAAAAAAGGGTACAAGTTCAAAAGGTCTCGGATTATCATTGATTTACCGCATCGTCAGCAGTCATGAAGGATTTATCTTTTTTGATTCGACAATAGGGAAGGGGACGAAATTTTCACTGTACTTCCCAACCGCCTGGAAAGACCATGAAGAAGAATCAAAAAAACAGGCAAAATATACTATTCTGGTGGTTGACGATGAATCCATTATACGTGACTTAATACGTGATGTTCTTGTCTCCAATGATTTCGATGTACTGTTGGCAGATGACGGGTTGACTGGACTCGAATTGTTTGAGAAAAATATTGAAAAAATCAATCTTGTGATATTGGATATCATCATGCCGAATATGGACGGACTTGCTCTTTATAACAAAATTAAAAAGATAAAACCTTCTGCCAGGGTACTTGTTACATCAGGATACAGCAAATCTGATGTTAAAAATGAACTCGTGACAAGGGGAATAGACGGTTTCTTGCCAAAACCGTTTAATATCCGGAGTCTTATGGAGATGATATCCAATATTTTGAAATAAATAAAAATTAATGGAAAAAATTGATTTTCCTTGGTATCTTTATTGATAGTTTACGTATTGTATTGTTTGGTACTTTTGAAGCGACAGATCTGTAAGACGGAGAATCTATAAATGAAAAGGGTGTTGGTGCTTGGAACGGATAATGCCTGCATCAGCCAGATGATGGCCGCACTTCTGAAACATATTACATTTAATCGTATAGAAGTTGCCAGTGCAGGTGTAACACCAAAAAAAATTGACAAGACTCTGATTAAGGTATTGCAGGAAATAGGAATAGATCTTTCAAAAGAAAAATCAAAAATGTTTAATGAATTTGTGCATAACCGATTTGAGATAATAATTTCTACATCCGAAGAATCAAGGCCGCTTGTGGATCATTTTGTGGGCAGTATCACCAAGATTCATAAAGAGTTTGACGATCCCAGATATTTTAAGGGGAACTCACTTGAAAAAACAAACGAGTTTAGGAGACTTCGGGAAGAAATGAATGAATGGTTAAACGATTTTGTTTCGAGGCACCGGTTGGTTTAACCCATTTATAATTCAAAATTAACTGGAATATTTTCTGAACTTTTGATAAAATTTGTAGTTTAGAAAAGAATTGTTTTTGGTTATCTCGAACTTCAAAAAACTTCTGAGATTGAATTTCCTGTAATTTTCTGGAGGCGACAATGAGTTTTCGTTTTGGCAGCGGATTGCGGACCGCGATACTTTATACTTTCTTGTTCATATTGCCTGTTCTGGCAAATAACCCCGATAACGTCAACACACCGGCAGAAGGTGACACCGTTCACGCAAATGCAGTGATAGAGCATTCCACGGATGGACACTCGGAAGGCCTCGCATTAGGTGAACAGCTGGCTTTGTGGACAACGATTCCATTTTTAGGGATTCTGCTCTCAATCGCCTTGTTTCCATTAATCGCGCCGCATTTTTGGCATAAACATTTCCCAAAAGTTTCAGCATTTTGGGCGCTGCTGTTTGCAATTCCATTCTTGATCGCATATAAGGATCAAGCCATCTATCAAATCCTGCATATATATTTACTGGATTACATTCCTTTTATCATTTTGCTGTGGGGTTTATTTACCGTTTCGGGCGGCATTCTTGTCAAAGGCACGTTAAAAGGCACCCCCGTTGTCAATGTATTATTGATTCTCATAGGCACACTTCTCTCATCCTGGATCGGAACAACAGGATCGGCAATGGTCATGATCAGACCTCTGATACGCGCGAACGAGCATAGAAAACACAAGGTTCACCTTATCGTATTTTTTATCTTTCTTGTCGCCAATATTGGTGGATCGTTAACACCTCTTGGTGATCCGCCGCTCTTTCTGGGATTTTTGCATGGAGTCAGTTTCTTCTGGACGTTCAATCTCTTCCCGGATATGATGGTTGCGTCGGGTATCTTGTTAATTCTTCTGTACGCGTTTGACACATACTATTACCGGAAAGAAAAGAATTTACCCACGGATCCGGAAGAAAAATCTCCTATTCGTATCGAAGGAGCATATAATTTTCTGATGCTTGGGGGAATTATTGTCGGTGTTTTGTTCAGCGGATTTGTCCATCTGCCACATGTAAATGTGTTTGGCGTTCATATGGCGATTCAGGGTATTGTAAGAGATGTATGGATCGTTTTTATGGGACTGCTTTCCCTTAAATTAACTTCAAAAGAAATTCGTGAAGGCAACGGGTTTAGCTGGTTTCCCATTCAGGAAGTCGCTTATCTCTTTGCCGGTATTTTTATGACGATCATTCCGGCGCTGGCTATTCTGCAGGCCGGAGATAAGGGCGCGTTTGCCGCTCTGGTCAATGCCGTAAAAGAGCCGTCCCATTATTTCTGGGTGACAGGCGGCCTTTCAAGTTTTCTTGATAACGCGCCGACATATCTCACGTTTTTCAATAGCGCCCTGGGAAAACTTGGCCTCACTGAGATGCAGATAAGGGAAGCATTTATAGCCGGAGACGTGACCACCAAATTCCCGGAATTTCTTTCCTATCTTAAAGCGATCTCCGTAGGCGCTGTATTTATGGGAGCCAATACTTATATAGGAAACGCGCCGAATTTTATGGTGAAATCCATTGCGGAAGAATCCGGCATATCAATGCCGAGCTTCTTTGGGTATATTCTGAAATATTCCCTACCTATCCTGATTCCGGTATTTATTATCATAACAATAATATTCTTCTAGATTTAATAAGGCGGATTGATGTAAATCAATCCGCTTTTTCCTACTTTCGATTTTCATTACATTGCTATTTTATTTATATTTCACCTGATTTCGAAAAGCAAATCCCGCAAACACAATTTTATTACAGGCATGAATATGATTTCAGATCAGAAAAAAGTCAGAAATAAAATAAAAATTCTCCCGCAGAATTTAGCAAATAAAATAGCTGCCGGCGAAGTCGTTGAACGCCCCGCATCAGTGGTGAAGGAACTTGTAGAGAATGCCATTGATGCCGGAGCGACAAAGATATCAGTTGTCATTGAAACGGGTGGAAAAAAGCTCATTCAGATTATTGATAACGGCAGCGGCATGAGTGTGTCCGATTTAACACTGGCATTTGAGCGCCATGCAACCAGTAAAATTCAGGATGAATCGGATCTTGGTCATATATTGACTCTTGGCTTTCGCGGAGAAGCTCTTCCCAGTATCGCGTCTGTTTCTCAGATTGAGATAAAAACGCGCCGGAAAGAAGACAATATGGGAAGTGTTTTTACACTGAACGGCAGGCGAGATGGTCAGATGAAAAAAATTGCAGCGAATGTCGGAACCGGCATCTCTGTAAAAAATCTGTTTTTCAATACGCCGGCCAGAAGAAATTTTCTTCGCGCCGACAGTACGGAGAATCAGCAGATATTGATTGTCTTAAAAAGATTTTTTTTAGCTTATCCTGACATCGCGTTTGATGTAACCATTGATGACAAGCCGTTGTTTGATCTGAAAAGCGGCATGATTGATCAGCGGGTCAAGGAAATTTTCGGCGATCAGATTTTTCCCGGATTGATTCCGCTGTCTGCAAGTGTCGGCGGCATTGAATTGACGGGATTTATAAGCCGCCCGGATGTGGTAAGGCGGTCAAGAGGAAACCAGCATCTGTATCTAAATGGCAGGCCGATTCAGGATAAAAGCCTTAACCATGCTGTTTTTCAGGGATACGCTAACCTGATTTCACCGGGAGAGTATCCAATTTATGTGCTTTTTCTTGAAATAGATCCGGGCATGGTGGATGTAAATGTCCATCCCACTAAAATGGAAGTCCGTTTTTCCAATGACAGAAGTTTGTACTACTTCTTTATGAGTACGGTAAAAAATGCTCTGAATAAAGAGGGAGTCATTCCTGAATTGAATGAAGGTTTGACAGGAAGCGCAATTCAAAAATCTCTGCAGGATTCGTCTTTCCCGGCTGAAAACAAGCCCAGGGATATCATTGATGAATTAAAGACAAAAAACCGCTCCATGGCCAGGTATTCAGGCGATCAATTGAGTCTGACATACTTCAAGCCGGATGTTAAAATTGATGAGGATGAACGAAAGAGTAACTGGGCGCCGGAAAATATTACTTTAGACAATGTCGATGTTATCTTCTGGCAAATACACAGACGATATATTGTTTCTGAGATTAAGAGTGGTCTCGTGATAATTGATCAGCACGTCGCGCACGAGAGAATCCTTTTTGAACGTATCATGCATGTATTGAGGGAAGGCGGACAGTCATTCGGACAAAAATTGCTCTTTCCTCAAAAAATAACGCTGGCGTATGATGATTTTATGGTATTCAAAGACATCTATCAGGTGTTGAATAAAATAGGTTTTAGTATAAAAGTCTTCAGCGGCACGACTATTGTAATCGAAGCGATGCCGGCGGACGTAAAAGTGGGCAGAGAATCTCAGATATTATTGGATATTATCGATTATTACCGGAATGAGCCTCTACGGGATTTTGATCAGTATGAAAAGATCGGAGCTGCTTATGCCTGTAAAAATGCAATAAAATCAGGCGAAGTGTTGTCTAAAGTTGAAATGCATAATATGGTGGATCAATTGTTTGCCTGCGAAACCCCGTTTTTTTGCCCGCATGGCCGGCCGGTGATCATTACGATAGACACCGAAGAACTGGATCGCAAATTTAAGCGGATTCCTTAGTGATGGAAAAAATTGTTCCGTTTATAGTTGGTCCGACAGGAGTGGGGAAGACCGGACTATCAGTATTGCTCGCGGATCGGTTGCCGATTGAGATCGTCTCGGCAGATTCACGTCAAATTTACAGATATATGAATATTGGGACCGCAAAACCGGGCGAAGATATATTAAAAAGAATTCCGCATCATTTTGTTGACTCGCTGGATCCTGAAGACTATTATAGCTCCGGCATGTATTCTGATGAAGCAAGAAAAGTCATCGATGAGATTTTTGACCGGGGAAAACTGCCGTTAGTAGTGGGTGGATCGGGTTTTTACATTAATTCGCTTGTTGACGGCATCTGCAAGCTGGATGCGCGGGATGAAAAAGTGCGCGTATCACTCAGGCATCGGATCATGCAGGAAGGCGTTAACGTCTTGTATGAAGAACTGGCGGTACTTGACCCGGTTTTTGCGCGATCCATCACTCAATCAGACCGGCAAAGAATTATCCGGGGATTGGAAGTTTTTATTGTTACCGGAAAAAAACTTTCGGAATGGCATGAAGACGATGGCGAGGCGGCCGGTTTCAAGCCGATGGTCATTGGCCTCCATACAGACAGAAAACTTTTATACGAAAGAATAAACAATCGGGTGGATCAAATGATGGAGGATGGTCTGCTTGTTGAAGTTACGCGCCTTGAAAAAATGGGATATGGTCCGGAATTAAATTCATTGAATACTGTTGGCTACAAAGAAGTATTTCAATATTTTCAGAATGAGATTACCTTAGAGGAAATGATAGAATTAATTAAGCGCAATACGAGGCATTATTCCAAGCGGCAAATGACATGGTTTAAAAAAGATGATCGGATTTCCTGGAAAGAAATATTGGATGAGAATTCTGTCAGAAGCCTTTCTGAAGAGCTGATACCGATACTGGATTCGATCTTAGAACAAAATAATAAAGAATAATTACAGAAAAATAGCAAACACAATAAATCAATCCCGATCATAATAACATGATCGTAAAAATACGAGAAATAGATATGAAATTAAATAATTTAATCTGCATGTCCATCGGCTTGATGGCAGCCCTTTCGTTTGGACACGCGAATGAACCACTCAGCTCCGGAATGCGCGGAAATGTATTTAACAGCGCTTATCTCTCTGCTGACAGCCTGGAACAGATTGCTCTGCCGGAGAACAGCGATGATTACGATCGGAGTGAAACAAAAAAGTCAAAAATGAGCATTACGGCCCTTCCATTCGGTGTTTACAGTGAAATATTTAAATGGGGAGTAGGGGCTTTTGTTGGGATTCAGGGACTCTCACAGGAAAATATGTCTCTTTATATGGGGGGCCTGGTCAGTACAAATGATACCCGCTATGGTTTTATACAATTCAGGGAATTTTATTTGCCGTTTTTTCCTAGACTGTATTTTGAACCGGATATCCTTGGCGGATATTTTGGTATTCTGAAAATGTACAAAGACATGCCCGGCATGTTTCCGGATGCTGAGGCCAGGCCCGGAAGCAATGAATCAGATGATGAAGACTATATAGAAGTCAGCGGGTCTGATCAATGGTATGAGTTCAATATTCGCTACCTTCTTCCCATCGGGCACGGAAAGGAGAAAGCGCGTTTCCATCCTATCTTGAAAAACGGTATTTTGGTGTCGGGTGAAACCGGAGGAACGCACTGGAATCCGCTGAAAAGCGGACGCACTTTTATCGATATGATGCCCTTCTACAGAAAACGGATTTCATTCGCCACAACCGGTCTTGAATTCGCTTTGACACATGATAACATGGATTTTTTCAATAATCCCACGAGAGGCAGCTACAAAAAGTTCGCGCTCCGGAGGGACTGGGGAGCGTTGGATAGCTCAGCGCCATGGACAGTGGTAGAAACCGACTGGAGATGGTATCTTCCGTTGAATGAGCTCTTGTTCGGCTACAGCCAGGAGGACCCCTCTAAGCCTTTGCCGCGTGTGCTTGCCCTGAACTTCTGGACTATTCAGACATTAACCTGGGATGCCTGGCATATAGACGGCACTAATCCGGATGGATCGCCAAAAGTAGTATATCACCGTCCGCCATCATATACGGGCGCCTATCTCGGTGGCCGTTACCGTATGCGGGCATTCTATGAAGGACGATTTAATGACCGGGCGGCAATCTACTACGGAGCGGAATACCGGCAAATTATTAAATGGAATCCATTCAATTCATGGTCATTAACGAGAAAATTAAAGATTCAGTGGCTTCAGCTGGCCGCGTTCGGAGAACTGGGGAGAGTCGCGCCGGAATGGAAACTATCCACATTGCATGAGGACATGAAATGGAGCGCCGGCGGCGGTTTCCGGATAATGATGAACAATCTTGTTCTTAGGGTTGACGCCGGGGTAAGCAGGGAAGGTCTGCTGACACAGATGTATGTAGATCATGCATTCTAAAATAAGGAATTGGTATTAAGATGAATAAATCGCACATTATGGAAAAAAGAGCCAAAATGGTCTGTACCATTGGACCGGCGAGTCAGTCAGAGGAAATAATGACACAACTGATTATGGCCGGTATGGATGTGGCGCGTTTAAATTTTTCGCACGGAACTCACGATGAACACCTGAAAAGTATTGAAATGATCCGTCGGGTATCCGATAAACTCAATAAACCAATTGCCATTTTACAGGACCTTCAGGGGCCTAAAATAAGAATCGGGAAATTTAGCGATGGACCGGTTACTATCCAGCAGGGTGATGAATTCACTATATCTACCAAGGATCGGCCGGGTGATTCAAAAGGTGTCAGTACAACCTACAAAAATCTCTCCAATGATGTGTCCGCGGGTGACACTATTCTTATCAATGATGGATTGATAAAGCTCAATGTTAAAGAAAAAAACGAAACCGATGTAATATGTATCGTAGTTAACGGCGGTGTCTTGTATGATCATAAGGGTATCAATCTTCCCGGTGTTAAGATATCGGAACCATCTTTAACGAAGAAAGATGAGAAGGATCTGAAATTTGGGCTGGAACACGGTATTGATTATGTGGCGTTATCCTTTGTGCGGAATGCGGAAATTCTTCGGGAAATCAAAAAGAAAATGGGAAATAATGTCATTCCCGTAGTCGCGAAGCTGGAAAAACCGGAAGCTCTCGAAAATCTGGATGAAATTATTGAAGAAGCAGATGTGATAATGGTCGCGCGGGGTGATCTTGGGGTTGAGATATTACCTGAGAAAGTACCTGTCGTCCAGAAACAAATCATCGAAAAGTGCAGATCAGCGGGAGTACCGGTGATCACGGCGACACAAATGCTCGATTCCATGATGGTAAATCCGGTTCCTACACGCGCTGAGGCATCAGATGTGGCAAATGCCATATTTGATGGTTCGGATGCAGTGATGCTGTCCGGTGAAACCGCATTCGGAAAATATCCTGTTGAATCAGTGCAGATGATGCACCGCATTATCTGTGAAGCGGAGAAGGGGAAATACTTTCGTCTGAATAGTGATATTCTTCAGCGAGAGAAGCCGGATTCATTTTCGGAATCAATCTGCCATTCCGCGGCGGTCAGCGCCCGCGATATTAATGCCCGATACATTGTGGTTTTTACCGAGAGCGGATATACGGCAAAAATCATGTCAAAATTCCGGCCGTGCGTTCCTGTCCTGGCCTTAACGCGTCATCCGAAAACCCTGAGACGTCTGGCTTTGTATTGGGGAACGGTACCGCTGCATATGGACAAAAAGGTGGAAGTGAAACAGGGGCTTGAAAATCTGGAAAACCGTCTTTCTCAGGATAATTTAATAAGTAGTGATGACACACTGGTAATTATCGCGGGTTCTATGATGGAAGAGGGTGGCACAAATATGATGCGTCTCCATCGAGTGAAATAAATGATTTGTACATCATGAGCAATAAATTTAAGAAGCTGTTTTTTATTGATAATATGGATCAAATGGATCCTGCGGTTAATCTTGCCATCGAAGAATTTTCTGTCAGAAACCTGAGTATTGAAAATGATTACTTTTTTGTTTATCGAAATAACCCTTCCGTTATTGTAGGCAGACATCAGAATATTTTTGAGGAAGTCGATCAAAAGTATGCCCGGTTGACTAAAACTCCTGTATTTAGAAGAATTTCAGGCGGAGGCACGGTCTATCACGACCCGGGAAATATTAATTTCACATATATAACCCGCCACACTTTCGAAAAATTTAATAATTATCGTATGTTTATAACGCCGGTGATTCGCTCATTGAAAGAGTTGTCCGTCCCGGCCGTTTTAAACAACAGAAACGATATTATGGTTGAAAATAAAAAGGTATCAGGAAACGCGCAGTTTACCAGCAGGGACCGCATGATGAGTCACGGGACTCTATTGTTCGATACGGATTTAGCGCGTCTTCGGAAAGCGTTAAAAAAAACTGACGGCGAAATAGAATCAAAGAGTACAAAATCTGTTCGAAGCTCGGTTACTAATATTCGGGAATATTTTAGTCAAAAAATCGATATAAATACATTTACGCGACTATTGATAAATAATGTCTCAAGCGAATGGCATGACTTTTCAATATATAAGTTTGATGACGCGCAATGGGATGAGATTTACCAACTGGCCAGGAATAAATATGATTCCTGGGACTGGAATTACGGTCAATCTCCAAAATTTAAAATAAAGAAATGTGATTACATCTCGGGAACACAGATTAAAGCAGAACTTGAGATACTGAACGGAATAATTCATAGTTGTTTGTTAATATCTTCCGCTGACCAAATGACTGATATGAATGAACTGGGACAACTTTTTAACGGTCACAGATATTATTATGACGATATCTGGCATCTGTTAAGCGGTGTCGATTTAAAGCACTACTTTAAGAATGTGACAAATATTGAATTTATCAATTTGCTATGTTAGGATCCATAAAACAGAAGGTGTGGAATGAGACCATTGGCAATCATTACAGGCGCGGGCTCCGGCATAGGAAAAGCGCTCGCTCTCCGTCTTGCGGAAAAAAATGTGGATGTGATCGCGGTGGGCAGGAGAATATCAAAACTTGAGTCAACCCAAAAGGAAAATCCGGCGCGAATAAAAATTGTACAGGCGGATGTGGGTAACGATGATGGCCGTGAAAAAATTGTCAATGCCATTCCTTCAGGTCAGACGTTAAAATATCTTGTCCATAACGCGGCGGTGTTGGATCCGGTCATTCCTCTTAGCAGAATCAATATTAATGACTGGAGAATTCATCAGGCGATTAATGTGGAGGGGCCGCTATTTCTCACACAAAAACTATTACCATCCATTAACGGCGGAAGAATCTTACATATATCATCAGGGGCGGCGCATCATCCTTACTCCGGCTGGGGAGCATACAGTACGTCCAAAGCGGCTCTTTATATGTTGTATCTTGTATTGCGCGAGGAGCTTAAGGACTCTGATATTCGAATAGGCAGTATTCGCCCCGGTGTGGTTGATACGCCGATGCAGGATAAAATCAGGGAAGTTCCTGAATCCGATTTCCCGGCATTACAAAAATTTATCAATCTCAAAGAGCAAAATAAGTTGAGCGCGCCATCGATTGTCGCCAAATTCATATCATGGATTCTTTTGGAAACAGCGGATGATGAATTTTCAGCGCGGGAATGGGATATCCGGGATGAATCGCATCAGGAATTCTGGATGGAAGATTAGAAATCTTATTCATTAAAACAACCGGGAGAGAAATGAAATACTGGCTGCTTAAAACGGAACCTAACGCGTTTTCATGGTCTGATTTAAGAAACGAAACAGACTTGTCAACATCCTGGGAGGGTGTTCGTAATTATCAGGCGCGGAATTATATCCGCGATGATATGAAAAAGGGTGATTTGGCATTTATTTATCATAGTGTTGTTAAACCAATGGCCATTATGGGGATTTCTAAAGTAATTAAAGAAGCGTATCCTGACCATTTTGCTTTTGATCCGGGGCATAAGTATTTCGATCCAAAAAGCAAACCGGAAAATCCGGCCTGGATGATGGTTGACATCCGGGCATACAAGGAATTTGAGTCACCCGTTACACTGGATGAATTAAAAACCATCCCGGGTTTGGAAGACATGGTATTGCTGCAAAAAGGCAGCCGGTTATCCGTACAGCCCGTCTCCGAAAAGGAATGGAATATAATCATTTCCATCAGAAAATTACTTGATCTCTGAGAATTATTTTTAGGATCAGGTTTTGGTATTAAATGAGACAATCAATTTTATCTGTGATCTGAAAGGTTTTTATGGGGGAAGAGTTTCGTAATGTTGAAGCATCGTCAAAAAAAGACATCTACGATTTACTGGTAAGACAAGTAAAAAGTCTGCTGGAAAGCGAAAGGGATTTAATCGCCAATATGGCGAATATTTCCTCGGTCCTTTATCATACATTATCAGATATAAACTGGGCCGGATTTTATCTGCTGAAAGATAATCAGCTTGTTCTCGGGCCATTTCAGGGGCTGCCCGCCTGTGTCCGGCTGCCGATGGGCAGGGGAGTGTGCGGTAAAAGCGCGGAAAGCGGGAAGACGGTTATTGTACCGAATGTGCATGAATTTGAAGGCCATATAGCCTGTGACAGCGCGTCAAATTCGGAAATTGTCGTGCCCGTCATCTCGGAAAAGGGATTGTTCGGGGTACTGGATTTGGATAGCCCGAAGATTGCCACCTTTGATGAAACAGATAAAACGGGTCTTGAGGAAATTATATCTGTTTTTATACGTCATACGGATTTTGGTGGAAGAAAAAATCTTACTACCCGGAAGACTATATGAATTACTGCAGTAATTGCGGAGAAAAAGTTGCTCTCATGATTCCGGCCGGAGACACCATTCCAAGATTTGTCTGTGAATCCTGCGGCGCCATCCATTACATTAATCCCAGGATGATTGTTGGGTGCATTCCTGTACTCAATGATCAAATTATGCTTTGCAGGAGATCCATTGAACCGTGCATGGGGTTGTGGACTATTCCGGCGGGATTTATGGAGAATGATGAAACCGTTGAGGAAGGGGCTGTCAGGGAGACCATTGAAGAAACAAATTCACTGATAGAAATTGAGCGATTACACACGGTTTACAGTATCCCTCAGATAAATCAGGTATATTTATTGTTTTTGGCAAAAATAAATAATTTTATTGAAA